>LFFM01000493.1_pt1 | contig 27586 bp, 25 predicted proteins | sample 643131 | NCBI WGS metagenome assembly LFFM01 (sample SAMN03777445, study PRJNA286221) | soda lake metagenome | biome: soda lake; feature: Kulunda steppe; material: water; isolation source: sample Tc-Br brine of Tanatar trona crystallizer | place: Russia: Kulunda steppe | collected 2011-07
ACGTCCGCCGGCATGCGTTCCCGTATCTCGTCCGGGATCGCGGCGGGCTGATCGGGCGACACCGGGGGGTCGACCGGATCGAGATCGAACGCCGGACCGAACAGCTCCAGCGCCGTTCTGATCTTCGACCAGTCGTCGTTTTCGGCCGCGTCCCGGAGGCTCCGGGTGGGCGCCGCGAGGATCTGTCCGACGATCGCGTCTGCCATCGACTCGAGGACTTCCTTTTCGGTCTCCGAGACGCCGCTTTCGCTCTCGCTTTCGAGTTTCGAGACCGCGGTCCGGAGCTCTTGGGCCTTGATCCGTTCGGCGCCCTCGTACATCGCCCCGATGACCTGATCGGCCCGTTTGCGCTTGTACTGACTGATGAGGTGTTCGAACTCCTCGTCGATCATCGCTTCGACGGTTCGTGCGGCCGCTTCCCGTTGGGCTCTCGTCTCGTCGGTGAGCGCTTCGATCGCGTCGATATCGTACACGGAAACACCTTCCAGTTCGTCGGCAGCCGGCGGGATGTCACGCGGCTGTGCGATGTCGATGACGTGCGTCCGTCCGGCGGTCGCGAAATCCTCGGTGTCGACGACGTACTCCGAACTGCCGGTCGCCGAGATCACGACGTCCGCGTCGGCGGCCGCCACCGGGATCGCTCCCATGCTGACGGCCGAGGCCTCGGTTTCGAGCCGCGCCGCGATGTCTCCCGCGCGAGAACGCGTCCGGTTGGCGATGACGATCCGGTCGGCCTCGCCGTCGAGCGCCTTCGCGGTCAGTGTCGCCATCTCTCCGGCACCGATGAGGAGGGCGGTCGAACCCTCTAACTCCCGCTTCGATCCGATGAACCGGACCGCGGCGGAGCCGATCGAGAGTGCGCCTTCGTTGATGGCCGTCTCGGTACGGGCGCGCTCGCCGACGTGGAGCGCTTTGAGAAGCGCGTCGTCCAGCACCGGCCCGATCGCACCGACGCCCCGGGCCGTCTCGTAGGCGTCTCTCACCTGTCCGATGATCTGGTCTTCGCCCAACACGAGCGAGTCGAGGCCGCAGGCGACGGCCATGAGGTGACGGAGGCTCTCTTCGTGGTCCAGTTCCTCGACGACGTCCCGATCGACGTCGCCGAGATACGCGTCCAGCGCCTCCCTTCCCACATCGGGCGCTCCGGTGACGACGTACGCCTCCGCCCGGTTACACGTCTGGATGACGAACGCCTCCGAGACCCCCGGTCGATCGATAAGCCCCTCGAGGGCCGCACGCTGTGAGTCGGCCGCCGCCCGCTCTATCTGTTCGACCGTCGCGTCGCTGTGTGAGACGCTGACGCCGACGACGAGTTCAGTTCGCGTTGTCACGTTCGATCACCCAGCTCCGCCTCGACGACGGCCTCCGCCGCTTGCCGAGGGTTAGAGTCACCCCTACCTAAATCCTTCCAAACCGCCGTCGACCGGACAACCTCCCGGACCGCCCGTCGCCTCGGTTCGGGTTCGACGCCGCGATCCTTCAGCGACTGACGGATTTCGGCCGTCAGTTCGGCGAGCTCGTCGGCGCCCTCGATCTCCGCTTCGATCCGTTCCCGAAGCGTTTTCGAGAGCGCGGGGCTCCGCCCGCCCGTCGAGACGGCGACAGTCACGTCGCCGTCCCTGACGGTGGCCGGAACGACGACGCTGTCGATGTCGCGCCCCCCGGAACGGTCAGCCCGGTTGACGAGCACGTTTCGCGTCCGGGCCGCGGTCTCGATCGCCTCGTTCACCGCCGTGTCGTTCGTCGCCGCGACGGCCAACGCCGGATCGGTCCGATCGAACCACTCCGGAACGCCTTCCGCGGTCGGGGCGGCTCGAACTCGCTCCGCGGTGCCGTAGTCGTCGGCGGGGAACTCGGGGCTGACGACGAGGACGGCCGCCTCGCGGGCGAAGCGTCTGGCTTTCCGGGCACCGACCGAACCCCCGCCGAATATGAGCACCGTCTCGTCCGTAAAATCGTGATACAGCGGGATCATCTCACTGCGTGTTGGCCTCGGCTCGCTCGTCGAGCCTGATTCCGGTCTTTTTCAGTATCTCCGTCGAGAAAAGCGAGTCCCAATCGTCGCTTCCGACGTCCCAGTGCTCCTCCATGACCGATCTCACCTGCCGGATCCGGCGGTCGCTTTCGGCCTCGCTTCGACCGTGCGTCATCGCGAAGAAGTTGTACGGCCAGACGCCCTCGTGTCGCGGGCGCTCATAACAGTGCGTCACGAACGGAAGCGACGCGACTTCGGGCCCGACGGTGTCGAGCAGTTCGTCGGGGACGTCCCAGACAGTCATCCCGTTTTCCGTGTATCCGAGCGCGTAGTGGTTCGGGATGACGCCGACGCGGCGCACTTTCCCCTCCTCGTTGAACCGTTTGATGGTCCGAGCGACCCACTCGGTATCGGTGTCGAGCCTTTCGGCGACGTCGGCGTACGGCGTCGCCGTGATCGGGAGTCCCCCCTGAATCTCGACGACGAGATCGCGCTCCTCGGGCGTCAACGTCCCCCGGACCGTCGGCTCGACCGCCGGACCGAGATCGGAGCAGTCGACGTCGCCCTCGGGGATCGGCCCGTCGAGCAGGAACTTCGCCTCGACGCGGAACTCCTGTCGCTTCGGCAGGTTGTACGTTTTCTGGCCCGTTTCGCGTTCGATCTCCTCGAGAACCCGATCGACGGCGTCGGAATCTGCGACGGAGACGACGAACCACATGTTCAGGTGCGGATGCTCCCGACGGTAGTTGTGAGCGACCTCCCGGTGGGCGTTGACCGCCGCCTCGATCTCATCGAAGCGCTCCTCGGGGGCGTGCATGGCGACGAGCGTCGCGGCGCCGCCGATCTCCGCCGCGTTGATCAACGCCCCGAACCGCGTCAGCGTCCCGTCCTCATCGAGGGATCGAACGCGTTCGAGCAGTTCCTCGGCGGTGATCTCGATACCCCGGTCACGGAGCGCGGCGGCGGCCGGCTCGAACGGTCGCTCGACGACCGGGAATCCGCCCTGATACGCGTTGATGACGGCGCGATCGATCCGGTCCAACCCGGCGCTTTCGGTCATTACTCCCGTAAGGGCCGTCAGCAAAATAAGCCCCTCGTTCGATGTCACTATCGGGGAACGGCTCGATCCGACAGCCGGACTGCTCCGGGTGAACTCTCCGACCCGCGACCGCCCAGTTGATATCGGCGGTGCCACCGGCGCGAAGCCGGGGAACCTCGTTTCACTCGTCCGTTCGCGTATGCTCGACGATACGGTTCGTTTCGTCGGCTCTGCGTGCGACTCCGACCGTCAGGGCGTGATACGCGTCGGCGAGCTCAGCTTCGATCGCGACGTCGTCGATGCCACCGAGGACGACCACGTCCGAGAGGACGTCAGCGACAGCGTGTGTGACAGCCTCCTCGGGGGAAGGGGCGAGATACGGCGTCGTCGCCGTCGTAACGTCTTCGATGGTTCGAGCGGATGCGCCCTCGGGAGGAACGCTCAGCGAGATCGACGCGTTCCGATACTCGAGAGAGAGGTCGACGCCGGTCCCGTACTCTTTGGGTGTCAGCGTGATCTCGCCACCGTTCGCCGAGTGCGAGACGGGTTCGTTGACGGTGGTCCGCGAACCGCGGTCGAGCGAGGCCGTTCCGGCCCGCTCTATGGCCTCGGCGAGTCCCGGGTTCGGAAGGCCAGCCGGATGTCCGACGACCGCGTCCGGTCCCGCTCCTGTCGAGTAGCAGAACCGATGTTCCGGCCGCGCGAAATCCCACGAATCAGCCGTACCGACGATGTCGGCCGCCGTGACGCCACAGAGCCGAAGCGGTCCAAGTACGTGTTCGACGATGAACGTCCGCGTTCCTGCCTGTAGGTCCACACGGACGTCCGCCTTCCGTATCGTCTCCAGCGTCGCCGGCACGCCGTTGATCCGGATTCCCTCCTCCTTTGTCGGGAGGACGTCGACGAATTCTCCGGCCGCCCGCTCCGCAACGGTCCTCATGTTGCTCCCTCCCAGCACGTCGCCGTCCGCTGTAGTACCGCCTTCGCTGCGCTGTAGGCGTCCGAAGTGAACGGTCCTTCTCGGCGACTGGTTCCGAAAGCTAGCTTGTTACACGTCGGCAGCCGGTCGAAGCGGTCGGCTCCGTTCGATAGCCACTCGTATCGGTACTCCCCGAGCACCTCCTTACTTGCGTCCTGGAGTATCCCTCGAATCCGTTCGTCTGGATCGGAACGCTCGACGCCGGCGACGGGATCGACTTCGACGGCCGTGACTCCGTTTATATCGAGGAACCTGTCTCGGACCGCCTCGTGGCTCGTTAGGGGGGTCGTCGACAGCTCGAAGCGAACGGTGAGCTCCGCTCCGCCGGTAACTTCAGATAGCTCGTAACTCGACATTCCGGTGGTGAATACACCGTCTTCGTCGTCCGCTACGGGATAGTGTTCGTGTTCCGGACGGGCGGCCTCGAGAACTGTTTTCAGTCGCTCGCCGTCCACCGCCAGCCGGGCGTCACGGCCCCCCGAACTCCGAGAGAGAGTTATTCGAACGATCGCACGCCCGGTAGAGACGGTCCCGAGGGCCCCCTCAAGCGGCTCGAGAACGATCCACGGTCCCGACGCCGTCCGATCGACTTCGGGGTAGTGCAGTCGGATTTCCGGCGAAACTTTCGCTACCGAGGCCGCGGCCGCGAGGTGACCGGTTGCGGCAGACGTTTCTCCGACGTAGGCCGGCTGACCCTCGACGGGCGAACGCCGGACACTCCCGGCCCATTCCTCCCCTTCCGATACCGCCAGAACGTTTATCGACGTTCTGTCTCCCTCAGGCGTCCCCGAGTTCACCCAGTCCGCGATGGTATCGATGGACGGCAGTTCACTCATCCAACGCACCCATCATCTCCGCCGTTGCGGTCGCCATGACCTTCGCCGCCGTGACGACCTCCTCGATGGGGACGTACTCGTCGGCGACGTGGGCCTGTTCGAGCAGACCGGGGCCGTAAACGATACACTCCTCGATGCCGGCGTCGTTGACAATAAAGCGTTGATCGTCCGAGCCCGGCGAGACGACGAACTCCGGCGGGCCGTGGAACGGCTCGATCTCCTCGGCGTACACCTGTGCAAGTTTACAGTCCTGCGGAACGATGGCCGGCTCCGCGAACATGATCTCGTCGTATTCCACAGTAGCGCCAGTCGCCGTTCTTGTCGCATCCATCAGCTCTTCGATCTCCGTCCGGGCGGAGTCGACGGTCTCCTCGGGAACGAGAACGCGGTAAAACGTCATCGTACACCGATCGGGAATGACGTTTTCCGTGTACCCCGCATCGATCATCGTCGCCGATATGTCCGCGCGATTAGACTCCTGTGGGACCACCGGCTCATCGGTCGTCCGCTCGTGTAGTGTCACCTCGTACTCCTCGATGCGCGTGAGAAAATCGTTGGCGGCCATTATCGCGTTGTGCCCGTCGTGGGCCATACAGCCGTGTGCCTCCTCGCCGTGGACCGTCACAGAGAACTTCAAAACACCTCTGTGGCCGAGACAGACGCGAGAGGAATCGAAACACTCCGTGTAGACGCAGTAGTCTGTGTTCTCCTGTGAGATGTAGCCCTCCCGGACGAGCTCCCCGACGCCGGTGAAGCCGCCGGTCTCCTCGTCGACGGTCATGCTCTGGGTTATCGACCCGTCGATCGGAACGCCGAGTTCGGTCAAGGCGTCCACCGCGAGGACGCTCGCCGCGATGCCGGATTTCATGTCGCTTGCGCCTCGAGCGTACAGCCTGTCGTCCTCGATGACGGGTTCATACGGGTCCCGCGACCAGTCCTCGCCGGCCGGAACGACGTCGAAATGGCCGGTGAAGTGAATATCGGTTCCGCTGTTTACCTCGCCCATGCGAGCGAGAACGTTTACGCGCTCGTGTTCCGTTCGCTCGGGGTAATACCGCTCGACGACCGGATCGGGAACCTCGAGCAACGACACGTCGTAGCCCCGTTTCGAGAGCTCTTCGCGGAGGAACTCCGCACCCTCCCGGTACCGCTCACCCGGTGGGTTCTCCGTCTCGATACCGAGAAGCTGCGTCAGAAAATCGAGCCCCTCTTCACGCCGGGATTCGACTGCCTCCCGTATATCCACTCTACTGGCCATGGATTTCACCGAAACTCCCGCTCACCGGTATGATTGTACAAGCCGTACGCATGGTTTTGTCCGTCGGAATCAAAACGGAGTCCGGTAGTAAGCCTTCCGGACACTAGTGGTTTCTGCACGGGCACCGTTGAGGCGACCCGACGACGAATCGGCCCCTGCTCTACGGATACTCGAGACGAGGCTTCCCGGTGCCGAGTTCGACCCCGAAGTGGTTCACTGCACGTCGGCGGTCGTAAGCGAACGGAACGACGCACTCGGATACTGCTCGAAGCCGTCGATTCGGTCCGAAACCGTCTGAATGCGCATCGGGTAGTGCGTGTAGATGGAGACGGCTTCGGTGTAAATATACTCCTGAATGTCCCGAATGATGTCACCGCGAACGTCGGGATCGAACTCCGTCTGTTGATCCTCCAACATCCCGTTCAACTCCGCGTCGTCCATGTTCCAGACGTTCAACGCGTCGGGGTGGTGCAACATGAGCAGCGTCTCCGGATCACCGAACCACGACCATTCCGACACCGCGACCTCGTAGTTCCCCTCCAGTTGTTCGGAGAAGAACGTTTCGCCGTCGAGCGCCTGGATCTCGACGTCGACACCGATCGACTGCCACTGATTCTGCAACAGCGTGGACGTCTGTTGGTGGCGCTCCGTCGTCGACGTGAGGATCTCCAACGAGAGGTCCCCGTGTCCGGCCTCCTCGAGCAGGCTCTGTGCTTGGTCGGGGTCGCCGTTGGGGTGGTTGAAATCCTCGAAGTCGTCGGCGTAATGCGGAAGCGATGGCGGCAGGATGGATTTCGCCGGTTCAGCGGTGCCGTCGGTGGTCGCTTCGAGGATCGTCTCCTTGTCGACGGCCCACGCTAAAGCCCTCCTGACGTCTCTGTCGTCGAACGGCTCGACGGCGAAGTTGAAATCGACTCTGGCGGACTCGACGCCGGGCATCATCTCGACGCTCACGCCGTCGGCCTCCTGGACGCTGTCGACGCGGGCCGGCGGGATGAAATCGACTAAATCGACCTCACCGGTTTCGGCCTGATCGGTCTTCGTCGTCTCGTTCGGTAGAACGCGGAACTCGATCTCCTCGATGTTGGGGTAGCCGTCCTGCCAGTAGTCCTCGAACGCGCTCAGGACTGCGAAGTCCCCGGACTGCCACTCGTCGAAGACGTACGGACCGGTTCCGATCGGGTTGGAGTTGTAATCTCTCCCGTGTTCCTCCCAGGCGTCGATCGACATCGGCCACAGGACGGCGTTGACACCGTTGTAATAGAACGCCGCGTAAGGGTTCTCACCCATGTCGAACCGGACCGTGTGGTCGCCCTCGACGACGACGTCCTCGATCGAGTCGACGTACTGTTGGCGGGGGTTGTCGTTCTCGAAGAACCACTCCCAAGTGAACTGGACGTTCTCGGCCGTGAACTCCTCGCCGTTGTGGAACTGGACGTCCTCCTCCAGGTGAAAGACGATCTGGGTGTCGCTTTCCTCGACCCAATCGTGGGCCAACTGTGGCTCCAGCCCGATGTCGGGGTTCAGGTCGACGAGGTTGTCGTACACGAGTTCGTAAACGAGATTGGCGTCGAAATCCGTATTGAGCGCCGGCAGCAGGTCCCATCGGTCGGTGTTGACACCGATAACGACACGGGAGTCTTCGGGGTCTGCCTCATCGCTGCCGTCCCTGCCATCCCCGTTACCCGGGTCGTCCCCCAGACAGCCCGCGAGCGCACCCATCCCACCGATACCAGTCAGCTTCAAGAACTGTCGTCGTTTGGATCCCGTTTTCAGCACCCGCTCGTGGCCGTCTGTTCCGTCTGCCATGGCGGCCGATAGCTATCCACACAGTATAACCGTTTCGGTGAACGCCGTCGAAAGCGTATCTACGAACTCCGGAGAGAGCGGGTGATTTAGGGGTCGTCGTACAGATGACAGGCGACGGAGCGGCCGTCTTCTTCGAGGAGATCCGGATCCTCCGAACGACACCGATCCATCACTTCCGGACACCGCGTACAGAAGTTACAGCCAGTCGGAGGTTCTCGAGGGTCCGGGATCTCTCCCTCAAGAATGGTCCGCTCTGCCTTCCGGACGTTCGGATCCGGATCGGGGATCGCACTCAAAAGCGCCTCCGTGTACGGATGCCGAGGGTCGGAGAAAAGCGCCTCAGTCCGCCCGGTCTCCACGATCCGGCCGAGATACATGACAGCGACCCGATCGCAGATCAGATTGATGACCGAGAGATCGTGACTGATAAAAAGCACCGCGAGTTCGCGCTCCCGTTTGAGTTCGTCCAGCAGTTCGAGAATCTGAGCCTGAACACTCACGTCGAGTGCGCTCGTGGGCTCGTCGGCTATCAGCACGTCCGGATCGACCGACAGCGAGCGAGCGATACCCACCCGCTGTTTCTGTCCGCCGGAGAGTTCGTGCGGGTAGCTGTGTTTGATTTCGGGGTCGAGCCCGACCTCCCGAAGCAGCGAGTCCACTACGGTCGACGTCGGTCGACCGCTCTCGTCGTGTTTATCGACCGCGTACCCGAGTGTCTGACTGATCGTTTGCCGCGGGTTGAGCGACGAGTTCGGGTCCTGAAACACGAACTGGAGGCGTCGGCTTCTCTCGGTGATTCCGAGCGATCCGAGCGGTTCGCCCTCGAACCGCACCTCACCGTCCGTTCGGTCGGTTAACCCGATAAGTAGCCGCCCGAGCGTCGTCTTCCCGGATCCGCTCTCACCGACGAGTCCGAGTGTTTCTCCCGCCTGGAGCTCTATATTGACCCCATCGACAGCCTTGACCGGCGGGGAGCCACCGGGTAGAAGCCGGTCGAGAAACGACGACGAGTCGACGAACTCCTTGCGGAGCTGTTCGCCTACGAGAAGCGTTTCGGTCGAACCGCCGGGGTCGCCGACCGACCTGTCCGGCTGCTCTGTCGGCAGCGGACCGATCTCGTCGCTCCGGACGCAGGCGACCCGTCCGCTCCCTCTAGTCCCCTTCGCTGGCTCCAGCTGTGGGTCGTCGCCCAGACACTCCTCGGTCGCATACTCACACCGAGGGGCGAAGTTACAGCCGCTCGGACGTCTACTGGGGTCCGGGACCCGACCCTCGAGCGGGTCCGGTTTCGTCGCCCCGATGCGGGGGATCGACCGAAGAAGCCCGGACGTGTACGGATGCTGCGGCCGGGAGAAGACCTCCGTAACGGATCCACTCTCGACGATGCGTCCGCTGTACATCACCTCCACCCGTTCGCAGCTCTCGGCGACGACACCGAGATCGTGGGTGATGAGTATCAGACCCATCTCTTCCTCGTCTACGAGCTCCTCGAGGAGATCGAGTACCTGCGCCTCGATGGTCACGTCGAGCGCCGTCGTCGGTTCGTCGGCTATCAGTACGTCGGGCTGACAGGAGATCGCGATCGCGATCAGAACGCGTTGACGTTGCCCTCCCGAGAGTTCGTGGGGATACGATTCGAAAACGGACTCCGGGTTCGGTATCCGTACCCGATCGAGCAGCGCGATCGCGCGTTTTCGCGCCGCATCCCCCGAGACACCCTGATGTGCCTCGATCGTTTCGACGATCTGCGATCCGACATCGAGAACCGGTGTCAGAGACGTCATCGGGTCCTGAAAGACCATCGCGATCCGAGCACCTCGAACGTTCGTCATTTCCGATTCGGAAAGCGTCGTCAGATCCCGCCCGTTGAGTCGGACTGATCCGTTTTTTATGCGTCCATTGGACCCGAGTAACCGCATTATCGAGCGGGCGGTGACGCTCTTTCCCGACCCGCTCTCACCGACGATGCCGAGTCTCTCTCCGCTTGAGACCTCGAAGCTCACGTCCTCGATAGCGGTGATACCGCCGGTATCGGTCGCGAATTCGGTCGTCAGATCGGTAACTTCCAACTGTGTTTCGGTCGTCATGATCAGAACCTCCGTTCGGAGTCGTCGTGTGGATCGAAGACGTCCCTGATTCCGTCCCCGACCAGATTGAACGATAGGACTGCAATGAAGATGGCGATCCCCGGGAACAGGGAGATCCAAGGAGCGTCCGAGAGATACGTCGTCCCCCTCGCGACCATTTCGCCCCACGACGGTGTCGGCGGCTGTACGCCGAGACCGAGGAACGACAGCGCCGCTTCGGCGATGATAGCAAGCGCCATCAGGAGCGACGCCTGGACGAGCAGCGGCGAGAGCGAGTTGGGTAACACCTCCCTGAAGAGGATATGCCGCCGCGAGTAGCCGAGCGCTCTGGCGGCGTCGATATACGCCTCCTCTTTGACGCTGATCGCCGAAGATCGGGCGATGCGGGCGAACTGCGGAGTGTAAACGATCGCAAGCGCGATGATCACGTTCCGGAGTTCGAAGCCGAGCGTCGCGACCACGCCGATCGCGAGAACGAGCGCCGGAAATCCCAACAGCATATCCACGAACCGCATCAAAACCATCTCGATTCGACCGCCGAAGTAGCCCGCGGCGATCCCTATCGTCGAACCGATCGCCGTCGCGGTCAGAATGGCCCCGAGTGCGACCTGCAGCGATATTTTCGTGGCATAAATCGTCCGTGCAAGGATGTCTCGACCGATGTCGTCCGTCCCCATCGGATGGGTTGCGCTCGGCGGTTCCCGTGGCATTCCCGCGGGATCGTTCGGATTGTGGAGCACCGACTCGACGACGGCGTACCCGAACACGACTTCGTCGATATAGGTCAGGAGGGAAACGACGGCCATGGCGAGAATAAATACCATCCCGATGACGGCAAGCCGATGGTTGCGGAACGAACGCCACCCCGTTCGGAGCTGTGACCGGTTTCGGGTATCGGAGTCTTCGACACCACTCGATACCGTCTCTTCGGTTCGATCCGAACGGCTCACTGTGCGCTCACCCGCGGATCGAGAAACGAATACAGGAGATCGACGACGAGGTTGATAAGCACGAAAAGCACCGCGACAGTCAACACAGCACCCTGTACGGTGGGGTAATCCTGCTGTAACACCGCCTCGAAGATTAGCCGGCCTAATCCGGGCCAAGCGAAGATCTCCTCGACGACGACCGTCGCCGAGAGGAGATAACCGAACTGCAGTCCAGCGACCGTCAACACCGGGAGCAGCGACTGCTTCATGAGATGTTTCGTCAATACAACACGCGAAGAGATCCCCTTCGATTTGGCCATCAACACGTTGTCATTATTGAGATTGTCCAGCAGCGCCGATCGAGTCTGTCTGGCCAAAACCGCCGCGAAGGCGGTTCCCATCGTCAACGCCGGGAGGAACACGTGTCGAAGCGCAGCCAGCGGGTCGTCGGTCGGCGAGACGTAGTTGCCGGCCGGCATCACGCCGAGCTGGACCGCAAAAAAGTAAATCAACAGCAGCCCGAGCCAGAAGTTCGGGATCGAGACCCCGGCGAGGGCGGCAACGGAGACGCCGTAATCCGTCCCAGTTCCCTCGTTTAGGGCACTCAAAACGCCTGCGGGGATCGCGATCAGTAGGGCAATCACCATCGACGCGACCGCCAGAAACAGCGTCGCCGGCAGCCGTGAGAGGATCAGTTCCAGTACGGATTCACTGCGGGTCAACGACTGGCCCAAATCCCCCTGCAGGACGCCCTCCAGCCAGACGAAATACTGCACGTAAACGGGTTGATCGAGACCGTACTGCCGGCGGAGTTCGGCGATGTTCTCCTCGGTCGCCTGTATACCGAGCATGTTGACGACCGGATCGCCGGGGGCGGCCTGTACGATAACGAAAACGATGACCGACACGCCGAAGAGAACCGGTATCGTCTGCAGCAGTCGGAGTACAAGATAACGACCCCAAGAGCCGGACATATCCCCCCTTTCCAGCCGATGGTAATATAAGTTGATACCCACTTACGGACAATCGAGGAGAAAGCCTCGCGCTTCAGCGCGGCGAGGAAGTCAACGGGAACCGTGTCCTCCGGGAAGATATTTATCGGAGAAACTCCAAACGAGTTCGAAGATGGAACTGTTAGACACCGCGGTCGTCCCGGAGCACGCCCACGAACTCAAGCGGGAAGCCAGGGAGTTCGCCGCAGAACACATCGCACCGAACGCCGCCGACCACTACGAGTCCGGGGCGTACCCGTGGGAGATCCTCGAGAAGGCGATGGACGCCGGTCTCGTCGCACAGGACATCGGCGAGGAGTACGGCGGGAGCGGGTGGGACCTCCATCAGATCCTCGCCGTCGCCGAGGAGTTCTATCGCGCCGACGCCGGCATCGCCTTGACCCTCCAGCTTGCGAGTTTCGGGACGGCCATCGTCGAGGAGTACGGCAGCGAGACACAGAAGGAGACGTACCTCCGCCCGGTCGCCGAGAACGACCAACTTTCGGGGCTCGCCGTCTCCGAACCCGAGACCGGCTCGGATCTCGCCGGCATGGAGACGACGGCCGAAAAGGACGGCGACGAATGGGTCCTGAACGGCGAGAAGTACTGGGTCGGCAACGGCGTCGAAGCCGACTGGGTCACGCTCTACGCCAAAACCGGCGACGACGAGACGAACCGCTACGGCAACTTCTCGATGTTCATCGTCCCGACCGACACCGAGGGGTACGACGCCGAACACGTCCCCGAAAAGATGGGCTTTCGGGCCTCGAAGCAGGCCCACATCGAACTGAACGGCGCTCGCGTTCCGGAGGAGAACCTAATCGGCACCGAGGGGGCCGGATTCTACATGCTGGCGGAGTTTTTCAACTACGGCCGAATCGTCGTCGGGGGGCACGGGATCGGTCTCGCCGCGGCGGCCATCGAGGAGGCCGCGGAGTTCGTCCACGGCCGACAGGCGTTCGGCCGGAACGTCAGCGAGTTCCAGGCCGTCCAGCACATCCTCGCGGACATGGTCACAGAGTTCCACGCCGCCAGGACGCTCAACTGGCAGGCGGCCGACCGCGTCGCCGACAACGACGCCGCCGGCCACTGGGCCGCGATGGCGAAAGTGAAATCGACCGAGACCGCTACCGCCTGTGCCGAGCGCGGCATGCAGCTCCACGGCGGCCGGTCGGTGCTCACCGAGAACCGGATCGCCCGCGTCTATCGCGACGTCAGAGTGCCGGTGATTTACGAGGGGGCAAACGAGATCCAGCGCAACCTCATTTACAAACAGGCGCAGTGGTGATCGGAACCGAGATCACAGTTCGCCGCTCATCGCGTCGAACAGCCGCCCCTGAAGCTCCTTCCGTCCGTTGCAGTTCGGCGCCCACACCGGCAGGGTCGCCCGCCCGCCGCCCATTCGGGCGTGGCCGCCGGCGCTCGCCTCGGGGATCACGTCGAGCGCCCGCGAGACGGTTTTCCCCATGTGCACTCTGTCGTCGCGTGACCGGCCGGAGACGTGCAGCTCGCCGTCTCGCTCGCCGGTGATCACGGCGGCCGTGACGCCCTCAAGACGGACGAGTTCCTCGGCGGCGACCGGCAGCGAGTCGAGGTTCGAGACCGCCCCGACGTGGCTCACGAGAAACGACCCCTCGACGGTCCGATCTGTGATCGCCCGGGCTTTCACGTCCAGCGTCTCGCCGTCGACCTGCGGGTTCGCGATCCGGTCCAAGGCGTCGGAGTCAGCCGCCGGGAACAGATACGCCGCCGCGTCGAACTCGGCGTGGGTACAGCTGCGGGTGAAAGACGTCGTGTCCGACTGGATTCCGTACAGAAGCGCCGTCGAGAGCGTCGGCGTCAACGCCCGGCCGTCGGCATCGGCTCTGTTCGACCAGCCGCGCTCGCGAACGTAGTCGGTCACGATACTCGCACAGGAGCCCCGATCGGTTCGGATGTCGGTGAACTCCGACCCCTCGCCGTTCCCGGGGTGGTGATCGACCACCGCGACGGGGGCGATCGTATCGGTCCCGTCGAACCCCCGTGGCTCGTTGTGGTCGACGAGGACGACCGCCTCCGCGACGATATCGTCGGCCGTTTCGATCCGGTCGAACTCACAGTCCAGTACCGTCTCGAAGGCGCGGTTCTCTGGGTGACGAATCCGTCCCGGATAGTGGATGATCGTGTCCGTATCGACCGACCCCGCGAGCGCCCTGACGCCGAGCGCCGAGGCCATCGCGTCCGGATCCGGGTTCGGGTGCATGAGCACGGAAATCCGGTCGTGATCTTTGAGCGCGTGGACGAATCGGTCGCCGGCTGTGGGGCGAAGATACCGCCATAACACGCCGGCGAAAACCAGCGCCAGGGCCACCACTACGAGGATCTCCGGTCGCTGGAGGAGGAACTCGAGGGTCCACTCGACGGCAGTGATAACCTCGCTTGCGGCCTCCGACTGCATACGACGTAGATTTCAGTGCTGGTGTAAGTAGCTTCTGGGGCCTGAACCGCCATCCTTTATAAACGGCGGGCGAGCGCAGACTGCGATTCGTTTCTCTTTTTTCCGTCAGTGCGATTCGAGGATCCCGTACGTGGATTCGAGGTGATCGATGATCCAATCGACCGTCGCCGGGTCGTAGGTCCAAAAGCCGTAGAACGATCTCGGTTCCCGCTCCTCGGCCAGGAGGGCGCACTTATTGACGTCGATCCCGGCGCCGTCGTAGGCGACGAACCAGGACCGTTCGATCTCGTCGCTCCGCTCGATGTGGATCGTCAGATCCGTCCCGTGTTCCGGGACGTCGGCGTCCGGCACGGCGTACGCGTGTACGTCGAGGGACCCCTTCTCGGCGAGCTGCTCGTAGATGCTCATCTGGTCTCGGAGGATCGAGAGGCGCTGAAAGCCCGAATACAGCGACCCCTTCCCGATCCGCCAGGCGCGGTCCTCGATCTCGCGCGAGGCCGCGACCATCTGTCCGATATCGTAGGAGGTGAACAGCGTCTCATCGAGGTGATCGAGGATCGGCTGGTAGGGTTCGCCCTCGAAGCCGGGATCGGTCTTCCCGTCGTCTGGGTCGATGATCTCGTCGATGGCCGCGGCGGTGACGAACTCGCCGTCGTCGGAGAGAACCGCGAACGAGTTCGGTTTGCCGCTGGCGGTCCGTTCCGTCGCGATGGAGAGGTTCCGATCGTGGAACTGCTCACGGAGCGATGAGACGGTCCCTTCCTCGGCGTTGAAGATCGTCAACGTCTTCTCGTGATCCTCGACCCCCGCGATGAGTTCGGTTAAAGACATTCGATACAACCGGATCCATGACGTTGTCGGTAATAAGCCTGTGGCCTGTTCTAGCCCCGCTTCCATCGCCCGAAAGCAACACTCATGTGGCCTTCGTTCCTTATATCGGACAGATGCTCGGGTATCCTCGGAAGGTCGGATGGAGGCTCTACGAACGGCTCTTGGAGCGGGAGGTCTCGGGCGCACCGGCACACGTCGCGGTGATACAGGACGGCAACCGACGATACGCCGAAAAGCAGGGAAACGAGGCGACCGCGGGTCACCGAGCCGGCGCCGACACGACGGAACGAGTGCTCGAGTGGTGTTCCGATCTCGGGGTCGAGGAACTGACGCTGTACGCGTTCTCGACCGAGAACTTCGATCGACCGGCGGCCGAACGCGAGGCGCTCTTCGATCTCATCTCGGAGAAGCTCCGAACGTTCGCCGATCGCCCGGAAGTCCACGACCGGCGTGTCCGCATCAGAGCGATCGGCGAGACGGATCGATTGCCCGAACGCGTTCGGAACGCGATCGAGTACGCCGAGCGGAGGACCGCGAACTACGATGAACTCTATCTGAACGTCGCGCTCGCCTACGGCGGCCGGGCCGAACTACTCGGCGTCACTAGATCGATCGCCGAGGACGCCGCGACGGGTGAACTCGACCCTGCGGACGTCACTGTCGCGGAGATCGAGGACCGCCTGACCGTCGGCCCGACGCAGGCGGTCGATCTCATAATCCGAACGGGCGGCGCGGAGCGGACCTCCAACTTCCTCCCGTGGCACGCGAACGGCAACGAGGCGGCCGCCTACTTCTGTACCCCGTACTGGCCAGAGTTCTCGCGGATCGATTTCCTCCGGGCGATCCGAACCTACGAGTCGAGACAGAAATCGTGGCGCCGTACCAGGGCCCAGCGGGCGGCCGCCCTCGTGGGAGCGCTCGGCGACGTCGAACTCGACGAGGCGGGCCGCGTTCTCGGCCAGTTCCGGGGGTCGGTTCCGGAATCCGATCTCGAGGAGTCGGACGGATCCGAGGACGGCGGCTCTCCGGCCGGCTAGCTATTCGTTTATAAAACCGACTCACAGGACTCGACGCTCGAGGCTCGCTCTACCGACCGAACCGCCGCCGTCGCTCCTGGAACTCCCTGACTGCCCGCAGGAAATCACGCCGTCTGAAATCACGCCAGTTGACGTCGGTGAAATACAGCTCCGAGTAGACCGACTGCCAGATGAGGAAATCCGAGAGCCGTTCGGCGCCGGTCTTGATGACGAGGTCCGGCGGCGACTGGAAGACGAGCCGCCGTTCGATCTCCGATTCGTCGATCGCCGATGGATCGAGTTCGCCCGCGGCGGCGTCCTCGGCGATCCCCTTGACCGCGGCCGCGAACTCCTGTCGACCGCCGAGCCCGATACTGACCCGAACGGGGGCTTCGGCTGCCGAATCGGCGTCCGGCCCCCGGACCGCAACCGGATGGGGGCTCTCGAGTTCCGAGAGGGCGTTCCGGAGCGTCGGGATCGCGGCCGAATCGAGCACGCTCACGTAGACTGTCACCTCGCTCGCGCCGACGTCGAACGCCCACTCGAGAAACGCCGAGAGCGTGCCGTAGGCGCCCTTCTCCAGGAGGTCGTGTTCGGTTATCACGAGCGCGATCCGTTCGGGAGGGTCCGAGGTGCTGAGACGAACGCGAGCGGCGAGATACCGGTCGTACAGGCCCACGGACGGAGATACGTTCCCGTCCGTGTCAACGTGTCGATCCGTCCTTCGGGAGCGTTAAGTGGGCAACGGGGATATCTCGGTCCGTGAGGCAGGACACCGAACGGGCCGTAGGCTACTTGCTCGTGGGGAGCCTGGCGTTCTTCGCGCCGCTTCTAGACGGCCGTGTCGGAGAGTCCGCTGCGGCTATCGGGACCGTCGCGCCGATCGCGCTCGTCGCCGTCGTCGCGCTCGCCTCGAGGCGCGGCCCGTTCTTCGAGTTCTTCGCGAGGGAAACCGACCGCGAGGAGGGGCGACTCTACAGTCTCGCGTCGTTCGCTCTCGCCGTGACGGCGCTCGCGGTGCTTTTCGTCGCCTTCGATCTCCCGACCGTCGCCCTCGTCACCGCGGTCTTCGCGTTGACCGTCGGAACGCTCTGTCGGACGCTCGCTCGGCCTCGGATACGAACACCGGTCGTCGGATCGGCCGTCTTCGTCGCCTCGGGAACCGTCGGTGCCGTCACCGCGATACTCCTTGCGGGCGTGCTCGGCGCCCCAGTCCCTCGATACCCTCTGGTCGTCTTCGTCGCCGCGAGCGGGGCCGTCCTCGGCGCGCTCATTCGTTCGACGCTGACCCGGCGCGACGATTCGCTCGTGTTGCTCTCGACGGCGCTCGTCGTCTGGTTTCTGCTCGGTCTCGGGATCGACCCGACGGCCGGTCGGGTCGCGGTCGGGATCGTCGTCACCGTCGCGCTCGGATACGTCGCTTACGCCCTCGGGACGGCCTCCGTGACCGGCGTGCTCACCGGCGTTTTGCTCGCGCTTTTCGCGGTCGTTCTCGGGGGATTCGGCTGGTTCGTGCTGCTAGTGACTTTCTTCGGGCTCGGCGGACTCGCGTCGAAGTACCGCTACGACGAGAAGCTCGATCGCGGCATCGCACAGGAGAACGACGGCGCACGCGGCGGCGGGAACGTGTTCGCCAACTCCGCCGTCGCGCTGGTCGCCGTCGTCGCCTACGCGGCCTCCGATCACCTCGGTGTCGACCCGCTCGTGTTCCAGTTCGCCTTCGGCGGCGCGGTCGCCACGGCCTTGGCCGATACGTTCTCCAGTGAGTTCGGCGGGCTTTTCGATTCTCCGAGACTGATAACGACGCTCGAGCCCGTCCCGCCGGGAACCGACGGGGGCGTCACCTGGCAGGGTGCGGTCGCCGGAGCGGTCGGATCCGGGATCATCGCTCTCCTGGGAGCGCTCTTTTTCGAGTTCAACGAACTCGCGACGCTGACGGTTCTCGTGGCGGGCTTTTTGGGCATGGTCGCCGACAGCGTTCTCGGGGCGACGATCGAAGGTGAGCGACTCGGAAACCAGAGCGTCAATCTGCTCGCGACTCTCCTGGCCGGGCTCGCGGCCGCCGCCGTCGCGTTCGTGATATGATCCGTCCGATGACCGTCTCCGACGCCCCGGCGGTCCGATCGCTTCAAACGTACCTCCGGTACGCCGACCCGGATCTGATCGAGGCGGCCGTTCGGGGTCCCTTCGACGGTCGCGTCGCGATCGAGGGCTCACCGGTCGGGTACGCGATCTTTTTCCCCGGCCATCCCGCCACGCTCTCGGAACTCGTCGTCGCTCCGAGTCACCGACGGCAGGGATACGGACGGGCGCTCGTCGAAAACGTGGCGGCGACGGTCGACTCGGAGACACTCGAAGTGACGACGCCGATCGGAGCGACGGCGGCGAAACGGTTCTACACGACTCTGGGGTTCGAACCCGGAGATCGGATCGGAACGTTCTACGAGGATGGGACGGACGCCCTACGCCTCCGTCGGCGCGAGTAGCTGTTCGGCGGTCCGAATACGGACGCTCGTCGGCTGTTTGACGAACTCCCCCGTCGACGCGGCGACGACGTGATCGATTCCGCGCTGGGCGGCGATATCGAGGAGCCGTTGATCGAGTTCCCCGTCGACGACGACCGCGGTCGGCACCGTTTCGCTCTCGGCGACGATATCGAACGCGTCCGCGGCGTCACCCTCCTCGATCGTCCCGAAGGCTGCGTCGAGGAGTCGGACGTGCCCAGTCCCCTCACCGACGATCGCCCGGGTGTGGCCGCGGAGCGTGTCCGGTTCGTCCGACGGGGCGTCGTCATCGGGTTCGGGCTGCCCGCCCGTCGCCGCGTTCCGTGATTCGACGTCTCCGGACTCGGCGTCCTTTTTTTCGGCGGACGTTTCAGTTCCGTCCGTTGTCTCTTCGGAGTCGATCGTGGCCGCGTCGGCAGTGTTTTCGGCCCCATCGACAGTCTCTGTTCCCGCCGCGGTGGCTGACCGAGACGCTTGGCCGTCTGCGGGCGTCGCTTCGGTACCCCCGTCGTCTCGCTCATCGGTTTCGGCGGGGTCGTCGTCGCCGATCTCTTCGAGCTGATCGTGTGGGATCTTCTCGCGGAGCGCGCTCATCACTTCGTGGCGAGAGAGGTCCTCGACCGACCGTCCCTCGGGTGCGAGCGCGACGTAATCTATATCGCCGACCTGTTCGAGCTCCCGACGGATGAGTTCGCCGCCGCGATCGCCGTCTAAAAAGGCCGTCACGGTCCGGGATTCGGTCAACTCGGCCACCGGGTCGGGAACGTTCGTTCCCTCGACGGCGACCGCGTTCTTGATGCCGTACTGCAACAGCGTGAGGACGTCGGCCCGACCCTCGACGACGATGATTGCGTCGGAGTTCTCGACGTGTGGGCCCGCCGGGAACCCCTCGTAGTCGGTGATGTCCTCGATGCGAACCGACTCTCGGACCTCCTCGACGAGATCCCGACTGGAGCGCATCGAGTCGGCGAACCCGTCGGTCAGCAATGTCTTGGCCCGTTCGACGACCTCCCTCCGTTTCGCCGCCCGGACGTCCTCGATCTCCCGGACCTCGATCGTCGATCGGCACGGACCGACGCGGTCGATGGTCTCGAGCGAAGCGGCGAGAATCGCCGTCTCGACGCGATCGAGGCTCGTCGCGATCGTGATCCGGCCGAAAGACTGGCCGTTCTGGGAGTCGATCTCGACGTCGATCCGGCCGACTTTCGATGCGTCCTGTAGCTCGCGGAGATCGAGTTCGTCGCCGAGTAGGCCCTCGGTCTGACCGAAGACGGCCCCGACGACGTCCGATCGCTCGACGATTCCGTCCGCCGTGATGTCTGCGTGAACGAGATATTTGGCTGTGTCTTGCATTGATGAACTGCCCGTCGCCGGGCGATGATGGTGATGGTGATCGTTCCATGAGCGACCCCATGGCGTTTTAAATACGGTCGTTCGAACGTATAAATGGTCCGGGACCGGAACAGGTTTCGTTCGCCCGAGCGGACCGCAAAGGCGCCGATCGGCATTTTCAGTCGGTATTATCGGACGTTTGTTTTCGACTGATCGGAAAAAGGAAAACGTTCGGAGTCGATCACGGTGCCCGACACACCCAGCGGTTCAGGCGGTCACCGCAAGGATGAAATCACTCAACAGTACCATCAGTACGCCCGCGGCGACGACACCGAGCAAAAAGAGTACCGTGATCAGCAGTATCGTCCGTCCCATCTCCGCGTCGTCGCTCGCGTTTTGTACGTTCATGACGTGTATGGACAGGGTCTGACAATTTATATCTGTGTATGAACCGGAGCTCGTAGGGAGATCCGTGGATCATCGCCGCCCGCTCCGGACGAGTCCGACCGGCAGGTTGACGCCGTCCGATCACAGTCTCGCGGCCGTATCGAAGACAATATCTCTTCAATATCTTTTTGTGTGCATTGACCGATACTGTTTAGTGATTCGAATAGATATACTCTTCAACACATGACTTCGACGGTGGAAAGTTATGGATGGGCCGCATTGATGGGCCTCCTGATCACGTTCGCGATCCCGTGGTTCCTGTGGGGTGACAGCCGGGCCGCGTTCGGGCTGCCGCTTTGGCTGTGGTGGCATATCGGTTGGATGGTCGTCGCCGCGGTCGTCTTCTGGCTTTTCACGCGGCGGGCGTGGGGGATCTGGATCGTCGACGGTGAGACGCCATGAGCACGGCGCTCCAGCTCGGTATCGTCGTCGGCTACCTACTCGTTGCCCTCGGTGTGGGTCTAGCAGCATACCGGGTCACCGAACGCGCCGCCGAGGACTTCTATCTGGCCAGCCGAACGTTCGGGACCGTCGTGTTGCTCTTTACCGTCTTCGCGACGCTCCTGTCCGCGTTCACCTTCTTCGGCGGGCCGGACACCGCCTACGGGTTCGGCCCCGAGTGGATCCTCGTGATGGGGCTCATGGACGGGCTCATCTTCGCCGTCCTGTGGTACGTCCTCGGGTACAAACAGTGGCTTCTCGGGCAGCGACACGGCTACGTCACGCTGGGTGAGCTGCTCGGCGATAGGTTCGGATCCGGTCGAATCCGCGCGCTCGTCGCCCTCGTCTCGCTGCTGTGGCTGTTCCCCTACGTCATGCTCCAGCAGATCGGCGCCGGCGGGGCGCTTTCCGCGCTGACCGACGGCGCCGTCCCGTTCGCCGCCGGCGCGACGCTCATCACGGTCTTCATGATCGTCTACGTGGTGCTCGCCGGAATGCGGGGCATCGCCTGGACGGATACGTTGCAGGGCGCGTTCATGCTGCTCATGGTCTGGGCGGCGCTGCTGTGGGTCCTCCTCGCGGTCGATGGCGGCATCGGAACTATCAACGCCGGCCTCGAGGCGACGAACCCCGAGTTCCTCGCCCTGGGAAGTGACTTTTATACGCCCGGAACGATGCTCACGTTCGCGGTCTCGATCGCGTTCGGCGTCGCGATGTTCCCGCAGGTCAACCAGCGCTTCTTCGCGGCCGCCTCCGAGGGCGTCCTGAAACGCTCCTTCGCGCTGTGGCCCGTGCTCGTACTCCTGCTTTTCGTCCCCGCGTTCCTCCTCGGGACGTGGGCCCGCGGGCTCGGGCTGGAGGCGGATATCGGCGCCGGTGAGAGTATCCTCCCGGTCGTCCTCGCGGAGTTCACGCCGGTATGGTTCGCCGCCCTCGTCATCGCCGGCGCGATCGCCGCGATGATGTCCTCCTCGGACTCGATGCTCCTCTCGGGATCGTCGTATTTCACCCGCGACGTCTACCGGAACCTGATCGACGACGGGATCTCCGAACGGCGGGAGGACCGCCTCGGTCGGATCGGGGTCGCCGTCTTCGCGCTCGGCGCCCTGGCCGCGAGCATCTGGGCCGAGGCCGAGGCCTTCGGTGCGACCACCGTCGGATCGATCCTCGTCGAGATCGGCGACCTCGCGTTCGGTGGGTTCGCACAGCTCGCCCTCCCCGTCATCGTCGCACTCTACTGGCGACGGACGACCGGTGCGGGACTGGCCGCCGGGATCGTCCTCCCGCAGGCGGTCTATCTCGTCTTCAATTTTCTCCCCGAACTCGCGGTCGGATCGACCGTGCTGTTCTCCGATACCTACCTCGGGTGGGGGATCTCGATCTACTGTATGCTGCTCGGGCTGTTCGTGACGATCGCCGTCTCGGCGCTGACGACCCCGAACCCGGAGGCGAACGTCGACGGTCATTTCGGGCTACGTGCGGACTGACGGGTCGAACTGACGGCGGGGAGCGGTTGCACAGTCCGAACGGGGCGATCATTCAAGTAGATCGCGTGTTTCGGGGAAGACATGTCCGACTCGTCGGGAACGATCACCGTCCTCCATATCGACGACGAGCCGGGGTTCGCAGAGCTGACGTCGACCTTTCTCGAACGCGAAAGCGAGCGCTTCACCGTCGAAACGACGACCGATCCCGCCGGGGCGCTGGCCACTCTCGACACGTCCGAAATCGACTGTGTCGTCTCCGATTACGACATGCCCGGGATGAACGGGCTCGAACTGCTCGAGACCGTGCGCGAGCGATACCCCGATCTCCCCTTTATCCTCTTTACCGGCAAGGGGAGCGAGGAGGTCGCCAGCGACGCGATCTCGGCGGGCGTCACCGACTACCTACAGAAGGGGTCGAGATCCGGCCAGTACGAACTGCTCGCGAACCGGATCGAAAACGCCGTCGAGGCGACCAGAGCGCGTCGCGAACGCCGACGTAATCTCGACGCCATCGAGACCGCACAGGAGGGGATCGCGATCCTCGACGACGGGCTGTTCGTGTACGTGAACGAGGCCTACGCCGATCTGTACGGCTACGATCCTGACGGGATGCTCGGCGAACACTGGAAGCTGATCTACCCCGACGGGGACGTGCGGAGAGCGCGCGAGGAGATCCTCCCGGAGGTCAGAGAGACCGGCTACTGGCACGGGACGACGACCGGGCTCAGAGCCGACGGCAGCACGTTCGTCGAGGACCACGTCCTCGCCACGAGCGACCGGGACGAGTTGATCTGTACGGTTCGCGATATAACCGAGCGAAAGACCCGTCAAACCCGCCTGAAGGAGACGTTGACGAAGTTCGAGGCGCTGTTCGAGAACTCGCCGGACATGATCGCCACCCACGACGCCGACGGGCGGATCCTCGATGTCAACCGGCGGCTGGCCGACTCGCTCGGATACTCAAACGAAGAGCTAGTCGGGACGAACGTCTGGGATATCGACCCCACGGTCGAGCCGGCGGAGGCGAGCGCGTTCTGGGCGGAACTCCCGCCGGACGACGTCCGGACCTTCGAGGGGAAGTACCGACGGCGGGACGGTTCGACGTTCCCGGTCGAGATCCACCTCGTCCGGATCGAGATCGACGGCGCCGACCGTTTCCTCTCGATCAGCCACGACATCACCGACCGGCGGGATCGCGAGACACAGCTCCAACGGCAGAACGACCGACTGAGCCAGTTCGCAAGCGTCGTCTCCCACGATCTGCGCAACCCACTGAACGTCGCCTCGGGCCGGCTGGAGTTGGCCCGCGAAGACCGCGACGGCGAGCATCTCGACGCGATCGGCGACGCACACGATCGAATGCGGACGCTGATCGACGACCTGCTCGAACTCGCCCGGGAGGGCGAGGCGGTGACCGATCGCGAACCGGTCGATCTCCCGACGATCGTCGAGGACTGCTGGGCGACCGTCGAGACGGCCGGCGTCTCGCTCGCGATCGAGGCCGATCGGACGGTCTCGGCGGACAGAAGCCGGTTGAAGCAGGTGTTCGAGAACCTGATCCACAACGCCGTAGAACACAGTTCTACGAGCCCTCGATCGCAGGCTCCCGAGGAATCCGCGGAACGCGACGATCGGACGATCACCGTCGGGACGCTCCCGGACGGGTTTTACGTGGCGGACGACGGCCCCGGGATCCCCGAATCCGACCGAGAGGCTGTCTTCGAGGTGGGTTACTCGACGGGTGCAGACGGGACCGGGTTCGGACTGAGCATCGTCGAACGGGTCGTCGAGGCCCACGGCTGGGAGATCGCCGTCACCGAGTCCGACGCGGGCGGCGCCCGCTTCGAGATCACCGGCGTCGAGTTCGTGACGCCAACGGAGACCGCCGCCAGCGGCGGTTCCGACGAACGTTGAAATCGAGGGTTCGGACGCCGTCCCCGGAGCGATAGCGACCGGCGAAGACGGATCTCCGGCGAAGCCGGACGAGAGGGCGAACGGTGCTACCGACTGACGCCGAGAGGTGACCCGATCGCCCGGGCACTCACAGCAGTCCGATCACGACCGCCATCGCGTCGGGATCGCCGTACCGGACGCCGACGTAGCCGAGCGCCGCCTGACTCGCGTTGAACAGCCCGTGCATCAGCGCGACGACGACGAGGTTGCCGGTGTACTCGTAGGCCAACGCGAGAACGAAGCCGACGAAAAAGAGCACCGAGACGCCGAGCAACCCGCCGGTGAGAGTCCCGAAGCCGCCGATGTGGATGAGCGCGAAAAGCGCCGTCGCGAGCGTCACCCCGACGGCGACGCCGAACGTCTCCCTGAGTCGGGTCTGGATGACGCCCCGGAAGAGCAGTTCCTCGGCCGGCCCGACGATGAGCAGCGAAAACGTGCCCAAAAGCAGGAAAATGAGCGGATCCTGCTGTGCGATGTCGAAGATCGCCTGTGGCTCCCGTTCGATCCCGAGCCGTTGGCCGACGACGAAGGAGCCGATCGAGCCGACGAGCCACAGGATGATCATGCCCACGAAGCCGACCCCGAGGACGATCCATCCCTCCAGCGTCGGCATCCGGACGCCGATATCGGCCAGCGAGAGCCCGCGATACCGGAGATACAGCAGCGAAACGCCGGTGAAAAAGACTAGCTGGAGGACGATAACCGACAGGAGGAAGCCTCGACGCGGGGTGAGTTCGACGCCGCTGGCGTTCAAAACTCTGGCGACCGCGAACGCGGCGACGTTGCCGCCGCCGTAGGCCAAAACGGCCAGTCCGACGGCGGTAAAGACCGCCAGCGCGGGCGCGGGGATCTTGGTCCGGAGGGACATGCCCAACCGTAGGGCCGGAGGCGTCAATAGTCCTGTTGTTCGGGTCCGGTCCGACCGACGGGACCGACCGGGCTATCGATCCTCGTCGTGGAGGCTCTCGAGGATCTCCGGATCGGTTCGGAACTTGAGGACGTTCGTCACCATCGAGTTCCGGAGGTTATCGATCACCCCGCCGTGTCGCTTGTAGAACTCGTGGATCCACTTCGATTGGGCCTCCCGGTTCGGGAACATCATCACCGACTTCCACTGGTACTCGCCGTCGGAGAGGAAGTAAAACAGCGTGTTCGGGGAGTTCCGGATGTACTCCATGGCGGGGCGCCACCCGGATTCGAAGTTCTCGGGGTTGAATTTGAACTCGAAGAGCGCGAACATGAAGTACTCCTCGTTGGGGATGACCGCCTCGCGGAAGACGCCCTCCTCTCGCATACCGCGGATCGATTCCGAGACCGTCACGTGTGAGACGTCGATGCCGTATTTCTCCTCGAGGATGGCGGCGAGATCCCGCGAGGAGAGCTGTGGATCCCGCGAGAGCTCCCGGAGCACCAGTACGTCCCGCTCTTTGAAATCCCAGTCCGGCGCTTCAGAGGCGTCCATACGGTGTCGTCGCCGTCGTTCGTACTGTTAGTTTCGATAACGGATACGGTGACGGGTCAGTCTTTCCCGACACATTCGAGGAAATCCCCGTTCTCGGTCGGTTCGACTGTCCGGCTTCCCTGTATGTCTCCGAATTTACACTCTTCGGGATCGAATGCGCCTTCGTCTCTGATAAAGAGCTGCTCCAGTTCCGGGAACCAGACCGCAACGGCTGGTTGGTGGAAACCGGTACCAATATTGTTTATGGGGTTCGAACCTGGTTTGAGCCGCGTCGAGGTGTGATCGAGTTCGTCGTTCCAGACGTCCGCTTCGAGATGAGTCGCCGGCCCGTCGACGTGGACGTGGATCGTCCCGCCGCCGGAGCCGGGGCCGCCACCTTCGCTCTCGTTGTCATCGATCGGTGGTCCCTGGCCCTGTACGTCCGTATTGGTGCCACCGTTGAACTCGACCCTTTCGACTGTCGATTTTTCGATTTCGACGTCCAGCGATCGGGTGACAGTAGCTAAGACCGATCCATCGTCCACATTCTCGACCGTGATCTCGAAATCCATATCTTTGACGGTTACCATTCCGTCCGTCTCCGTACCTCGATGTTTGGCCTCGTCAACGTCTACGTCTACGTCGACCGGTTTCAAACCGCCGCCTTCGATCTCTTTGCTGTTTCCGTTTCCCCCGGAATGAAACGAAACGACCCCGGAAGCCTCGGAGAGTTTCACCTCAATGGGGACGGCGAACCGATTGCCGATCTCGATCGCATCGGTGTGAATCGAATCTCCCTCGGAGACCTCTATTTCGGGCGAAATAACGTCATTATCGGAACCGTTCGTATTGTCCATCAACTGCACGTACGCCTCGTCGTCGCCGACGACTTCCACCGTGACCTCCCGTTCGGCCTGCGTCGAGCTAAACGCCCCGGTCCCGAAGAGGAGTCCGAGGGCACTTGTCGCGCCCGCAGCGCCGAACAGGAAGTCGCGTCGCCTCATTCCTCGATCTCGTAGGTGCTGGAACCGATCCGGTTCTTCGCGGATCGGTAGGTGTGCACCACCGCCGAGAGGGCGAACACGCCGACGAGGATCGCCGACAGCGCGAGTCCCGATAGCTCGGCGAAGGGGAAGGCCCCGAACCACGTCGCGGCGACGAGCGCCGCCCCCACCGCCGACAGCCCCAGATAGTACTCGCTCCAGGGGATGTCACGCGCGGGGACGCGCTCGAGGTAGTACTCCACCTCCTGGGCTTCGTCGGTCAGCTCGATCTCGCCGCGGTTGTTGTGGTACTCCACGATTCCGGCCTTGTCCATCCGGGGGAGGTGCGACTGGCGCAAGGCGGTGTAGACGCGCTTGCGCTCGTTGCTCTGTAGGTCGGCGACCGTGGTGTCGTTCTCCCAGGCCGCGACGTACTCCGTGAGATCGCGGAGGTCGGCGTGGCCGTCCTCCTGTTTCAGATAGTGGAGAGCACACCGACGCCGACCGTTGCTCAGGACGGCGAAGACCTCGTCGCGAGGAATCTCCCCGCCCCCCGCGTCGGCGTTCGGGTCGGGCGTTGGGTCCCCCGTCGTCGACGGTTTACTGACACTCATATTCCCCACCGGTACGTACCAGCCGCTTTGGTATCGTGTTCGCTGACATCCAGCCCACCTTGGGCGAAAGCACGAGGGACATACACTAAAAACCTTGGGACGCTTTAGGCAGCCTGAACCGGCACGGTTTTCTAAACGCTCTTTTCAGACCTTGTAGGGCCGTTTTAGCTGCTGAAACAGGTGGTGGTACTGTCTC
>LFFM01000494.1_pt1 | contig 27575 bp, 29 predicted proteins | sample 643131 | NCBI WGS metagenome assembly LFFM01 (sample SAMN03777445, study PRJNA286221) | soda lake metagenome | biome: soda lake; feature: Kulunda steppe; material: water; isolation source: sample Tc-Br brine of Tanatar trona crystallizer | place: Russia: Kulunda steppe | collected 2011-07
GAATCGGCTCGCCGCGGCGGCGGAGTCGCCCGTGAGAACGACCACTCGCTTGCCGGAGTCGGCGAGCCGCGTCACCAGCCGTTCCCATCCCTCCCGAAGCTCGTCGCCGACGACGACCACGCCCCGGACTGTGCCGCCCCAGCCGACGAACGTGGCCACGTGGCCGGCCGATTCGGCGCGCTCCGCGGCGACGACGGCGCTTTTCGGAACCGCCCAGCCGTCGCCACTGAAAAGGGATCGGTGACCGACGAGAACCTCGTCGTCGCCGACGCGACCCCGGACGCCCTTCTCAAGCACCGAGACGGACGTGGGATCGACGCCGACGCCATCGGACGGGACCACGCCGGGATCTGCCGCATCGCCGGCGACCTCGGTCACGCCGGTTCCGACGTCCGTCACTCCCGTTTCGGCGTCCGTCCCGTTCGTCTCGACGTTTGCCCCTCCGTCGGAGCGAAGCGCGGCGGCCGGGTCGGCACGTTTCGGATCGACGGCCGCCGCATCGACGATCGCCTCCGCGATCGGGTGGACGGAGAAGCGTTCGAGGGCCGACGCCCGTGCGAGCAGTCGGTCGGTCGAGCCGTTCTCCGGGTGCACATCGTCCACGTCGACCGGAACGACGTCGAGGACGCTCATCTCGCCGTCGGTGAGCGTACCGGTCTTATCGAGTACGACCGTGTCGACGTCGCGTCCACCCTCGAAAACGACGTCCGAGACGATCACGATCCCGCGTCTCGCGGCGTCGCGGATCCCCGCGGCGACCGCGAGCGGCGTCGCCAGCCCGAGCGCGCAGGGACAGGAGACGATGAGAACCGTCAGCGCCACGAGCGCGGCCGCCGTCGCCGACGAGCCGGCGAGAAGGTGCAGGACCCCGACGACGGCCGCGACGACGAGCACGAGCGGGACGAAGACCGTGGCGAGCTTGTCGACGAGTCGTTGGATGCCCGACCGGGAGCTTTGGATCTCCCAGAGCAGTCGAACGAGCGTGTCGAGCGTGCTCGTCGCGTCCTCGCCGACGGTCACGACCACCGGCGCGTCGGTCACCACCGTCCCGCCGCGAACCGCGTCGCCCTCGCGTTTCGTTCTCGGCAGCGACTCGCCGGTGACGAGCGCCTCGTCGACCGCGGCGGATCCCTCGGCGACGACCCCGTCGAAGGGAACGCGCTCGCCCGGCCGCACGAGCAGGCGGTCGCCGCCCTCGACGGCCGACGGGGTCACCGACTCGCCCGACTCCAGCCGTACCGTCCGCTCGCCCGCCGTCGTCAGATCCGCGAGCATCCCCGTCGCGCGACGCTTGATCAACGACTCGTAGTGGTTGCCGGCGATCACGACGAGCACGACCGCGACGGTGACGTCGAAGTAGAGGTCGGTTCGACCGACGAGCATCGCGAGCGTGCTGTAGGCGTACGAACTCAACGCGGCCACCGAGACCAACAGATCCATGTTCGGCTGCCGGGCCCGCAGACTCACGTACGCTCCGCGAAGGATCGGGTAGCCGGTATAAAAGAGCACGATGGACGTGAACAACCAGATGTGTGCAAAGAGGTATAGACCGTCCACACCACCGAGGTCGACGACCGGGTCGTAGCCGAAGTAGGTCGGGTACAGGAAGATCAGGTACCACAGCATCGTCATCATCCCGAAGAAGCCGCCGCCGATGAGGAAGCGGACGACCGCGACGTCGTCGCCCGTGGCTTCGGGATCCGCGCGGTCGCTCGCGACGTAGCCGGCAACGGAGAGCTGCTCCGGGAGGTCCTCGGCGGTCACGCGATCGGGGTCGTACTCGACCCGGATCGTGTCGGTGGCGTAGCTCGCCTCCACCGCCTCGACGCCGGGCCGTTCGCCCGCGGTCAGCTCCAGGAACGACTCGCAGGTCGAACAGTGCATGCCGTCGACGTGGAGGAAGGTCGTCTCGCCGTCGAAGTCGGCGTCCGCATCGGCGCGTGGAGTTCGGCGTTCCAACTCCTCGAGGTCGTCGACGTCGTCGAGCGATCGGGCGACCGCCAGACAGCCGCGACAGCAGTACTCGCCGTCGACGTCCGGCGCCGTGAAGGGGTCGGGCTCGGTCGGCAGATCACAGAGCGTGCAGTTCGACATGGAGTGGTTCGACGCGGTGGGTGTCGGGCCGGCGACGGCCGTGATTCGGTGCTACGAACCGGACGAGCGGCCGGGAAGCCCGACCGATCCGCCGGTGGCGACCCGCAGCGCCAGCCAGATGAGCAGGACGTTGATCGCGGCGACCGCGACGAGCACGTCGCCGATCACGATGGCGTATACCGCCAGCGGCGCCAGCGCAACCAGTACCAACAGTGCCACGCCTTGCAGCGGGAGATCCATGTCGGTACCACGCCGTCGTCTCGTAAATAATGCCGGGGCGTTTTCACTGTTCGGGAAGGGGTGTGTATTATTTATGCACAGCTGGTATGGGTCAACCATGGGAGGCACTGAAACCGGCGGTGCGACGGTCACGGAGGGAGGCGGTGACCACGGTGACCCCGACGCGGAGGAGTTCGATCCGATCGGGACGCTCGCGTTGATACTCACGTACTTTGCGATCCTCGTGGTCGCGTGGATCTACGTGTATTTCATCGAGTTCCTGAGCCGTGATCTCACCGTCATCGGTTCCGTCGTCGGGTGACAGCGAATGCACGTTCACGCATACGAGAAGATCTGGCTTGCGCTGGCGATCGTGTTGATCCTGCTTTTGATCGGGAGCGTCACGTACGGCGCGGTCGGTCCGGGCGTCGCGATGGTCGCCGACTCACAGGATCCGATCGACCCGCAGGCGCTCGACGAGGACGACCGCTTCGCGGATCCGGGCGTCGAACGGGTCGGTGAGAACGAATACGCCGCCTACGTGGTCGCCTATCAGTTCAACTTCGACCCGGACCCGATCGTCGTACCCGAAAACAGCCGCGTGACGTTCTACGTCACCTCGCCCGACGTGATACACGGCTTCCAGGTCGTCGGCACGAACGCCAACACGATGGTCGTCCCCGGCGAGGTCGCCGAGATCACGGTCGAGGTCACGGAACCTCGTGAGTACGGCATCGTCTGTAACGAATACTGCGGGGCTGCTCACCACGCCATGGAAGGGAAACTCGAGGTCGTCAGCGAGGAGGAGTACGAGGAACGGACCGAGGGAGGTGCGGACGAATGAGCGCCGAACTCGAGGCCGAGCCCACGTTCGTCGATTCGTTCCCCGAGGAGGCACGGATCATCCGCGCGGCGTTTTGGGGATCGTTCCTCGCGCTGACGCTCGGGGCGGTCTTCGGCATCATCCAGACGCTCCATCGGACCGGGCTCGCCCGCCCCTTCAGCTCCGTCGATTACTACACGTTCCTCACCGCCCACGGCGTGTTCCTCGTGATCAGCTTCACGATCTTCTTCCTCGTCGGGCTGTTTACCTGGGCGGTCGTGCGGAGCCTCGATCGCCCCCTCGTAAACACGAAGATAACGTGGACGTGGTACGGCCTCATGGCCGCCGGGATGACGATGACCGGCGTCTCGATTCTCGCCGGCTTCACGAGCCGGATCGACATGAGCGCCGACGTCCTCTTTACCTTCTACGCGCCGCTACAGGCACATCCGCTGTTTTACACCGGGCTCGTGGTGTTCATCATCGGGACGTGGATCGCCGGGGCCGACTGGTTCCGCGCGTGGCTCGCCTGGCGTGAGGACAACCCCGGCGAGCGGATCCCCCTCCAGACGTTCATGGTGTTGACCACGATGATCATGTGGTATATCGCCACGCTCGCGATCGCCACCTCCGTCCTCGTCTTCCTGTTGCCGTGGTCGCTCGGACTCATCGAGTCGGTGAACCCGACGCTCACGCGGACGCTGTTCTGGTTCTTCGGCCACCCGGTCGTCTACTTCTGGCTCATGCCGGCGTACCTGCTGTGGTACACCGTCCTTCCGAAGATCGCCGGCGGCCGACTCTTCAGCGATCCGCTCGCACGGGTCGTCTTCGTGCTGTTCCTGCTGTTGTCGACGCCGGTCGGCATCCACCACCAGTACCTCGATCCGGGAATCGCGGAGGGTTTTAAGTTCATCTCGATGACAAACACGATGTTCCTCCTGTTGCCCAGCCTGCTTACCGCCTTCACGGTCGTCGCGAGCGTCGAGTACGGCGCGCGTCGCCGGGGCGGAGCGGGGATCTTCGGCTGGCTCCGCGCGCTTCCCTGGCGGAATCCCGCGTTCACCGGCATGATGCTCGCCGGCTTGATGTTCGCCGCCGGCGGCTTCTCCGGAATGATCAACGCCGGGCTCAACATCAACTACATGATCCACAACACGATCTGGGTGCCCGGCCACTTCCATCTCACCGTGGGAACCGCGGTCGCGCTGACGTTCATGGCGGGCACCTACTGGCTCTGGCCACAGCTCACGAACCGGCCGCTCTACAGCCCACAGATCGGGCTCGTACAGGTCGTGTTGTGGTTCATCGGCATGGCGTTGATGTCGAACGCGATGCACGCACAGGGGCTGCTCGGCGTGCCGCGACGCACGGCGGAGCCGGAGTACGCGGGCTTCGAGTACCCGCTTGCGTTCGGCGGCTTCGAGGAGCTGAACCTCCAGCTCGCCATCGGCGGGACGCTGCTTTTCGTCTCGACCGTCCTGTTCATCGCGAACGTCGTCATCACCAGCTGGAGCCCGAAGGCGTCGGGGCTCGCGCGTCCGCTTCCACCGGCCCTTTCGGGACCGGAGGACGCACCCGAGGTCCTCGATAACCTCCGACTCTGGGTGAGCGTCGCGCTCGTGCTGGTCGTCCTGGCGTACGCGCTGCCGCTCGCCGGAATCGTCTCGAACAGCGGCGTCTTCGGCACCGGCGCCGGAACGTTCCCGGTCTGGATCGACGCGATAGGGGTGGCCGCGGAACGCACGCTTGCCGCCGTCACGTCGGCGGTCGCGCTCGTCGTGAACGCACTGACGGGGGTGGTTCCGGCGTGACCGTCGACGTGAGCCGTGGCGGCCTGCTCGTCGGACTCGCCGTCTTCGGCGTGATCGCCTACGAGCTACGAACCGTCCTGGACATGCTCGGCCTCCCGCTCCCGCTGGTGCCGTATCTGGTCGGCGTGTTCGTCCTTGCGGGGCTGATCGTCTGGGTGATCTCGGTGAAGGGCGGGTGGCGAACCGATCCGCAGGGTGACGGAGCGTCGTAACGATGGCGACGGGAACGCAGGTCGGCTCCGACCGACCTGCCCGCCTCACGGGACTCGCCGGCGTCGTCTACCGTGGACTGCTCGGCGGGATCCTCGCCGCGCTCGCGTACGTGACGGTTCTCGCGGCATATCTCGCCACGACGACGACGGAGGTGCTCGACCCGATGCAGGCGACGTATCCGCTGGTCTGGTTCGCCGTCGCGTCGGCGTCCCTCGCGGCGGCGTTCGGCATCTCGGCGCCCGACCGCCGGGGTTCCCCCGGCGGCCTGCGGGAGCGACTGCCGCAGTTCGTGGGCCTCGGATACGTGGTGCTTTTGGCGGGCATAAGCGGGACGCTCTCCGTCGGCCCGACCGGGTTCGGGCTCGACGTCGCATCCGGGCTGCCCGGCTGGGGACCGATCGTGCTCGCCGACCTTCTGGCGGTCACGCTCGTCATCGTCCCGTTTCAGGTCGTGGGATACGTCGCGCTTGGCGCCTTGCTCGCCCGGGCGCTCGCCGTGAGTACCGGGTCGCTGTTCGCCGGAACGCTCGGTCTGTTCAGCTGTGCCGGCTGTGTACTTCCCGTCGTCGCCGCGGGCGCGTCGGCACTCGGCGTCCCGCTTTTCGCCGACGGCGTCCCCGTCATCGTCTCGACCGTGGCCTTTTCCGCGACGGCGGTCGCGCTCGTCGCGCTCGCCGTTCGTGGCGGCCGTCGGGACGGAACGTGTCGCGACGGATCGTGTCTCCGGTGATGCTGCTGTAGCGTCGACGGGGGCGCTGACGTGCACCCATCGTAGATGATGTGTACCCATCGCAGATGATGTGTATCCATCGTAGATGATGTGCACCCACCTTAGGACCTGATCCGACGCCGGACGCGTTCGATGGCGACGGCAGCCGGTCCGGCGTAGCGGAGGGATCCGACGGCGACGGCAACCCCGACGACCGTCCAGCTGAGGAGACTGCCGACGGCGCGCCCGGAGGCGACGGATTCCCCATCACCCTCGAAGGCGACGCCGATCACGTGGTCGAAGACGAGTCCGCGAAACGCCCCGTTTGGCGTGGTTGCGAGCAGCTCCGGGAGCGCCGCGGCCGGCGTGCCCGTCGAGAGCGACCGAAGTACGGCGAGGTCGCCGCCCAGGATCCCGGCCACGAACACGAGGCCGCCGAAGGCGATCGCGCTCCGTCGACTCCCGGCGAGCGCCGAGGCGCCGGCGGCGATCGTGAGGTAGGCCGCGCCGAGCAGGACGGCAAAAGTGAGGAACCGGACGAAAAGAAGCGGCGAGTCGACACCCGCATGGGTGGCGTAGATCCCCGTATCGGGACTGGCCGTCAGCCAGACGTACCCGCCGACGAGCGCGTACGGAACGGCGACGACGACGATCAGCGCGACCAGCCGTGCTGCCAGGATGGCGGCCACGTAGGTCCCGACACCGACGCCGAACGTTCGGATCACGTCCAGTTCGCCGGTGGCACGGTCGGTTCGAAGCGCACGATAGCCGAGCACGACCGCCGCGAGCGGAACGAGCACCTCCGTCGGCAACAACAGGTCGACCACGGCGGGAATGAACCCGGTCGCGCCGCCGCCGCCGACGGCGACGAGCCCGGCCACGGCGGCGAGCAGGCCGGCCCCAAGCAGGGCGTACGCCGGCGTCCGGGCGAGGGTCACCGCCTCCCGCCGGAACACCGTCGAGAACGCGCCGCGACGACCGGTCATCGGTCCGACACCCCCGGCACGTGGACGCCCTCCGAGTCGGGATCAGCGTCGGCGTCAGCATCGCCCTCGGAACCGGCTCCGGATACGAGCCGTTCGGACGGCTTCGAGCCGACGATCGAGCGATAGAGCCCGTCGAGATCGTCGGCCTCGTGGGCCGAACACAGCGCCTCGACGCGTCCGGCGGCGGCAACGCGCCCCCGATGGAGGGCGACGACGCGGTCCGCGTACGTCCCGGCGAGCCCGAGATCGTGGGTGCTCACCACGACCGCGGTTCCACCGTCGGCACGGTCGGCGGCGGCCGAGAACGCGCGTTCGCGCATGCCGGGATCGAGTCCGCTGGTCGGCTCGTCGAGCACGACGACCGGCGGATCACCGAGCGTGGCGACGGCGATCCCGAGCAGTCGACGCATGCCGCCCGAGAGCGCGTCGACTCGGCGGTCGCCGGCGTCGTCGAGCCCGACGCTCGCGAGGGCGTCGTCCGCCGCCGTCGGCTCCACGCCGATCAGTCGGGCGTAGAAGGCCAGCGTCTCCCGGGCGGTGAACGCGTCGCGAAACGGCACGTCCTGTGGGAGATAACCGATCCGACCGTCGACCGCGGAACCGTGGCGGCGTACCTCGCCGGCGACCGGAAGCACCCGACTGACGAGCGTGCCGAGTAGGGTCGACTTCCCGGAGCCGTTCGGACCGATGACGGCCGTCAGCCCCGGCGGGAACGCCACCGCTGCCGACCGCAAGACGGCGACCCCGCCGTAGGTGCGGGTGACGTCACGGACCTCGATCAGCGGAGCGTCCGCGTCCGGGTCGGGATCACTGGTCATCGTCATTCCCTCGGTCGCTTTCCCCGTCGCTCTCCGCGTGTTCGTGCTCCGTTTCGTCCCGTTCGTGTTCGGCGTCGTGCCCATCGTGTTCGGTCGCTTCCCGCCAGTCGACGTGAGCGGGGTCATCCGTTCGTTCGACGGCCGCGAGCCGATCCGAGGCGAACGGCGTGGCGGCCGGGGCGGGATCGAGGATGCCACCGGACCTGGCGCCGGGAGTCGTTCCACGGAGCCGGTCGAGCAGCCGCGCGGCCGGCGACTCGGCAGCCACGGCCGCAGCGGGCTCGCGGTGGAACGCAGCGTCCACGGGCGAGGTCGGCTCGTAGCCGCGGTCGGCCGCATGGAGCGGCGCGTCGGCGCCCTCCCAGTAGTTGCCGACGTCGCCGTCGGCCCAGACTCGAAGCGGCCCGGCGCCGGCGCCTGCGTGTCGGTCGTTGCCGACGAAGTCGTTTTCGACCACGCGACTCGACGGCACGACTGTCGTCGCGCGCGCGCCCTCCTCGTTGCCGACGAGGACGTTGCGTTCGTATAGCGATCCGCGCGAGCTGGTCGAGAAGCCGAGCGAGTTGTTCACGAGCGTGTTGTACCCGACGTAGGTTCGGGTTCCCGACGCCTGGACCCCGGCCGGCGAGTCGCGGACGTCGTTGCCGACGATGGCGTTGCCCTCAGGACGCGTCATCACGGTGATGCCGCCGTAGGTCGCGTCGCGTACGACGTTGTCGGCGATCAGCGCGTCGCCGGTGTACATGAGGTGGACGCCGTAGCGGGTGCCCGTGAACGACGCGTTGCGGACCACGGAGCCGTCGGCACGGTGTGCGTAGACGCCGTCACGTCCGCCGACGAACTCCCCACCGTCGAGCGTCACCTGCGTCTCCATGGCGACGACGCCCATGAATCCGTCACGCCAGTCGTCGGGGCCCGCAACGTCGAGATCGATAAGCGTCGCGTGTGACCCCTCACGCAGAAGGACGCCGCTCGCGTTTGTCTCGATCCGAACGTCCTCGGCGACGAATCCGGGCGCGTCGATGACGCGAACCCCGGCGTCGCCGTGGCCGTAACCGAGCTGGACGTTCGTGTCCCACGCGGCCGCGTCGTCGTCGGGTGGCTCCCGGACGGCTCCCTCGTCGCGCGTCTCGTTGCCCGTTCCCGTCACCGTGAGCCCGGAGAGTGCGACGTCCGGCGCTCGGACCGTGATGGTGGAGCCGTTTCCGTCGCCACGGATCGTCGCGTTCTCGCCGGCGACCGTGAGGGGCTTTTCGATCTCGACGATCTCCTCGTAGGTCCCGTCGGGAACGACGACCGTCGTGTTCGGGGGTGCCGCCTCGACCGCGGCAGCGACGCCGTCGGCGTCCTCGCCGACGACGACGGAGACCGGCCGATCCGCGCGTTCGCGAGCCGCCGCGACGCGAGCGTCCGCGATCGCCCACCGCTCGGGTGCCATCGCCCGCACGTTCGCGGCCGTGTCGACGTCGAACGACCGCGTCCGAAGCGTCGACCACGACACCGCCTCGCCGCCGTATGCGTCGGCGAAGTCGGCGGCCGCATCGTGGTCGGCGAAGGGGATCGCGGTCTCGCCCGCGGGCGTTCGGACGTCGGCGTCGACGACGTACGCGGCCTCATCGGCCGGCGTCCACGCCGGGTCGCGGTCGGCACGGAACAGTCCCTCGTCGGTCACGCCCGGTCCCGTCCCGTCGAACGTCTCGACGTGGACGGCGATCGGGTGACCGAAGGCCGTCTCGGTCCGATCATCATCCAGCGCGTCGACGAGCGGCCCGATCCCGTTGTAGCCGACGACGTACTGGAAGCTGGAGAAGAACACTTGCGCGCGGGGGACCGTCGCCTCGCCGTCCATCAGCACGTCCGTCTCGGCGGAGAGACCGAGTTCGACGGCGTCGTCGTACCGAACGGGGTCCGGCGTCGAATCGGCGGGATCGACGAGGAAGGCGCCGGCGACCGTGAGCGCCGCGACAAGCGCCATCGCGGCGACCGTGATGCGAAGGGCGCGACCCGGACCGTCGGTCGGCGCGAATTGGTTCACGCAGTCGGTTGGATCCCCGTCCGTATAGGGCGTCTGGTTCGTTCCTCGAACGGTCCGTTGAACGGCTCCAGAGGGTCTAAGGCCGCGAACCCCCGAGTGGAAGATGATGAAACGAACGCGCGGATCCGATCGGTTCGATCGTGGTGGCCGACCGTCACGTCTCGGTCGTCGCAGACTCCTCGCGGGCGTCGCCGCCGGCGGGGCGTCGCTCGCGCTCGCCGGCTGTCTTGGCGACGACGGGCAGGACGTCGAGCCGCTCGCGCTTGACGGTGAACGCGACTGTGATCAGTGTGGGATGATCATCGAAGACCATCCGGGGCCGGTGGGTCAGATCCACTTCGCCGACGACGCGCCGGAAGGCGGTCGACCGGGGCAGTTCTGCAGTAGCACCTGCACCTACACGTACCGGTTCGACGCGATGGACGAGGGGAGAGACCCGATCGCGACCTTCCTCACCGATTACTCGACGGTCGACTACGAGACCTTCGAGGAGGGCGACGACGTCCTGTTCTCCTCACACGTCGACGCGGACGCGTTCGCGCCGCTCCCGTCGCTGACCGTGGTCGCCGGCAGCGACGTCGCCGGCGCGATGGGACCGGAACTCATTCCATTTTCCGACGGCGACGACGTCGATGCGTTTCGCGATTCGTACGGCGGGACGCCCATGGACGCGGAGGACGTCGACCGGGCCACCGTCGACGCGCTCTAAAGGGAACAGCGAGAGTTCCACGGGTCACCTGACCCGTGGTTGTTTACCGCGGCCTGTGGTGCCTCGAACTCCGACGGCGACCGTTCTCTCGAAACGGGAACGCCGATCCGGCTTTTTGAATGGTGGGGGCGTACGTTGGGATATGAGCTACGGACGACGATCCTCGAACCGGTTCGACCTCGATGCGGCGTTTAAAGCGTTCGGCGCGGTCGCGATCCTCATCGCGGTCGTGCTCACGGTTGCCGTGATCGCGGTGACCGACCCGCTCGGCGGGCTGGTCACCGTGTCGCCCGCGGTCGTCGGAACCGTCGGGTTCACCGTGCTTCTCGTCGCGGTGGGCTACACGACGTTCGCGTTGCGAGCCCGGTGAGCCGAACTTGAGGACGAACGGAGCGAACGGGAGCTGAATGCGGACGGCGGCGATGAAGAAACGCTCGGGCCGTTCAACCCTGCGTGACGCGCCACGTGGTCGATCGGGCGCGACCCCACTTTTCGATCTCGACGTCGTCGGACTTCTCGGCGAGCCGGGGAAGCCGGGACCCGACCTGTTTCGCGGTGAGACCGATCGCCTCGGCGATCGTCTTCGAGCGAACGTACCGCTCGCCACGCGAGGCGCTGTCGGTGAGGTACGCGAGGATCCGCTGTTCCTCCTCGGTGTACTCGCTCATGCGATAAACGTAGGACGCGTGCGTGTTTAACCGTTACTCGTTCGTCCGCGTCAGTCGAACACCTGGACCGCGATGACCGCCAGCAGGGCAAAAAGGACGGCCGCAGCGAATCCCCACGCACGGCCGAGCTGCGTCGGCGCCCCGTACATCACGACCGCACCCACGAGCGTGACCGCGGCAAACGCCAACATCACGCCGAGTCCCTTGTCCGACTCCATGGATCCCTCGCTCATACACGGCGGTTCACGGGCGCGTACTTAGTTCATGCGAAGCGGGCGAACGACGGGCCGAACGGAGCGAGTGAACGACGGGCCGAACGACCCTTCAGATGATCTCGACGTGCTCGGACTCCTCGTTTAACGCAAGGTTGGCGGCGATCTCGGCGTTCCGCATCGCGTACTCGGCGGTGTGTTGGAGGCTGACGAGCACTTCGCGAGTCATGAGCAACGTCTCGTTGTCGAGGTCGTCGGGTAGCTCGGAGAGTATCTCGCGCTCGCGGTCGACGAGTCGGGCGAAGCGGTCGCGACAGTCGACCGTGAGGTCGTAGTCGCGTTCGACGACGGCCTTGACCGCGAGTGCCGTGAGTTCGTCGACCTGGTCGGTGAACTCCCGGATCTGTCGCATCGTGCCGGAGTCGACGTCGAGCGTGTGGCCGTCCGCCTCCATCACGATGTCGGCGATGTCCTCGGCGTTGTCGGCCGTGAGTTCGAGATTCTTCGCGACCGACCGGTACCCGATGAGCGGGAATCCCTCCTCCAGTCCCACGGCACGCGCGAGGTTGGGGTTCTGGTAGGCCGTGAAGATCAGCCGCAACAGGAGGACGAAGATCTTGTTCGCCTGTCGCTCGCGGTTGAGCGCGCGCTGTGCGAGGTCCGGATTGCCGTGTGCGAGCGCCTTGACCGCCTCGCCGCGCATCGTCGATCCCGTGTTCTCCAGCCGTTCGAGGAGGTTGTCGAGCGTGAAGTCCTCCGGATCGACGGAACACCGGATGGCGATGTCCTCGGGCGTCTCCTCGATGACGCCGAGCCCCATCAGCTGCGTCTCGGCTTTATAAACCGCGTTGATGTGGTCGCTGCCGAGCGCGCCCTCGCTCGTGACGTGGATCACGCGCCGACCGAGCACGTACTGGGCCACGATGGCACGTTCGAGCGCCCCCGCATCGAGGTTGTCGGCCGAGATGATCGCCTCCGACTCCTCGGTGCTCACGGACTCGGGCAACACCGTCAGTGTTCCCTTCCCGCCCATCCGGAGCGACACCTCGTCGCCCTTGTTCACCCCGTGTTCTTTCGCCCACTCCGCCGGCAACGTCATCGCCAGCGTCGACGGACCGAGACGCTGGACCTTCCGCGTTTCCATGTCGAGTAGGTATCGTGGGATCGACCTTAATCCTATCCCTATGCTCATTATATACTCGTCGGAATGTACAAGGTATTCATGGACGTTCGTGAGAGGTCAGGTTCGCACGCGCCGGGTTCCGGGGCGAGATGGGGGACGTTTATATCGATCACGACGATGGCGCATACATGAGCAAGCGGGTACTCGTCGCCGATGACTCCGCCTTTCAGCGGACCGTGATCCGCGACGCGCTGACGGACGCCTTCGAGGTCGTCGGGGAGGCCGAAAACGGCGAGGAGGCGGTGGCGATGTTCGAGGAGTACGAGCCGGACGGGATCTCGATGGACGTCGTGATGCCCGAGATGACGGGGATCGAGGCGACCGCCGCCATCAAGCAACGATCGCCGGGAACCACCGTCGTGATGTGTACGAGCGTCGACCAGAAGGAGAAGATGATGGAGGCGGTGAAGGCGGGTGCCGACGGCTACGTCACGAAGCCGGTCGAGGGCGACGAGCTTGTCACGGAACTTCGAAGCCACCTCCGCTGAGCACGTCGCCATCGACGCGCCCGGACCGAGTTGTCGAGCGACGCCGACGCAGGCGGACGAGTTGCCGAGCGACGCCGACGCAGGCGGGGGTCGCATCGAACGCTTTTAACCGATCGGCGCCGTCGATTCGGTAACCCATGGAGACGCTCGTCGTCGGCGCGGGGGAGATGGGCCGGTGGGTCGCCGACACGCTGTTGGCCGGGACCGGTCCACGGGACACGAGCGTCGCCTTCACCGATCGCGATCCGGACGTCGCCGCCGACGCAGCGGCGACACGTTCGGACGCCAGAGCGGTCCCGACGGACGCCGAGGAGTCGTTCGAGGTCGTCTGTCTCGCCGTGCCGATGTCGGCGGTTCCGGCGGCCATCGCGGCCCATGCCGACCGTGCCGACCGTGCGATCGTCGACGTCTCCGGCGAGATGACCGACGCCCTCGCTGCGCTGCGAGAGCACGCACCCGACCGCGAACGGGCGAGCTTCCACCCGCTCTTTGCACCGCCGCGGGTCCCCGGCAACGTTGCGGCCGTGATCGACGCGGACGGTCCCCACGTGACCGCGCTCGTCGACGCCATCGAGGCCGGCGGCAACGACGTCTTCGAGACGACCGCGACCGAACACGATCGGGCGATGGAGACGATACAGGCCGGCGCTCACGCCGCGGTTCTGGCCTGGCGGCTCGCCGGCGACGACGTCCGCGCGGAGTTCCACACGCCCGTCTCGAGCGCGCTCGCCGACGTCGCCGACACGGTGACCGAGGGCGCTCCGGAAGTGTACGCGGAGATCCAGGGCGCCTTCGACGGCGCCGAGGACGTCGCCGACGCCGCCCGCGAGATCGCCGATGCCGACGCCGAGGAGTTCGCGGAGATATATGAGCGGGCCCGCGGCGACCGAGAGGGTCGCGAGCGACACGAGTGAGCGGCGATGACGACGGAGACCACCGATCAATGAGACATAGAGACGCCGTCCGGAACAACGCAAACTACCTGCGGAACGTCAGGCCGATCGATCCCGAGGAGATCACCGAGTACATCGAAGGAACGCCGCATCCGGCGGTCATCCGCGAGACGCTCCGCGAGGAGGCGTTCGACCTCCGGCTTCGCGAGCGCGACGACGGCACGTTCGTCCCCGTGGCGGACGAGCCGATCGAGCCGCCCGGCTGGAGCCCGGAGGCCTTCCCGGAGAGGTACGCCTTCGCGGTGGAGGACCTGCTCGTCCGCGAGTTCGGCGCCAACTGGCATCGCGGGGAATCCGGCGATCACCTTCGGGAGGCGATCCGTCGGCTGAAGACGGATTACCTCTACGAGAACGACGTCGCCTACGACCGGATCGCCGCGCTCGGCTACGCGATCTACCACCTGCCGGGCTACTACGCCGCGGTCGGCTACGTCCTCGACGACCTCGTCGAGAACCGACTGCTCGATCGAACCCTCCGCGTGCTCGACGTCGGGGCGGGCGTCGGCGGTCCCGCGCTCGGCTTACACGACTACCTTCCGGACGACGCCGTGGTCGAGTATCACGCGATCGAGCCCAGCGCGGCCGCGGACGTTCTCGAGGGCCTCCTCGGCGAGACGGGACGGAACTTCCGGACGAGCGTCCGACGCGAGACGGTGGAGGCCTTCCTCGGACTCGACGGCGACACCGATCGTGGCGGCGAGGGGAGCGATTCGCGGAGCGAAGCGGCCGGAACGGACGACCTCGGGGGCGACGTCGACCTCGTTCTCCTCGGCAACGTGCTCTCCGAGCTCGACGAGGCGGCCGCAGTCGTGCGGGGACTCCTCGACGTGCTCGCCGACGACGGGAGCCTCGTCGCGCTCGCGCCCGCCGACCTCAACACCGCGACGGGGCTTCGGGAGGTCGAGCGTGCGGTGGCCGCGTCCGGTTCCGGCGTCGACGTCTATTCGCCGACGCTCCGGCTCTGGCCGGGGATGGTCCCCGAGGACCGCGGCTGGTCGTTCGACGTCGCGTCCGACGTCGCGGTGCCGCCCTTCCAGCGGCGGCTCGACGAGGCGGCCGCGCGCGGCCCCGAGGACGAGCCCGGCGAGTTCGTCAACGTCGACGTCCAGTTCGCCTACTCGATCCTGCGCACGGACGGGAGCCGGCGCGTCGACGTCCGTGGCAACCCGGATCGCTGTGCGCGAATGGCCGACTCCGAGGGCCACGTCACCGATCGGGTCAACCTGCTCGCCGTCAAACTCAGCCACGACCTGAGCGAGGGCGACAACGAGGTTTATAAGGTCGGCGACGGCTCACAGCGGATCGAACATTACGCGGTCTGCACGCGTGAGACGGAGCTGAACCGCGATCTACGGGACGCCGACTACGGTGCCGTCCTCTTCGTCGAGAACGGGCTCGTTCTCTGGAACGACGACGAGGGCGCGTACAACGTCGTCGTCGACACGAAGACAGTCGTCGACCTCGTCGCGCCCTGAAACACGGTCCATCCGACGGGCACCGTAACACCCATATAGAAGACCGAACCGCGCGCGGACGCCGCGATCGAACGCCTCTTGAGCCGGACCGCCGTCGACCCGATCGATGGATCCCCTCCTCTCCGTCGTCGCGGATCCGGGGCTCGGCTTCGCGCTCTCCGCGGCGATCGTGTGGGGCGTCTATATCTACCTCCTCAAACGGCTCTTCGAGGGCTATCCGCCCGCCGCGTTGACCGTCCTGATAAACGCCTTCGCGATCGTCTGGTACCTTCCGGTCGCGCTTTCCGGCGGCGACCTGTCCGCCGACGCGGCGGCCGGCTTCGGTCTCGCGGAGGCGGGGATCGTCGCCGTGACGGTCGTCATGACGGCCGCGGCGTTCGTGCTCTTTTTGACCGCGATCGCCGACGGCGACGTCTCCTACGTCACCCCGATCAACAAGATCGTTCCCCTGTTCGTCCTGCCGCTCGAGATAATCCTGTTGGGGCAGGTACTGACGCCGCTTGAGGTGACGGGCGTGGTGATCGCGACGCTCGCGGTCTACGTCGCCAACTACGATCCCGGCGGCTTCTTCGAGCCGTTCGTGAAGGCCGCGAAGTCGCGTCCTGCCCGGCTCGCGCTCGTGAGCGCGATGTGTTACGCCGTGAGCGACCTCGGCAAGCGGGTCGCCCTCCAGGAGCTCGCCATCCCGGAGACGCTGTGGGTGCCGCTGCTGCTCGCGGGCGTCGCCGTCGTTCTCCTCCCGAGCGCCGTCCGAAATCCGCCCGAGGGGGGCATCCGGGACGACCTCCCGAAGTTCGTGCTCGCGGGCGCCATCGTCGCGGGCGGCGAGCACGTCACCACCCTCGCGTTCGCGCTGTTGCCCGCCAGCATCGCCTCACCGATCATCAACACCCAGGCGATCGTCGCCGTCGTCCTCGGCGGTATCCTCCTCGGCGAGCGACACTTCCGACTCAGGCTGCTCGCGGCCGTCCTCGCCGTCGTCGGCGTCACCCTCATCGCGATCTGAGTGGACCCCGCGATCCGGCGGTTCCCCCCCGGAACGGGGATCCGACCCCGCCGTCGGCACGGAGACGTACCTGTCGCCGTAGCGTCTCGCGAGCCCGCCGATGACGGCCAGCGGCGCGCCGACGGCCAGCACGTACGGAAGGGCGTAGGCGACGCCGACGACGGCCGCCCGTGCGAGGGTGCCGACGCCGGCGACGGAGTCGAGGAACGCGGCGGTCACGCCCGTGTCGTACCACGCCGTGGGCTCGTCGGCGGGGGGTTCCTCGGAGAGGCGGACGCGGATCGTCGACATCGCGACCCGATCCTCGAGCGAGGCCTGTCGGGCCTCCATGCGTTCGATCTCCTCCTGAACGTTCGAGAGCTCGCGCTGGACCGCAAGCACGTCCTCAGTGCCCTCGGCGTCCTCGTAGAGCGAGCGTAGTCGATCGCGCTCGGCGCGTCGGTTCTCCAGTCGCGCCTCGAGATCGGTCAGCTGGTCGGTGACGTCCTCGCTCTCCGTCGAGGAGTGCTCGACCTCCCCGACCGTCTCAAGCTCGGTCATCGTCACGTCGAACGACTCGCTCGGCACCCGGATGACGACCTCGCCGACCGTGTATCGGTCGCCGTCACGCTCACGCGTCTCGCGGGTGGCGTCGCTGACGTAGCCGTCGGCGTCGGCCGCGATCCCACGGACGGTCGCGTCGGCCTCGTCGAAGTCGTCAACGGTGAGCCGAATTTCTCCGGTGCGTATCAGTCGTCTGTCCGTCCGCATCGGGGCGTCGGCGTCGGACGTTCCGGCGTCCGCCGCAGCATCATCCGCGACGTCTTCGGGGGCGGAATCGTCCGGTTCGCCCTCGAGCGCGAACTCCTCGACGTCCGATTGGGCACCGTCACCCGCGTCGTCGGCACCCGTACAGCCGGCAAGAGCGACGAGGGACGCGACCGCGAGGACGATCAGCAGTCGTTTCGTGCGCATGAGCCGAGGTCACGACGCCGACCACGGTAAAACGTCGCAAGGGACAAAGGACGCTTTGTCCATTCGGAGGGTCAGCGAGACTCCTCGAGCGCGTTCGCAGATCCTCCGGTCGTGTCCGTTAACCCCGTTGCGGTCGTAGGGGGGACATGCTCGGTCGTCGCTGGCTTGAGATGACGTGGCGCGACGGACTGTTCGCCCACTGGCCGGTCGCGACGGCGACCGTCGCGGAGACGCTCCCCGATCGACTCTCGGTCGCGACGCACGACGGCGACGCGTACCTCGGCGTCGTCGCGTTCGTCATGGATGACATCCGTCCGCGCGGGATCCCGCGAGGGCTGTCGTTTCCGGAGCTCAACCTCCGAACCTACGTCGAGGGGCCGGACGGACCCGGCGTCTATTTTTATAACCTCGACGCGGACGATCCGCTCGGCGTCGCCGTCGCCCGACGACTGTTCGCGCTGCCGTACTACCGCGCCGAAATGCGGGTCCGGCGCGAGGAACCTGGCGAGACGCGGATACGACGCGGGAAACGTGACGAGGGAACCGACGTCGACCGTACCGAGCCGACGCGAATCCACTTCAGAAGCCACCGAACGCATCGCGACGCCCCGCCGGCCGGCTTCGATGCGACCTACGAGATGCGAGGGCCGGCACGGACCGCCGAGCCGGGATCGTTGGAGGCGTTCCTCGTCGAGAACTACCGCTTCTACGCGCAGGGAAGTCGGTTATATAAAGGCGAGATCGCCCACGAGCCGTGGGCGCTTCGGGACGCGACCGCAACGATCCGACGGAACGGGCTCTTCGAGGCGAACGGCTTCGACCGCCCGAACGGTGACCCGCACCTCCTCGGCGCCGATCCGATCGACGTGACCGCCGGTCGGCTCCGTCGGGTTTAAAAAGAACTCCGTGTGCTACTCGGCGCCCAGCTCGGCTCCGAGCTCGCCGCGCTCGTCGAGTTCGGCGAGGACGTCGCTCCCGCCGATGAACTCGCCGTCCGCGTAGGTCTGCGGGATGGTCTCCCAGCCGCTGTGGGACTCGAGCGCCTCCCGGTACTGCGGGAGCGCCGGGAGGACGTCGACGGTCTCGAACTCCTCGACGTGCTTGCCGATCAGTTCGAGCGCGCGCTGGGAGTAGCCACACTGCGGCATCAGGCGGTTCCCCTTCATGAACAGGACCACGTCGTTGGACTCGATCGCCTCGTCGACGCGATCGCGGACCTCCTCGGCGTCGGCCTCGCTTTCGGGACTGAACGTCATACGCCGGAGTAGGTGACCGCGCTCCAAAGGGGTTGCGGCCGCGACGCGGACGGTCGATCGACGTCTTCCGGTGTGACGTGGCCACGAGATCGGCGTGAGGTCGACGCGACGACGTCCACTCGCTGCCGACGCGACGACGCCTTATTCGCGGTCGACGCGCACGATGTCGATGAGCGAGTGGACCGGCACGCCGTCGATCTCGTCGTAGCCCACCTTATCCGCGAGCACGACGCAGGCGACGGGCTCGCCTCCCTGTTCGCGAATGGCCTCGATCGACTCGCGCATCGTCGTCCCGCTGGTGATGATGTCGTCGACGAGGTAGCAGTCGCGGTCGCGGATCGCGGCGAAGTTCCGCGAGAAGCCGCCGCCGTGGTCGGCGATGTCGCCCTCGTCCCACTGATGTTTCGCAGGGGCGTACGTCCCGAGGTCCGTGTCGAGCTCGCCGGCGACCGCGGTCGCGAGCGGCGCGCCCGCCTTCTCGATGCCGACGGTGAGGTCGACCTCCTCGCCCTCCTTGGCGAGCAGGTCGGCCATCGCCTTCGCCGTGTAGGTGAGCCGCGCCGAGTCGCGGCCGAGCGCCGACCAATCGACGTGGATGTCGGCCTCCGATCCGGTCGTCGTGCTCGGCGCCTCGGTCGTGGTTGCCGCCCCCTCCGCGCCCGCTCGCTCGACGAGCCAGCTCGCCGTCTCCCGCGAGACGTTGAGTTCGTCGGCGATCTCCCCCTTCGAGAGGCCGCGTTCCGCGAGCTCGGCCGCGCTGTCGATCAGGTCGTCAACGTTCTTCATACGCGGCGAATTCGACCGCCGTTTTAATAGTCGTGTCGTCATCCACGAACGCCGCCTCGAAGTCGTCGAGTTCGTGGATTCCGGTGACGAGATCCTCGAAAAAGGACTCCTCGAGGCCACGGAGCCGGTCGACGGCCGCCTCGAAGTGTTCGTATCCGGAGTTGACGCTGCCGACGAGCGCCTTGTTGTGGAGGACGAACTCCCGGTGGAGTCGACCGCCGTCGATCTCGAACTCCCAGTCCCCGGGGACGCCGAGCAGGGCGCCGACGCCGTTCGGCGCGAGCGCCTCGATCGTCTCGAAGGCGTGCGGGGCGTATCCCGTCGCCTCGAAGACGAAGTCGGCCGCCTCGTAGTCGTCGGGGACCGCGGGGACGGGCGTCTCGTTCGAGTTGACGTAGGTCGCCCCGAGCGACTCGATCACGTCGATCGTCACGTCGGGACGATCGCGGCGCCCGAGACAGTAGATCCGGTCGAAGCCGTCGTCGAGCATCGCGACCGTGAGCAGTCCGAGCGAGCCGTTGCCGAGCACGAGGGCGCTCTCGGGCTCCCAGTGAAACGCCGACCGGCTGGCGGCGGCGTGTTCGAGCGCCTTCTCGGTGATCGAGGCCGGTTCGACGAGGAAGCCCCACTCGGCGATCTCGGGCGGCACCTCGACGAGGAACTCCGCGGGGCTCGTGAAGTACTCGGCCATGAAGCCGTGTGCGCCGACGATCCCCCGCTCGTGATAGCGGCCCTCGGGCGCCATGTCGGGCTCGCCGCGGGCGAAGTACTCGTTCGCCCCGTTGGGGGGTCGACGGACGGTCGGCGCGACGAGGTCGCCCTCATCGAAGGGCGTGTCGTGTGGATCCTCGACGACGCCGATCGCCTCGTGGCCGAGGACGAGATGGTCGTCCCCGTCCGGAGAGCCGCCGTGTCCGCCCGCGATGACCTCGTGGTCCGTTCCGTCGACGCCGACCCGGAGGGTCCGCACGAGCGCCTCCCCGTCCGCGGGCTCCGGTCGAGGCTTCTCGATCAGCACGGGCTCGTCCCCGTCGTCGTACACCGCGATCGCCTTCATGGATCGACCCTGGTGCCCGACGGTCAAAAGATTTCTTCTATTATGAGTAAACGATTGACAGGAGATGAGGTCAACTTCGACGACCGAAGGGACGTCAACGCCGACGTGGAGACGACGCTTGACATCCTCCACTCGCCTAAAGGCGAGGGCATGCGCTTGATTATCTGTCATCGTTCGGACTCCGGGCGTCATCGGAGTCCGCGACCGGCAGCCGAAACGTTACCGCGCTTCCCCGGGGCTCGTTGTCGGTGATCGTCAACTCGCCGCCGAGCGTCGTCGTGATCCACTCCATCAACCACAACCCGATGCCGAGGCTGTGATCCAGCGGCGTCTCCTCGCCCGCCTCGATCACCCGTCGCTCGGTCTCCGGAATTCCCGGACCGTTGTCGGCGACGGTTATTCGCAACTGGTCGGCATCCGGGTCCCGGTGGACCGTGATCGTCACCTCGGCCGGTGATCGGTCGGCGTGGTCGATCGCGTTCGTGACGGCCTCATCGATGGCCTTTTTGAACAACGCCGCGTTCCGAATCTGAACGTGTTCATCGTCCACGATCGAGCAGGCGAACTCAACGTCCGGATGGCGTCTCCGATACGATTCGACGAGTGAGGCAACGTCAAGCAGATCCCACCGCTCGTGAGTTTCGCCCGGGTCCCAGACCGATCGGATCTCCGCCGTCTTCTCCGCGATCGTTTGCATGGACGCGGCTTGATCTCGAATCGCCGTAACGGACGTTTGGCGGGCCTCGGAATCCAACTCTCCGTCCGCCAACAACGTCGCGTGCCCGTCGATCACGTTGAGGGCGTTGCGCAGGTTGTGTCGTAACACGCGATTCAGGACGCCGAGCTTCTGGGTCGTGATCACCTTCTCGGTGACGTCCTGCTCGATCGCCACGAAATGGGTTATCTCACCGTTTTCGTCCGTGACCGGGATGATCTTCTGTCTGACCTCGAAGTACTCCCCATGTTTCGTCCGGTTCGTCAGCTCGGCTTCCCAGACCTCACCGGCCGTGATTTGCTCCCACAACTCCGCGTAGAACGTTTCGTCCTGTTGACCGGATTTGAGGATCCGTGGGTTCGCCCCCGTCGCCTCGGCGGCCGTGTACCCCGTCATCTCCTCGAAGGCGGGATTGACGTACTCGATCGTTCCCTCGGGATCGGTGATCAGGATGGCCTTATCCGATCCCTCGGCCTGTTGTTTGAACAACGAGAGATCCTGTTCATACCGCTTTTCCGCGGTAACGTCCTGTTGATAGCCGAGCCAGTTCGTGACGGTACCGGAATCGGACCGGATCGGAACGAGCCTGACGCGGTTCCAGAACATCGAGCCGTCCTTCCGATAGTTTCGCAACTCGACGGTGACGGGCTCTTCGGCTTCGATCGCGTCCCGCATCCGTGCGACCGGCTCCTCGCGTGTGGCTTCGCCCTGAAGAAAGCGACAGTTCTGACCAAGGATCTCATCAGGGGGATAGCCGGTGAGTTCATGAAAACGGTCGTTGGCGTAGATGAGTGGGTTATCGCGCCGGGATGGATCCGATATCGTGATGCCCACGGGCGCTTCATCCATCGCCCGATCGTAAAGCAGCCGACGACTTTCGGATTCGAGGTCTCCGATCGGGAACACCGACGTTTGTACTCGCTCGCTGTCCTCCCACTCGATCAACGAACTCACGAGGATGGCGCGTTGTGGCTGGTCGCTGGCCGTTTGCAACTCGACGGACAGTCCGAGGGTGGGCGCGTCGCCACGTTCGATTCGAGTTACCTGCTTCCGGAGCGACGAGCGGTGGTCGGGGATGACGAGATCCGTGAGCGACGTGCCGATGAAATGCTCCCGTGATTTCGCACCCATGAGAGACCGAAACGTCGGGTTCGCATAGACGATCTCCATGTCGGAGTGGATGAGAAACGAATCGGGCACCGATTTCACAGACATGCTTACGGCTACCCGCCCGAAGCATGAGGGAGTTGCGAAGCCTCCGTCGCGCCGGTCGCCGGAGACTCCCGGCGACATCCTTTCGTCCCCCGGGCACCCATCCGGAGTCGTGTGTACGCTCGCGCTCGCGTGGCGGGTCTTCCCGAACGCGTCGGTTGCGTTGGCCGCGAACCGCGACGAGTCGCTGGATCGCCCCTCGGAGCCGCCGGCGGTGCGTGACGGCGATCCGACGATCGTCGCCCCGCGTGACGCGACGGCCGGCGGGACGTGGATCGGCGCCGCGGAGACGGGACTCGTCGTCGCGATCACCAACCGCTGGCTGGAGACGGAGCGCGAGGGCGAGCGCTCGCGCGGGCTCCTCGTCGGCGACTGTCTACGGCGCGAGGGCGCGGAGGTCGCGGTTCGGTTCGTCGAGCGCGAACTCGACGAGCGGTCCTACGACGGGTTCAACCTCGTGCTTGCCGACGACGTTGCCGCCTTCCTGCTCGCGTACGACGGCCGGCTCTCCGTGACCCGGCTCGATCCCGGGGTCCACGTCGTCGGCAACGTCGGCGGCGTGATCAACGGCACCGAACGGTTCGACGTGCCCGAACGCCGGGTCGGACACGGCACCGACCGCGTCGAAAGCGCCCGGAAGGTCGCCGCCGCGCTCGTCACGGAACCCGGCGAGTCGGCAGGTGCCTGGCTGGATCGTGCGATCGCCGCCCTCGCGGACCACGAGTACGGCGCCTGCCTGCACGGCGATGGGTTCGGAACTCGGTCGTGTACCCGGATACGAACCGGCGCCGACGTCCAGTTCGGGTTCGCGGACGGTCCGCCGTGTGAGACGCCCGTAACGCCGGTCGAGCTGCCGGTCGAGTTCGGCGACGACGTGGAAAGCCAGTTTTAAGCGTTCCGCGGGCGGGTGTTTGGACATGAGCGTGTCCGAACTCGAGGCCGATCTCTCGAAGGACGAGCGGGCGGGTCTCGAACTGATACGGGAGACCGGCGGGATCCACCAGAGCGACTTCTGGAAGGAGCTCGACGTCTCCTCGCGGAAGGGAAGCCGCATCGCGGAGGCGCTGGAGACGTCCGGGCTCATCCAGCGCGAGGACAGCGTCTACAACGGACACAACACCTACTACCTCGAACCGGCACCTCGTGACCTCAACTTCTCGCTGCTCATGGCGGGCGACATGCTCTCGCCGTTCATCGGCGAGGAGGAGATCGACCCGCAGTCCGACGCGTTCTCCCAGTGGCTGATGAACCTCGCCTACGAGGAGTACTAACCCCGTTCACGGGGAATAACCTCCGTTTTTTCTCCCCATCCTTCCGTTCCCGTCCCATCGTGGCCGGCCTTCGCGGTCGCCCCGTTGCTACCGTTCGTTTCGCTCGTCTTCGTCCCGGTCCGTCCGTTCCGCTTCGGGGTCACGATCCGTTTCGCTCACACCCCCGTCACGGTCGCCGGCATCGTCCCCAGTATCGTCGCCACCAACAGCGTCACCGTCGTCAATAGCGTCACCGTCGCCAGCACCGCGTTCTTCTCCGTCGTTGCCGTCGTTATCCGGCCGGTATGCGACGTCCGCGTCCGACGGATATCGGTCGACCGCGTAGTCGCCCGTATCTATCGTCTCCGCGGGGCGTGAGTAGTCCCGCCCGCCGGCCGAGAAGTCGGGCGTGACGACGCCGGCGGGCTGCTCGTCGTCGGCCGGTCCGTCGTCGGCCGGTTCGTCGTCGGACCGATCCTCCGATTCGTCGGTCACGGCGGAGTCGATGCCGGTGTCGGCGTCCGTGTCGGGACCGTTCCCGCCGTCCGGTCCGCCTTCGGCCTCGCCGATCACCGAGTCGTCGACGTCGCTCGACCTCGTGTCCCGATCGTTCGACGTTGCTTCCCGGTCGGACGGTTCCGCCGCGTTTGGATCCGTCGCGTTCGGCTCCGTCGCGTCCGCGTTCGTCGGTCGCGACGCATCGCCGTCGAACCATTCGAAGGCGGTTCGGCGAGCGCGCCGGTCGGACAACGCGTCCTGCAGGCGGTCGTTCAGCGCCTCGCGCAGTTCGACGGCCTCCTCGACGTCGAAGTCGACGGCCGCGGCATCGCTGCCGACGAGCGACCCCGTGCCGGCCGTGTCGGCCATGATCGTCGCCACGTTCCACCGTCGCTGGAAGACCGTCCGGGTGTCGATCACGTTCTGTATCCGATAATAGGGGACGATCTTGATCTGCCGGCTCCAGAAGCCGTTTCGCGTGAGCAGGTGATCCTCGCCGAGCCAGTAGCCGCGATGTTTCCATTTCAGGTGAGCAGCCGGCGGGACGGCGGGCAGCAACGCCAGCGAACCGTACCACGGGATCTCGGCCGCCACCCACCAGTCGACCGCGAAGAGGAGGCCGGTCAGGGCGGCGACGACCATCGCGTACCGGAAGACGTACCGCCAGCGGATCCGGCGCGGCGGGCGGCTGAACGAGGGTTCACCGAAGGTCTCGACCTCCCGGGCGAGGTCGTAGACGCGGTCGGTCGCGGCGATCGGCACCGCCGCCTGGCTGCCGTAGTCGCCGCCCTGCCCGGGCGCATAGCCGGCCGTCTCGATGGAGAGGCTCGCGTATCCGAGCGCTCGCTTTGCCGGGTTGTCCGCGATCGTCAGCGTCTGTACCTTCTCGGTCGGGATCGATCCGCTGTAGCGGCGGAAGAGCCCGCGTTCGTACCGTAGCTCGTCGCCGGCCCGCGAGAGCCGGAAGCCGTAATAGTTCGAGAAGGCGAGCGCCGCGCCGATGATCCACGAGACGAGAAAGAGGAGGCCGATCGCGACGATGGCGGTCGCGGTCAGGATCGCCGCCGAGGTCCCCGGCAAAAACCCCGAGATGACGGGGAAGGAACCGGAACCGAGGAAGGCCAACAGTCCGATGAGCCGCCCGTCGAACGAGAGTGCGCCGACCAGGGCGAGCTCGCCGGGCGAGATGACGAACAGATCCTCCTCCATGGGTTCGATCGGATCGCCGTTCTCGTCGGTGTCACCCGCCGGGCCCGACGCGCCGGACTTCCGACGCTGGACTTCCCGCTGGAGCCGCGTCGCCTCGGCCGGCGTCACGTATCGGATCGATCCCTCGGTACTGGAGCCGCCGGCGGTCTCCAGGTCGACGGCGGCGATGCCGAGCGCGCGCTGGATCACGTTTCGGCTCACGTCGACGTTCTGGATCCGGGCGTAGGGGATCTCCCGCTCGCGTCTGGAGATCACGCCGGAGCCGATGTCGAGGGTGTCGTCCGTCAGCTCGTAGTCGAACCGACGGTAGTACGCGACCTCGTAAGCGAGCGCGATCAGCAGGATGACGGCGGAGAGTCCGACGGCGACCCCGAGGTTTCCCCACTCGTTCGCGCTCACGAGGAAGAAGACCAGGATGACCAGTCCCGAGACCTTCTGAAGCGCGCGATACGGGATCGACTGGGTGGCGAGTTTCACACCGCGTCCTCCCCGTCCGCGCGGATCGCGAGTCGTTTCAGCTCCTCGCGGAGGTCATCGGCGCCGTCGGGCGTCAGTCCCGGGATCCGGACGTCTGCACCGCGGGAGCCGGCCGTGTAGACGACACAGGAGGCGAGTCCGACGACGCGCTCGACGGGACCGCGCCGCGAGTCGACGTGCTGGATCCGAACGAGCGGAACCGCGGTGCGGACCTGGGTGACGACGCCGCGATCCAGATAGAGCGCGTCCTCACGGATCTCGTAGCTCCACCGGCGATAGCGAAGGATCGCGTGAACGACGCCGAGAACGAGGAAGACCCCGCCTGCGGCGACCGGCGCCCACTCGGGCAGGTAGCCGAAGTAGAAGCCGCCGACGAACGGCAGCGAAAGCAGTCCGGCGTACAGGACCGCACGGACGACCCAGACGACCCGCACGCGGGGATGAAGACGCTGTGTCGTCATCGACCGTCCTCCGTCGCGTGTCCGAGAGTCATGGGCGGCTTTCGTCCGGACCACGTATAAACGTTGGAAGATCGGTGGGAGGGCGTGGAGAGTGAGGGAGGGGTGAGAGCGGAGGGCGTGGAGAGTGAGGGAGGGGTGAGAGCGGAGGGCGTGGAGACGTGGTTGGACTCCGTGCCGTGGTTGGAATGACCGTGTTTGAGACGGAGCGCGCTGGGGGACGTGCGTGCGCGGATCAGTCCTGACAGCAGCCGCCCGCTTCGCCGCCGAAGTCGACGGCGAGCGGCTCGGAGATCGCCTCGTTCACCGCTTCGAGCGTCTCGTTGAGCTCGTCCTGTGCGTCGAGGAACTCCTTCATCGTCGGCATCGAGTGGAGTTCGCTCTGAGCGTTTTGGACCTCCCGGAGCGCCGATTGGGTCGCCTGGCCGGTCTGGCGTGCCTGCATGAACTCCGCGCGAAGCTGTTCGAACTCGCCGATTCGCTCCTGTACGTCGGCGTCCCGCTGTACCGCCTCGCGGGCCTCCTCGAACCGTTCGTACTCCGGCGTTCGAGCGATCCGTTCGCCGAGCTCGCGACCGAGATCCTCCACGGACGCTTGTTCCAAGCTCATACGCCGGATCGGGGCCGAGGCGGTTTTAACCTGCCGGAGCCGGCGGATGTCGGGACGTTGACTCGCGTTCACCGAGGTCGGCCGCCGAAACCTTTGAGCCCACCGCGTCCCACGTTTGAACGTGGCGTTACTGGCGCCGAACGCCCTCGCCGTCCGGTTTCGCTCGCTGTCGTTCGCGGAGCGGCGCGCCTTTCTCGCGTCCGTGTGGGCCGAACGGGGCCACGACACGCGGGTGCATGATGGAGTCGTCGTCGCGAACGACGGGACGGCAACGGAGCACGTCGTGGTCGCCGACGAGTTCACGCGATCGCTTCCCCCGGAGGTCGACGTCGTCGTCGGCACCCGGGATCGGCCACGAATCCGTCGGCTCGCGGCGGGTGCCGACGCCGACTTCCTGTCGCCGGCCGACCTTCGTGATCTGCTGGCGTACGGGATCGAACGGGATCGGGGGGAGATGCTCGCTCGTGAACATCTCGGAACGTCGTTGACCGTCCCGGAGCCGGAGCCGCCGCCGACGCTCCCGAACGGAGCGGCGCCGGCGTTGATCCTCGTGCTCGTGCTCGGCGTCTCGTTGCTCGTGCTTCCGGGAGTCGGCGCGCTTCCCGCCGTGGGGCCGTTCGCCGGGTACGATCCCTCGGCGTCGGAGTCGATCGGCGGAGTGGAGGAAGGCTCGTCGCCGCCGGCCTCGGAC
>LFFM01000495.1_pt1 | contig 27554 bp, 12 predicted proteins | sample 643131 | NCBI WGS metagenome assembly LFFM01 (sample SAMN03777445, study PRJNA286221) | soda lake metagenome | biome: soda lake; feature: Kulunda steppe; material: water; isolation source: sample Tc-Br brine of Tanatar trona crystallizer | place: Russia: Kulunda steppe | collected 2011-07
CCTGCCGCTTGGCGGTTCCGGAAGCGCGCTCCGCTCGAAATGTCCGCGCTCCACCGAACGCCCAACAACAACCCAATCGTTTTTTCCCTTTGCCAACTTCGCTCCTTTGCGGTTCAACCTGCCTTCCTTGCCGCTTGGCGGCTCCGGAAGCGCGCTCCGTACGGACTGTCCGCGAATCACCGAACGCCCAACAACAATCCAGTCGTTTTTTCCCTTTGCCAACTTCGCCCCTTTGCGGTTCAACCTGCCTTCCTTGCCCCATGGCGGTTCCGGAAACGCACTCTGAACGGAATGTCGGAGACCCACCGAAGGCCCACCAACAATCCAGTCGGTTTTACCTTTGCCAACTTCGCCCCTTTGCGGTCCAACCTGCCGTCCCTGCCCCTTGGCGGCTCCAGAAGCGCATTCCGTACGGAATGCCGGCGACCCACCGAACGCCCAACACCAACCCAATCGTTTTTTTCCCTTTGCCAACTTCGCTCCTTTGCGGTTCAACCTGCCTTCCCTGCCACTTCGCGGTTCAATCGGGCGAGCGGTTGGAGTCGATCGTCGGGAACGCCGATCGCCTCCCTTCCGATCGCCTCTCAACGCTTACGTTGAATATCAATTCAACCCATTACCTCCGCGGTGAAGAGTTATTCATTGTAAAAATTGCACTCTTGTTGGTTTTGGTGACTGACAATTCATTCACTTTTCTTAGCGGTCCAGTCGACGGCCGGTGAAATTTCACGGAGTGGGCCGATGGGGAAGTGATTGCGCCACATTCCCGGCGACGGCCCTTGAACTGAAGGAAAATTCACGACCGCTTCGCGGACATGAACCGCGGTTCACCCCGAATTTCCCCGAAAACGCCCGTTTTTCGGCCGAACCGATAATTCTGCCATTCCCGGATCCCCGCTAACTGACCGGGATCCCCATGGAAATCCGATGTGTGGAACGAATCCTGGTCGCCGAAAATGGAATCATTCTCCGGTCTTATGAATGAATTTTCATTCAAATAGGCATCTTCTGTGACTGACTGGTCACTCAAAATGTATGAATCATAGTTCAATATTTGGAGCGGTTATTTTACCTGTTTTCGCCTTGTAATGAGCTCTCGATTTGTATTAATTAGCCCATACTCAGGTTCCCATGGCGGCGGTTCGGGCCAATCCAGCCGCGCGCCGAAGTAATTCCGATTGAGGACGAATGACAATGAGCTCAGCCGAACCACGACAGCGCATTCTCGTCTACTTGCCCGACTCCCGGCAATTTCACCGGGCGGCGCGAAAGGCGCGTCGCGCCGATGCCACCGCGGTCTGGCAACTGGACGCTGACGGCGAATCATTGCCGAGGTTGGACGTCGGCGATCGCGACCTGATCCGCATTGGTATCGACACCGATATCCCCGGAGAGCTAGCCGGTGGCGGCGTCGTCCTCGGCGCCGATCACGCCCTGGATGTCGAGCGCTTCCGGGCGCGGGTTGAGACGCTGCGAAACGCCGGTGTCACCGTCTACGCCGAAGTCACCGATGTCGACACCGCCAGAAATTGTGAAGACTGGGGTGCCGATGCGTTGATTGCCTGCGGCTTTGAGGCCGGCGGATTTATCGGCGAGGAATCGGGTCTCGTCTTGTTGCGACGGCTGTACAACGAGACGAGCCTGCCGGTGATCGTCCGCGGTGGAATCGGCCCCGACTCGGCGGCTGCCGTCATCGCCGCCGGAGCTTCGGGGTATGCCCTTGAGCAACAGCTGTGGCTGACGTCGTCGTATCCGGTCGAAGGCAAGGTCGCCAAGCGCCTCGAGACCTTCAATCCGACAGATACCCAGTCTCTGGGTGTGACCCTCGATTTTCGGTATCGCGTCTTTTCGATGATCGCCACGCGCACTCCCGACGAGCTCGCGGAGCGCGAGGTCGAACTCGTCGATGACGGCGGAACGGCCGGCGATCTCTACGCCGAAATTCGCGCTGCGGAACCGGCCCAAAGCTGGAACTTCGATCTGCGAAACGACCTGTGGGCCCTCGGCCAGGGGGCGGCGTTGGCGTCGACGATTCGCGACCGATACCAGACGGCCGACGCCGCCATCTCCGGGATTCGCGACCATGTCACCGACGTATTGCGCGGTCTGCGCGACGATTTCCCGCTGGAGGTCGGCAAAGGCATTGCCGACGTCAACGGTACCGAATTGCCGATCCACCAGGGACCGATGGCGCAGGTCGCCGACGTGCCCGAATTTGCCAAAGCGGTCTCCGATTCCGGCTCGCTGCCCTGGCTTGCGCTGGCGAATATGCCGACACAAATCGCCGAGGATATCGTCGATGACACTTCGGAGATCCTCGGCGATCGGCCCTACGGCGCCGGGATTATCGGTCTCGACGCCAATCGCTATCGCGACGGCCACATGGAGATGATGAAACAGAAGCGCCAGGAGGCGCCGCTTCTGGGGCTCGTCGCCGCCGGCACCGCCGAGCAGGCGATGCAATTTGAATCCGCCGATATTCGGACCTATTTGCACACCCCGACCCCCGGCGTGCTGCGCGCGGCACTGCGCTCCGGTCACACCAAGTTTTTGCTCGAGGGCGCCGAGGCCGGAGGTCACGTCGGCACCCTCGGCGGGTTGGCGCTTTGGCAATACGGCGTCCTGAAAGTCGAAGAGGCCATCGATGACGGCGCCGAACCCGAAGAACTCGCCGTAGTACCCGCCGGTGGCATCAGCGATGCTCCCTCGGCGGCGGCGACGGCGGCCCTGTTTTTCGGGCTCCACCGGCGCGGCGTCAATTTTGGCATCCAGATGGGCACCGCCTATCTGATGACCAAAGAGGCCGTCGAAACCGGTGCCTTGAGCGAGACCTATCAGGACGTCGCCGAAGATTCCGATGGCACCGTCATCATGGGCGAGACGGTCAACACGCCGACGCGGGTGTTGTCGAATTCGGCGGCCGACCGAGTCCTGGAGCGCGAAAAGGATCGACTCACGGAAGGCGTCGACCTCAACGACCGCAAGCATCTGTATGAGAAAGATAACCTCGGCGGGTTGCGAGCAGCCGCCAAAGGCGAGCGCATCGCCTCTGTGGACCCCGAAAAGGGCGCCACATTTGAAACGATCAGCCGCGACGACCAACTCGATCAGGGGCTATTTCACTGCGGTCAGGGCGTCGCCTTGTGCGACCGCCGATTCACGATGGAAGAACTCCACCGGGAAGTGACCGAGGGAGCCCGTCGCTGGATCGAGGATGACGCCTGGCGCGCCTCTTTTCGGCCCAAATCGCAACGCGACCAACAGAGCACCAACAGCGAGCACACTATGACCAGCAACACCAGTTCCTCCGGTGCCACCGAGATCATCGACGGCGATCGGGCCATTGCCATCGTCGGCATCGGCGCCAAGATGCCCGGAGCCCTCGACAAGGACACCTTCTGGGACAATATCGTCGGCGGGAAATCGGCGATCGGCCCCGTTCCCGACGACCGGTGGGACCCCGAGTTGTACTACGACCCCGATCAGAGCGCGCCGGACAAGACCTACAGTAAAATCGGCGGCTGGGTGCGCGATTTCGAATTTGATCGCCGCGCATTTCGACTTCCGCCCAAAGTCGTCGAGAGCATCGATCCGACGCAGTTGATGTCGCTGGAGGCCACGAAGGAAGCGCTAGAAGACGGTGGCTACCTGGACGCCGACTTCGACCGCGATCGCTGCGCCGTCATTATGGGCAACGCCCTGGGCGGCGATCTTCGCGATACGACGAATCAGCGCATTCTGTATCCGGAAGTCGATCGGGTTCTCAAAAAGTCGCTGATGGAACTGGGCAGCGATACGTTGAATCGCCGCCAGCGCCAGGAGCTTCTGGAGCAGGTCGAGGAGCGGTTCAAAAGTGAAATCGTCGGCGTCAACGAAGATTCGATGCCCGGCGAATTGGCCAATATTGTGGCCGGTCGCGTCGCACAGACCTTTGATCTGCGCGGCCCCAATTTCATTACTGACGCCGCCTGTGCCTCGAGCCTGGCGGCCATTGAAGCCGCCGTGCGCGGACTTCGGACCGGCCACTTCGATATGGCCGTCACCGGCGGTTCCGACCGCACGATGGGCGCCCCGAGTTTTGTGAAGTTCTCCAAGATCGGCGCTCTGTCGCCCGACGGTTCGCGGCCCTTCGACGCCGATGCCAACGGCTTTGTCATGGGCGAAGGCGCCGGCGTCATGTTGCTCAAACGACTCAGCGACGCCGTCGAGGACGACGACAAAATCTACGCCGTGATTCGCGGCGTCGGTGGTTCCAGCGACGGTCGAGGAAAGGCGATTACGGCTCCCAATCCGAAAGGACAGGCGCTGTCGATCAAGCGCGCCTACGAAGATGCCGGCTACGGCCCGCGCACGGTCTCGATGATCGAGGCCCACGGCACGAGCACGCCGGTTGGAGACCCCGCCGAGGTCGAAACGATCAAAAGTGTGATGGATGACGACAGCTCTGAGCTGTCCGCCGATCGCATCGCCCTGGGAAGCGTCAAATCCAATATCGGTCACCTCAAGTCGGCCGCCGGCGCCGCCGGTGTCATCAAGGCCGCCATGGCGCTCAAGCACGGCGTGCTTCCGCCGACGCTCAACGTCGAGACGCCGAATCCCAAACTCGATATCGACGACAGTCCGTTGACGGTTCAGACCGACGCTGAAGAGTGGACGGTCCATGACGGCGCTCCGCGCAGAGCCGGTGTCAGTGCCTTTGGCTTTGGCGGCACCAATTTCCACGTGGCCCTCGAGGAATACGGGGCCAATCAATCGGGCTCCGGCAAGACGACATCGTTCCCCAGTTTCTCGGCGTCTACGACAGGCGGCGGTGGAGGCGGAGCGTTTGTCGCCGATGTGCCGAAAGGCGAGGGTATCCTGACGTTTAGTGCCCGGTCGGAAGACGAACTCTCCGACGAATTCGACGCCTTCGTCGACGCCTACGAGCGCGGCGGCGAATCGGCGATTGCTGAGTGGAAGATCGATTTTAACGAATCCACCGAAGCCGGTTCGGCGGGGCCGGTTCGACTGGCGCTTGCCTACGCCGACGGCGATGAACTGGAGGGTAAGATCAGCCGCACCCAGCGCGCCCTCGACGGCCGTATGAGCTGGCGTGTCCTCGCCAATCAGGGCGTCATCTTCAGCGACGACACCGTCGACGGGAAGACGGCCATGCTCTTTCCCGGCCAGGGCTCGCAGTACCTTGGAATGCTCTCCGATCTCCGCGAGCGCTTCTCCGTCGTCGACGAGACGTTCCGCGAGGCCGACGAGATCATGAAGCCCGTCATCGGCACCCGGCTCAGTGACATCATCGATCCCGATCTCGACGAGGTCGACCAGGCCCAGGCATTCCGGGCGCTGACGAAGACCGAAAATACGCAGCCCGCCGTGCTCACCGCCGACATCGCCCTCTATCGTCTGCTCGGCGAATTGGGCATCGAGCCGGCCATGGTCGCCGGTCACAGCCTCGGCGAATACGGAGCCTGTGTCGCCGCTGGTGTCCTCTCCTTTGAAGAGGCGCTCAAGACCGTGGCCGCCAGGGGTACGGAAATGTCGAATGCGACGCCGATGAACGGCGATGAGGGCCTGATGGCCGGAATCTCGGCGCCCGTCGACGTCGTCCGGCCCGTCCTCGACGACATCGATGGCTACGTGGTCTGCGCCAATATCAACTGCCCGAGCCAGACGATTATCGCCGGGTTGACCGACGCCGTCGAAGAGGCCAAGGAGCGCTTCGAGGAGATGGACTACAAAGTGCCGCTTCTGCCGGTGAGCCACGCCTTCCACAGCAAGGTCGTCGCCGCTGCCAGCGAGCCGCTTCGAAGTCATCTCGAAGATATGGACGTCCAGTCGCCGCAGATTCCGATTTTGACCAATGTGACCGGTGACTTCTATCCCACAGGAAGCGGTGCCCCCGACGAAATTCGGGACTTGCTCAGTGAGCAAGTCGCGTCGCCGGTGCAGTACATCGATCTCATCGAGACGATGTACGACCAGGGCGCCCGGGCCTTTGTGGAAGTCGGTCCCAAGCGAGCGCAGACGTCTTTCGTCAACAGCATCCTCGAGGACAGAGACCGACTGGCGCTGTACACCAATCATCCCAAGAAAGGCGGCGTCACGACGCTGTATGAGGCCCTGGCAACCCTGTGGGCTCGAGGCGTCTGGCAGCAGGAGACCACAGAGAAGACAGACGAAGCTCAAAGAGGCAAAGTGGAAGCGAACACAGGTGGAGCCGTTCCGCCACGAGACGAGATCGTCGACGTGATGATGGACGTCTTGTGCGAAAAGACGGGATATGACCCGGCGGAGATCGAGCTCGGTTTCGAGCTGGAGGCCGACCTGGGCGTAGACACCGTCAAGCAGGCCGAAATCATGGCCGAAGTCCGAGAGGAGTTTGATCTCGAGCGAGACGAGGACTTCCGGCTCGCTGACTATCCGACGCTTGCCCGGATGGCGGACTACGTTCAGGAGACCATCGGCGCCGGCGCGACGAGCGAGGAAGAGCCGGCACAGCAAGCCGAGAGCACGGAGACGACGAGCGAAGTCGCAGCGTCGAGTGGCCCGGCGAGAGAGGAAATCGTCGACGTGATGATGGACGTCTTGTGTGAAAAGACGGGATATGACCCGGCGGAGATCGAGCTCGGTTTCGAGCTGGAGGCCGACCTGGGCGTAGACACCGTCAAGCAGGCCGAAATCATGGCCGAAGTCCGAGAGGAATTTGATCTGGAGCGAGACGAGGACTTCCGACTTGCCGACTACCCGACGCTTGCCCGGATGGCGGACTACGTTCAGGAGACCATCGGCGCCGGCGCGACGAGCGAAGAAGAGCCGGCGCAGCAAGCCCAGAGCACGGAGACGACGAGCGATGTCGCGGCCGCAAGCGGTCCGGCGAGAGAGGAAATCGTCGACGTGATGATGGACGTGTTGTGCGAAAAGACGGGATACGACCCGGCTGAGATCGAGCTCGACTTCGAGCTGGAGGCCGACCTGGGCGTAGACACCGTCAAACAGGCCGAAATTATGGCCGAAGTCCGAGAGGAATTTGAGCTTGAGCGAGATGAGGATTTCCGGCTCGCCGACTATCCGACGCTTGCCCGGATGGCGGACTACGTCCAGGAGACCATCGGTGCTGGCGCCGGTGGCACGACGAGCGAGGAAGAGCCGGCGCAGCAAGCCCAGAGCACGGAGACGACGAGCGATGTCGCAGCGTCGAGTGGCCCGGCGAGAGACGAGATCGTCGACGTGATGATGGACGTGTTGTGCGAGAAGACGGGGTACGACCCGGCGGAGATCGAGCTCGACTTCGAGCTGGAGGCCGATCTGGGTGTAGACACTGTCAAACAGGCCGAAATCATGGCCGAAGTCCGAGAGGAATTTGATCTGGAGCGAGATGAGGATTTCCGGCTTGCCGACTACCCGACGCTTGCCCGGATGGCGGACTACGTTCAGGAGACCATCGGCGCCGGCGCGACGACAGCGACGATCCAAGAAGAGCCGGCGCAGCAAGTCCAGAGCACGGAGACGACGAGCGATGTCGCGGCCGCAAGCGGTCCGGCGAGAGAGGAGATCGTCGACGTGATGATGGACGTGTTGTGCGAGAAGACGGGATACGACCCGGCGGAGATCGAGCTCGACTTCGAGCTGGAGGCCGACCTGGGCGTCGACACCGTCAAACAGGCTGAAATCATGGCCGAAGTCCGAGAGGAATTTGAGCTTGAGCGAGACGAGGACTTCCGACTCGCCGACTACCCGACGCTGGCTCGGATGGCGGACTACGTCCAGGAGACCATCGGCACTGGAACCTCCGCGCAGAGCGCGCAGAGCGCGCAGACGGCGGAGACCGCGACCGAACACCACGACAGCGCTGCGACCTATACCAACGGCGCTGCCGGTCCGGCCGTCGTCGACGACAATGTGCGCCGGGCATCGCGAACATCGCCGTCGAAATTCGCCGACAGCGATGAGCCCACCGCCGATACCGAGCCCGTCGATCGAGATTCGATCACCAGCCACGATATCGACGCCGATGTCGTCATCAGCGGCTGTGCCGCCGGCCTTCCCGGAACCGAGGAGCTATTTGAAGAGGCGACCATCGAGCGCCTTCTCGAGGGAACGAACTTCATCGAGGAATTGACCGAAGAGCTTCGGGAATCGATGGTCGAAAAGCGGATCACGCGCCTCCAGAAGCATGAAGACGGCGGCGGTGAACTCGTGGAAGTCACCGAGACCGAAGAGGTTATCAAACTGGCCGGACAGGGCGGTGACTTTGACCTGTCCGAGTGGGGCATCGCCGATCGATTGATCGAGGCCCTCGACAAGACCAGCCGGCTCGCCTTTGCCGCCGGTTTCGAGGCCCTTCGCGACGCCGGATTGCCGTTGATTCCGCGCTATCGGGAGACAACGACCGGCAAGAAGGTGACCACTGGTTGGACTCTTCCGGAGAGCGTCGGCGACGAGACGGGCGTTATCTTCGCGTCGGCATTCGCCGGCCAGGACGCCATGATCGAGGAGCTCAACGCCGCCCACGAGCAGGGCGAAGAATACCAGTTCAACCACCGATTCCTGCTTAGGGTTCTGGGTATTGCCAACTCCCGATTTGCGGAATACGTCGGAGCCCGCGGGCCGAATACCAAGATCAACAATGCCTGCGCATCGACGACGACGGCCATCGGAATGGCGCAGGACTGGATTCGCTCCGGTCGCTGTGAACGGGTCATCATCCTGTCGGCCGACAACGCCAGCGGCGACGAATTGATGGAATGGGTCGGAAGCGGATTTCTGGCCACCGGCGCGGCGACGACCAAAGAGGACGTCACCGAGGCGGCGTTGCCCTTCGATAAGCGCCGCCACGGCATGATCGTCGGCATGGGCGCCTTAAGCCTGATCGTCGAGGAGCACGGCCTGGCCGAACATCGGGGCATCGAGCCCATCGCCGATGTGCTCGAGACCCAATTCGTCAACAGCGCCTTCCATCCCACGCGGCTCGACGTCGACCACATCTCCGGCGAGGTCAAGGGACTTATCGATCGCGCCGAAGAGGACTTCCAACTCGACCGCGGCGATATTGCCGACCGCACCGTCTTTATCTCTCACGAGACCTATACGCCGGCCCGAGGTGGCAGCGCCGCTGCCGAAATTTCGGCTCTGCGAACGGCCTTTGGCGACAACGCCAATGAAGTGGTTATCGCCAATACCAAGGGCTTTACGGGCCACGCCATGGGCGCCGGCATCGAGGATGTGCTGGCCATGAAAGTGCTTCAGCACGAACAGGTCCCGCCAATCGCCAATTTCGAGCAACCGGACCCGGACCTGGGCGACCTCCGTCTGAGCGACGGCGGCGACTACGACGCCGACTACGCCCTTCGACTGGCCGCCGGCTTCGGCAGTCAGCTCGCACTGGCGCTATTTCGCTTCCGGGCCCGCGGCGAAGACCGACTCTTCGATGCCGCCGCCTACGGCGACTGGCTCGCCGATGTCAGCGATTTTGAATACCCGGAATTGTCGGTGGAAGATCGGACGCTCCGGCTTCGGCGCGGAGAGCCCACCGATCGGCCGCCCGGTGGTGGTATCGAGTTTGAGCGCCATCAGCCCCCGTCCAACCCCTTTGAGTATCAGCCGGTCAATGTCCGGGTGCAGTCGGCGACCAACGCCGACGTCACCGGGCTTCAAGAGCGCCTCGACGGTCGGGATGTGGCCATCGTCACCGACGACCCCGACGCCGAAATGGACGATCTGCTGCGCCGCACCGCCGATCGATTCGGCGCCCGCGTCATGGTTGTCGATACTGGCGACGATCTTCTGGATGAAGACGCCGTGACCCGCCAATTCAATCGATTTGGTGATGTCAGCGGTATCATCAATTTACTCGGAATTGCCTCCCATGACGCCGATGCCGACACGGCGTATCGCGCCTCGCGCAATACGTTTCATGTGGCCCGGGCCTTCGCCGATCACCGCGCTAGAGAGCCCGGCGACGACGCCTTTTTCCTCACCGTCACCGACCAGGGTGGAACGCTGGGCTTTGGCGACGACGCCAATCCCCATCCCGTTGCCGGTGCCGTCGGTGGTTTCACCAAGGCGCTATCTCACGAATGGGACGATGCCCACATCCGGGTTGTCGACACCGTCGATCGCGGATTGCGCCCCGCATTGGGCGTCGAGATTTTCACGGAACTCTTCTCCGAAGGCGACGTCCCGGAAGTCGGCATTGTCAACGGGCTGCGCTACGAGCCCGTCTTTTACGACCTCACCGATGTCACCGCCGACACCGATGGCGACAACGTTGCTCCCGACGCCGACTCCACCATCGCCGTCACCGGCGGTGCCAAGGGCATTGGCGCCGAGATCTGCGTCGATCTGGCCGAACGCTACGGCTGCAACCTGGCATTGGTCGGGCGCAGCGAGTTGACGCACGCCGATCCGCTCTCTGTCGACATGGACGCCGAAAAACAGCGCGTCCGCCAGCGACTGGAAGACGCCGGAGAACGGGTCACCCCGGTCAAAGTCCGCGACGAAATGTGGCCGCTGAAGTCTCAGCGAACCATCGCTACAAATCTGGAGCGAATGCGAGATGCCGGCGCCGACGTCGAGTACTTCTCGTGCGATGTCTCCGATGGCGACGGCGTCCGTCGACTGCTCGACGATATTCAACAGCGCTTCGGCAACGTCACCGGTGTCATCCACGGCGCCGGCGCCGAAGAGAGCAAATTTCTCGTCGACAAGGACCTGGCGGGATTCGACAAGGTCTACCGCGGCAAAGCACTGGGCGGCCTCCATCTGTGGAGTGAAGTGGAGTCGATGGACCCGGACTTCTTCGTGATCTTCTCCAGTGTGGCCGGCCGCTTCGGAAACGAAGGCCAGACCGATTACAGCGCCGCCAACGAGACGCTGTCGAAACTGGTGGCCCGCATCAACGCCACCACCGACGTCCGCGGCCTGTCCATCGACTGGACGGCCTGGGGCGAGGTCGGCATGGCCACCGAGGGCTCGATGGAGACGATCCTGGAGGCCCGCGGCGTCGAATTTCTGCCTCCTGAGATTGGGGCGCCGATGGTCGGTCAGGCCTTAGAAGACGGCCTGACCGGCGAGGCCATCGTCGCCGGTGAACTCGGCGAGATGGGCGGCGACCTCGTCGTTGACGCCCCCGATGTGGCGCCGGTTTCGACGACCCACCACCGCGATCTGGCGCTCGTCGGCGATGTCGTCGATCGAAGCGATGACGAGATTGTCGTGGAGCGCATCTTCGATCCCGAACACGATGACTTTATCAATGACCACGTCTACGAGGGCACGGCCATTTTGCCCGGCGTCATGGGCTACGAATTGATGGCCAATGCCGCTCAGCTGCTAACCGGACAGCCTGTCGATGAGGTGCTAAAGGCCGACTTTGACCGCGCCTTGAAAATCCACCGCGGCGATCCAATTCGGGTCACGGCCACGGGGCGCATCGTCGATGTCGACGATAAAAACTCCACCGTGGAAGTGGTCGTCCAGTCCCATCGCACCAGCAAGACCGGTCGGGAGCTCGAAAAAGAACACTTCCGAGCCGATGTGATCTGTGGAACATCGGCCAGCGAGGCTCCGAAGGGCTTTGCCATCGACGGCGCCGACGACTGGAAGAAGGGGCCAAAGCGCGACGAAATTTATCGCCGATTCTTTCACACCGGTTCCTTCCAGGTCCTCGACGAGGTACCACTGCTCTCCGACGATTTCGTCGTGGGCTACGGCCGTGTTCCAGGTGTCCAGCTCGTCGATGGCCACCGAAGCGGCGGCTTTATCTCCGACCCGCTGGTCCGGGAGATGGCGCTTCAGACCGCCGGCCTCTGGGGCATGGTCGAAAATGACCTGAGCTATCTTCCCTACGCCGTCGAGCGCAGCGTCCAATATCGACGCACCGAACCTGGCGAGGAAGTCTGCATCCGCTGTCGGCGCCGCGACGATGCCTCCGAACACGCCATCGCCTTCGATGTCGAAATTCGCGATGCCGACGGCGAGCTTTTGCACTGGCTCGAAAAAGTGGAGCTTATCGGCCATCAGAAATTGCGCGACGAAAATCGATTCGATGAATTCGAATCGCTGCACTCCCTTCGAAAGCCACTGGGTGCGTCGGAGGCCCGGGCCTGTGTCGCCGGGCGAAATATCGATGCTCTGGCCATGCTCTCCGACGAGGAGCGCCAGGCCTACGATCGGCTGCGAAGTCCGGAGCGCCGCGGTGAGTGGCTGGCGGCACGAGTTGCCGCCCGACTCGTCATCAGCCGCTACTTTCGGGACTTCTTCGGCAAATCCGTTGGCCTCGACGATATTCACGTCACGAAATCCGACGCCGGAAAGCCGTCGGCCGTCGTCGAGACCAACGACTTCGAGATCTCGATTCTCCCGCTCCCCGATCTGGCGCTGACCCACTCGTCGGGCCTGGCCGTCGCCGCCGTCACCGTTCCCGAGTGCGACGAACGACTGGGCGTCGATTTAGAGCGCATCGAAGAACGCACCGACAACTTTGCAAAATCTTATTTTACCAATAGTGAACGACAGCTCGCGCTGCCCGACTCCGATGGGCGCCAGGCGACGCTCCACACCCTGCTGTGGACGGTAAAAGAGGCCGTCTCGAAGGCGCTCGGCGTGGGGTTGGAGCTGAGCACCCACGAGATCGTCGTCACCGACGTTCGACAGGCCGGTCCGCAGTGGCAGGTCGATGTCGAGCTTCGCGGACAGGCCATCGAAACCCTGGAGGGGATCGGCGGCGGCGAATTGGTCGTCGATGTCGAAGTGGCCTCCGGCTTTGTGTTGGCGACGGCGCGACTCGTCGGAAGCCGTGCCCTGACGAACGACTGGAAGCAGGTCCGCCCGTCGGCCAAAGATAGCGAGTCCTCGGTCAACGGCGTCAATGGTCGCAGCAATGGACGCAATGGCGCCGCCCATCGCACCAATGGAGCGGTCAACGGAACGACCAATGGCCACAGGCCACTCAACGGGCATTCAACGTCCAATGAGCAGGCCCCCACCGCCGCCACGCGCGCCGAAGCGGCACGGGCCGCCATCGCCGAGCTATTGGGTCACCGCGGTCGCCGCGTGGTCGATGACGATGAAACCAGGTCCTGGACATTTTGAGCCAATTTTGATCAACCCATATTTGAATTGCATAGACGAAACGACGTGTAATCCCCACGGAACCGGAAGGATATGAGATGACTGACCTCAGAGAAGATCACAACGACGCAAGTGAACCCGAATCGAGTTCCGTATCGACGCGAAGCCGAAGCAGCAATCGGACGTCGCGAAAAAAGAGCGACGACGCGACTTCGAACTCCACCGATGCCGATGGGGCCGAAAACGACGATCAGGTCGCACAGCGCGAGCAGCGCCTCATCGAGGCCGGCCGCAAACAGAGTGTGGCCTACGATCGGCTCGAACAACTCTTCGACGAAGGCACCATGGATGAAATTGGTGCCGATGTGCTCCATCGCACCGAAAACTTCGGTCTCGGCGACAAGCGCATTCCCGGCGATGGCGTCGTCACCGCCTGCGGGTTGGTCAATGGTCGGCCGGTCTACGCCTTCTCGCAGGACCGAACGGTCCTCGGCGGCAGCCTCGGCGAAGCGCACGCCAAAAAGATCGCCCGCCTCCAGGACCAGGCCATTCGCGCCGGTGCGCCCTTTGTGGCCATCAACGACAGCGGTGGAGCCCGTATCCAGGAAGGCGTCGACGCTTTGGGGGGTTACGGCGAGATTTTCCGTCGCAATGTCCAGGCCTCCGGAGTCATCCCGCAGATCAGCCTCATCGCCGGTCCCTGTGCCGGCGGCGCCGTCTACTCGCCGGCGCTGACCGATTTTGTGGGCATGGTCGAGGAATCGAGCTTCATGTTCCTTACCGGACCGCGGGTCGTCAAAAAGGTGACCTTCGAAGACATCTCCGTCGAAGACCTCGGCGGCGCCGTCACCCACTCCAACGAAAGCGGCGTCAGCCACTTCGTGTGGGACGACGATGTGGAGGCCATCAATAACGTCCGCCAGCTTCTGAGTTATCTTCCGTCCAACAAGGACGAAGATCCGCCCTACGTCGATACCGGAGATGATCCGCAGCGCACCGAAGAGGCGTTTCGCGAAATCGTCCCCGACAACAATCGGCGGCCCTATGATATCCGCGATATTGTCGACCTCGTCGTCGACCGCGATACCTTTTTCGAGGTCCAGCCGGACTGGGCGAAAAATATCTGCGTCGGCTTCGGTCGACTCGGCGGCCACGTCATCGGGATTATCGGCAATCAGCCCAAGGGCAAAGCCGGCGTTCTCGATATCGATGCCAGCCGCAAGGGCGCCCGCTTTATCCGAACCTGCAACGCCTATGGCATCCCGCTGGTCAGCCTCGTCGACGTCCCCGGCTTTATGCCCGGAAAGACCCAGGAGCACGGCGGGGTCATCGACCACGGCGCCAAGCTTCTGTACGCCTATTGCGAGGCGACAGTGCCCAAAATTTCGGTGATTCTTCGCAAAGCCTACGGCGGCGCCTATATCGTCATGAGCTCCAAGCACGTCGGAGGTGACGTCAATCTGGCCTGGCCGTCGGCCGAAATCGCCGTCATGGGCGCCAACGGCGCAGTGGAGGTCCTCAACCGCAAGGAGATCGCCGCCGCCGACGATCCCAAAGAGCGCACCGAAGAGCTGGTCGACGAGTACGAGGACAAATTTCTCAATCCCGATATCGCCGCCAGCCGCGGCTACATCGATGCCGTCATCAAGCCATCGCACACCCGGCGGCGCATTCACCGCCATCTGCGAATGATGCGCGACAAGTCGGAGTGGATGCCCGAGCGGCGCAATCCGAATAATCCGCTGTGATCTGGCAATGAATTAGATATCCCGTCGCTTTCCATCTCGACCCCGCATGCCATTTGAGCTGCGGGGTCGAGGTGGTTCTGATAGCTTCTTAAAAGCGATCAAAAAAAAGCGGACCGAGGCTCGGCGAGATGATTTGTTTGGCTTTAAAGCGATCAAACGTAGCCCTATCCGGAGGATAAGGCGAGGCTTGAGCGCGAAGAAGCCGGATAAATCAGCCGGCGAATGCCGATGGGAGACTTTTTTGACCGCTTCTTAAACCGCCGGAATCGAGACCAGGGCCTCCACGGCAGCGCCCAGTCCGTAGGCGATAACCGACGCCCCGGCGCCCAGTCCCAGGGTGCCCAGCGCCGAGGTGACCGGGTTTTTGTCGAAGACCCGTCCTCGAAGCCAGCCAATGGTGGCAAATACCATACCTGCCAGGACCGCGCTGGCGATGTAGAGACCGTCGGGGTCCAGGTCCGCAAAAATATAGGGGAGTAGCGGAATGAAACCGGCCACACAGAACGCCAGAAATGTCGTCCAGGCGGCGTGAAATGGACTTCGCGTTTCGGTCGTCATTCCGTACTCTTCGCGAATCATGGTGTCCACCCAGATATCCTCGTCGGCACAGATCGTATCCACCACCTCCTCCAGCGTCTCACCTTCGAATCCCTTGTCCGAAAAAAGTTGGCGGATTTCTTCGCGCTCGCCCTGTGGTGCCTCGTCGATGTGACGTTGTTCCTGACTTCGTATCTGGTCCAGATGTTCCCGTTCGGTATTGGTGGCCTGATAATTGGAAACGCCCATCGAAAAGCCGTCGGCGACGACGTTGGCGATACCTAACACCAGGGCGGCAGCCGCCGGCAATCCGGCTCCAGCCACGCCGCTGATGACGGCAAAGGTCGTGACCGTCCCGTCAATGGCTCCCAGCACGGCATCGCCGGTATAATCCGGGTCGTGCGGTTGTCCAAGCCGGCGGCGAATCGACTCCGGGTCGTGGTCGTGACTCAGTGCGGGCTGGTGTTCACTCATGGCCGATACAGGGCAAAGGTCGCGGTGATATTGCGGTGCAGGCGCAGGGTATCGCGGAGGCCGTCGGATTGGCCAGTGAATAGTGGTAAGCCGGCATCGTGCGGAGTCGAGCAGCACCGCCGAGAGCCCTTGTTTATTTCCAGGGCCAGCCTACAATCCGACACTACGTCATGCACTTAACGCTACGGTCTCTGTCGAAGGGAGTCATGTTCGAGCGGCTGTCGATTTATCATGGTTTGGCAATACTTCTCGGCGCATCATTGATCTTTTCGTTCGGTTTTAACGGAGACGAGGACGATGGTGCCGAGCAGGAGCACGCACAGGCCGAATCGGATGACGCCGATTCGTCCCAAGAAGAGACCACCCGCCAGCAGATGCCCTGTGGGACGACTGTGGAGAGCGATGTTCAGGCACTTTTCCCCATGCCCGATGATGACCAGTGGGGTTACGTCGATGCCGATGGCGATTGGCAAATCGAGCCGCAGTGGTGGCGAGTCAATGACTTTCACGAAGGGCGGGCGGTGGTCAAAGAGAGCCGCGTTCGCGTGAGCGACAATCGGCCGAATGATTCTGGGTCCTGGTCGGTGATCAATACCGATGGTGATGTCGTCCTGGAGTCCGGCATTTCCTCGGAGGGCGTCCATCGCAGCGATGAGCCCTGGGGCGACAGAGGAATTGCCGACTACTCCGACAGTTGCGCGGTCATTGAGGGGGCCAGTGATTATCATTGGATTGATCGGGATGGCCAAAAATGGCAGGCCCAGCAGTTGTCGGAGGACCTGGCGGACGTCGAAATCGGGGACGTGGGTCCGTTCTCCAACGGTCGCGTCTTGGTACAACACCTCCAATCGACGGATGATAACTTCCCCGACCGCAAGTATGGATGGCTAAGCCGCGACGGCGAGTTCGTGATCGAGCCGCAATTCCAGGATGGCGGTGCGTTCGCCGAAGGCAAAGCCCCTGTGGCCCTCGATCGGCGGGAGTGGACCTTCGTCAACGAAGATGGCGACATTGAGTTTTCGGACATGGCGCTGCATCGCACCTCGGCATTTTCTCAGGGCTGGGCTGCTGTGCGTTCGACCTCCATGGACGATGACTTCAGTTTCGGTCATATCGACCACGATGGTCACTTGATGGACCTCGACAGTCTCGGGACTGATGGAGAGTCGCGACCAGGCCTCGCCGGTGTCGGTGACTTTAACAACGGTTTGGCACCCATTTATGTGCGAGAAGATACGGGGCAAGTCGAGGGCCTCGTCTATATTGATACCGACGGAGCACTCGCCTTTGATGCTTCTGAAAAAGCGGGGGCAGAAATCTGTAATGCTCGTCACAATCCGGAGTTTCATCACGGCCGGGTTCGGCTATTAGTGGCCCGTGATTCGGATGACGGCTGTGGTGATGAGAATTTCCGGGCTGAGTTTCCCACCTACGAGACGGCTCGCTATATTTATCTCGATTCGGAGGGGGAAAAGGTGCTCGAGGAGCCCTGAGAAGCTATCAAAAAAGTCTCCCGTCGCGATTTCCGGCCGATTTAGACCGCAGTTTCCGTCGAAAATCCTTCGACCCGCTGGCGCGGGTGCCCCGGCGCTGCTAGGCCTCGTCTTTCGATCGAAAACTGCGGCAAAATCTTCTCGGTCTCGCGCCCTGAGCGCGCCCTGAGCGCGCTGGGAGCAACGCGACCGAGTGCCCCTGGGGTGAAGCGAAGAACTACTCTTGGGGTGCGCTGGGAGCAACGCGACCGAGTAGTCCTGGGCTGCTCGGTCCGACATTATTTTGACAGCTTCTGAGCTGAGGCTGATCGAGGACTTCAGCAATACGGCGGGGCCACGGTACTCGAAGTAGCGATGCATCGTCGCCCGCCAGGCGCCGGAATGTACTGTGGGAATCGCCTTCTGCACGCGAAAGCGAATAACCGCCGCTCGTCCAGGGCCCCGATAGGCCTTGTGCTGTCGGGGAATAAGCCTTGTGAGCTAACTGCTGTCGGGGAGTCGCCTTCTCCACTTCTGCACGCGAAAGCGAATAACCGCCGCTCGTCCAGGGCCCCGATAGGCCTTGTGCTGTCGGGGAATAAGCCTTGTGAGCTAAATTGACATCGAATTTACCGCGGGTAACCGTTCAAAATTTTTGGTCAAAACTTTTACGAAAAAGATCGTATTACGGGGGGCGGGTTGGGAGGGCGGGAAGGGCTGCAAGAACGGCATAGTGCTGCATCGAGTACCCTGTTGGCACTCCACGTTTTCGCTATTTTCATAAATAGCAGTATTCCGATGCTACGCCAGCGTTCGGTGCCCTGTCGCTGTCTCCTGCACAATATGTGAAAAATGAAAAGCCCGAGTTTTTGTGGCAACCCTTCGAGACGCCTGGATGGCGCCGATGCACCGCCGGCCGTAGCCGTACGGTGAACCGACTCGGCAATCTCGCTCCTCGAACCGCTGGGAGTCTGTGACCGATACCGCTTTTTGTCGAGCGGTCAATTTTAGGAACTCGGGAAAAACCTTTTTCCCGGTCACTATTATCCCGCCTTGCCTCCGAACGGAGGTGGCCAGTCGTGCACCACCCGCGTTCGGATAACCCGGTGCCGGCCAATGCGATATACAGCGAGCTGGTCCGGCTCCGACCGCAGAAATTTTAGAATCAATTCTGTTCATCGTTCGTTGTATTCGTCGCCCACACAGGAGGGCCCGGCTCTCGAGAGTATCAACATGTTCCGGGACCACCTGCCTGGGGTTGAATCCTCCGTTCGATTCGTCGTCGATTCCTAATCGAAGGTCCGCCAACCGGTACCTTCGCCACCTGCATAACTATTGTCGACGATTTGAAGAAAATCTTGCGTAAAAATTTTTGATTCCACCGAGAATGGTTTCGTGATCATGGTTGACTCTTCAGCTCAACGCTTATTGTCATCCTCCGCCGCGGAGCCCATGATACCGGCCCGTCGACAGGTTTTTGCTCACCCCCAGGGAGGCCGAGATGAGTCTTTTCGAGACCATGTATAAAAAAGCGCTCAAACCCGTTCTTTTTCGTTTCGATCCGGAGAGTGTTCACAACGTCTTTGTGTCGGTGGGCGAGAAATTCGGAAACTCGTCAGCCGGCCAGCGTCTCATCTCGTCGATGTACGGCTATGACGGGCCGGATATCTCGAAGACCGTCGACGGCATCACCTATCAGACACCACTACTTTTGGCGGCTGGCTTTGATTACAACGCGCGGCTGACGCGAATTTTGAAAAGTGTCGGGTTCGGCGGCGTCGAAGTCGGCTCGGTCACCGCCTATCCGTCGGAGGGCAATGAACCTCCGCGGCTTCGGCGAGCCGTCGAATCAAAGAGCCTCGTTGTCTACAAAGGGCTCAAAAACGAGGGGGTAGACAGTGTGATTGAGCGCCTTCAACAGCGCGGTTCCCAAGAGGGATTGGTCGTCGGGATCAGCATCGCGATGACCAATGCCGAATCCAGTGCCACTCTGGAGGGCGCCGTCGACGACTACCGGACGAGCTTCCAGAAGCTCAATGAAGCTGGAGTCGGTGACTACTACACGATCAATATCTCGTGTCCCAACGTGTATGGCGGCGAGAGTTTTACCGATCCGGAGCGTCTCGAGACGCTGCTCGGCGAACTCGGCGAAGTAGCGTGTTCCGTGCCTCGCTACGCCAAGATGCCGATCAATATCGAGTGGGAGCAATTTCAAAAGCTTCTCGATATTCTCCAGAGTCATGATTTTGACGGAGTGATCATCGGCAACCTCCAGAAGGACTACGATAAGCTCGATGTGCGCGATGAGGCACCAGAGCAATACCGCGGGGGGCTTAGCGGTCGGCCCTGTCGCGAGGAGTCGACGGAGTTGATCCGCAAGACGCGCAGACACTGCGGTTCCGATTTGACCATCATGGGCTGTGGAGGCGTGATGAGTGTCGACGACGCCATCGAAAAGATGGACGCCGGCGCCGATCTCATTCAGCTTATCAGCGGGATGATCTTTGAGGGACCGCACCTGATGAGTGATATCGCCCAGGCGATCGCCGACCGTCAACGCGGTGATGCGTCAGACGGCGGTGATGATAAATAAGCATCAGCGCCAACCCAGTGCGCTGTATCTAATGAACTGAGTTCCCCCGGTGTTGAGTGGTACATGAGTGACGATTCGAAGCGCGAACGATCGCCCGAGTCCAGTGACGAAGACGGTGATGAACCGATCTGGAAGCGTTTTTCGCTGGTTCGACTCGGGGGATTGATCGGGGGACCAGCGGTATTTTTTGCACTGATGATGGGCACCGGTATCGAGGGACTTTCGCCGGAGGGCCAGGCCGCGGCAGCCATCACCTTGTTGATGGCCATCTGGTGGGTCACAGAGGCTATTCCCATCTACGCGACGGCACTGGTTCCGGTCGTCCTCTTTCCGCTGACCGGCGTTCTTCCAGTCGGTGAAACCACCAGAAATTACGGCCACGAGCTGATCTTCTTATTTCTCGGTGGGTTTCTGGTGGCCATTGCCATCCAGAAGTGGAATTTGCACCGGCGCATTGCGCTGTGGATTGTCAGTCTCTTCGGGACCAAGCCGTCGCGTCTGATCCTGGGGTTTATGGTCGCCACCGGCTTTTTGTCGATGTGGATATCCAATACCGCCAGTGCCATGATGATGGTCCCCATCGGCCTCGCCGTCATCAGTCAGCTGACCCATCTGCTCGACACACCGGATCGCGATATCGATACCGGGCCCGGAGAATTTCCATTTGGCATGGCGCTGATGCTCGGGATTGGATACGCGGCCTCCGTTGGCGGCATTGCCACCATTATCGGCAGCCCTCCCAACGCCATCTTCGTGGGGTACGTCTCGCAGATATATGGCGTCGAGATTACCTTCGTGCAGTGGATGTTCTACGGACTTCCCATCAGTATCGTGGGGCTTCTGGGGGTCTGGTATTACCTGACTCGGATCGCCCATCCGCTGGAGTTATCGGAGTTTCCGGGACTGTCGGACATCATCGACAGCGAACGCCAACAATTGGATCCGCTGGCAGGTCCGGAGGCTCGGGTGATGGTGATTTTTTGTCTCGTCGCCGGCCTGTGGATTCTGCGCGGCGTATTGTCACCGGTCCTCGGCGATCTGGGGCTGGGGGGACTCAATGACACGACGATCGCCATTTTCGGCGGGCTGCTGTTATTTTTTGTTCCCGCCGATTTTGAGGAGGGCGAATTCTTGCTCGACTGGGACGATACCGGGGACGTTCCCTGGGGCATTCTGGTGCTATTTGGCGGTGGCTTGGCGTTGGCCAGCGGCATCGAGGAGAGTGGCCTTGCGGGGTGGCTCGCCGATCAGCTCCACGCCCTGGCCGGGGCGCCGATGTTCCTGGTGCTGGGAGCGATTGTGGCACTGGTGATCTTTTTGACAGAGGTGACGTCCAATACCTCGACGGCCAGTATCTTCGTGCCCATTGTGGCCATTTTGGCCGGTGTCGTCGGCGTCCACTCCTACGTCCTGATGGTCACCGTGGTCACCGCCGCCAGTTGCGCCTTTATGCTGCCGATTGCCACGCCGCCCAATGCCGTGGTCTTTGCCTCGGACTACGTCTCGATGCGCGATATGATGCGCGCCGGGATCTGGCTAAACCTGTCGTTTGTAGTGGTGATCACTCTGGTCGGCTACTACTGGCTGCCAGTCGCCTGGTCGCTGTAACACGGTACACGGTTGGCTCCGGTGGAGCCGATGGGGCTACAGGCGGCTGGCGACGGCGCGGGCAAAGGCCGTCGGAAAGTCGGTCTCCGTCTCCCGGCTGTTGATAAAGGGGTTCATGATACACAGACGAATCAGCGTCAATTCGTCGGTATTTGCCTCGCCGTTCCAGCTGTCGATAAAGGGCTCGATCAGCGGGGCGTAATCGCGGTGGCGGAGTGTGGTCTTCGAGACGAAGAATTCTCCGTCTTGCTCCGGTGAAAATGCGTTGTACAGCTGCCGGGTTCGGGCGTTGGTCTCCGACAGTGATTCGCCTTCGTAGGCGACGCAAAAGGTCAGGATATTCGATGCTCCCGGAGCGATCCGGACCGGGATCTCGAGTTCGCCGAGGGCGTCGCGAAGTTCGTGGCGAGCCCGGATGGTTCGGCGCAGAATGCGTCCATATCCATCGGCGTCGAGTCCGATGGTGCGAGCCGTCAGGTAGGTGGCTACGGCACCGGCTGCTGACCGGGAGCCCTCGATGGTCTGAGGCCCCGGGTCGCGATCGTGATCGAGATCCAGGTAGGGGGCGTCGATGGTACTGGCGAAGTATTCCCGGCGGTCGGCACATACAAAGGCCCCCGAGGCGTAGGGGACATAGCCGAGTTTGTGCGGGTCCAGTGTGACGGAATTGGTACGCTGTATCGATTCCAGTGCGTGGCAGACGCCGTCGCCCATCACGCACGGAGACTCGCCGCAGACGTTGGCGGCAAAAAAGCCGCCGTAAGCGGCGTCGACGTGGTGGTAAATATGAAGTCCGTGGCGCTCTTCGTACTCATCGAGGACATCCTGGATGTGGCCAACGGGGTCAAAGGTCCCCAACTCGGTGGTGCCGGCCACGGAGACGACCATCATGATCGGTCGCTGCTGTTGACGGGCCCGCTCGATCTGAGCGCGGAGATCGTCGAGGTCCATCTGTCCGCGTTCGTCGAGTTGAACCGACCAAAAGGACTCGGCGCCCAGTCCCATAAACTCCACGCCCTTGGTCCACGAGTAGTGTTTGTGGCCCGGGACAAGTACCACAGGGCCTCGATACGGGACCTCGAAGACATCGTGGAGTCGATGGGCGGCGGCAAACGGGTTTTGAGCCGTCGGTGCGAATTGCTTCCGGGCATCCTCGACGTCGATGCCCCCGTCGCTGAGTTCGTCGTATCTCGACCAGCCCATGTGGGCGGCTTCAAATAGCGACAGCGACGCCCGGTCGTCATCGCGAGCCGCCGCACCGACCGCCATAAACCGCTCCATACGCTGTCGGGCCCGGACCATGGCCTCGAAATTGGCGACCGTGCCGCCGCTGGTAAAATGTCCGCGACAATTTGCCGTGTCGTAGCCCAGCATCTCCGCAAGCGCGTCGATGGCCTGGCCTTCGACTTCGATTCCCACCCGCGACGACTCGCCGCTGACGTTATTGGGATTGTGCAACAGGGTGATGACGTGGCCGATCATCGCCGGCATCGACGTCTCCGAAAACATATGGCCGATATAGCGCGGCGAAAACTTCGGGACTTCGCTCTCGAAGCGAGCTAGCAGTCGCTGCATCTCGACGGCGATCTCGCGGCGTTGCATTCGAAATTGTGGAGTCTTGAGATCGCCGTCGGAGATCGCCCGGCCGTCTTCGGGATAGGTTCTTCGCCGCCACGAAAAGTAGGCGGTCAACACGCCGCGAAACACCTCTTCGAGCCAGTCGGCGTTTTCGGACTGAGGCCCCAGAAAAAAGCTCTTCAGGGCGATGTCATCTGGGTCGCAGGGCGAGGCAGATGGACCGGTGGTGTCGGTCGGCGGGCCGGGATTGGTGGCCATCGTATGCTCCGTCGGTATTGTCATGTGGACCACGGGTGTCCGTGAAATCAGAGGGACACGGAGATTCATGCCGGGATTATTATGCAAATTCGACACCAGCCAGGGAGCGGCCAGATCGGGAGTTTTGAGGGGGACGCAGCGAAAACTTTGCGCCGGGTCGGCCGAAGGCGCAAGATTTTGCGGCTTCTGTGAGAAACCAATGGCAGTGCTATCGTCATCGAGAACCGGTGGCAGAATCGGCCTTCGATTAATGGAACGTCACCGGTTATCGTGGTGTCTATCTGAGAATAGATAACAGCCGAGGAATAACGAATGAAGTACCGATGGATCGCAATGGTTGCGTTGTTGGCATTGAGTTTGGGTTGTGGAGAGGCCGGGGAAGTCCAGTGGGGACCCTGGCAGAGCTATCCCGATGAGGACAGCACTGGCGAAATGGTCGAAGGCGAAGATCACTGGGAACATCGACCGACGTTTTTTGCCGATACATCGCGGCAATACCGCTACAGCACCACCCGCAGTGTCGATGCCTTTGTGGCGCCCGAGGATGGATGTAGTCTGGCCAATGCCGACGAGACCTGGTCTGACGTCACCGAATTCGATGTCGAAGACTACGGCGACGAGGTCTCTGGAGATTCCGGCGAACCGATCTGTGTGCGCATCGAGACCGACCTCCTTACGCCAGATGCCATGTGGCATGTCGAGCCGAAGTATCGCCAAGAGTCGTAGAGCTCATTTGCCACTGCGCTCGACGATGTCGATAAGATGTCGCGTCCGATCGATATGGCGCTCGTTGCCCCGTTGGAGGCGAATCTCCAGTGCCTCTTCGAGATGAGTGACGGCCCTTCGTCGGTCGCCGCCGCCGAAGTGGCATTTGCCCAGCGCCTCGGCGACCATATCGCGATAGACGGCGGTATCGTCGTCGAGCCTGCTCGCGAGCATTTCGGCGGCGTCGAGTGCGGCGTCGGTGCGATGGGCCTCAAATAGGATGACGCTCTTCTGGAGTTGACACAGAAAATGGGCCTTGCGGCGATCGCAGTCACTCCAGATTTCGCAGGCCTCATCTTTGAGCGAAAGCGCATCGTCAAAGCGGCCCTGAAGTCGGCGGTATCGGCCGTGTCGTTGCAGTCGCCTGCCGAGCCGAGTGGTGTGGAGCGTCGAGGTATCGGTCTGGTTTCGCAGATGAGATAGCTCGGTACTCGACTCCTGTACCGCTTGCCGGAGGCGAGATCCGTCGACCGGGCATTCGCGAAGATTGTCGTCGAGTCTCGTCTCAATACGCATGTTGGCTCCTCGGTCGTAGGTCCTGTCGTGGTCGCCCGGCTGCGAGCAATTGCCGCCGCGTTCGGCCCACCATCTACTTGTGGGTTCGACCGGTTGTTGGTCAACCCCTTGCTCCGGCCGACGGAGACGACGTACCGTGTAGTCCGCGCTATCGAGCGCGTCACTCTGGAGTTGCCAACACCCAGCGAGCGGTAGGTCATGACCGATACGTCCGAACAGTCCATTGTCGTCGAGGGCCTCTACAAGTGGTACGGCGACGTCCAGGCGCTGCGCGGCATCGATTTTTGCGTCGACTCCGGTGAGGTCGTCGGGTTTCTGGGGCCGAACGGGGCGGGCAAAACGACGACCATGAAGATTTTGACCTCTTCGATGGCGGCCTCGTCTGGCGAGGTGACCGTCGCCGGTCACGATGTGCGCAGGCAATCGGAGCAGGTGCGTAAAAAGATCGGTTATCTGCCGGAAAATGTGCCCCTTTACGACGATATGATCGTCGCCGACTATCTGCACTTTGTTGCCCAGATGCAGGGCGTAGCAAGGGCGTCGCGCCAAGAGCGCGTTCGCGATGTGGCCACCAGGACCGGCGTGAGTTCGGTTCTGGGAAAGACGATTCGCGAGCTCTCCAAGGGTTTTCGCCAGCGCGTCGGGCTCGCCCAGGCCATCGTCCATCAACCCGAAGTCATCGTCCTCGACGAGCCGACGACGGGCCTCGATCCCAATCAGATCATCGACATTCGCGACGTCATCACCTCCATCGGCCGCCACAAAACAGTGCTATTGTCGACGCATATCCTCCAGGAGGTGTCGGCGGTCTGCGATCGGATCATCATCATCGACGACGGCCGTATTGTCGCCGATGACTCCATTGAAGCACTTCGAGACGACGTCGATGTCCCGGATGCGACACTAGAGGATATTTTTCGGTGGTTTACCCTGGGTAATGTTGCCGGCGCCGATGGCGATGATGATGGTGATAAGGCCGATAATGGCGATAATGGCGATAATGGCGATAATGGCGATGAGGCCGACAGTAATGACGGCGACTCGCGACATGATGCGGAGCCGTCGCGATCGAAATCAGCAGACAGCGCCGATGCCACGGCCTGAACCGGGCGTCATTCCAGAATCAATGATCGACCTCCGACGACGGATGCCACCATGAAACAGATCTACTTTATCGCCCGCAGACAACTGGGAAGCTACTTCAATTCACCGGTGGCCTACGTGGTGGTGGTCCTCTTTTTGCTCATTACCGGTTCGCTATTCTGGTTGACCTTTTTTGACGACCTCAATGTCTTGTCACTGCGCGGCTATTTCGAACGCACACCGCTGTTTTTGGCGTTTTTCGCTCCGGCGATCACCATGGGCTCTTTTGCCACCGAGAAACGGTCGGGGACCCTCGAGTTGTTGAAGACGATGCCCGTGACCGACGTGCAGATCGTATTGGGTAAATTTGTGGCGGCTCTGGCGTTATTGGCCGTCGTCTTCGCCATGACCCTTCCCTATCCGTACACCCTGTCTCTGCTCGGCGAGCTGGACTGGGGCGCAGTGGCCGCCGGCTACATCGGGGTTATGCTCGTAGGCGGAGCCTACACGGCCATTGGGCTGATGGCGTCCAGTTGGGCTCGCGACCAGGTCGTTGCGATTTTGGTGGCATTCACGCTGTGCATTTTGTTGTATCTCATCGATCAACTGGCGGCCCCGGTGACCGGCACGGCGGCGACCATCGTCGAGTACGCATCGACCAATTATCACTTTCGCAGTATTGCCCGCGGTGTCATCGAACTTCGAAGTGTGGTGTATTATCTGTCGATTATGACCGTGGCGCTGGTGATCACGACCCTCAGTATTGAGCGCCAAACCTGGTAACTGGTACCCCCGGCAACACCGGCGCCAGTCTTCGATATCAACCACTGATCTTGAGCGCGAATCATCTGATGGACAACGCCGTCGGCCGCTACCATCGCCGAAGCCGAAATCTGGCCAATAGTCTGCTGTTGGTGCTGCCCCTACTCGTCGCCTATCAACTCGGGGTGTTGTTGAGCGGCGGAGTCCGCAACGGCGTCGATTTCGTCACCGATGTGCTCTGGCTGGCCTCCGGCGAGCAACTCGAGGTCTATCTCTGGATCAATCTCGGGATTCTGGCGCTCTTTGGCCTGGCTACATTTCTACTTCGCAGCCGAGGGACATTTAGGCTTCGCGTATGGCCGGTCGTGGTTTTCGAAAGCGCGCTTTATGCACTGTTTTTGGGCGCTGTCGTCCTGCAAATTATGGGGTTCCTCGGTGTCGATCCCTCGCTCAGTGCCTCGGCAGAGGTGGCCGATTCGGTGCTGAGCGTGGTTGTTCTGAGTCTCGGAGCCGGGGTCTACGAGGAGCTCGTATTTCGCCTGATTCTGATGGGCGGGATGTTCTGGTTGATGACGCGTGTATTCGATTGGCCGACCTGGCTGGCGGCGACGGTGGCCTGTCTACTTTCGAGCCTCGCCTTTAGCGCCATCCACCATATGGGAGAACTCGGCGATCCCTTTACACCGGGAGTCTTTGTATTTCGCCTCGTCGCCGGAATCCTGTTGGCGATCATTTTTTATGTCCGTGGCTTTGCCGTCGCCGTCTACACCCATGCGATCTACGATATCATCGTCATGATGTCGTAGTCGCGGCGCCCCCCGCCCTCGGCGGTGTCGTGTAAAATAAGCATCGAACGACTTGCAATATTGCACCCGGCGGCCTGCCGTCCTACAACAAACGGGTATCAAGAAGCGGTCAAAAAAAGCGGACCGAGCACCCCAAGAGTATTCGGTCGCTTCGCTCCTAGCGCTCGGCGAGATGATTTGTTTGGCTTCAAAGCGATCAAAAGTAGCCCTATCCGGAGGATAAGGCGAGGCTTGAGCGCGAAGAAGCCGGACAAATCAGCCGGCGAATGCCGATGGGAGACTTTCTTGA
>LFFM01000496.1_pt1 | contig 27549 bp, 21 predicted proteins | sample 643131 | NCBI WGS metagenome assembly LFFM01 (sample SAMN03777445, study PRJNA286221) | soda lake metagenome | biome: soda lake; feature: Kulunda steppe; material: water; isolation source: sample Tc-Br brine of Tanatar trona crystallizer | place: Russia: Kulunda steppe | collected 2011-07
CACCCGGCCCGGTGTCTCCCGAAGTTGCCTACCCGAAGAGTCGGTTTGAACCCGACTCCCGCAGCGCCCGGTTGAACGCTGCGCCGCACCGGCGCGCCCCGGCACTTCCTCCGAGCCCGCCCACCCTGACGATGGGTTGGGACCCGGAGACTGCGCCCGACTGCACTCATACACAGGGGCCGCCGCCCGTCTCAGAAGGTCAAAGAATACGCAGGTGCGATTCTCGTCTTCGCGCGCTCCTCCGGGGCGGGCCCTTAAGGTTGAAAAAGTCACCCCGGAGTGTGAGCGAGCTCACAGAGCAAGCGCTCGACGTCCCTTCCAACACTATTGTCGACGGTTCGGGGTCGGATCTTGCGTATTTTTTAGATTTCTTTTGGCGGCGCGGCGAAATGTTCCGGGGTTGCCCGACAATACGACGACACAGCCGACGCCGGGAACAGCTCCGTCTCCACCGAGTTGACGCCATCAGCTCCTGCGGCGTACGAGGTCTCTTGCCAATATCGCACTACCTTGACTATCGTCGCCGCGCTGCACCGGAATCAAATCCTTTGCCGGCCCACACTACGCCAAGCACCCACCCGTTACTCTCAGGACGACGCGCCCGCCCGGTCCGTGCGACCCGTTGGCGCCGGAGGTCTCATGCACATCCAGGACATCGAACGTCATCTCGAGCAGAGCAAAAACGACGCCATCGAAGCCGTCGGTGTCGACGGTGACGTCGCCCGCGACATCGCGCTGGCCGCCCCGCCCCAGCCGGAGATGGGAGATCGAGGTTTTCCGTGCTTTGCTCTGGCACCGATCCTCAAGACCTCTCCCCAGCAAATCGCCGAAGACGTCGCCGAGCGGTTACGCGAGATTGTGGCCGATGACGACCTGATTGCCGATGTGTCGACGGCCGGGCCCTACGTCAATCTGAGCCTCGATAACGTCCGGTTGGCTTCGATCGTCGTCGGTCAGGCACTCCAGCAGGCCGATCGTTTCGGGCACGGGTCGGCGCAGATGACCGTCGACAGCGATGAAGACAGCCTCCCGGAATCGATCAGCGGCACCCACTGGATGGTCGAATTTTCGGCGCCCAACACCAACAAGCCTCAGCATCTGGGCCATGTGCGCAACAATCTTCTGGGCGATACCGTCTCCGGCGTCCTCGACTTTGCGGGCCATAAAGTGACCCGCGTCAACCTGATCAATGACCGGGGCATCCACATCTGCAAGTCGATGCTCGCCTACGAATTATTCGGCGACGGAGAAACCCCGGAGTCCACAGCCACAAAAGGCGATCATTTCGTCGGCGACTACTACGTCTTATTCAATCAAAAATTGAGTACCGAATACGACGAATGGCAGCAGACCGACGTCGCCGATACAAAGTTCCAGAATTGGCTCGAAAGCCCGGACTCCGCCGATGCCCGCGACGAATTCGGCGACGACGAATCGGCGCTTCGAAAGGCTTTTTTCGAGCACTACGAAAACGATTATTTCAACGGCGAAAGCGAATTGGGCCGCCAGGCCCGTCAGATGCTCAACCGCTGGGAAGACGGCGACGACGAGGTCGTCGAATTGTGGAATCGCATGAACCGCTGGGTCATCGACGGGTTCGACGAGACCTACGAAAGTCTGGGCGTTGAATTTGACCGCGTCTATTTCGAGTCCGACACCTACCAGAAAGGTCGCGAGATCGTCGACGAGGGCCTCGAATCGGGCCTCTTTGAGACCGACTACGACGGCGCCGTCATCTGCAACCTCGAAAAGGTGGGCTTGGAGGGCAAGAAAGTTTTGCTTCGGGCCGACGGGACCACCGTCTACATGACCCAGGATCTGGGGACGGCCGTGCTTCGCTTTGAGGAGTACGAGCCCGACCGGATGGTCTACGTCGTCGGTGACGAGCAGGAATACCACTTCGACGTCCTATTCCGGATCCTGGCCGAGTTGCGCCCAGAACTCGAGGGCCGGCTCTATCATCTGTCGTACGGCATGGTCGAGCTTCCGGAAGGCAAAATGAAGAGCCGCGAGGGCAAGGTCGTCGATGCCGACGACCTCTTAGATGAAATGCAACAACTCGCCGACAGGGCCGTCGAGGAACGCTACAGCGACCTGGACATCCAGGAGCGAAGCGAGCGGGCGGAAGTAATTGGACTGGCGGCGCTGAAGTACTACGTCCTGGACTTCGGACCGCGCACAACGGTGCAATTCGATCCGGAGCGCTCCATCGACTTTCAGGGCCGTACCGGCCCCTACTGTCTGTACGGCTATGCGCGCATCGAGTCACTCAAACGCCGGATCGGCGGCTGGCCCGAGCTCACCGACGCCGACCGACAAGAGGCGCTGGCATCCCTGGGAACGCAGCGAGAAATGGAGGTTATCCGAACCCTCCAGCGCTGGCCGACGGTCATCGACGACGCCTGTGACCAGCTCAACCCGGGGCGAGTCACGGAGTTTCTCTTCGAATTGTGCAGCGCGTTTTCGAGCCTCTACAACGACGACAACCACCGCATCGTCGACATCGAAGGTCCGCGCCGCGACGGACTTCTATTGCTGGCCAACGCCGTCCAGAACAACCTGGCGGCCGGCCTCGAAATATTGGGCATCCCGACCCTCGAGGAAATGTAAAACTGATGTGGTAGCGGCCGGGCACGGACCGCTACAGCCAGTCATGGTCTCGATACCATTGGGCCGTCTGACGGGCCCCATCGGCAAGCGTCCACTTCGGCTCCCAGCCGAGGTCGCGGCGGATGCGTTCGTGTCCGCAGACCCAGCCTGGCTGGCACATCTCGCGGTATTTGTCGCGATTGAACGTCGCTGTCACATCCAGGACGCTACCGCCGATTTCGGCAATTGTGGCCGCCGACGCCATCAGCCAGCCCGGGATGGGAATGGTCAGCGCCGATTTTCCGACGGCGTCGGCGATCAGATCGCCGAGTTGTTCCCAGGTATATGCCCCACCGTCGTCGATGGGATAGATCTCGCCGTCGCCGGCAGCATCGAGACAGGCGATGACCGCCGATGCAACATCTTCTCCGTGGATAACACTGAGCCAGCGCTCTCGGCCACCGATGACGGGGGCCAGGCGCCGATTGGCCAGTTGAAAGACTTCAAACATATCGCGGTCTCGCGGACCATATACCACGGGAGGCCGCAAAATGGTGACTGCAAGTTCATCTCGGTGTGCCAGCACCGCCCCTTCCCCATCTAATTTACTGCGTCCGTAGTGGCTGACCGGGCTCGGTGTGAGCTCCGTTTTTCGAGGTGTTTTGCCCTGTGACGGCCCCTGGGCGGAGACACTGGAGGTATAGATAAAGCGCGTGTCATCGCCGCACATATCGGCGACGCGATCGACCAAACGACGCGTTCCATCGGCGTTGATCTCGTAGAGTGTCTCCGCATTGGGAGCGCCGGTCAATCCGGCGACGTGAATCACGGCATCCACATCGAGCAGCGGCTCCTCCAGCCGGTGTACGCGCTGAAGATCGGACTCCACCAATTCGACGCCCAGTCTCTCCAGGTGTGCCGTATCCGACGTGGCACGAACCATGGCGACGACGCGATGGTCCTGGTCCACCAATTGCCCGGCGATATGCGATCCGATAAACCCCGTTCCACCGGTCAAAAATACATCCATAATGCGTCCCTACGCGAGGCCTCGAAACCTGGATCAGAGTTCTTTTTCAAATACGCGATACGTCTTGTAGTGTTCGGCGCCCATAAATTCCATGCCCTGATTGATTCGCTCGTTGTCGGCGAGCGTCCATCCGGCTTCTGCCTCCTGATAGCCTCGGGCGTAGGCGTTTCGGTGAATCGTGACGTACAACAGGAGACTCAATCCGCCGAGGCTGCTGCCCCGGAATTTTTTGCGAACGCCGAGCAAGATTTGCCGAAAGGATTTCGGTGGCTTGCGCTTGAGACGATAGGCCAGTCGGGCCCATCCAAACGGAAACAGGCGGCCACCGAGGTCGGCGACGGATTCGTGGATATTGGGCAGCGCCACTGCCATGGCCGCCGGCTCTCCATCGACCTCGGCGATCAGGCATAGCTGGGGGTCGGCGATAAGTCGGAATTGCTCGGCAACCTCTTCGACCTCGCCCTCTGTCAAAGGAACAAAACCCCAGTTATCGGACCAGGCCTCATTGAAGATCGACATGATCGTATCCAGATCATCATCGAGGCGCTCCATCTCGACGGGACGCACCACAAGCCCCGGATGTTCGGAGACGGCATCGGCGATCTGCTGGACTTGCTCAGGCGGATGCTCTCGGTGGTATCGCCACGCGAAGAGATCCTGGACGCCACCGAAACCGGCGGCCTCGATCAGTTCTTCGTAGTAGCGCTTGCCATGGGGCATCATGACGTAATTTGGATATTGGAAGCCGTCGACAAGGAGCCCGGACTCCTCATTGATGGAAAACGAAAAGGGCCCGCGAATGCGCTCCATGCCCCGTGCGCGACACCAGTCTTCGGCAGCCCGGAGTAATCGCGTTGCAACGCCTTGATCGTTGATGCACTCAAAGAAACCGAAAAACCCGGCCCCATCGTCGTGAACACGGAGGTGTTCGCCGTCGACCTGAGCGGAGATACGACCGACGATCTCGTCGTCTCGTCGGGCCACAAATAGCTGAGCGTCGCCGTGGTCAAACCAGGCGTTGCCGCCGGGACGCAGCCGATTCCACTCCACGAGGTCGGGAAGTGAGCGAAAGTTGGGATCTCCCCGATATAGCTGGCGACCAAAGCGGACGAAATCGAGCCGATCGCGGGCCCCACAAACGGGCACGATATCGCAGCGGGTGCTGCGACTCGAGGGATTGTCCAAAGCTACTGTCGTCACCTGGTCTCCTGCACGTCGAATACAAAATCAGAGCGTGTTTTCGGAATGTTGGTCCACCAGACCATCGAGGCGCTCCTCGAGATCATCGACATCGCGCTTCATGGCGCGCTGCCGAAGCAACACAGCCGCCAAAAAGCCGCCGACCATCAGCCACAAAATCAGATAACCAATGATCATCAACGTCTCGCCGGTCAACACGGTCTCCTCTGCGGGCGATTCACCGGTGGCGTATACGACGGAGGTCGCCACCACCGAGGTTCCAACGATCATGGAGGCTACAAGGCCTCGCAGAAAGCTGTGAAAAGTGCGGTATAAATTCATCATCGCTCCCGATGGCTCTGGGGTCTAGAGGGGCCGACTAGGATGTCGCTTCACGGTCCGACGATTCGATGGCTCTGTGTTGAATGCGCTCCAGATCGGCGATCTCCAGATACAGGGATTCGATGGTTGATGCCAGGCGTCGATTGCGAAATCGCACCCAGAACAACACTGCAAATAGCAACAAAAATGCGACCATCATCACCCGCAGCGTCACCGACATCTCGGGAGCCAACCCGCCGCCTCCTTCGCGTTCGACGACGGGATGCATGCCGCCCCACAACTCCACGGCGTAATGGACGATGGGAACATTGACGATGGCAATCACCGCCAGCGATGCCGACACCTTTCGGATGCGCTTGCTGTCGTTGCCAAAGCGCCGGAGCAGTACATAACTTCCGTACATCACAAAGAGCACAAACGTCGCCGTCAGCTGCGGATCCCAGGTCCAGGCCGTCCCCCAGGCCTTGTAGGCCCAAAGCGGCCCTGAGATCAGCACAAACAGACAGGCGAGCAGGCCTGTTTCGGCGCCGACGACCGCCGCGCTATCCCAGTGTTCGGCGGGCCGCAACAGATACAGCAGGCTGCATAATGCGGAGACCACAAACCCGGCGTACATCGCCATCGCCGAGGGGACATGGGCGTAAAACAACTTTTGCACAATGCCCATCTGTCGCTCGATCGGCGCGTAAAAAAACACCAATCCCAGCGCCAGGAGCATCGCGATCACCGCCAGTGCGGCGACGACCGGCACGATCTTATTGTCGATTGTGTCGAGCATCTTCAGCCTCGCTATCATCATCGTATAGCCGATCCGGGACTCGCCGATTGAGCGCGGCAACTCCGACCATCGGCCGCCTGTGCTGTAGCACGCTGTACGGGGAAGCGACAATCCCTGTTGACCTGCCATCGGCGTCGATGGCGCTTCCGTTGGATTGACGGGCATTTCCCGGCTGCGGTATAGTCGCCGTCGCCTGTCACGTCATCGACGCTCACTGCATCGCTGGCTTCCGGCCACGCCTTGGTGCGGCGTCGGTTGCCATCTGTGTCGTCATTTCATTTCTTAAGCGTGCGTACTCTTGAGATGATCCCCAAGAAGATTTTCGAACAATCGATCAACCGCTACTTCGAGTGCCTGGTCCCCTATCTGGAGGACGACTCAGTCAGCGAGATCATGATCAATGGTCACGACGACATCTGGATTGAAGTCGATGGGATGGTCAAAAAGACCGACGCCGTCTTCGACAATCCCGACGACCTGCTCGGCGGTGTCAAAAATATCGCTCAATACGTCGGCAAAACGCTCAACGAACTGAATCCGCGCATGGAGGCCCGTCTTCCCGACGGAAGTCGTGTCCACGTCGTGTTGCCGCCCTGTGCCCGCAACGGAGTCTCGGTGGCCATCCGGCGCTTCGGCGAATTTGACCTGTCTCTCCAGAAGCTCATCGAATTCGGCTCCATCCATCCCGTCGGCGCCAAATTTATCGACCTCTGCGTTCAGATGGAGCGAAATATTATCGTCGCCGGCGGCACCGGTAGCGGTAAGACGTCATTGCTCAACTGTGTGTCGGCGAAAATCCGACCCGACGAACGGATCGTCGTCATCGAGGACTCCTCGGAACTCCAGCTGCAGCAACCCCATACACTGATGCTCGAGACCCGCGGTCCCGACGCCAAGGGCCGAGGGGAGGTCTCCATCGGCGACCTCTTCCACTCCGCGATGCGACTGCGCCCGGACCGAATCGTCATCGGTGAGATTCGCGGCGGCGAGGCCCTGACCTTGCTGCAGGCGATGACCTCCGGCCACGGTGGAACGATGTCGACCTGTCACGCCACCTACCCCGATGACACGCTCCGGCGGCTGGAGACGATGTCGATGATGAGCAATGTAGAGATGCCGCTTCAGGCGCTGCGTTCTCAGGTCGCCAGCGCCATCCAGATCATCATCCAGACCAGTCGCTTCAACGACGGAAGCCGTAAGATCACCCACATCTGCGAGGTGTTGGATCTCGACCAAAACGGCGAGTATACGATCCGACCGCTCTTCGTGTTCCGAAATCGAGGTAATGACCCGAAGACCGGCGAGGTACTGGGCGAACACGTCGGATGTGGCAATATTCCGACCTTCGCCGACCAGGTCGAACAACAGGGCCACACCATCGAGGAACACTGGTTTGCACCGCCGCCGGATGCCGCCTAGACAACTGACGTTGCCGGTGCGACGATCCGCGCCGCTACTTTTCTCCAATTTTTGCGACCACGATGTCCGACAACCGCTTTGACGACAAGCCCGGCTCCGACGACAACTCGTCGGACGACGATTTTTCGGAAGATGCCAAGACGCAACTCGTCGATCTCGACGCGTTGCAGGCCGGTGCCGAGTCCGAGGAGTCGGAACCGCAATTTGCTCCACCGCCGACGATGGATTCCTCGAAGGACTCCGAGCCATCGGACGGCGGCGATGATTTTGCCGGCGAGAAGACCGAACTCTTCGAGGTTCCGCCGTCGATGCAGGACGACGAAGACGACGCCATCACCAGCAGCGCCCCGGCCTACGACGCCGACAGTTTCGAGTCGGGCTCGGACGCCGCCGAAAAACCGACGTCCAGCGTCAGCTTCGACTCCGGTCCGGTCAGCAACAATATGTCCTCCGTCGACAACCCGGACGCCTCGGTCGGCGGCACCTCTTCTGGCCAGTCTTCAAATTCCAGCCAGGTCTATGTCGACAGCGATCAATCCGGCCATGACGGCGCAACGCAGTTTATCAACGTCAATGATTTCGCCGACAAAAAAGAGGCCCACTTCACCCCCGAACAACAGCAAGCGGGCTACGATGGAAGTACGCAATTTGTCGACGTCAACGCCCTGAAAGCCGGCAATCAGGCCGCCGGCGGCGACCCCATCGAAAACGACGCCGACCTGCAGCGGGGCTACGAGTTTAGCTCCGATGATATCCAGCGCGGTGAAATCACACTCATTCATGCTCGCAATGCCGTGGGGCGCAGCGTCATCCTAAAGCAGGTCTGGGAGGGCCGCCCCGAGGAGATGAGCACCCCGCTCCGGGAGCGCATCGCTCAGCTTCATGAGATCAAGCATCCGGGGCTGGTGGCGATGAACGGGATGTTCGTCAGCGACTCCGGGATGTGGATTGAACTCGACGCCCCGGCCGGCCAGCGCCTGACGGAGATCATCGAACAGCAGGGCCCGATGCCCAAAGAAACCGTCCTGCAGTGGGTGGCATCGATCGCTGATGTCATCGAATTTATCCACAGCGAACAGTTGGCCTACGCCAATTTGACGACCGATTCAGTCTGGATTCAAAACGACGGCACCGTCCAACTCGAGCCCTTCGATATGCTGCGGCTCGAAGACCGAGGCAATCTCGGCGTCTACGGTCCTCCGGAAATGAACGCCCCCGACGATCAGCGTCAATTGAGTCCGGCCACCGACGTCTACAGCCTGGCCGCCGTCGCCGCCGCTGCATTGACCGGGCTGCCACTGCGACCGGCGAATCTCGAGGATTTTGACGACGACAAATTGGTCCAGAAGCTCTACGGCGCCCTCGATGATGCTCCCGGCGAACGCCCCCAGCAGGTCCGGCAATTCATCGAAGAGCTCCAGGGCGGCGACGGGCTCGACATCAAGATTATCGGCGCCGGCGTCGCCGCCGTGCTGCTTCTCAGTGTCGCCGGCCTGGCGGTTTTGACTGGCGACGACCCGGAGACCACTGACGAACCAGCTCGCGCGGAAGTGGAAGACGACACTGAAGCCACCGAACCGGCCGACGGTGATGAGCCGACCGGTGAGGACGACGCCACCGACGAGCCAGACGACCGTCTCGCCGAAACGGAAGACGATCCGGTGGTCGACCTTCCCGGCGCCGTCACCAATGACCCTCGACTGACGGTGGAGACCAGTTACGAATCGAATCCACCGGCCGATGCAGCTTCGGCTGTAACCGACGACCAGATCGAACAGTGGCGAAGCGAAGTCGACGATTTTCAACAGGAGGCCGACGAGGCCCGCAACGACGACGAGGCCCTCGACGCCTACCAGCAGGCGCTTGAGCGACTGACCCAGATATTGCGCGCTGAAGACCCCACCGATGACGACCGACAGACCTGGCGCGAGCTCTACACCGAGGATGTTGTCCAGGAGGACGTCGAAGAATTGCTACGACGGATCGAGGAATCACTGCTCGACGGCCGAATCGCCAGTGCCAATCGGCGCTACGGCCAATTGTCGCGGATCAATCCCAATGCCGATGCTCGCAACTTTATGAGCGAACACAATTCAGCGGACGTCACGCAATTGCAGCGCGTCGGCGCCGATGACCAAGAGGACGACGATGAGTGATCTCCGCCTGGCACAGTTCCGACTCCACCCGCTCGCCGTGGCACTGCTGGTGTCGTCGCTCGCCGCCGCTTTCGCCGTCGGCTGTGGCGATGATGAAGGCCCGCAAGAAATACCGGATTACGACTTTGATATCGAAGTCGAAACAGCCACCGAGGACGACATCGCCGTCCCCGGTGTTCCCGTCGCACTGGATGGGGAAGTCGTCGGTTACACCGACAGCGACGGACGCCTGGAGGCGACGCTTCGCGAACAGCCGAACGAGGTCATCGAATTGGAGGTCCAGGACATCGACGGTTATCGAATCGTCGACGACAATCCGACGATCGAGGAGACACTTCGATTGGTGGAGCGCCTCGACAGCGATGGCTACCGCGGCGTCCCCGTGCGCCACAACGTCGAACTTCAATCGAACCTCCAGGAACATCTACTCTGGGTCACCATCGATTGCGACGATGATCTCGACGACCGCTACTGCCAGGATGTCCCCGTCGAACTCGACGGCGAGTTGATGGCCCGCACCGATTACCAGGGCACCGCACATTTCCCGTTTGAGACGACATCGGGCACCGAGCACGACATCGCCCTGCGGCCCGAAGCCGACGATAGCGACGTCGATATCGAACCGGAATCACCGAACTACCGCGTTGTGGTCGGCGCCGAATCATCTGTGTTCTATATCTCAGAGTCCTTTACCGATCCCGATCCGCCTCGGGCCTACACCCCTCCGCCGAGTAGCCCCCAACCGTCGGCATCGAGTTCCGACGATGAACCGGACCCGGAACCCGAACCCGAGGAACCGGAAGAAGAAGATGGTGACATCATCGAATTATTCTGACATCTCGACCGCGTCCACGGTGGATGTGTCAAAATGCCGCGCCCATACAGCTTGCCGACGAGCCCACACTGCGATAGGACCTTAGTTGCAGCGTGGCGAAGCCATCGATCGATTCGCCGCTCATCGCCGCAGACCGACGCGTTGCGGGAATGATCGTAGGATCGTGCTTGTTGATACAGCGCGGTCTGGGCTTACACTCACCACGACCCCGAATTCGCCGTTTCACGACGCCGTAATGATCAGTATCCCGTTAACGGGAAGCATCTGGATACGAAATGAGTACCGAACCCCCCGACAGCAACGCCGGTCGCGACGGCTCCGTCGACGACCTGTCGCTCGACGATGATCTATTGGCAGACGACCTCGACTACGGGTTATCCGACGACGAAGACTCCAGCAACTGGGGACTTGTGGTTGGCCTTCTGGTCGCCATTGCCGCCATTTCATTTCTGGTCTTCGACGGGCTCCAGTCGGAGACCTATTTCTTTGACGTCCATGATGCCATCGAACGCGGCGACAGTCTGGTCGGCGAAACCGTCCGCGTCCGCGGCGATGTCCGCAGCGGGTCCTACGACGGCGATGCCGGTTCGCTGGAACACCGCTTCGACATTACCACTCAGGGCGAGGCGATGAGCATCTACTACGAAAGCGCCCTGCCCGACACCTTTGAAGAAGATTCCGAAATCGTCGCCGAAGGACGTCTCGATGAAGACTTCGTGCTGCAGGCCGACGAAGTGCTCGTCAAATGCCCCAGTCGTTACGAAGGCGCCCCGCCGTCCGTCGATGATAGTCAGGACGGCTACGACGACTACGATAGTCCAGACGCTGTCGACTCCGACGACCCCCAAGCCTCTCGCTAAATTCAGGACGTAACCATGAGCTGGCTCGGCTCTCTTTCGCTGTATTTCGCCCTGTACGTCGCCATCGTCGCCGTCGCCCTGGGAGCAGTGGCCGCCGTGACTCAATCACGGCGTTTTTTGTATGCGACGCGCTTTGCGACCTATACCGTCTTTGGAGCGATATCTGTCGCCTCCGCCGTGCTTCTGCACGCCTTTTTAACCCACGACTACAGCCTGCAATACGTCGCCGGGTTCTCGGACCAGACGATGCCGACGTTTTATCTCGTCGGTGCCTTCTGGGGCGGTCAGGCCGGTAGCCTCCTGTTTTGGATCTGGATGGCGGCCCTGTTTTCGGCGATCTGCGTCTACGTCAACCGCGAAAAGTACCAGGATTTCATGCCCTGGGTGATGTCGGTGTGCATGGCCGTCGTCACCGGTCTGTTGATCATTTTGGTCTTCGGTTCCGATCCCTTCGAGGGCTATCAGCTCATCGACGACCCGACCACCGGTGAGGGACTCAACCCGCTGTTGCAGACCCCCAAGATGATCATCCATCCGCCCTTTTTGCTCAGCGGTATGGCGTCGATGACCGTCCCCTTCGCCTTTGCCATTGCCGCATTGTTGTCGGGCAATCTCAGCAATACCTGGGTGGAGGCGGCTCGCAAGTGGATTTTGATCCCCTGGTTGCTGTTGACCATTGGCAACATCCTCGGCGGCATGTGGGCCTACGAGGAGTTGGGCTGGGGTGGCTACTGGGCCTGGGACCCCGTCGAGAATGCCTCGCTTCTACCCTGGCTTCTGGCCACGGCACTGATTCACTCGCTGCTCATCCAGGAGCGGCGCGGAATGCTCAAGCGCTGGAATATCGGCCTGATGATCGGCACCTTCTTGCTGACGATCTTCGGGACCTATATCACCAGAAGCGGCCTTATCGAGTCGATTCACTCCTTTGCTCAGAGCGATATCGGGCCCTTCTTTTTGACGCTACTCATCGTGTTGACCGTCGTCAGCTTCGCCCTGTTTATCTGGCGCTGGAGCGACCTCAAAGCCGAGCAACGCCTCGATAGCCCGGCGAGCCGGGAGGCGGCCTTCATCTTCAACAACTGGATGTTCCTGAGCATGGCCACCGTGGTCATGTTCGGCACCCTGTGGCCGCGCATCAAAGAGTGGATCGACGGCTACGAAGTGGCCATGGGACCGCCCTGGTTTAACCGCTGGATGATTCCCCTCGGCCTTCTGATGTTGCTGATGATGGGCGTCGGTACGATCATCGCCTGGCGGCGCGCAAACTGGAAGAATTTCAAACGCAATTTCATCGTTCCCATCGCGGCCTCCGCGATTTTGACCCCATTGGCATTGGCCAGCTACTGGTTTGGGCGAGGTCAAGACCTGGGCGTGACACCAGACGCCGTCGACGCCGGCTATGCGATCACCGCCGTCGGCCTGTGCTTTTTCGTCGGTGCCACCATTGTCCAGGAGTTTTACCGCGGGATGTCTGCCCGGCGCCGGGGTCACGACGAGACCTGGAGCCAATCACTGGTACGACTGTGCATGAAACAGAAGCGTCGCTACGGCGGCTACATCGTCCACCTGGGCGTCGTCTTTGCGTTTCTCGCCTTTTCCGGAAACGCCTTAAAGATTGAACAGGACGTCTCTCTTGAACTCGGCCAGTCCGTCACCGTCGGTGACTACACGCTGACCTACCAGAGTCTGACCCCCGAAGAGCACCGCGAGCGCCGGATGTACATGGCGACGATGCCCGTCGAGCGTGGAGGCGAACCGGTGATCAATACCAGTGAGCAATTCCGCTATTTCGGCGACCGCATTCGCGCAGTCTTTGGCAATCACGACGTCCAGCCCCCGCGCCAGCACACGGCTCATCCCGGGAAAGCGGTATTTCACGCCACCGAGGAGATGCCGATCAGTGAAATCGACATCCGTTCCGGACCGATGGAAGACCTCTACGTGGCACTCGTCGACTTCCATCCCCAGACGCAATCGGCGACCTTCAAGGTCTTTGTAAGTCCCTTTACGTGGTTCTTCTGGTTCGGTGGAGCAATCCTGGTTTTGGGAGCTCTTATCTGTCTGTGGCCGACTCGCGAGTCTCTCAACGCGCTGCGTCCCGGCCAGGCCGGCTGGGGTCGCGCCGCGGTCTTCGGATCGCTGGTGGCATTGAGCTTTTCTCCGGTCCTGATCTGGACAGTGGAGTCTCACAGCGACTGGGGCTCTGCGCAGCGCTACCAATTGATGAGCAATGTAGACGGCGACCACGACGAATCCGATGAAACGGTTCCTGGGCCACCGACCCAACTCTACGATATCGAAACTCCCGATGACGACGAGGGGGCTTCGTGAGCATTCTATTTATCCTGGTGGCCATCGCCTTCACCGTGACCACGACAATCTTGATGCTTCGTCCGTTTTCGGCATCGCGCCGCGAACAGCTCAGCTTTGAGTTGCTCGACGAAGAAGAGCGCAAAATTGAAGCGCTGGTGTCGCGAAAAGTAGCCCTCGTCCAGGCATTGCGCGACATCGAGTACGACTGGGAGACCAACAAGATCTCCAAAGAGGACTACCAGCGCTTCAAGAAGTCCTGCGAACGCCAGGCCGTCGGTGTCATGCGCAAACTCGACGCCCTCCACGGTGGCGAACGCGACTGGGAAGCCGAAATTGACCGCGCCGTCAAACAGCGCCGTCAGGAGAACCCAGACCCCACTGTGGAACCGACGCCCAACACCACAAGCCCACCGGAGGCCACCCCACCGTCGAACGACAGTGAACAGCCACCGGTGACGCAATGTCGCAGCTGTGGCGTTTCGCTGGCGCCGGACGACCAATTTTGCAGCCAGTGCGGCACCCCGACGGACGCCTCTGGAGGCGAAGGGCCGACGCCGAATCCCGCCGACGATCTCGACAATCTCTCGACCTCTTCGACCTCGGAGGTGGCCGGATGACTCCACGCCGCCACTCGGTGATCGCCACCGCATTTGTATTTGTTCTTTCACTGTCGATCCCTGCCGTCGCAACGGCCCAGACCATGGGTGCCGACGACTTCGAAGGGCCCGAGGAAGATACGGCTCCCGGAGAAGCCGGCGCAGCGCCGCCGACCTCCGGCGCCGAAGTCCATCCGGGCGACGAGGCCGCTCCCACACCCACTGTCGATCGAGAGCTGGAGGCCGGCGATGCCACGGCCGTCGTCGACATCTCCCACGCCGCGGACGAAGACGTCGATCTATCGGGTCGGCTGGTGTTACTGGAGGCGGTCCAGCCTCCCGGCCCTCTGCAACCCGACGGCGACGACTTCCAGCGGGTCGTCGACAGCTGGCAAGCCGAGTCCGACGAAACCGGCGTCGCCCAATTCCACGATCTCCCCGACGATCTATCGACAAATCGACTGATGTTGCGCGCCTCCGTCGACTACGGAGGCATCACGTTTGACTCCGGTTTCATCGAACCCGACGGTCAAGCCCATATCGATCTCGACGTCTACGACCGGGCTCACGAGTACCCCGGCGTCCGCGTCCAGCGAAAACGCGTCCTTATTAGCCCCTGGGAAGATTATCTGATCTTCGATCAATTCTGGACGCTGGAAATCGAGGGCGACCGCGCCTTTGACATCTCCGACTCCACGGATCCAGCGCTGGAAGACGGCCTTCCAATCCAGTTGCCCTACCGCGCCGAAGGTATCAGTGTCTCCGGTCCCGGAGACCACGACGTGGTGGACAACATCATATTTTGGAACGGTACGCTTCAGCCCAACCAGCCGATGACCCTTCAGATACGCTTCTCGAAGTCAGCGCACAGCTCGGACTTCACCTTCGAACAAGATGTTCAATACCCGGTGGACAACCTGGATATTCTGGCCACCATCGATACCGACTTCGAAAAGGTCCCGCGCCTCGATGACCTCGCGCTACAGGCTCCCGGATTCGATGTATCGAATGATCCCACCGAAGCCGGCCTTCCGCCCCACACGACCCGCGATTTCCTGGTCGCCACCGGCCGCTCCGTAGAGCGCGGCGAATCGTATCGTCTGCGCCTCGATGGCCTCCCATTCGACCGGCCTGTCGGTGCCTGGGTATCGCTGGCCGCCGGGCTTCTGGCGGCCCTATTTCTGGCCTTTTATGGACGCCGGGAGTACCGCCGAGTCCACCAGAAGCGCGACGATGAAACCATACTTCGCGCCCTAAAGGAGCGCCGCGATGACCTGGTAGACGAATTGACAGAACTGGAGGAGCTCATCGACGAGACCTACGACGATGACGATGTCATCGATCTGGAGCAAGAGGAATTGCTGGTGCGCCAGCAACTGCAGCTCGTGCTTCGCAAAATCGATGAACTCCAGGACAATGACGACGTCACCGACGAGGCGGCTTGAGGACTCATGAGTGAGCGCTTTCCGGAACGCGTCGTCCTGCGCGAAGTCTCACGAACCTTCGGGCGCTCCTTTGCCCTCCACCGTGTCAGTCTGGAGTTATCGTCCAGTGCCATCACGGCTGTCGTCGGCGACAACGGAGCCGGCAAATCGACGCTCCTCAACATCCTGGCCACCGTGGATGAACCGACCTCCGGCACCGTGGCCTACGGCGGCCAGAGACTCCCAGCATTCCAGCGAAACAGCCGGCATCGCATCGGCTGGATCAGCCACCAATCACTGCTCTACGAGGAATTGACGGCCCGTGAGAACCTGGAGTTCTTCGCCCGCATGTACGGCATCGAAGATCGGGGCTGGCGCGTCGACTCCTGGCTCGAACGCGTAGGACTCGCCGACGACGCAGACCGCCGAGTTCGCAATTTTTCGCGGGGCATGAAGCAGCGGCTCACCATCGCCCGGGCGTTGATACAAAATCCGCAGTTACTACTCCTCGACGAACCGGCCACCGGCCTCGACCAGCAGGGCAATGAATTTCTCATCGACTTGCTAAAATCGCTGCGCCAACGGGGCCGGATCATCGTCCTCGTAAGCCACGACTTTGAATTGCTCGATGGACTTATCGACCAGCTGGTCATCTTGCGCCGCGGAACGGTCAGCTACGACCGGGGGGTCGACCCATCTATGGGCCTGCTTGAGGCCTACCGAGCGCACGCCTGAGAGGGTCGTTCCATGAGACCAAGCGGGGACTACAGATTCTCAACATCCTGCACTATGTTGGGCCCATGAAATACCGACTTTTACGCCAGACATGGACGATCATAAAAAAAGATCTGCTACGAGAGTGGCGGTCTCGCGAAATACTGACATCGACCATCGCCTTTGCCGTACTTCTGATGGTGATATTCACGTTTGCGTTTTACCACGACGATGAGACGGCGTCGCTGGTATTTCCCGGGATTTTGTGGGTGGCCATCGTCTTTACGGGAACACTGGCCATTGGCCGCACCTTTCAGCACGAGCGCGACGGCGATTCGCTGCGGGCGCTGGCGCTGGTTCCAGGCAGCGAAAAGAGCTTGTACCTCGGCAAATTCGCGGTCAACCTGGTCTTTATGTTCCTCTTCGAGTTGGCGTTGATTCCACTGCTTCTCTTTACATTTTCCGTCGATGTCTCCGGTGTACTGGGATTGCATATCGTGGCCGTCGTCGCCGGCACCATCGGATTTGCCGCCCTGGGTACACTGGTCTCGGCGATGTTGGTCCGCAACGAGCTTCGCGAAGTGCTGTTGCCCATCGTCTTATACCCCCTTTTGATTCCACTTCTGATCGCCGGTGTGCAGGTCACCTCCGCCCTGCTCGACGGCGGTCAGTGGTCGGAGGTCGGAAGCTGGATACAGGCGATGTTCGCCATCGACATCGCCTATCTCCTGATCAGTATGATGCTGTTTCGCTGGGTGCTTTCAGCCGTGGAGTGACGTTGCGTCCTCATCACGGGCAGTCCTCGAGCACTTCTTCATAGGCCGGCCATCCGGAAAATCGATCGCAGACCGTTTGATAGCCCTCCTCGTCATCGAGTCGCCGATAGGAGTCCAGCAAGATTCGAACGTAGTCCGGTGACGGCGCTTCGGCGACAAGTTCCTTGAGGATTTCGCTGGCTCGTTCAAAACGCCCGGTGTGATAGTACGACTCGCCGAGCAGACCGCGTTGCTGCCGACTGAGTTCCCCGGCCTCGTCTATCTCTTGGAGGCGCTCCACAACTTCGTCGTAGCGACCGGAGTCGTAGGCATCACGTACCTGCGGGAGATCGTCGGACGGCTCCTCGCCGGAGGCCGTTCCTGGCTCCTCAACGACGGCAATGTCTCCGTCATCGGCTCCCGCTGCCTCGTCGGATTCGACCAGCGTCAATTCGTCATCGTCTCCCACCTCTGGTTCGTAGTCCAGAGGCACGTCGAGGTTGAGGCGGTCGATGACAATCGGGTCGGCGGAGGACTCGTCACCCTCGCCTTCGCCTTCGCCTCCGTCTCCAAACAACTGCCGAAGATCGTGCTGTTCCGGCGGCGCCGCCCGGTAGGGACTGCCACAATCCAGATTGACGCGAGACGTATCGATGGACCGTTGATTGTCCAGCTCTCGAAGCCGGGTCTCGACGGTGCGCACCTGATTGGCATCGTTCGACATCTCGGTAAAGCACTCGTAAAAACGAACGGCTTTCGGCAAATTTCGAAGATGACGATCGTAGAGCACGCCAAGATTGACATAGGGAACAGGGTCCTCCGGGCGCTCTTGCTGGGCGAGCAACATGTAGGACTCGGCGTCGACATACTGGCCGCCGTACATCAACGCCGCCCCGAGATTGCTGTAGAGCGGCGGAATGGCATCGTCGTCCTCCTCGATGCGAAGCAGGTACTGAAAGACCCGCACGGCCTGCATGTAGTTGCTGGTCTGGATATAGAATTCGGCCAGTGCTCTCGCAATTTCGACGCCACCGCCGTAGCGAAGAGATTGACTGAAGTAGCGCTCTGCGCGGGCAAAGGCCCCCTGTTGCTGAGCGGCCTTGGCGGCCCGGAAATACAGTTCCGGATCCCGATTCCCGTCCTCGATGGCGCGGTCGTACTGGTGGAGCGCCTCGGCGGGATCGCCGCGCTCCATAGCGCGATCTCCCATCATTTCAGGGCCGACACAGCCCGCGAGCAGCGAAGCGCTGAGGGCCAGCATCCACAGCGGCCACCACGGCGCCAGAGAAGGGGAGGCTGATCGCCCTGTGCGCCCGCGTTTTCTAAAGACGTACTGCGTCACTACAAAAGGCCCTGTTCGGCGTTCATTCGGTGAATTCTCAGCATATGGTGCTCGGTGACGGCGGTCGCACCGAGAGGAAATCGTGGCGTCGACCATCGGTTCCGATGGCGTCGATTCATGGACCGATACATCGGCGTTTAACGGCGTGGATACACACCTTCAGCCTGCATCTCGCGCTCTTTCTGGCGTGCCCAGTCGCGCTCACGGGCCGTTCGATCCGGATACAGTTCTTCGATCTCTTCGAGGATATCGGCCATCTCGTGATAGCGGTGGCTCTGGCTGGCCTGATGGTAGGCCATGCGAAATTCACTGAACCGGTCGTCGAGACGCGAGCGGGCATCGTCGTGATATTCCTGCCATTGGTCCCAGTCGTCGGGAATTTCGTCAGTTCCGGCCTCTTCGAGGTATTTCTCAGCTTTGAGAAGTCGGCGATATCCCTCAAATAGATTCCCGACCTCGATGGCCTCCTGATCGATCAACTCCGTACCGCGAGCGTAGTGTTGTTCGGCGTCATCGCGACATTCGCGCTCGTCGATACAGTCCACTGACAACTCCACCGGCTCCCGCTCCGTCATTGGCACCTCTTCGTCGTGGACCTGCTGGTCGTCACTTCCCGTGTCGGCCAGTAGCGCAAAACCGAGCAACAGCACGGCACCGAGGATGCCACCGACCACAATGACGGGGTTCGTCTCCTCTCCATCGCCACTGTTTTTGCGAACCTCGTTGAATTTCGAGGCCGTGGTCTCCGACTCCTGGCGGGCTTTTTCTTTTTCGGCTTCCTCTCGTTCGGAATCGGCTGCAATCTCATCCCAAGAGCGAATACCGCCGCCCCCCTGGTCTGGTTCTTCCGGCTCGGGCTCTGGCTCCTGACTGGCCGCGCCATCCATCCCCATGCTGGCCTGAAATGCCGAGCCCGCCTCCCCGCCATCGGGGCTCGACCCCGCTCCACCTCCACCATTTCCGAAGCTGTTACCAAAGGATTTCTGTGCTCCGCTGCCACCGGAGGAGTCGGCGCTGGAGAACGACGACATCGACGACTGTCGGCCCCCAGAACTACCACTACTCGACGTGCTCTGCGGTCGGGGCTTGGCCGGCGCCTGCTCCGATCGGAATACGACGGTATACTGACCCATCGTAATAGAGGACTCGTCGTATAGCTGCACCTCCGATGCTTCGATCGGCTCGCCCTCAAGGGCCGTCAGCCCGCCCCTCGATAAGACGACGAGTCGAAATCTTCCGCCGCCGTCGGAGACGATCAGTGCGTGTTGGCGCGATACCGTCGGGTGGTCGAGCACAAAGTCGGAACTGCGGTCGCGCCCGATCGACACCGAGTCCTTGTCGAAGGACACCTGTCGAAGCTGCCCTCCCTGGTTAAATTCCAGCCAAAATGACGCCATAACCGTCTTCCGTCTACACGTTGAAGATTCTCCGACACTCGCCTTCGTCAGCTGTTTCCTGTCGGCTTCTCACGAATTACATGCCACCGGACATCACCCGCAGAATCATCGCTCCCACAATCACCACGACCACGGCTGCAAAAATGAACATCAGCGGAAATAGGATCTTGACGGCCGCCTGGCTGGCCGCCTTTTCGACTTTCTGGGTGCGCTTATTGCGAATGGTATCGACCTGAATTTCGAGCACCTGCGCCAGCGGCGTCCCCCGTTCTTCGGACTGAATAATCGCCCCGACCATGGTGTCCAGATAATCGGAGTTGACCCTCTCACACAGGTTGATCAAGGCATCGGTGCGCGCTGTACCGACGCGCATCTCCTGGAGCACAACCCCCAATTCTTGAATCACCGGATCGTCGGGATTTTGCTCCTTACCCCGAGCCACCACGCGGTCGAGAGCCGTCATAAAGTCGAGACCAGCCCGCATCGAAAGCACCAGCAAATCGATGGTATACGGCAGGCGCCGATCGATTTCGATAAGACGCTCCGTGATGGAACTTCGCAGCTTGATGTAGGGGAATCCCATGGCCAGAATACCGGCCATAATCGACAGGCCGATATTGGACATTCCCGCGATCAGCAACGTGAACAGCATAAAGAAGGCCGCTGTAAGCAGCCCGGCCACGCCGCACATTCCCACGAACTCATTGGGCGTAAACGCCCCCATAAACCCCGAGCGCGTCAGCTTTTCCTGGAGGTTCTGACGGAAATCCGTCAGATCGACAAACGGCAATTCTGAAAATTTCTTGAAGTAGTGCGCAAAAATCTTGACCAGCGGCAGCAGCGCCGCATACAGAGGACTCTCCTCGATGAGGCGATTGCGCTTGGTCAATCGGTAGCCGAAGATTTCGTCTTCATCGACCTCCTCGGGCACCACTGCCCAGGTCAGCAGCGCAAGCGAAAGAAAGACGGCGATCGTCGCCAGTAGTAGTAGCAGTTCCGGTTCCACAATCACCACCTCGTGGTGCGATTGACGGTGGGTTGATATCGATCACGATGCGGTCGGTTCGGAGTCATCACACCTCGATCTGAACAATTTTCAAGATCATGACGACGCCCAAAATGTTGAGAATGCCGGCGAACCCCAGGATTGCATAGCCGATAAAGGTCTCAAAGAGAGGCCCGATGAGTTCCGGATCCAACAAATAAAACACACCGAGCACGACAGCCGGCATCAGACCCATCACCCAGGCCTGCATCCGGCCCTGAGCGGTCTGAGTATCGATGACGCGCTCCAGGCGGTAACTTTCGCGGATCGTATCCGAGATCTCCTCGAGGATCTCCGGAATATTACCACCGACGGTACGGCCGATGACCAGCGCCGATACGGCCAATTCGAGGTTCCGCGCCGGCACTCGTTGGCGAAGGTTGATCAAGGCCTGGTCCAGCGGTGTCCCCAGTCGATACTCCTTGAGCAGCACCTCGAATTCCTGGCTGATCGGCGCTCCCATCGAGTTGCAGACATCTTTGATGGCCTCCGGAAGCGACGGATTGGCCTTGAAGCTGTTGGCCATATAGACCATGGCCTCTTCGGTCTGCTCGTTGACCTGCTCAAGGCGCTCATTCCACCGTTTTTTGAGAAAGAGACGGGGCAACATCCAACCGACGACCACCCCGATCACCCCACCGAGGATGTCCATGAACATAAATCCGACGACAATACTGAAGATGAAGAACGCCGCGTGGTAGATGGCGAACTCCTGAGGCGAAATCGGCAAAAAGAGCCGATGCAACTCCTTGCCGACCATCCGTTCATAGACGCCCCGTTCGGCGGCCAATCGGTTGCCCACCCAGTCCCCGCCGGCCCAGACGATCAGGAAGCCAAAACCGAACGCCAGCAATAATGCAGCCCAGAAAAACACGGTATCCGTTCCCTATCGAGAGAGTTGTGTCATCACCGCCCGAGGCTCCAACACGTTTTCAGTACCTATGCAGTGGTCAATTGTACTCGCCGCTTCGCTCTCGTGCAAACTGTCCACGGTGGCGACCAGATCGCCATCGAAGGCCGTCCACGCCTCAAAAAAAGTCGTCCTCGTCGGCCAGTCCCATGACCAAAAAATCGTGCACGAAACTGGGCAAAAAGCCCGTCGCCCGGTGATATCCGTGGACTTTGCCTTCGGCATCGGTTTTGGTCTGACGGAATTTGTAGATGTCCTCGATCTTGACAAATCCGTCATCATCCATGCCGATGACTTCCGAGATATGGGTCACACGCCGGCTACCGTCGATAAATCGCATCTGCTGAAGAATGATGTCCACCGAGTTCGCAATCTGTTCGCGAATGGCCTGCGTCGGAAGCTCCATTCCGGCCATCATCACCAGGGTTTCCAGTCGCGCCACGGCTTCGATGGGACTGTTGGAGTGGACGGTCGTCATCGACCCGTCGTGACCGGTATTCATGGCCTGGAGCATATCGAGTGCCTCTCCACCTCGACACTCGCCGACGACGATTCGATCCGGACGCATCCTCAAGGCGTTTTTGACCAGCTTTCGAATGCCGATCTCACCTTCGCCCTCCAGGTTTGGAGGCTTGGTCTCCAGACTGATGACGTGATCTTGGTGAATCTGCAGTTCGGCGGCATCCTCGATGGTCACGATCCGCTCATCGGGCGGGATAAAGCTGGACAAAATATTCAGAGTGGTCGTCTTCCCGGAGCCCGTACCACCGGAGATGACAATATTCTTTTTGGCGCGGACGGCGCGCGCCAGAAACTTGGACATATCCTCGGTGAGCGTTCCGAATCCGATGAGATCGTCAATCTGGAGGCGATCGTCGGGAAACTTCCGAATGGTCAGGCAAGGGTCTTTGAGCGCCAACGGCGGAATCACAGCATTGACACGGGAGCCGTCGGCGAGCCGGGTATCGACGAGCGGCGTCGATTCGTCGATGCGACGCCCTCTGGGAATGACGATCCGCTCGATGACCGTCATCATCGACTTTTCGTCGTTAAAAAACCGGTCGGTCAATACAATATTGCCGTCCAGCTCGCAGTAGATATGGTTGCGGTCAACAACCATGATCTCGGAGACCCCCTTGTGTTTGACCAGATCCTCGATCGGACCCAGACCACAGACCTCATCCATCATGTCTTTGAAGACTTCGTCGACAGTATATGGATCCGGTATCTGGTCGCGGCGGCGCTGCAGTAGTTCCTTGAGCTTCGAGGAGACCTGCCGGACGACGCGCGGCGAGCTGTAATCGGTGATCTCAAAGCTGTGCAGGTCGAGGCGCTGCTTCAATTCTTCGTGCAAATCGGACTTGAAGTCCACCAGTGCTTGGCGGGTCTGCGGGTCGTGAATGACGACTTCCTCGCCGAGCAAATTGACCCGCGGTTCTTCGTAATCGGTCTCCGGGGCCAGATCGCCGAGCAACTCCTGAACGGAGTCACTGCCCGCCCCGTCGTTGCCAGACGAGGAATCCGATTCGGAACGACGGGACTCGGCGGATGGCCCGGTCGGCGCCGGCGGGCCGTCATCGGGGCGTGTCGCCACCGGTGGCGACGACTGCTGCCGGCCATTTTTCCTTGGCGCCTGGCCATTGGCATGGTCGGCGCCGTGACTGCCGGCGACGCCGTTGGTGGTCCGGCTTTGTCCTTCTGCATGTTCGATGCAGAAGCGATAGGGCTCGATGGTGGCAAATTCGCCGAGGCGCAGCTCCCGGACGCGTTCCACGCGCTCGCCGTTGACGAAGACACCATTGGCCGACTGATTGACCAGCATGATTCGGTCTCGCATCACCTTTACGAGAGCATGACGGCGACTGACCGTCTTGCTACTGAGAACAATGTCATTGTCCTGGCTGCGGCCCAGCGACACTTCCATGACCTGCTGCTCGAGTGGAAAGAGATACTCCTGACCGCGGTTATCGAGTACTCGAATTTGTTTCATACTGCTGCCTCAACCATCATCGCCCACTTCGATCCGACTATTCATGACGCGTCTACTGCGGCGCATCAAGCACCGAGGCGCCGTGATCTCGGATATCTTCCGCACCGACTGCGGGGCTCGATTTAGGCCTCTCGATGCTGATTTTGCCTGGTCACGACGCCTCATCAATACTACGGATTAGGGTTCCACATCGTCGAGCTCTGGAAGTTCGTCGGCGCTGGCACCGGCATCGAGAAGTCCCTGGAAGACGCCCTGAACAATGGTTCGATGCTGATCGGTTCCCGGTTCGTAGACCCGCGGTGTGATAAACAACGCGTTGTTCAATTCCTCGGTAAAGTGGGTTCGACTTTTAAACGCCCAGCCCAGAATCGGGATATTTTTGAGCATCCAGAATCCCCGTTCCGTCGTCTGATTATCGATATTTTCCTGGGCACTGATCAACACCGATTGCCCCTCCATCATATTGACCGTGCTGCGCACCTCGGTGCCCCGAAGCCCGGGCATATCACCGACACCGAGCGAGAAATCGACTTCCTCGTACGCCATATCGACTTCCAACTTGACTCGATTTTCGAAGTCCATCACCGGGGTGATATCAACCTGAAGACCAAAGGGAATCTGCTCGATGCCGACTTCCTGAACACCGGAGACCTCAAAGAGCAGGGTTCCACCGGAGACATATTGAGCGTCAGTGCCGGCTTCGGTCACAATCGTTCCCTGTTGGATGGTCTTGATCATGCCCTGTTCGACCAGAAAATCGAGTGCAAAATTGAGGTTGCCCACCAGGGACGAATAGGTGGTCATCCCATCACCGCCGGTCAGCGCCATGGGCCGTGGCACCTCCTCCCCGCCATCGGGCAAGACCCCGGGGCCCAGTTCTTCCTGATTGTAGTACAGCGGGACATCCCCGGTGCCACCGGTCATATTTCCACCGATAAACTGGTTCCAGCGCACCCCGAGGCTGTCGTCGTTGGTCGTGGCGAGTTGGATGAAGTAGACGTCCATCGCCACCATGCGCGCTCCCTCGACGAAGGCCTCTCGGTAGGTCGCAAAATTCAACACCTGATCGGGATACAATTCGGTGAGCCGATCAATTTTGTCTTGAAAGACCTCACCGGAGACTTCGCCCTCGATGAGCACTCGACCATTGACGACGCGAATATCGACACCGGCTCCTTCCCCCAGGACGTCGCGCACCTCCGCGGCCAGGGCATCGGGGTTGACGCCGACGACGCGGACCAGAAGCGTCCGCTGATCGTCGCCATCACCGGCAAAGATATTGATCGTGGAGATCCCGGGACTTCGACCGGTGATAAATAGGTGGCGCCCATCGGAACTGGTCTGCGGATCGGCGACGGTATCGTCGCCGGCAGCCACTCTCCGAACACCCTGGGCGTCAAAGGTCAGGGTCTCGCCGACGGCGATCGTAAATTCGTGATCCGGATCGGCATTGCCCTGCGCCTGGGCCTCCACCGGTATGATCGACAATAGCGGAATGACCACAAACAGGATCCCGACCATTATGCCTGCGCTGCCAACCCGTCTCATGTTACTCCTTGCACTTCGGCGTGAACGCCCTGTTTTAGTTACCAACAACCAACGACACACAAATAGTGGTGGTATTCCGGGTAGCCCCGGTGTTGCGATGACTGCACTGCTCGAACGGCGGGCAGTGTCATACGATTATCCGCGAAACGCAACCCCCCGCTGGCAGACGTCCCCCGGCGGCAAGTGGCGGTGACAGCACTGCAGGCTCAATGCCGCAGCAGTCATCCGCAACAAGACCGGGGAGACGTCGATGGCGGGACGATGCCGAGTTCAACGGATGAATTCGATCTCATTGACGCACTCACCGCTGGAGTCACGCCGCTCGTTGGGCGCGCACGGCGGCGGACGCTCTTCGATTCGCTCCTGGCGCTCCTCCTGGATGACATCCAAATCTTCGAGCACCTCGCGCAGCGTCCGCTGATTGACGTCGATACTGTCCATATCCTCGCGGTTCCGCAGCAGTAACGAAAGATCGCCGCGGGTTTGCGAAATGATCATCAACTCCGATTCTTCCGGGGTCAGTGACAGCGTCACACTGGAGTAGCCTCCTGACCGCCCCTCCTCATCGTTTCCAATCTGCTGACCAACAGCCAACAGTGTCACGTCCTGCAACAGCGGCATCGTCACGTAGCCCTGACTCTGGCCGCCGGCCTCCGGGATCAACTCGTCTTCGTCCTGAATCGGAAAGGTCCCCAAAATATCGACGCGGTCACCGGGCTCAAGCAGGCCTGCGACACCGGAGATCGAATCGACGGGGATCGTCATTGCTCGCTCGCCCGCCGGAACTCGGCCCGAAAGGTTGCGCGCCCGATCCTCGGCGACCGAAAAATCACTGGTCAAGATCATGTCCCCGGCATCGACGGCTTGGCCGACGGGCCGCCCCAGATAGATCTCGACATCAGAACGCATCAACGGATTGGAGGGCAAAAATTGCTGCGGGACCTCTTTGGAGGTGATGTGACTCTGCTCGAGGGTATCACCGGACTGGATATTGGTGGCGGCGACGATCACCTCTTCGGTGTATTCGTCACCTTCGTAGACCTCCACCCGGTCCTGTTGCTGCTGGCCGTAAAGATAGACCAGACCCGCCGCAAAACAGCCGACTACAAGTGCCGCTATCAGTAACTTTTTTCTCGCCATTGCCCTGTTCTCCTCGCCGAATTTCAATCCAATCGGTAACCGTGACGTCTTCGTCCAAGAGCGATCATCTGTGCCGCCGCCATCGGTTGAATGGACCGCATTCAACCTCGGACTGGTCCGGAATATCTCAGCAGACCGCCTGGTGGAGCGCATTCAAACCAGCAATCTGGCATCGGCTCTCATCGAAGATTCTACCGTGCCCATATATCGAGTGGTCTGAAAGACTAACAAAAGGGCCGTTTCCGATCCAGTCACCGCGATAAACTCGATGGTCCGTTTCAAAGTCCCAGCAATCCGTTCGAATGTCGTGGTGTGGCCCAGCTTAGATAGCCGACGCGTTCCATCCACTCCAGAGTATCGCCGATCGTGGTGTCTACAGAGCGGAACTGGACGCCCAGTTCACCGGTGGCGCGTTCATTGGACAGCGCGCCGGGAGCCGTGATCCGATCCAGGAGAACTGATAACTGCGGGGCATCTTCGCCGGCGATCCGATCGACGAGTCGCTCACCGACATCGACCAGCGACCGCAGATTCGAAAGTCGCACCGTCGTCGGCGGCCGCCTTCGGCCAACGGCTTCCAAAAGCGACTCACAGAGGGACTCGATGTCGACGTTGTGGCCGGCTAGAAAATATCGGCGACCGCGCCGCCCCTTGCGCAGTGCAGCGACGATTCCGCGGGCCACATCGCGAACGTCGGCGATATTGACGGTGGTATCCGTGGGCAATGCCGGCAATTTCCCGTCGATGGCCGCTCGCATCAGTGGAGCCGTATCGAGGTCGACGTCGCCGGGCCCGAAGACCATCGTCGGCGCTGCAATTACGACATCCATCCCGGCGGCGATGTAGCGATAGGCCTCGGCCTCCATGGCGGCCTTGGCCTCGAAAAAGGCGTTCTCTGTCGTCCCCGGAACGTATCGAGAGGTCTCGTCGACCGGCTTGCCACCGTCGTCGCCGCCGTCGCCGGCGGCCGTCGTAGCACACGAGACATAGACCACGCGTTTGACGTCTTCAGCACGGCATGCATCGAGCACGTTGCGCAGCTGCTGAACCCCGCGTTGTTTGGCCTGCCGCGGTCGGAGGGCCCGGCGCGGATGATACCCCGCGCAGTGAATGACCCCCGTCGCCCCTCGCACCAGCGATCGCAGCGAATCCCGATCGGCGATATCGCATCGCTGCCACTGGCA
>LFFM01000497.1_pt1 | contig 27544 bp, 23 predicted proteins | sample 643131 | NCBI WGS metagenome assembly LFFM01 (sample SAMN03777445, study PRJNA286221) | soda lake metagenome | biome: soda lake; feature: Kulunda steppe; material: water; isolation source: sample Tc-Br brine of Tanatar trona crystallizer | place: Russia: Kulunda steppe | collected 2011-07
ACCGCTGAGAACGTCGGCCTTGATGAGGGTGATACGACTGTCGTCACGGAGACCCTCACCGAGGAACTTGGGCTTGACCCGGTCGACATTCGCGTCAGGGAACATCCAGATGAGGATACCGTCGAGGTCTTCGACGGGAACGTTACCGAAGGCGAAATTGCCGATGCCTTACAGGTCGCTGGCTTCGATGTTGAGGAGGGTGATGTCAGCACGGGCGTCACTGATAGCACCATTGACGAAGCAGTCGAGACGCTCACTGACCGACTTGACCAGACCGGGCTTGGTGGAACACGCGTTGCTACCACGAGTGCGGTCACTGGCGATACGTTCATCGTCGCGGAAGCGCCGGGTATCGGCCTCCAGCAGTTGAACGAGATCGTGACTGAGGCAGGACGCGTTCAGATACTTGCTGCGTATCCGAGCGCCGATGGCGAACTCGAAGTGACCGAGGCAGCAAGCGGCCGTGACATTGCAGCAGTCGACCCCGCCCAGCGTGAGGATGCACAGGGACCAAACCGTGTCCCGATTACGCTCGAACCGGGTTCAGCCGAGAGCTTTGCTGACCTGATGAACGAGCAGGGATTCACCACCCTCGGTGAAGGTGTCGGCAACTGTGAATTCGACGTAGACGAGGATGAAGACCCGCGAGGTAACGTCACCGAGTGGGACCAGCACTGTCTGTTCACGGTCGTGGATGACGAAATCATCTACGGTGCAAGCATGGGCGATGACCTCGCTGGCTCTATTGCCCAACCCAACGAGGACTGGCTGAACAATCCATCGTTTGTCCTCCAGACCGGGACCGGTGACGAAGGCTTTGCCCAGGCACAGAACCTGGAAATCAACCTCCGTGCCGGTGAACTCCCGACCGACCTGAGCGTCGAATCGTCGTCGTTCATCTCGCCAAGCCTCGCACAGCAGTTCATTATCTTCGCCATCGTGACTGCGCTGATGGCGTGGCTCTCGGTCTGTGCCGTTGTCTACTACTGGTATCGGGACATCCGCGTTGCGGTCCCCATGTTGGTGACGGCAGCAACGGAGGTGTTCCTCCTGCTCGGGTTTGCCGCAGCCATCGGGATGGCGCTTGACCTCTCTCACATCGCCGGGTTTATCGCGGTCATTGGAACAGGGTTAGACGACCTGATAATAATGGCCGATGAAATCTTACAACGGAAACAGAAGGTCAAAACTGGGCGGATATTCCAGAGCCGGTTCCGAAAGGCGTTCTGGATTATCGGGATGGCCGCGGCGACGACCATCATCGCGATGAGCCCGCTTGCGGTGCTCAGCCTCGGTGACCTCCGCGGATTCGCTATCGTCACCATCGTCGGTGTCCTCATCGGGGTCGGTATCACCCGTCCGGCCTACGGTGACGTCCTCCGGCATCTGATGCTGGATGACGTCAAGCGCAAATAATCTCGTTTTTTGTTGTTCGTGTGGGTGGTCTCCATTTCCAGAACGAACATCCAAGTGTGGAGTTCCCCTATATGAACCAATGGCGATTGACTTGCTTGCACGGCTCTATGACCCGGTGATGTATCTTCCGGAGCGAATGCTCCTTCGAGACCACCGGGAGTATCTTGTTGCCGACGTTTCGGGCACAGTTCTTGATATTGGGGCAGGAACCGGCGCGTTATTTCCATACTTTGCCGAGTCGGCGACCAACGGGGAACTCACGGTCCACGCAATCGAACCTGATGAGGGCATGCGAACACAGGCACACGAGCGACTGCACACGCTCGACCTGTCCGCCGAACTCGTCGGTGCGCGTGCAGAGTCACTTCCATACCCCGACAACACATTCGATTACGTCATTGCGTCGCTGGTCTTCTGTACGATTCCGGATATCGAGAGTGCGCTTGATGACGTTGCACGCGTTCTCAAACCTGGCGGGGAGTTTCGGTTTCTCGAACACGTTCGCGGCTCTGGCACGCTCGGAACTCTCCACGATACCGTTGCACCGGCCTGGTTCCACGTCGCCGGTGGCTGTACGCTGAATCAGGAGACTGGCCGCCTGTTTCAAAACGACGCCCGGTTTGAACTGCTCGAATACGAACGATTCGAGGACGGACTCACGAGAGCGGTTCCCGTAATTCGCGGGCGGCTGAAGCGACGCCAGCCATCAGTGCGTGAGCGACTTTCCTTTGGGTGATGAGAAACACGCACCTCCGAGATAGCAGTAATTGTTAACAGGCACCGTTCTGTAGAGTGGGCTAGGGGATACACAGGTGGGCCTTTCAGTCACAACCGTTCAACTGCTATATGCCACGTCGTTACTGTTCGGTCTGGCCCTCGTTGCGGTGTTGTGGCAACACCGTGAGAAGCGAGGTGCGCTCCCGTTGCTGGCAGCGAACGTCGCGCTCAGTCTCTGGGCGGGGCTTCGATTGAGCATTACGGTTGCTGCCGTCACTGTCGACTCAGTCTTCGTTGCCATCTGGCTCACTCGAGTGCTCTATCTCGTTATTGCAGCGACGCCCGTCTTTACACTCCTCTTTGCGCTCGAATATACCGGCCGCGAGCGATATTTCAGCCCGATGGTACTCGGGATGCTGGCATTGTATCCGCTTTTTGTGTTTGGTCTTGTCGTGGTCAACCCGGACTGGTTTTCCTTTTACACTAACTTCGAAGTCGTTGCCACGACAGTTGGCGAGGAGGTGACTGAGTATCAGGGGCCGGCTTTCTTCGCACATACTGTCGTTGGGTATACGCTTACGGGCATTGCCTTTGCAGTTCTCGGAGAGTTACTCGTTCGCTCTGGTCGCCCACTCTACCGGGGACAGGCAGCGGCCCTGCTCGGCGGGATAGCGATTCCACTGCTATTCAACGCGCTCACAATCACCGGCAACGTTGGGTTAGACCTCACGGTTGTCGGCTTCATTCCAACGGCGCTACTCTTTACTGTCGCGATTGTCCGATATGACCTCATCAACGTGACACCGATAGCTCGTGAGAAAGTGGTCCAGAGCGTCCGGGATGGGATGGTTGTCGTCGATACGGATGGCGATATTCTGGATAGCAACCCGGCATTTCGCTCGCTCTTTCATACCGATGGGGGCTCGCTGGCTGGGCAGTCAGTGACAGCGCTGTTTGCTGACGCACCAGCTCTTCAGACGGCGTATGAATCCCTAACAGAATCGCCTTCTGACGGCGATGTCACCGCCGACCAGGACCGCACACAGCGTGTTACCTACCGGGACCGAGTGCTCGATATCGAGTGCTCACCCATCGATGATGACCGGGACCGACACGTCGGCTGGCTGTTTCTGGTCCACGATGTGACGGAACTCGTCCAGCGCGAGCGTGACCTCGAAGAGCAAATCGAGAAACTCGACCAGTTTGCCGGGATAGTCTCACATGACCTGCGCAATCCACTGAACGTCGCGCAGGGCTACGTTCAGCACGCGATTGCCACGGGCGACGGGGGTCAACTCGAAAAGAGCAACGAAGCCTTAAACCGGATGAACGATATCATCGAGGACGCGCTGGCGCTTGCCCGCGAGAGCGACGGGGTCACCGAACTGGAAACTGTTTCCCTTGCGTCAGTAGTCACCGACGCGTGGAACGCCGTCGAAACGGACGAAGCGACGTTCCAGACGGATGATGCCCGGATACGCGCCGACAGAGACAGACTCCAGCGATTGCTGGAAAATCTCATCCGAAACAGTGTGGAGCACGGCTCCACAAGCAGTCGGACACAGTCCGAAGACAGTGTGGAACATGGTTCCACAAGCAATCGGCTGGAGACCGATGAGAACGAACACGACGGGGAGTGCGACACAGCAGGTCACGAACTCGTTGTGAGTGTTGAGGAAGGTGTCGACCAGCTCACCATCGCCGTTTCGGACAACGGTGTTGGCATCTCCGATGACAAACTTGAGCAGGTCTTTGAGGGCGGATTCACCACTAACCGCAGCGGGACAGGGCTGGGCCTTGCTATTGTCAAACAAATTGCGAACGCACATGGCTGGGATGTCACAGCCACACATAGCGAGAGCGGCGGCGCTCGCTTTGAACTCCGAAACGTCGCCAGAGCCCCAACACCGGCCCCGCGTCGAGCCGAGTGACGCAAGCCTTATGTACATCTCTGTCCATTAGTGTTCAATAATGGACGATAGTGATGAGATAGCGCCCGCAGTTCAATCAATTCTTGCGAGCGCACGCGAGCGAGGCGGTGCCAGTGAGCAGCTGGCCGTCGACGCACGCTCGTTCGAGAACGCCTGTCGCGAGACGACACAGGCTGGGCAAGTACCGGTGATTGCCGAGGTCAAGCCCACCTCTCCCACGACGGAGGGAGAGCGAAACGATGACCCGGTCGAACTGGCAGAGAAGATGGTCGCGGGTGGGGCAACTGCGCTCTCGGTGTTGACGGAACCAGCCCACTTTGGCGGGTCAGCGGAGAACCTGCGGCGTATCCGAGACGCCGTCGACGTGCCTGTCTTGCGAAAGGATTTCATTCTTCGCGAGGAGCAACTCGATACTGTCGAAGCGGACCTCATTCTGTTGATTGCCCGATTTGTCGATGACCTTCCTGAACTGCTGACAGCAGCCCAGGAGCGTGGCTTTCAGGTGCTGGTTGAGACACACTCGACCGAGGAGGTCGAAGACGCAGTTGCAGCAGGAGCGACGATTATCGGCATCAACAACCGCGACCTGACACAACTGGACGTCGACCTCGAAACCTTCGAGAGGGTTGCACCCACAGTTCCTGATGACGTGACGCTTATCGCAGAAAGCGGCATTACCACGCCAGCAGATGTCACACGGATGCGAACGGCGGGAGCGGATGCCCTGCTTGTCGGGTCAGCGATTATGGACGGTGACGTACGGGAGAACACGAACCGACTGGTTGAGGCGAGCGGCGAGGCACAATCGACCCAGACTGACGGAGACAATCTATGAGTACGGAAAGCAAGTTTGGCGAGTATGGCGGACAGTACGTGCCGGAGGCGTTGATGCCGGCAATCGAAGAACTCACGGATGCCTACGAGCGGTATGTCCGCAACAACGAAGATGGCTTCATGGACGAGTTCCGCGAGCGTCTTGCTGATTTTGGCGGGAGGCCGATGCCGCTCCAGCGAGCAGACCAGCTTTCAGCGCGATATGACACCGAGGTCTACCTCAAACGCGAGGACCTCCTCCATGGCGGTGCACACAAACTAAACAACGCGCTTGGTCAGGTACTGCTCGCGAAATACATGGGCAAAGAGCGCATTATCGCCGAAACCGGGGCCGGCCAGCACGGGACGGCTACCGCGATGGCAGCCGCACACCTGGATATGCCCTGTGAAATCTACATGGGAGAGACGGATATCGCCAGGCAGCGACCCAACGTCTTTCGTATCCGTATCAACGGAGCCGAGGTCAACCCCGTGACTGCCGGCCGCGGCACACTCAAGGAGGCCATCAGCGAGACGATGCGTGACTGGTCACAATCGGTCGAAAACACCCATTATGTCATCGGGAGCGTCGTCGGTCCCGCACCGTTCCCGGCGATGGTCCGTGATTTCCAGTCGGTCATCTCTGCGGAGGCCCGCGAACAGATTCAGGAGAAATACGGCGACCTCCCCGATAGCGTCCTCGCCTGTGCCGGCGGTGGCTCAAACACGATGGGTACATTTTCCGAGTTTGTCGACGACGAGTCCGTCGGTCTCTATGCCGTCGAAGCCGGTGGTTCCTCGCTTGCAGTTGATGAAAACGCAGGCGTTGCACCGAACTCGGCAACGCTCTCAACCGGCGACGAGGGTGTTCTCCATGGTGCGCGCACCAAACTCTTGCAGGATACTGACGGACAAATTATGGAATCACACTCGATTTCAGCCGGGCTGGATTATGCGGGTGTCGGCCCCGAACTCGCCTATCTGGTCGATGAAAACCGCGTCGAGGCTGTCAATATCGGCGACGATGCTGCCCTCACAGCATTCCACCGCCTCTCACAGGACGAGGGAATCATTCCTGCACTCGAAACTGCTCATGCCTTTGGCTATCTCGAACAACACCACGACTCGCTCGGTGACTGTGTCATTGTTAACGTCTCCGGACGCGGTGACAAAGACCTCGAAACCGTCATCGAAGAGACGGAAAACCGTGACCTTCCCATTGCCCCCGACATGAGCCTCTTTCGAACGCTCGGAGGTGGCCCGCAATGAGTCTCGAAAAGGCGTTCGCGGATGAACCAGCCTTCGTCCCGTATCTCGCGGTTGGTGACCCAACCTACGAACAGTCGCTGGCCTACGTCGAGGCGCTTGCGGATGGTGGGGCCGACGTTATCGAACTTGGTCTCCCCTTCTCGGAGCCAATTGCCGAGGGGCCAACGATTCAGGAAGCAATCGTGCGCGCCCTCGATGGCGGGATGACACCCGACCGGTTTTTTGAGTTCGTGGAGGAACTCGACGTGGACGTGCCACTGGTCTGTATGACCTACTATAACCTCATTTACCAGTATGGCGAGGGGGTCGGCGCTCCCGCTGATGCTCCCCGTCCGTTCGTCAAACGGGCTGCCGAGGCAGGGATTGCGGGATTCGTCGTTCCAGACCTCCCACCAGAGGAGGCTGACCCACTTCGGGAGGCGTGTGATGAGTTCGGGCTTGACCTCGTCTTTATTGTCGCTCCGACGACGAAAGGCGAGCGACTCGAAACAATGCAGGAACTCGTTTCAGGGTATGTCTACGTACAGGCACGACTTGGAACGACCGGCGCACGCGAGGATGTGAGCGACCAGACCGACCAGTCACTTGCCCGCGTTGCCGACTGGGACGTTCCCAAAGCAGTTGGCTTTGGCATCAAAACCGGCGAGCACGCAGAACGCATTATCCGCGCCGGTGCAGATGGAGTTATCGTCGGCTCGGCGCTCGTTGATATCGTTGCAGCAGGCCATGAACAAGGCGAAGATACTGCGGTGGTTGCCGACCAACTCAGAGAGAAGGCAGCCGAACTCAAAGACGGGGCGCTTGCCGGGGCCGCTGCTCGGTCGCAGTCATCGTAGGGCGTTCTTTTCGACAGTTAAGCAGAACTGTCGTACATGGATTCAAATTCTTGTTCTCCACGGAGTAACTCATCGACGCCCTCTGTCAACGTGACTTCGCCGAACACGGTTGCACGGTAGTACGCTGAGAATCCATCCTGTCCGCGACTTGTTTGTTTGCGCTTCTCGATGAGACCAACCTCGACAAGTTTGTTTAGATGATAGTGCAGAGTGCTATCATCAACGCCAATTGCATTCTCAAGTTCTGTCGGACTCATTGGCCCGCTGTGAACAAGCCGGTAGAGAATCTCATATCGGGTTCGGTTTCCGACTGCTGCGTGCATCGCAAGGTACTCATCAAGGCTGAGTATGCTGTCTTCGGGTAGTAACTCTGCAGGGTCTGCTGGGGGTTTCCCATGGGTTCTCTCCGCCTTGTCGGTCGACATTCTGTATCACAGTACGTCGAGTAAACACTTAGTTATTCTCAAGCCAGTAAACTCTGAAAATTCCATCTTTTATATACTTTTCCGGCATAAAAAGCGCCATGGTAGACAGAATTAGCAGAGATATAATCACTGAACGGTTGGGGGACGTGAAATACGACCGCTTCTTGTTCTACTTGATGGGGCCATACAAATCGTTCAACCTTAATTACATCCTTAGCGAGGAAGAACGTCGACAAATTGATGTTACTGACCTTCCAGGGCCCTTACGTCGATTGTTCCGCAAACAAAATGATATCGACGAGGCACAGGCTCTGTTACGCCGAGTACAGGGTGGACTTCGAACAAATCCAGGGGTGAACGCATTTCTCGCGCTTGATGTCGATATCGACATTGAAGCGGTGGATGCTGCTACGCAGAGCATCAGGTATGCAGAATGCAGTAATGCGACTGCGTTTGTGGTCCCATTCCTCGGTCACAACTTCGGAGTTGGAGAAGAAGCAGGGAGTATCCTCGAAAGTCTGTCGGATACGCATGGAGAACGATTTGTGTTTGTTCACGAAGCGAATGTCTCGAGTGCGATGATTCGGTCTGCGAACCTCCGGTGGGACCTTCGAGTTGAAACGTACGAAAGCGAAACAGAACTTATTGGGAAACTCCGCCGGTTTGCAGGGAATATCATGCACCGCGAACGTCGTGGTAGTCTCTCCTCGTTGAGATAGTTGTCCCGCTCACTCATTCAATCTCCAAATCCGCCGCAAGCGACTGCACCGTCTGGTTTAACTCACCGACCTGCTCTGTCTGTTCGTCGGTCATCGTTGCGATATCGCTCACTCGCTCTGAAACCTCTTCGACCCGGTTGGCAAACAGCTCAACTTCGGATTGCAGGGTCTGAATCGTTGCCGATTGAGTTTCGACGGTCTCCGTCGTGGCATTCATTTCCTCGACCACAGTGTTGACCGACGAGTCCAACTGCTGTTGTGTCTTTCTGAGTGTTGTCGAACGCTCACCTGTCTGCTCTAGCTGGACCTGCAGTTCGTGGACACCCGTCGCAGCTTCATCAATCGTCTCCTGAATCGCATCGACCTGCGAACGCACTTTCTCCACTTCATTCTGGGATTCTTCAGCCAAGGCTTTCACCTCCTCGGCGACCACCTCAAAGCCGTGGGTTTCTGCCCCACTTCCCCCTGCCCGCGCCGCCTCAATGTTAGCATTCAACGCCAGCATGTTCGTCTGGTCAGCAATCTCGTCGATTGTTTCGGTCACTGCTGTAATCTCACCTGCTTTTGTCTCTAACTCGGTTGCGAGCGATTCGACAGTGTCACCGACGCCAATTGCCTGCTCGACGGCAGTGACGACATCCTCGACGGCCCGCTCTGCATCCCCCAACACCTCCTCCATCTCCCGACACTGCGCTTCGATACGCTGTGCTCGCTGGGCAAGTTCCTCGGCATCGCTGCTAAAGGCCGTTAGTTCCTGTCGAATATCGGTAATATCATCGGCCTGTTCCTGGACGGTTTCCTCGATTTCGGCCGTCTGAGCAGACGTTTCGGACAGCGATTCGTGCACTGTCCCGGTCGTCGTCGCTACCTCCTCGGTCATCTGCTCTTGAATTTCAGCCAGTTGTTTGTTCTGCTCGACGATGTCGGTAACAATCGTGTTCACCTGCATCGCGCCGACGACATCTCCGTCTGGACCGGAAAGCGGAAAGCCAGCGGCCTGAACGGCCCAGAGCTCACCTGTTTCGGTCTCCCCGACACGCGGTTCGTCTTCGATAATCGTCTCGCTGAGGCGGGCACATTTTTCCGAAAGGACTTCGGATTCCCCCTCTGTTCCGACGACATCGTAGGCCTGTTTCCCGTAGGCTTCCTCCGGCGGGACGCCGACGAGACCGGCCAGCCGTTCGTTCCACCCTGCTATCTTTCCGTCACCGTCGACGACTCCGACCGGCGAGGGAAATGCCTCGATGACTTGCTCGAAGAGATGTCGATAGAAATCACGCTCCGCGCGAAGTTGTGATTCCGTCTCAGCATCCCCCAACTCCGCCGGCAAGAGACGGTCGTGTTGCATGATACTATACCAACAACTTGGACCATCTTATCACCGGAGGTTAATTATTGAATATCGCCTTCTCACCGTGATACTCGTCGCTTTCTGAGAGAGTTACTGTTATACGGCTCCCGTGAGACACCATTACTCAATGCCACGAGTCACCAGAGATGGGGTTTCGCTGTATTACGAACACGAACAGGCCACCGATGCCGACGAAGCTATCGTCTTCATCCAGGGGCTTGGTGTCGGACGCTGGCTGTGGCACAGACAACGCGAAGCACTCTCCGACGAGTACAACCTCATCCTGCCGGACAACCGCGGCACTGGCCAATCTGATGCGGCTCTTCCACCGCTTATCCCGCGGCTTCCGCGTAAGCTCCGGATGCTCCTGTTTATTAAACTCGCCGGCTACTCGATTGGCGGCTTTGCTGCCGATCTTGAGGCTGTCCTCTCGGATGCTGGTGTCGATGATGTTCACGTTGTCGGTGCGAGTATGGGTGGGATGATTGCCCAGCAGTACGCGCTTGAGTATGACCGTGCGCGAACGGCGACGCTTCTGTGTACGACTCATGGCGGCGAGCAAGCGGTTCCAATCCCGGAGGAGACTGTCGAACGGATGTACGACGTTCCCGAGGGAGCAAGCGAACGGGAGACAGTTCGTCACCGGATGGGTCCCTCTATCAACGAGTCCTTCGCCGAGGAGGAACCAGAGGCCATCGAACAGATACTCGATTGGCGACTCGAACAGGATGCCGGTGAAGTAGCCCGTGAATCACAGGGAGCAGCAGGCCTGAACTTCGATGTCAGCGACCGCGTCAGTGAGATAACCATCCCGACGCTCGTGATGCATGGAACGAACGACCAGGTGTTACCGGACGAGAACGCGAAACTCATCGCCGAGAAACTGCCGAACGGTCAACTTGAACTGTTTGAAGGTGGCTCGCATCTGTTCTTTATCGAAGAAAGCGAGCAAGTGAACGAGCGGATTGCCGAATTTATCGACAACAACTGAAATCAGTCGTCGTCGCCTGTTGCTGCCGTCTCACCGTCAGACGAGGGGAGTCGTTTCTCCACGCCAGCGGAGACGTACTTTGCGAGTGAGTCGGTACCGTACCGATTTCGCAGCGTCCCGAGCATTCCAATCGGGACATAGAGGACGAAGATGATGAAGATAATACCTGCATAGAAGTCCCCGTGGCCCGTCATGAATGCACTGAGCGCTTCGTTGATCGTCAGCCCGGCAATATCCGTATCGAGAATCGCACCGGGCAAGTTCTGTTCGAGGAACGGCTGGAGTCCGCCGCCGCTCCCTTCACGCGAGAGGAACTCCTCGACGCCTTCGAGGAAGATATACCCGAAGAAGGGACCGGCGAGGGTTCCCAGACCGCCGATGATTGCGGCCACGAGCGCAAACCCTGTCACCAGGAAGAAAAACGAGTTGGTTGGGTCGATTGCGCCTTCATAGCCGACAAACAGCGCACCGGCGACAGCACCGAAGAAGGCGCTAATCATGAACGCCCCCATCTTGTAATAGAAGACGTTGTAACCGATGGCTTTCGCTCGCTCTTCGTTTTCGCGGATGGCAATCATTACACGCCCGAACGGCGAGTGAATGATTCGTTTCATCATCAGATAACAGAGCAAGACAACGGCACCGATTGCGAGATAGGAGACAATCTGTGGGTCGCCAACGGAGATGCCGAGTATCGACTCATCGCCGAACGGCCCGATTTCGACTTGCAACGCCTCGACAAACGGCACGCCGACCATCGGCTCGAAGAAACCAACGTCTGTTGGTGACCCAGCAGCAACGCCCTCCGTTGGGTCGGAGGTTCCAGGCGTCAGGAAGCCCCAGTTATTCGAGGCGACGTACATCATCTCGGCAATCCCGAGCGTAATCATCGCAAAGTAGACACCGGAGAGACGGAACGAAATTAACCCGATAAGGAATGCAGCGATGACAGCAACCAGTGCACCAATCAACAGCAACAGCATGAACGAGGTCTCTGCGGGCACGACCGGTAGCTGACCGTTGTGTCCGAGCACGACGAAATACGCCCCAATTCCGAAGAAGGCGGCGTGTCCGAACGAAAGGTAGCCCGTATAGCCGCTGATGAAATCAAAGGACATGGCAAAGAGTCCAAGTGCCAGAATCGTCAGCATCGTCCGGGTTCGCGGCAGTATCATCTGTGCCGTCAGACCGAACTGTCCTGTCAGGAAGTCATAGAGGAATGGATAGACGGCAAACAGGACGACGATGACTGCAAGCAGCAGGTGGTCACGTAGATACTGGCCAATCCAGCTTGGGAACCGACCACCACCTGTCTGTTGTGTTTCGACGCTCATCCGTGATCACCCTGTCCTTTGACGCCAAAGAGCCCACGTGGCCGCAAGATGAGCATCACCACGAGGATGGCGAAAATCATCAGTTGGTCAATATCGGTAAACGTGATGACGCCAGTCTGGAACGCCCACGTACCGAGTGCGTCGATGAGGCCAACAAGGAACGAGGCGACGACCGTTCCCTTGAACGAACCGAGGCCACCGACGATGACGATAACGAATGCCGGGAGGAGTACGGCAAGTGCCAGTGGGACGTTGACATCCCAGAGCGGGTCCCACATCAACATCACGCCGGCCATTCCGGCAAGTCCGGAACCGACCGCGAAGACTGCGGTAAAGGTCCGGTTGATATCGATACCCAGGGCTTTGGCCATCTCCTCGTCTTCAACGCCTGCGCGGACAAACAACCCGTAGCGAGTCTTGTTGAGAAACGCCCAGATTCCGACGACGACACCGACACCCATCAGAATCTGCATGAGTTGAAGTCCGGTGAAGTTGAGAAAGCCGATCTCGATGGTCCCGCCAAGTTCCGATGGGAGTGTGGCCTGCCGTGGGCTATCCCAACCGATATCCCACTGTCCGTTGTTGATATCCCGGAACTCGACAATCATCCGCATCAGCTCTTCCATCGTAATGGTAATTCCAAACGTCAGCAAAATCATGAAGATTGTCGGGTACTCATAGAGCTTCCGGATGAGTGTCACCTCGAATATCACCCCAAGTACCGCCAGTAAGACAAACACCACAATCATAATAATGAGGAAGGTTCCAAGCGAACCAATAAAACCCATCGAGCCGACGCCAAGGGCCAACACGGCGACACCAGCGATATATGCACCGTACATCGTAAACGCCCCGTGTGCGAAGTTGATGACGTCCATCAACCCGAAAATGAGCGTCAGGCCGACAGCAATCATCAGATAGAGGCTCCCTTTTGCAAGCCCCTCGATGAGCACACCGGTGATATCTGATGGTGATGTCAGTAAGTCGACCGTCTCTGCAAGCGCCAGTGGTGTGAGTGCGTCTATCATGCTGAAAGATACCTCCGTAGCTGTTCGTCCTCTGCTGTCACGCCGGCGGTATCTCCCTGGTCTATTATCTTGCCGTGGTCCATCACGTAATAGCGGTCAGCGAGGTCAAGCGCAAGGCCAAGCTTTTGCTCGACAAGCAGGATTGAGACCGAGTCGGAGGCCTCAAGCAGTGCCTCGCCGACATCTGCCACAATCTGTGGCGCGAGCCCTTCACTTGGCTCGTCAACGAGCAAGATGTCGTTCTGTCCGATAAGCCCGCGAGCAATCGCGAGCATCTGTTGTTGTCCGCCGGAGAGGTCACCGGCTCGCTGGTCATTTCGCTCCCGGAGAATCGGGAATGTGTCGTAGGCAAATTCGAGCGATTCGCCCATCGCGCTCGTATCAGGAACCGATGCGCGAAGGTTCTCCTCGACGGAGAGTCGGCCGAACATCCGTCGTTCCTCCGGAATCCAGCCGATACCCGCATCAGCAACCTCGTAGGTATCTTTGCCGACCAGTTCCTCGCCCTGGAAGCGGATGCTTCCATCAGCCGGTGGAGTGAGTTGCATAATCGACCGCATTGTGGTCGTCTTGCCGACCCCGTTCCGTCCGAGCAACGCAACCACTTCGCCTTCGTCAACGTGGAGGTCAACTCCTTCGAGAATGTGACTTTCGCCGTAGTAGGTGTGAACACCCTCTAGTTCGAGAAAACTCACGCGAGTCCACCTCCATCTGGCTCTGTTCCGCTACCTTGGCTGGCCGCTGTGTCTTGCCGCCTCGCCTCCAGGTCGCCGGCTTCGTAGCCACCGAGATACGCTTCCTGGACATCGGGGTCGCCCTGGATGTTCTCGGGTTTGTCGTCGGCAATGACTGCTCCCTGGTTCAGGACGACAATCCGTTCGGAGACGTCCATCACGATGTCCATGTTGTGTTCGACCAACAGGACGGCGTGGTCGGTTGCAACGTCCTCGATGATTGCCTTGACGGCGTCGATGTCCTCGCTTGAGACCCCAGCGTTTGGCTCATCAAGCAAGAGCACGTCGGGGTCACCGGCCAGTGCAATCCCGACTTCGAGTTGTCGCTTTTCGCCGTGGCTGAGATTTTCCGCTGGAACCTCGGCTTTGTCGGCCAAACCGACGCGGTCCAGAATCCCATAGGCTTCCTCATAATGCTCGTCAAAGTTGTTGACATTTCGCCAGAAGCGAACCGAGTTGCTACCGTGTGCCTGTGCGGCGACACGGACGTTTTCGAGCACCGACGTGGTCGGAAAGACATTCGTAATCTGGTAGGAACGGTGAATCCCCATCTGTGCGGTCTCGTGGGTGTCCATCCCGGTGATATCGACCCAACCGCCATCTTTTTTCAGTTCGACTGTGCCTTCGGTGGGTGTGAGCGCCCCGGTGAGGAGATTGAAAAACGTCGTTTTTCCCGCTCCGTTGGGGCCGATAATCGAGGTGAGTTTGTCACCAAGTTCGAAGGTCACCTCGTCGGTCGCGGTAATCCCACCGAACCGTTTCGTGAGTCTGTTAGTGCGTAGCATGGATAGCTGAGAGAGAGAGGCAGCAGTCAGGAGAGGTCGCAGGTCATCCCGTCGGCGTCGGCTGGCGTTGTGACATCCTCTGCTGACACCCGTTCGATTGGCTCACCGGGCATGATAGAGGCTGGCCAGTACTCTTCATCATCAGGGGTCACTTCGACGGGTGCAACCGTCATTTCGGAGCGAGCCTGGTTGTTGTACTCTTGGAATTCGTAGCCGTTTTCGCCCTTTGGCGTATCCTCCACAGTCATGCCGCGCATCTGTTCGACGATAGCATCGCTTGAAGCTTCACCTGCCTGCTCGAAGGACTGGATGACTGCAGATGCTGCAGTGAATGCACCGCTGGTAAACAGGTCGGGGACAATTTCGTAGGTATCCGTGTGCATCTCGATAAATCGGTCGTTGATTTCGTTGTCGTACTGGTTCCAGTGATAGCGGGTCGTAAATGGCCCGAACGAGGCATCTTCAATTCCTTCGTTGGTGAAGTCGTCTCCGAGCACTTCCTCAAGGGTCTCACCAACTGGACCCAGAGTCACTCGCGACGCGAACCCACCGAACAGCTGCATATCGTAATCTCCTGTAAGGAACGTTGAACCGAACGGAATCAACGCTGCAGCGGTGAAGCCGCCGACGAGCGCTTCGGCACCGGCGTCCTCTGCCTCCTCGAGCAACCCGCCCCATTCTGCGTAGTCACTCGGGACGAACCGCTGCTCGACAATATCGACACCGCGGTCTTCGAGTACCTGCCGATAGCCGTTGACCACCGACCGACCGAAGTCATTATCGGCACCGTACAGCGCAATTTGCTCAACGTCGGTCGCCTCAGCGATATACACACCGCCACTTCGTGCATCCATTGCGGTATTCTCGTTTGCCCGGAACACCATCTCCCGACAGGTATCCGACTCGTTCGTAATCTCGGCCGCTGCAGCGGGGCCGGCGATATACGGCACTTCAGACCGGTCGACAACGTTCGTAATGATTCGGTTTGCACCGCCGGAACTAGCGCTCCCGTAGAGCAAGTCGACGTCGTCAGTGGTTGTCAGTTCCTCTGCGAGTTCCTGTGCCTCGCTCGGGTCGGATGCCGAGTCACGCACGAGCAATTCGATATCAACATCGCCGACGGAGTACTCGTAATCTCCCGCATCGACCGAGCCGTCCGGAAGCGGGTCATCATCGGCTTTGTATGCGAGTCCGCTATAGAAGCCGGCCGTTCCCTGTGCACCATAATCCGGCAGTGGTCCCGAAAAGTCTTGCAGGATGCCAATCTTGAAACTCCCGTCGATATCATCGATGGTTTCTCCACCGTCATCGCCATTCCCCACACAACCCGCAAGTGCGACTGCGCCAGTTGCTCCAAGTCCAGTTAGTACTCTCCTCCGTGAGACGTTCTCGTAAGCCATGTACGGGAAGTGTACACACTATGGGTTAAAGCAGGTTGTTCATATATTAACATCCACTTCCGACATGACCGGTAATCCTTTATCGGGTGGTTCACCTGGTCTTTTGGTCATCACCTTGGTCGGATTGTTCACTCGTAGGTAACCGTCATCCCGCCATCGTATAACAGGTCGCCGCCAATCAGTTGGTTGCTCAGGTCCGAAAAGCCAATCAAAAACAGGTTTGCAACGTCGACGGGTTTCATCATCTCGGAGGCACGCGACTGTCCAAGCATCACGTCTTCGATTACCTCTTCAACGGTGATTCCACGTTGTTGTGCCGTCTCTTCGAGTTGGTTTGTCACCAGTGGTGTTTGCACGTAGCCTGTACTAACTGAAAACGAGCGAATGTCACCATCGCCTTCTGCTGCAATCGATTGTGTTAGCCCACGCAACCCAAACTTAGAGATATTGTAGGCCACTTTATCGCTTGTCACGTAATGTCCGTGAACCGAACACATGTTCCCGATACAGCCACTTTCATCGTCACGTTCTTTGAAATGCGGGATACAGAGTTTTGAGAGATAAAACGGTGCACGGAGCATCACATCGTTGATTGCATCATAGGTCTCCATCGGAAAGTCCTCAACGGTATCGATATGCTGCATCCCTGCAATATTCGCCAGATACTTCAGATTGCCCTGTGCTGTGGCTGCTGTCACGACATCCTTGATGTCGCTATCGACGGTTAGGTCCCCAGGAATAGTTTCGATGTTTCCAGGAGTATCGAGTTTTTTGCCACGGTCGACCGTTTGGGCCAACCCATCTTCGTCGCAATCGGTTGCAGCTACTGTCAACCCATTGGCTGCTGCGACGAGTGCAACCGCACGCCCGATTCCCGATGCTGCACCGGTGACCAAGCAAACGTTTTCTTGGGTAAATGAGTCATCATCGACTGTGTGAATGTCGTCCCACGACACTGTTGGTTGTGAAATATTTGCCATCGTATACTAGTACTCGACACCGTAGCCGTTTTAACAGAAATGTTAACATATGAATATGCCCCTATCAACTCGTTCGTATCCACGGTCTTCTTGCACGCTCAAAGCAGTGGTCTCGATTGTCGGTACAAAAGCAACGACTGGTGGCCACTTGTTTGCACTGGCTACGCTATCGCTCTACTGAATTGAGCGTCTCGACAGCGCTGGACATGATCTTTTTTTGCCCTCGACGGATATTTTTCGAAACTGCTGGTGCGCTCACGTCGAATTCATCAGCGAGGTCATCGAGCGTTGTCTTTCGCGGCGTTTCGAAATATCCCAATTCGACAGCCGTCTTGAGCGTTTTTTCCTCAACCTCGGTCAAGTTTCGACATGCTGAGACAAGATCGAGTCCGGCGACGACGCTTTGGATACTCTCCTGGGTAATGACGTCATCGAGACTTTCGCGGGAGATAATGCCAAACTCGTTTCTGCGGTCGAGTTCCGAGAGCGTTTCGTCGGCTGCTTCGGTGGTATCGAACCCGACATGCCAGAGTTCGGAGCCGTTCTCGATATAAAATGGACCGGTAATGTAGCCATCATTCGACCGAATCCGTTCCATCGCATCCGTTTCGTCGATGTTCGTCCGTATCTGGGCTGTATCCTTCCAGCGCTTTTGCAACTGGAAATCGTACATGTTGGGATGGTCTCTGAGCGACTGGAGCCCGTTGTTTAGGGCGCCTGGGTCCTTCCCCTGGACCACCATCCGCGTTTCAAGTGTCCGGTCCGTTTCATCAAACGTCCAGTGCGTTGCCGAGAATGCAATGTCGTGGTCCAGCGTCGTGTCGATAAACGGACAGTCGTGCTGTTCCATCTCCATCGAGATGTCTATCATTTGAGCCCACCTTCTCTGCACAACTCGCTGTTACTGTATAATAAATGCTTGTTTCTTTCTATCATCAAATATGTATATATTACCTAAACTGTGTTTATATGTGGTTATATGTTTCCATCTGTTGGTCTGCGTCATGCTATCTCTTACCACTTGATTTGATAATTAACCCCAACAACAATAGTGAGTCCACACCCACCTTTTGCAAGACGTGACCAGCGAATGCATGCTGCTATACTGGTCGACGGAAGCTGTGATAGATTCGTCACCACCCGTCCTGCGTGAGAACTATCAATTGTTCCGTCGACCGGTATACGCTGGACCAGCGCATACGATGTTGCACGATTACCGATACTGATGTAACGATGACTGTACATTCACACAGTGACAGACCGTACGACTGGATTGGCGCGCTGAGCGACAAGCGGGCACAACTGTCGCCCGACCGCGTGGGACTGATTGATGGTGATACCGGCGAACAGTATACCTACGCGGAACTTGATGCTCGGGCAAACCGAACCGCCCGTCTTCTTGAAACTGGTGGGGCAGGCCATGGCGACCGCGTTGCCGTCGTCTCCCGCAACCGACCGGAACTCATCGACCTCTACTTTGGGACGGCTAAGCGTGGCGCTATTCTTGCACCCCTCTCATTTCGCCTTGCACCCCGCGAACTTGCCGAGATGCTTGCTGATATCGAACCGGAACTTCTTGTCGTCGAAGAGCCGTTTATTTCAGATATCGAAGCCGCGCTCGATGATGCTGGGGATGAGTTGAGCGATGGGTTGACCATATTGAGTCTCTCCGAAGACGGAGAGTCTGACAGGGCATACTCATGGACAGACTATCACGAGAGCCTCCCGGAGAACTCCTCACCCGTCGAGTCCGTCGATTGCGCCCTCTCCGACCCACACCTCTTTTTGCATACCGGGGGTTCGACTGGCCTCCCAAAACAGGTCGTCCAGACACACGGCGGCATCATGTGGAACGCCTTCAACACGATTCTCTCGTGGGGTTTACGACCTGATGACGTGACGCCGATGGTCTTTCCACTCTTCCATACGGGCGGTTGGAACGTCCTCACAATTCCGCTCTTTCAGCTCGGCGGAACCGTCATTATTGCACGGGAGTTCGACGCCGGACAAGTACTCTCGCATGTCGAAGGGTACGACGCAACCGTTCTGGTTTCCGTCCCGGCGATTCTTCGATTTATGGTCGAACATGACCGCTGGGACCAGACGGATCTCTCCTCGCTTCGCATGGTCAAAAGCGGCGGTGGACCATCACGCGAGTCAGTGGTCGACGCGTGGAGCGAGCGCGGGATTACCCCTTCACAGGGTTACGGACTCACTGAATGTGGGCCGAACAATTTTGCTATGCCCGAGGAGTTCCCGCGCGAGAAAACGAATAGTATCGGCATGCCATCGCTGTACGTCGACGCACGCGTGACCGATGAGGACGGACAGGAACTCCCCCCGAACGAGATTGGCGAACTCGAACTTGCAAGCCCGCATGCGGGTGACCGCTACTGGCGCAACCCCGAGGAAACTGATGCGGTCTTTGGCGATGGCTGGGTCTCGACCGGCGACCTGGCTCGCGTCGACGAGGACGGCTACTTCTACATCGAAGGGCGAAAAAAGAATATGTTCGTTTCCGGTGGGGAGAACGTCTTTCCGCCGGAAGTCGAGGACGTAATCACCAACCACCCGAAGGTGGCAGAAGCGATTGTTGTCCCGGTCTCCGACGAGCAGTGGGGCGAAGTTGGCAAAGCCGTCATCGAAGGCGAGGAGTCGCTCACGCTCGATGAACTGCAGTCGTTCATGCGCGAACGGATTGCGAAATTCAAGATACCGCAACAGCTCACGTTCGTCGACGCGATGCCGATGAGCGGGCCGGGAAAGATTGACCGGAAAGCCATCGAGGAGACGTACGGCACGGCTGCTGAGGACACAACGTAACTGATACTATGCAACAGACTACCACGACAGCTGACCGAATTGGATTGACTGGATACGGCCGTTATCTCCCCGACAACCGACTCACCGGCGAGGAAGTCGCCGACGCAAGTGGGCTTCCCGAGGAGGTTGTTATCGAAAAGATGGGGCTCACCGAGAAACGTGTCTGCTCGCCTGATGCAGACCACTGTACGGATATGGGCGTCAAGGCAGCAGAAAAAGCGATCGCGGCTGCCGATATCGACGCTGACAGCATCGATGTCGTTCACTACCACGGCAGCGAGTACAAGGATTACTACGTCTGGTCGGCCGCGGCGAATATCACCGAACGTATCGGCGCGGACAACGCCTACGCTACCGAGACGTACGCTCTCTGTGCAGGCTGTCCGCTCGTGGTCAAGGAGGTTCGTGCCCAACTACTCGCTGGCGATATCGACCGCGCGTTACTCGTGACTGCCAGCCGTGAAGAGGACCTTATCGACTACGAGAATACCGACTCCTCGTTCATGTTCAACTTCGGCAGTGGCGCAGCCGCCTATATTCTCGAAGCCGACCCTGACCCAGACCGGACCAGCGCGTGGGTCCGTGCCGGTCATGCCGTTACCGACGGCTCCTTCTCGAACGATGTCGTCATGCATGGCGGCGGGTCACGCAATCCTCCGACCCACGAAACCATCGACGAGAATCTCCATACGCTCGATGTGCCGGACCCTGACGGGATGAAAGAACGACTGGCTCCGGTGAGCCTCCCGAACTATCTTGACGTTGCCGATACTGCGCTTGAGCGCTCGGGCTACACGCGGGACGATATTGATTTCGTCGCCGTCACGCACATGAAACGGTCGTTTCACGAGCTATTGCTGTCCGAACTCGGCGTCGACCCCGACGCGGATGGCTACTATCTTGATGAGTACGGCCACGTTCAAAGCGCCGACCAGATTCTTGCACTGGATGAGGGTGTTGAAAGCGGGCGTGTCGAGCCGGGAGACCTCGTTTTGTTTCTTGGTGCTGGAACCGGCTATACCTGGTCGGCGGCGGTGCTTGAATGGGAAGGGAAAACCTGGTAGCGTCCCGTCTTTGGCTGTTAGGCTACAGACAGGTTGAGGCGTCTCTCGCCGACGATAATCGGAACGCACATAATCATCCTTGCCAGAAGGTAGCACAATGAGTGCAGGCCTCGCCGCACGACTTGAACGAATCGGCACAGGGGGCAAGTTTCTGATTGTCCCAATGGATCACGGCATTACACTCGGTCCCGTCACTGGACTGGCCGATATCGAGTCAACGATAGATGCTGTCACGCGTGGGGGCGCAGATGCCGTCCTCACGCAGAAAGGAATCGCTCCACGAGTACATCCGAATAAAAACGACGCCGGCTTTATCGTCCACGTGAATGGGTCGACGACTATCGGCCCCGAGGAGATGGACAAACGCGTCACCGGGACGGTAAAAGACGCCGTCCGTGCTGGTGCTGACGCTGTCTCGTTCCACATTAACGTCGGCAGCGAGTACGAACCCAAACAGCTCAGCCAGCTGGGCGAGTTGACCACCGACGCGGCAGAGTACGGGATGCCGGTACTCGCAATGACGTACGCTCGCGGTCACGACATCCGCGATACGGACGACCCTGAAGGGTTTGCGGAGGATTTGGCCCATGCAACCCGACTCGGCGAGGAACTCGGCGCAGATGTCATCAAGACGGCTTATTCGGGAACGCCTGAGAGCTTCGAACGGGTTGTCGAAGCCACCCGACTCCCGGTCGTCATCGCTGGTGGGAGCAAAGGAACCGACGAACAGACCCTTTCTATGGTTCGCGGTGCAATGGATGCTGGAGCGGCCGGCGTCTCAATGGGTCGGTCTATTTTCCAGCACGACGACCCGGAAGCCATCACCGAAGGCATTGCGACGGTCATTCATGACGGCGCAGACCCAGCCGAAGCCGCTCGGAACGCGGGTCTCAGTGCTGACTGATTTCCCCCACGAAGCGAAATTGAAATCGTTTCAGTTGGTACTATATTGAACACTCTTGCCACCCCGGGGTGGTGAGTATGGTACTGAAGGTACGTCCGGCAGTATCAGGCTGTTTCTTCCGTCTGGTCGCGCTTGCCGTCGCTCGAAAACAGGTCGCGGTTGTTGTAGACGAGCGCGGCAAACACCAGCATAAAGATGAGGTCGATGTAGCTTGCTACAAGCTGGCCGACGAAGAAATCCAGAATGCCGGCAGCCTGCTCGGAGAGGGCTGATGTTAGTATCAATCCGCCCCAGCAGAGCACGGCGAGATGAGTAATCTTCACATAGAGCAGTCGTCGCTCGCCCGATACACGGGAGGCGACCCGTGAGAGCGGCCCATACAGCAGATACGCGCCGACGATATACGAGAGAAAGGCACCACCGGACATCAGCGACTCGCCAACGCCTGTCGTCACCCATGAGGCAAGCGCAAACCAAGGGAGCGCAACGAAGGGGACGAGCAACATAACAAACTGCTTATTGGAGAGATGAACCAGCTCGCGAAGGATGTAGACGACGATTGCGAGCACTCCGGTATAGGCGAAAAAGCGGACAACAGATTGCTCGCGGCCGCCGGTTCCGGTGACGGTGACTGTCAACAGTTCGAGACCCATCATTACGTACGTCGCTGCCATGAACACCGCCGGAAGCGTCCCAAGCAACAGGATGGACCGTCTATGTCCGGAGGCAACCGCGACGCGGCTGAAAAAGCCAAGCGCGCCAAGAGCGAGCGCAAGGGCGGTCCCGAAGTACAGAGCGGTCGGGCTAAAGAGCAATTCTCCTGTCATTTCATTCACTCTCAACGGCGACGATATCACCGCGCGAAACGCTGAATTCGCCCATAATTGCTCTGAGGTCCTCCGCCTCTTCGTCCAGTTCCTGTGCCAGGTTTGCAACTGTTTCCGTCGAGGCTGTTACCTCCTGTGAGGTGGCCGATACCTCGCCTGTTTGGTCACGTGTGTCCTCTGCGATATCCGCAACGGAATCGACGATGGCTGAAATCTCCTGTGCGGTGGTGGCCTGTTCGTCAGCCGTCTGGTTGATATCCTGAATGCTCGTATCGACGTCGTTGATATCTTGTGCAATCGTATCGAGTTGGTCGCGGACACGAGAGACATCATCTGCCGCCGTTCTGATGCTTGCATCGACCTCCGAGATTTCATCCGCGGTTTCGACAGCACGCCCCTGTACGCTCTGGAGGGTTCGCTCGATATCATCGACGGCTTCCATTGCCTCCCCTGCCAGATTCTTGACCTCGTTTGCGACGACAGCGAACCCATCGCCGGCGTTCCCGCCACCAGTTCCGGCGCGAGCAGCCTCGATGTTGGCGTTTAGCGCGAGCATGTTAATTTGGTCAGCAATCTCGTCGATGGTGGCGATAACCTGTTCAATCTGTTGGGCCTCATCGACCAGTTCGTCGACGGTATCGACCACCATCTCGGTCCGGTCAACGGTCTCTTCCATCATCTCGGCCGTATTCGCTGCGGCCGTTCGGCCGTCGCTTGCAAGCGTCGAGACGTCATCGGACTGCTTGGCTATCTCGGTCGTCGTTGAGGCGACTTCCTCGGTTGCAGCCGAGAGGCTGCTAATCTCGCCTGCTGCTTCGTGGAGTTCCTCAGCCTGTGTCTCGGCTCCCTGTGCGATATCGGTGATTGCCCCGGCAACGTCCTGGCTACCGCGGCGAATCTCACGCCCCGAGTTATCCAGGTCGGCGGACATCTCGTCGATGGTCGCTGCCGAATCCTGTGCCTTGGCAACTGCCGAACCAAGTTCTTCGAGCATTTCGTTGTATGAGTCCGCAATCGACTGAAGCGCTTTGTCATCGGTCTCGACGGTCAGGCGCTGGTCCAGGTCACCGTCCGCTGAGGCGGCCATCGCCTCGGAAAAGCGCTCGGCGATATCGAGCAACTGCTGATTTTGTGCCTCTGCCTCCTGTTGAAGTTGTTCTGCGTTTTCTTTCGCTTCCGTTGCGCGTTTGCGCTCTTGTTCTATCTCTTTCCGGGTTTCCTCCAGGTTTGTCACCATCTCGCTCAGCTCGTCGCGCATGAGCGCAATGGAATCGTAGAGGTCCGCAATCTCGTCGTTACGACTCGTTTCGATTTCGGTATCGAACTCCCCGGAACCGATACGCTCTGCGCGCTCGCTCAGCCGTCGCAACGAGAGCGCGACGTTTCCTCCGAGGACAATACCGACAAGCCCCAGATTTAACAGTAACAGAATCATCAGCCCTGCCAGCGCGGCGATACCACGCTCCGTGGCTTCGTCGGCTGGCCCTGCATCAATGTGTAACCCAAAAATAACGGCGACTGTGAGGGTTAACAGAAAAATCCCTGCCAGTGCGGCCCCAATTTTCAAACTATACCGTTCCTGTATCCGTGTGTGTAAAGCTCCCCTCATAGCTACCCCAGATTACTCTGACGTCCATACTGTTCACTGCTAGTAATTAAAAGGATTATGTGCGCTATCGAACAAAACGATACTCCGCCCGATTGCAGAATTGTTTTACTCTCGGTGGTGCATGTCATTGGCAACGATGATTCGGAGGCACGACCCATGACGATGGAAGACCAGATAGACGAACTCCGCGAACGTCGGGAGGAAGCGCTGCTTGGCGGCGGGCAAGAGCGGATTGACGCACAACACGAGAAAGGAAAGCTCACCGCGCGCGAGCGAGTCGAGTACTTTCTCGATGATGATACCTTCACGGAGTTCGACCAGTTCAGGACTCACCGGTGTCACAACTTCGAGATGGACGAAAAGCAGATTCCCGGCGACGGGGTCGTCACAGGATACGGCGAAGTCGACGGGCGCAAGGTGTTCGTCTTCGCGCACGACTTTACGGTCTTTGGCGGGTCGCTTGGCGAAGTGTTCGCCGAGAAAGTCACCAAGGTGATGGACCGCGCTGTCGAGACCGGTGCTCCAATTATCGGGCTGAACGACTCTGCGGGTGCCCGGATTCAGGAAGGCATTGACTCGCTGGCTGGCTATGCAGAAATCTTCCACCGCAATCAACTGGCAAGCGGGGTTGTCCCGCAGATTTCAGCGATTATGGGCCCGTGCGCGGGCGGGGCGGTTTACTCCCCTGCAATCACGGATTTCATCATGATGGTACAGGAGACGAGCCATATGTTCATCACGGGACCTGACGTTATCGAGACGGTTACCGGCGAACAAGTTGGGTTCGACGAGCTTGGCGGTGCGAGCACGCACAGCACGGAATCCGGCGTCGCTCAGTTGACGGCGGCAGACGAAAAGGCGGCACTGGATGATATTCGCCACCTGCTTTCGTATCTGCCACAGAACAACGTCGAGGACCCACCACGCGTCGACCCGTGGGATGACCCGGAGCGACGGTCGGAGAAACTCAGAGAGATTGTCCCCAACGAGCCACGAAAGCCCTACGACATGACGAACGTTATCGACGAAGTGGTCGATGAGGACTCCTTTTTCGAGGTTGCGGAAGGGTTCGCTCGCAATCTCGTGATTGGGTTTGGCCGCCTCGATGGCCACGCAATCGGTGTCGTGGCAAACCAGCCACGAGTCAACGCCGGCACGCTCGATATCGACTCGTCGGTCAAGGGAGCGCGTTTCGTCCGGTTCTGTGATGCCTTTAATATCCCAATCCTCACATTCGTCGACGTCCCCGGGTTCATGCCGGGAACGGACCAGGAACATGGCGGCATCATCAAACACGGCGCGAAGTTGCTCTATGCCTTCTCCGAGGCAACGGTGCCGTTGATGACGGTCATCACACGCAAAGCCTACGGCGGAGCGTATGACGTGATGGCGTCGAAACACATCGGCGCAGATGTCAACTACGCATGGCCAACAGCGGAGATTGCAGTGATGGGACCAAAGGGTGCTGTTAACGTGCTCTTCCGCAAAGAGCTGGCAAACGCTGAGGACCCCGAACAGCGACGCCAGGAACTTATCGAGGAGTACCGTGACCAGTTCGCCAACCCGTACACGGCAGCAGACCGCGGCTTTATCGACGATGTGCTTGAACCGCAGGAGACGCGGCCACAGCTTATCAGCGACCTCGAAATGCTGCGCTCGAAACGCAAAAACCGTCCTGACCGAAAACACGGCAACATCCCACTGTAACGATGAGCGAGGAGACAGTCGCAATCGATGGCGCACAATTTAAGCTCCCTCCGGACGCCACCTCCGACGAGGCAGCAGCAATCGCGGCGGCGGTCGCTGCGGCCGTCCGCGACGATGGAGAAGACGCGGACCCTGAGCCGACGTGGGATGGCAAGCGGTTCCGATTCGCGGCACGGCTGAATGCCGTCTCGGGCATCCACCGCCGCGTGCCACAGGGAGCACCGACAGATAGCTGGACAGCAGCAGGCCGAGCGGATAGATTCAACCGATAACATATGACAGCGAACACATTCGATAAAGTACTGGTTGCGAACCGTGGTGAGATTGCCGTCCGCGTCATGCGGGCGTGTAAGGAACTGGACATTGAGACGGTGGCCGTCTACAGCGAGGCAGACAAACACGGCGGCCACGTCAGATATGCCGATGAAGCGTACAACGTCGGTCCTGCACGAGCGGCCGAATCGTATCTCGACCATGAGGCAATTATCGACGTTGCACAGCGAGCAGGAGCGGACGCGATTCATCCGGGCTATGGCTTCCTTGCCGAGAACGCCACCTTCGCCGGCAAAGTCGAAGACACCGACGGCGTCACGTGGATTGGCCCATCCGCCGACTCGATGACGAATCTCGGGGAGAAGACCAATGCCCGCGGAATCATGCAGGAAGCGGATGTTCCAATTGTTCCCGGGACAACTGAACCTGTCACGGAACCCGAGGAGGTCGAAGCCTTCGGCGAGGAACACGGCTATCCAATCGCCATCAAGGCGGAGGGTGGCGGTGGCGGCCGTGGGATGAAAGTCGTCCATGAACCCGACGAAATCGAAGAGCTACTCGAAAGCGCCCAGCGCGAAGGGGAGGCGTATTTCGACAACGCATCGGTCTATCTCGAACGATTTCTCGAAACGCCGCGACACATTGAGGTCCAGATTGTTGCAGACGAACACGGCAACGTCCGGCATCTCGGCGAGCGTGACTGTTCGCTTCAGCGGCGTCATCAGAAGGTTATCGAAGAAGGCCCATCACCCGCAATTTCCGATGAACTTCGCGAAAAGATTGGCGAGGCCGCCCGTCGTGGCGTCCGTGAAGCCGAATATACCAACGCCGGAACAGTCGAGTTCCTCGTCGAGGAAGACGTCGACCGCGACCCGAATGAGCCACTCGGTCCGGAGACGAACTTCTATTTCCTCGAAGTCAACACGCGGGTGCAGGTTGAACATTGCGTGACCGAAGAAATCACGGATATCGACATCGTCAAATGGCAACTGCGGATTGCACAGGGTGAGGAGCTTGATTTCGAACAGGATGACGTCGAAATCGACGGTCACGCCATCGAGTTCCGAATCAACGCCGAGAACGCGGCAAACGAGTTCGCACCGGCGACAGGCGGTAAACTCGAAACGTATGACCCGCCGGGTGGTCCCGGCGTTCGGATGGACGATGCCATGCGACAGGGCGATAAACTGGTCACCGATTACGACTCGATGATAGCCAAACTCATCGTCCGCGGCAGCGACCGCAAAGAGGCAATCACGCGGAGCAAACGCGCGCTTGCGGAGTATGATATCGACGGCGTCGTGACTATCATCCCGTTCCACCGGCTGATGCTCACCGACCAACTATTCCTCGATGGCAAACACACGACAAAATATCTCGATAATGAGATGGACCGCTCACGTATCGAGGAGGCACAGGAGCGGTGGGGGAGCGAAACGAAAAGCGATGATGATGACGAGGAGACCGTCCAGCGTGAGTTCACCGTCGAGGTTGACGGCAAACGCTTCGAAGTGGAGCTCGAAGAGCGCGGACAACCTCCTGTCCAGACCGCAAACACTGGCGGGTCGAACCGGCCAGCATCCGCTGGCCCGAGCAGCGGCGGAAGCG
>LFFM01000498.1_pt1 | contig 27502 bp, 27 predicted proteins | sample 643131 | NCBI WGS metagenome assembly LFFM01 (sample SAMN03777445, study PRJNA286221) | soda lake metagenome | biome: soda lake; feature: Kulunda steppe; material: water; isolation source: sample Tc-Br brine of Tanatar trona crystallizer | place: Russia: Kulunda steppe | collected 2011-07
GATCCGAGGACAGCGAATCCATGTCCACGTCCTTCGGGTCGAATCCTTCGATGACCGTTACCTCCTTACCGTACCTGCGCTCGTCGATGCGGATGCTGATCTGCTGGGACTCCTTCGCGACGTCCTCACAGACGCAGAGTTCCTGGGGCAGCCCGCACGTCGAGCAGACTTCCGACATTACATTCTGAGGGTACAGGATGGCGGTATTAAATAGTGTCGGGAGTGCAGGGCGGTTGCACGCGAGCACATCGGTTCGGACCTGCACACGCCGACGCCGATCATCCGTCCGTGAACAGCCCGCCGATCATCCGTCCGTGAATAGCCCGCCGATCATCCGCCCGCGAACAGCCCGCCGATCATCCGTCCGTGAACAGCCCGCCGATCATCCGCCCGCGAACAGCCCGCCGATCACGGGCGTCGCCTCCAGCGCCAGCCGGCGGACGGCCCGGCGGACGTCGTCCGCCTCCTCGCGGCTCACCCGGCCCGCGTAGACGGCGCGCTCGTAGACGGCGCCCACCTCGTGGACGCGGTCATCGACGCCGCGGACGCGCAGGGCGTCGAGGTACTCCCGCGGCGTCTCGCCGGATCGCCGGCGACGATACCGCCTTTCAAGCAGCCGTTCGAGGTCCGCAAACGCCCGCTCGACGTCGGCGGTCGGCGTCCGCCGCCGCGCCGGCAACCGAATCCGAAGAGCACGTCCGACTCGCGTCGTCGCGCCGGTATGGTGTGCACCGGCGACGGTGACGACGACGAGGAACAAGCCGTATCCGAGCGTCTCACGCGACGGCAGCGCGATCCGGTCCACCAGGGACGGTCCCTCGTCGCTCCCTTCGACTGCGGCGTCCGCCCCGAGCTCGTCGGGTGCAGGCCCGTCGCCGGAGATTCCCTCCAGCGCCTCGTCGGGGGCATCCGAGCCGGTTGCGTCGTCGGTTGCCGACTCGTTTTCGCCGTCGGCGTCCTCACCGAACTGGCTGGTTGGGTCGTCGGGGGCGGTGTCGTCCTCGAGGAGGTCCGTCCCGCCGGCGGGGGCAGTGAGCTCGGTGTCGACGTCCTCGGCACCGCCGGCGCGCGCCTCCGCGAGCCGGGTCTCACGGACCTGGTCGCGCTCCGCGCCCGGGGTCGGATCGAACTCCACCCAGCCGTGCTCGGGGAAGTACACTTGGACCCAGGCGTGTGCGTCCTGCCCGCGAACGACCCACTCGTCGTCGTCCACCTGCTCGCCGCTGCTGTATCCCGTCACGAACTGGGCGGGGATCCCCTGCGATCGGAGCATCGCGACCATCGTCGTCGCGAAGTACGTACAGTAGCCCGCGTCCATCTCGAAGAGGAACGCGTCGGCAACGTCGCCGTCGGGGCGCTCGACGGTCAGCGAGTAGTCGTACTCCTCGATCAGATACGATTCGATCGCGACCGCCGCGTCGTAGTGCGTCTCCGCGTCCGCGTCCTCGAGGATCTCCGCGGTTCGGTCGCCAACCCGCTCCGGCGTGCTCTCGGGAAGTTGGGTGTAGCGGTCCTCGATCCCGTCGTCGTACTCCTCGCTCGCCTCGCGCAGTTCGTCCGGGTCAGCGTCGACGACGCGACTCTCGACCGGGACGGCGTCGCCCGGGATCAGGGGCGTTCCGGGCCGGAGGGTGCCTCGATCGTCGACCTGCATGCTGTCCGCGACCGGCCCGCCGGCCTCGACGGCCTGCCATGGTGCGGGCAACGCCCGCATCTCGGTCTCGGGCACGACCGTCGACTCAATCTCGACGACGTCACCCGGCGGGCCGGAGAGCGGCCCGTCGACGGGCTCCTCCTCGCCCGACCGAACCCATCCGTCGCCGGTGTAGGTGTCGTATGCGCCGGCGTGCCAGTTCGACTCTGCCTCGCTTTCGATGGTGAACCGTACCTCCGGAGAGAGCTGCGTGGACCCGACGATCGTGAGCTCGTCGTCGTCGACGAGCGTGGACTCCAGCCCCGGCGTCCCGCGATCGGCACCCCACGGTTGGGCTGCGCCCGCCGGGATCAGCGTGACGGTCGCGCTCGCGACGAGCATCACCGCCAGCAGCAGCGCGAGCGTGTCACCCCGTCCCGAAAGCCCGCCAGGGACCCGCAGCGTCGTCACGCCCGCCGCGAGCGCGGCGCCGAGCACCCCGACGAGCGTGACGAGCTCGCCCGCGTCACCCGTCAGGACGAGAAATCCGAGGACCGCACCGGCCACCGCCGCCGCGAGGACGTGCCGGCCCCGTCCGGTTAGGTACGCGACGAGGAACGTGGGGGCAGGTACGACCGCCAACACCCAGACGTCCGCGAGCGCGAGCCGGAGCACCGAGAGGCCGGTGAGCAGCGCGACGGTGTCGAAGAACACGTTTCGAACCGAAAAGAGCGCCCGCTGGCTCTCGGGGACGGTGAAGTAGTACGCCACGAGCGCAACGGCAAACAGCAGGACTGCGGCCCGGATCGCCGTCCGCTCGTCGAGCAGTCGTGAACAGCCGAGCCCGACGACGATCGAGAGGGCTGCCACGGCAACGAGACGGTCGCTTCCCCCCACGATGTCTGTGATCGAGAGGAGCGTGTGGAGGTACGCCGCGACGACGGCCACGACGCCGATGGTCGACGGATCGAACGAGCCCGCGGGAATCCATCCGCCGAACGCCTCGTGAACTCGCCCGACCACGCTGCCGTCACGGGTACCTGAATCGTCGGGTCGCTCGTGCATGTGGCTCATTTTTGCGTCCCTCCGCGCTCAATCGTCGCCGCCGACGAGTTCCCGTCAGGATCCGGCTGCACGGCCCGGCCGTCGCGGGCATCCAAAACCGACTCCATGGACGGTGACCGCTCATCGGTTGTTCCCGTCCTGCCGGTCGATCCCGTCTCACCGGCCGCTCCCGCTTCGGCGGTTGCATCCATCTCGTCGGGCGATTCATCCTCGCCAACGGCCTCGGCGCGAAGGTCCGAAAAGCGCACGGTCCGCCCGCCGGCGTGGATCCGCGCGTCGCCCGTATCGGCGACGATGCGTACGTCCGCATCGAACTCCCCCGACGGCGACCCGGGTCCGGTCCGTGCGGTCAACTCGAGGAGGTCGCGTCGTCCAGTCGGTCCGGGCGAGGCGGCCGTCTTCCCGTCCGGGAGGCGAACGTCGACCGGGACGCCGTCGGCGAGCAGCGCGAGCCCGAGGCTGACGGTCGCGCTCGCGAGGACGTCCGCGGCCTCGCCATCCGCCCCGTCGACGGTTCGACCGACAATGGAGGCGCGACGGCGGGCGGTCTCGGCCGCGAACTCCTTGACGACGAGGTCGTCGTGTTTGGCGGTCGCGGGCCAGTGGACGTCCCGAAGCGAGTCGCCGTGTGCGTACTCGCGAAGCCTGTCGAACTCCTCACGCCGACGGCTTCGACCGAGCGCCTCCTCGGCGTAGAGCCCGCTCCGATACCGTGCCGGAACGGGATGTCGTTCCGGGTACGCCAGCGCCGTCCCGCGCTCGTCGATCACGATCTCCCGGGTGAACAGCCCGAACACGTCGGTCGGCTCGACCCGCACCGGACCGAACCGTCGCTCCCCCCGGGCCGCGTACTCGACGGTATACGTCGCCGGCTCGGCGCCGATGGTCGTCCGGATCCCCTCGGCGTTCCCGATCAACCCGTCGTCCGTTCCGTCGGTCACGCGGGCGACGAACGTGGAGGCCGCTCGTTCCGAGTCGTCATCGTCCCCGAACGAGAGCGAGATCTCCCGATGCTCGCCGACGAATCCGTCGGCGGGTCTCGACCGCCGGACTTTCGGACGGGTGATGCGTGAGACCTGCAGGTAGCCCGCGACGAGGGCGATGGTTCCCGACAACACCACCGCGTTGAGCGCGCGGCCGCCGCTGGCAACGGCCATGAGCACGCCGAGGACGCAGACGGCCGCCACGACGCGACCGCGTCGGGTGAGTCTCAGGGATGTCATCGGTCGATCATTCCACCGAAACCGAGTCGAGCGCCTCGTCGACGACGTCCGTGCCGCTCGTGCCGCCCGAGTCGGTTCGGATACGGTGTGCGAGCACCGTCCGCGCTTCCCGCTTCACGTCGTCGGGGACGACGTAGTCGCGGCCGTTCAACACCGCCCGTGCCTGTGCCGCCCGCAACAGCGCGAGGCTCCCTCGCGGACTGACCCCGAGCGTGGCGTTGCGTCTGGTGTGCGTCGCGAGGCGGGCGACGTAGCCGCGCAAGGGGCCGGTCGTCTCGACGCCCGCGACGGTCGCGCGCGCCCGACGCAGTTCCTCGACGCTCGCGACGGCATCGATCGATTCGACCGGATGGCCGGCGTGGTCGTCGACCATGCGATCGAGCATTCGGGCCTCCTCGTTCGTCCCGGGATACCCGAGCCGGACCTTCTTCGTGAACCGGTCGACCTCCGCGACGGGCAGCTCGTAGGTCTGGCCCGGCTCGACGTCGTTTTGCGTCGCGATCACACAGAAGGGATCCGGAAGCGTCCGGGTCACCCCGTCCGTCGTCACCTGACGCTCCTCCATCGCCTCCAGCAGCGCCGACTGCGTCTTCGGCGGGGCGCGGTTGATCTCGTCGCCGAGCACGAAGTTGGCGAACACCGGCCCGGGCCGAAAGTCGAACTCGTCCGTACGTTGATTAAACACGTTGACGCCGGTGACGTCCGACGGGAGGAGGTCCGGCGTGAACTGGACGCGCTTGAACGAGGCGTCGAACGAGCGTGCGACCGCCTTCGCCAGGGTGGTCTTTCCCACGCCCGGCACGTCCTCGATGAGGAGGTGTCCCCGTGCAAGGACGGTAACGAGAACGTCCTCGACGACCTCGCGTTTCCCGACGATCACGCCCTCGACGTTGTCGATCACCCGGTCGGTGAGCGCGGACGCTTCCGACGCACCGAGGGCGGGAGCCTCCGTCGTCCCCGCCTCGGTGGCGTCGGTCATCTCGTCCATCGCTCCGTCCGGCCGTGGAGGTCGTTTGGGGAACCGTTCACCCGTCTCGTCAACCGGTCGGCTCCCGCCGGACGGTTCGATGCGGGCGTCTCCGGCAGCGTTGACCGATCCGCAGATGTGAAGCGATCCATGTGAACACAGCACGCGCTTCGTGGCGTACGGGGTCATAAGGACGACGGCATCATAGACGTTCCGCCGCTCCGCGGCTGCCGTGCACGGTCGCTACGGGACTCACGTCGGATCGGAAAGGCGAAAACGAAGCCAAAGCCGGAGTCGAAGCTCAACGGCGAACCGTTCGGATCGGAAGGACCGTTCAGGCCGGAAGGGTGTCGATCCCGTTGATCTCGACGTAGCCGTAGCCACACTCGGTACAGCGCCACTTTCGTTTCTCACCGAGGTGGAGCTGCATCGACGCCGTCCGGTAGAACGGGAGCGTCTCCTCGCAGGCGGGACAGTCGACGTCTTTCTCCAGCGCCATGTGTTACGGCTCTCTCCGGCGCGGATTTCAAGTTATTGGTTCGAACCGATTCCCGACTCCTCGCCCGTAGCGGATCGATGGCTCGTAGGTGATGGATCGATCCGCAGGCGATGGGAACGCTTAATCCCCGGGCGAGCGGTCCGTCGAACGTTCGGTCATGAGTTCAGTCCACGCCCTGGCCCGCCGCGTCGGTCGCCTGCTTCGGGCGGGTCGATCCGCCGTCCGATACGGCCTCCGGATCGACACCAACCCCGTTCCCGCGGAGTGGTCACACGTGACGAAGGTCGACCCCGAGGAGCGAAAGAAGCTCCCGCTCGCGTTCCCGCGATATCTCGTCCACACGGACGCGATCTCCGTCGGCGGCTCCGCGGACGTCACCGACGAGAACACGGCCGCCACGTTCGCGCTGCTCGAGGCGCTCCCGACCCCCGCGTTTCACGAGCCGAGCGGCGCGAGCCACGTCACGCCCGAGACGCTCTCGGCGGCGACGTTCCTCGCGGTTCCGCAGGTGCTCAACGGCGAGGACGACGCGTTCGTCGGCACGTTCGGGACGGGCGTCGAGGCGATCCGCGAGGAGATGGCTCCGAAGATCCTCGGGGCCGCCGGACACGTGCCCGTCGTCGGCGACCGCCTCGCGTCGGCCCTCACCGATCTCTTGCTCTCGCGAGCGGTCGTCGAGGCCTACATCGTCCAAAATCCCGACAGCGCGGCGGCCCGGGAGAGCGGCGTGACGCCCGCGGACGTTCTCGACGCGGCCGACGCGAAGCGACGCGCCATGGCCGCCGAGTACGTGCTCGGCGCGGAGATCTGTTATCTGGAGTACTCCGGCACTTACGGCGGCGACGATGCGCTCGCCGCGCTCGGGGCCATCGACGGCGGTCTCGACTGGACGCGGGTCTGGTACGGCGGCGGCGTCGATTCACGCGAGCGGGCGGCCGCAGTGCTCGACGCGGGTGCCGACGCGGTCGTGGTCGGCGACGCCTTCCACCGGATCGCGGAGGAGGAGGCGACGCTCGCCGCCGAGTACCTCGACGCGGTTGATGTGGAAGGCGACGAGGATCCACCGGGTGCGGCCGGCTGGCTCGCCGAGACCGTCGAGATCGAGGACACCGCGGCGGCACGGTACCTCTCGACGATCCCGTCCGTGGACGACCCCGTCACGGAGGCGCGGCGGTGTCTCGCGGCGGGCCTGATCGCCCGGCGGGCGCTCGCGACCGGCGACGTTCACACGGCCGACGACGGTCGTCTCCGGCTCGACGGAGAGGTCGTCTCCGCGGTCGAGCGTGCGGTCTGTGCCGGCGTCGACGATCCCGGGGAGTTCGCCACCCGCCTCGTCGCCGCGGCGGTCCACGACGGCGAAACCGCCCTCCCGTCGTGGAAACTCGCGGACGTTCGGTGACCGTCCGACGGCGAGCGATCCCGATCACGGCACTACGCACCCGACCACGGCACAACTGACCACGACGACACGGTGACCACGGCGACACGAGCGACGCCGGCACGTTTTATGTTCCTCGCCGAGCAGTGACCGGCAACGACATGTCCGAGGATGGATCGGACGGGGGTACCGAAGCCGAACCGGTTCGGCTCTGGAAGCGTCCGCCTGCGGAGCGAACGGTCGGCGACGACGACGGAATGATCCCGATCGACGACCTCCACCTTCACCGGTACTGCCCGGTGTTCCCGTACGGTCGCAGTGGAGCGGGCGATCCGGCGTACGACGAGGCGGCTCGGGAGGCCGAGCGCGACCTGCGCTCGACGGAAACGGACGGGGTCGGCGTCGAACCTGTGGACGTCGACGATCGCGCGGAGCCGGTGCGATTCGTCGACGGGCCGGTTCGGCTCGCGCTGAGACACACGCCGACGGTGATCCTCCTCGCCACCGTCGTCTTCTTCGTATCCGCGGAGTTCGCCGACGGCGTCGACGGGATCTCCGCGTTCTTTCCGCTGCTCTCGACCGGCGAATGGGTCGGAATCGTCGGGGCGATCCTCCTCTACGCCGCGCTTCTCGGCCTGGTCCTCGACGTGGGGCTCTTCGAACCGCGTGAACTCTACGAGGCGACGGTCGTGTACGGGTTGTTCGGGTTCCTCTCGCTCGGCACCCTCGTCTCCATCTCCCTCGTGATCACCGGGACGACGCTGGTCACCGACCCGATGGCGTTCGCGACCGGAGAGGGGATCGGCGAGGTTCCGAACAACATCGTCTTCACCTCCGGGTATCTGTTGTTGCTTCTCGTCTCTGGGCTGTTCGTCTACGACGGACTCCTCCGAACGGAACGTCTGTTCGAGGGGCTCTCACGGGCCGACGTGGTCGAAAACGGGGCTGCATACGAGGAGGATCGACGCAGGCTCGTCAGGCTGCTCACGCACGCTCCGTTCGACCGAAACGTCGAGGGGACCGGATCGGGTTCCGCGGCCGGCGGTTCGACCGACCCGGAGGGGGACGCCACGACGTTTCGGGAGCGCGTCCCCGTTCGCACGGCATCGCTCTTCGCGGTGCTCTTTTTGAGTCAGTACGCCGTCGTCTGGTTCGTCGGCCGGGGACCACAGAACCTCGACTACTGGGTGACGACCGTCGGCAACCTCACGCTGAACTTCGTGCTCGTCGTCGTCGCGTTCCAGTTCGTCGTGCTGGTCGCATGGTTCTACCGGCTGTTGAACGAGGATCGGTACGCCTCCGAGGCGGACGCAACGTCGACCAATGCGGAGTCGTCAACCGGTGAGGAGTCGTCACCCCCTCACGAGCCCGATCGAACCGGCGTCGCGCTCGGATACCGGCCGTTCCACGCCGACGGACACGCCGGGTACCGCGATCTCGGCAAGTTCGCGACCCGCGTCAACCTCCTCCTGATCTTCGCCGGGTTCTACCTCGTCTATCGACTCTTCGTGCAGGGGGCTCGAGTGCTTCCCGGCGAGATGGTGCCCGAGGGGTTCGCCGCGTTCACCGGCGAGCTCGTCTGGTTCGCCAGCTTCCTCGCGCCCGTCTTCGTCTACGGCGTCGTCGCCTGTGCGTGGATCTACTACTCCTTCTGGCAGATCCATCTCCGAATGCTCCGCGAGCGTGAGTGGCGATACTTCACGCGAACGGACGGGTACGACGCCGACGACGACTGGACGCTCCGCACGTCGGCACCCGTATGGCCCGTCAACGGAGGCGTTCTCTGGACGCTCGTCAGCGGCACCTTCAGCCCCGTGGTGATCTACCTGGTTGAAGTAATCTAGAGGAGCAGGTCCGTCTCGGCGTAGTGGGCGATCACGTAGCCGCCGAGAAAGAGCACGCCGCCGACGTTGGTCAGCAGGTGGTGTTCCTGACGGATGAAGACCACGCCGATCACCATGCCCGCGACGAGCGTGACGACGCCACAGAGGATCCCGAGTCGGCGCCAGGTCGCCGCGGGGATCACCCCCTCGTCGACGTCCCGGGCGGGTCGTCGTGGGTGGGGACCCCGGCCGGGATCCGCGGGGTCGCCGTCGAGGAACACGCCCGTCGCCCCCCGGTGGGCGACGAGGTAGCCGGTCCATGCGGTGAACGCGGCGAGATACACCGGCCACGTCAGTCCCTGATACGCCCAGACGAACCCCGAGGAGAGCGACGCGGAGGTGAGCAGAAATCCGACGAGAAAGACCGCCCAGCTCGTCCGCGACAGCCCCATATCGGGGAGCCGACCGATCAACGCCGCGGCGTCCGACGTCGCGGCGTCCGACGTCGTGTCATCCAACGACGCGGCGTCCGAGTCGTCGTCGGCAGATCCGGGCGTCACAGCGGCCTCCCCATCATCCCGTAGTGGGCGAACATGTAGCCCGTGATGCTCGTGACCCCGGCAAGCGTCGCCCGTTCGACGCCCGGCTCGACGATCGTCCGCGCGAAGAGCGTGATCCCGCCCGCGATCAGAAGCGCACCGATCGCGAGCGCGGCGGCGCGTACGCCGATCGCTCGGGGATCGGCGCCGTCGCTCGTCCCGCGAACGACGCCGACGAGCCGACGGTCGGGCCAGCGATACACCCCGAACTGCGAGAGCTTGAAGCCGGCGAAAAAGAGGACGATCCCCGCGGTGACCGGAAGGACGTCCCCCTCGAACGCGTGGGTGCCGGCGAGCCCGGATCCGGCGGCGATGACGACGGCGCCGCCGAGCAACCAGCCGTAGTCGTTCCGTTGGTGTGGCACGTCGTCGGTGCGAACCGCCCCGACCATGTTAACGGTTTCGGCGCGGGCGACCGCAGGGAGGAAGCCGACAGGATCACCGAAGGGACGGCCGCCGGAACGAAAGCGTGCGAATCGGCACCGTGTGAATCGGTGCCGTTTTGACCTCGATGACCGTAGAGACGATCGATGCGCGACGTCCTGGCCGAGACGCTGTTCAGGGAGCCCGAGGGATGGCAAAGCGGCGCGCTCTGGCTCGCGCTGGCGGCCGGTCTCTTCGGATACGCCGCGTACCTCGCGGGGCGTGGCGGCGTAAACCCGACGCTTCCCGCCGTGCTCGGGGGTGCCTTCGCCTGCTTCGGTCTCGCGGAGTCGCTTCCGGCGGAGCGGCGCTGGCTGGCCGGCGTTACACGAACGCTCGGCGTCCTCGGCGGCCTCGGCGCCGTGGTCGTCGCCTTTTAAAGCCGAACCGCGGTACGTGGTCGTCGCTTTTAAAAATCGAACCGCGGTGCGTCGTCGAGCCGCGGCGTCAGTCGCGATCGTGACCGGGGAGGACGCTCGGGTCGCCGCTGTGAAAGACGTAGTTCGTGCCGATGCCGGCGAGCGGGGAGTTCGTCGCGGCGGCGTACCGCTCGGCCGCGTCGAGGTACGCCTCCGTCGTCTCGACGACGGACCGATAGGCGTCACGCTTCGAGTCCACGAGGAGGTATTCGGCGGTGACGGGCGTCAACTGAACGTCCGCGAGGTCGTCGTCGTAGTCGTCGATGTCGTCGAGCCAGATCTGTGCGCCGATGATCGTAAACACGATCGACCGCTTGAAGGCGTCCTCGATATCGATCCCCGCCGCGCGGTACATCTCGATCATCCCGTCGTAGATGACGCCCACCCGACCGTACTGCGTCTTGAGATACGGGAAGTCCGGCTCGTCGCCGACGAACAGTTCCGCGGGACGAATGATCGGGTCGGCGTCGTCCGCGTCGGCGCCATCAAACGTGCCGAACTTGTACTCGTCGCGGATCGCCGCCAAGGCGTCCGAGTCGCCCTCGCGAGCGCTCGCCATCAACTCCCGAAAGTACGGGTCCCGATCCTGATGGCCCTCCGACCGCGTGACGGCCTCGTCGTAGGCGGCGCGGACGGCGGGCGGGTACTCCGCGAAGAGGCCCTCGACGCGGTCACGGAGGACGCGTTGGGCGATCGCCGCCACCCGCGAGCGGTCGAGTCCCGGTGCCCCTTCGACGACGAAGTCCTCGTACTCCGCGTCGTTGATCGCGTCGCGCATGTCGCCGTCCAGCAGGGCGACGACGACGAGTTCGGTCATCGCCTCCGCACGCTCCACGTCCCGGATGAGATCTCTCGTTCGAGCGAGGTGATCGGCGTCGGGCCCGCCGTCGAGTCCCGGGACCCGCTCGCGTAGCGAGCGCCTCCGGGTTCGGCCGACCGGGTCGTAGCCGGGCGGCGCGGCGACGTTCGCACGCTGGTAGAGGTGGCCGAGGGTGAGCTCCGCCGGCAGCGTCAGCTTCGTGTCGTAGTCGAAGGAGACGTCCGCAGGGAGGACGCCCGCCTCCTCGGCGAGGGCGCGCTCGACCGGCCCGAACGCCTCCGCGATGACTCCCTCGACGTACGTGTCAACGCGTCGTTGGAGTCGGACCACGTCGGTCGCCAACTCGCCGGTCGCCGCGTAGTAATCGAGGACGGCCCGGAGCGAGGTCGGCAGGACGGACAGCTCCGCAAGCGACGTGGCAACGGCGGAGCCGAGCCCGTCGCTCGACGACGGTACGTTCGTGTGCTCCGGCCCCGACGCCCCGACGGAAGACTGTCCGGTCATCGTCCGGCGGTCACGCGCGTCAACGATTAAACCATGTGGTCTCCGACCGACGAGGACCGTGTGGTCTCCGACCGGCGTTTTCGTCCGGCGGCGACTCCGGCCCTCCGAATTCCCTGATCGGCTCGAACGTTCGTTTGAGCCTCACGAAAATTTAAGACGTGAGGAATGAAACGGGCGCGTATGGCCAAAGGCCTAGACGTCGGCACGATGAACATCCTCTCGGGACGACAGGAAGGCGCCGAGACGGTGTTCGTACAGCAGCGCAACTCGTTCGTCGAGATCGAGTACAGCGACATGGCCGAACAGATGCTCTCCAGGAGCGAGGTGTTACACATTCGGAAGGACGACAAGGTGTACGTCGTCGGCGACGACGCCCTCAACTTCGCGAACATCTTCAACAAGGAGACGCGTCGACCGATGCAGCACGGCATCCTCTCCAGCGAGGAGGCGTCCGCGATCCCGATGATCAAGCTCATCACCGAACAGGTCGTCGGCGAACCCTCCCGGCCGAACGAGCGGCTCTTCTACTCCAGCCCTGCCGACCCCATCGACTCCGGGTTGACGACGCTGTATCACGAGAAGACGCTCGAATCGATGCTCGGCGACATGGGCTACGATCCCGAGCCGATCAACGAGGGGATGGCGGTGATCTACTCCGAGCTCGCCGACAACAACTTCACCGGCCTCGGGATCAGCTTCGGCGCCGGCATGACGAACGTCTGTCTGGCCTACTACGCGGTGCCCGTCATGAAGTTCTCCATCGCTCGCGGCGGCGACTGGATCGACGAGCAGACCGCCCAGGCGACGGGGACGCCCGTCGACAAGGTGACCTCGATCAAGGAGGACGACTTCGAGCTCGACTTCCGCACCGACGTCGGCGGCGTCGAGGGCGCACTCGCCATCTACTACGAGAACCTGCTCGATTACGTCATCGAGAACATCACGAAGGAGGTCGACGAGGAGGACGTCGAGGAGGGCCTCGACGTTCCCGTCGTCGTCACCGGCGGCACCTCCAGCCCGCGCGGCTTCGAGGACCTCTTTGCGGACCACCTCGCGGACGCGAACATCCCGTTCTCGATCAGCGGCGTGCACTCGGCCGACGAGCCGATGTACAGCGTCGCCAGTGGCGCGCTCGTCGCTGCACGGTCCGAGGAGGGCGACCAGGGCGGCGAGGAACCCGAGGAGTCCCCGGAGGCGTCCGCCGAAGCGGCCGCCGGCGAAGCGGAGGACTGATCGGATCCGGGGTCACCGAGACGAGGACCCCCGAACCACGCCCCGACGCGATTCGCGGTCGAACCGGAGGGGTGCCGATCCGTCCCTCTTTTTTAAGCGGGGCGATCCGAAGTCGGAGCGTCCTTATATATGGTCGTTTCAGTGGAGATCATGAGCGACTCGCTGTATCAACGGTACGGACGGCAGGTGCTCGGCGGGGTGATACTCGCACTTGCGCTGTTGTCGGCGGTGGGCGGCTACTTCCAGATCGAACAACGCGGGCTCGCCGCCGTCGGCGACGTCGGCGTCAGTCTCTACATCGCGGGGCTCGTCATCTGGGGCTTTTTTAAGGAAGGATTCGACACCGTCCGGTTCCGCGTCGCGCTGTATTTCGGCCTCGCGTTATGGGGAACGGTTGACGTGCTCGGCGGATCCGAGTCGCCGTTCTCGTACGCCCTCCTCATCGGCGGATCGCTGCTGCTCGCGCGGGCGGCGTATAAATACGCCGACCGGCAGCGAAAGCCCGTCTACGAGCGGTGAGGCGGTCGTCTCGGAGGCCGTGACCGATCACGGCGGGCGATCCTCCGGGAGGGCCCGAGTCAGTCGGTCGTGCGGCGCCCCACGGTGCGGCGAGGATCGAGTTCGTACACCGCCACTTCGAGCTCCTCGACCGCCTCGTCAAAGACGCGGAGCGGGCCGAATCGCTCGCGCATGTTCGTCTCGTCGAACCCGCGTGTGGCGGGATCCGCAACGCGCCGGAGCGGTCCCGTGAGGATCACGCTCCAGGACTCCGCTCCGTCCGCCTCGTACAGGACGAAACAGGCGTCTCCCGTCGTCTCGGCGGCGGCGATCTTGCGGGCCCCCGCATGGTCGTTGCCGAAGCGGAAGTACACGGACCTATCCGCGTAGTGATACGAAATCGGGATCGCATACGCGTCGTCGCCGGCGGCGAGCGAGAGAACGCCGGTTGTTCCACCTTCGAGGGCGTCCGTCATCTCCTCGTCGGTCATTCCGACGGTGTACACGAAGTTTGTCGGGTCCATGACGTAGCGTTTCGCGGGGGCGATGCTAACCGTTTCTCCGGATCGACGCCGAACCCGACGCGTCGTGAACGGGTTTCGCTTGCCTCCGGCGGCGGGCGGGGACGACCGATCCGTCGCCGAACCGTCCGCGCGGTCCGGTCGGTCGGGGAAACGGTTTTATTTGCGTATGCTGATGTTTTCCGCGTGAAATGGCCGACCGACGTGTTCCGCACGGATGAGCTGGGATCCTGGGGGCCGTACTATTGGGTCGGCGTCCTCTGCTCCGTCGGCATCGTGGCCATCAACCTTGGTGTGGGCGTTCACACCGGGCAGCCCCAGTTTCTGCTGATCGGTGGCAGCTTCCTCCTCGGCGTGGTCCTCTTTTTCACCCGGTTTTGGAGTCCGATCCTGTATCTCCTCGGCGTTCTCCACGTCGGCGTCCTCGGAGTCGTCTGGCTGCTCGCGGGCACGCCGTTTCTCCTTGTAGGGCTTCTGAACGGTGCGTTGAGCATCGGGCTTGCGTCCGTCGCCCTCGTGTTGTTCTTCAAGGAAGGAGTCCGGGAGACGACGTGACCGACACGCTCATTTGGTCGCACTTATAAGACGAATCCGTCATGCGCGTTCGAGACTGGCAGGAGATCCTCGCGGACGTCGCCGGCGACTCGACCGATCCCGACGGCTGGCGAGCGGTCGCCGGGTCGCGCCGAAAGGGGCTCGGAGAGGACCTCTATTTCGGCCACCCGAACGTCGGCGTCTACCACCTGAAGACGTACGCGAAGAACCCTCGTGACCTCCGCGGCGTCGGCGCGAAGGTCGCCCGAAAGGTCGACGACGACCTCGATCCGCTCCTGCCCGACGCGGGCTCGCCCGGCCGGTTCGCGGTCCGGACGCCGCCGGAAAGCGAGGACGCCGCGGAGCAGATGGCGACGCGACTGGAGGAGACGCTGAAGGTTCACGCCGAGGCGCCGACGGAGGCCGATCACCTCTTCGAGGACGTGATGGAGGCGCTCGACTCCCCGGCGTTCGGGCCGATGTCCTACGAGTTCGACGGCCGTCCCGACGAGCTGGACGAGCTCACCGACACCTTCGAGGAGGCCGAGGAGCTGCTCTCGAAGGAGCTGGACGAGCTTATCGAGGACGACGACGTCGACCGCGGCTTCCACTGACGGTCGACGTCACGCCACGAGGGCGCCGCGGGATCCTGAATTACGGAGAATCGAGGAGAAAGCCTCGCGCTTCAGCGCGGGGAGGATGTCAAGGAAGCAGGCCGTCATCATCGTCCTCGTCGTCGCTCCCCGCATCGTCCTCGTCGTCGCTCCCCGCATCGTCCTCGTCGTCGCTCCCCGCATCGTCCTCGTCGTCGCTCCCCGCATCTTCGTCGTCGCCGTTCGCTTCGTCTTCGTCATCCACGCCACCATCGCCCTCTTCGCCATCGTCTCCGTCGCCGTCGAGGTCGGCGTCGGGAGTCACCCCGCCGATCATCGAGCGGGTGTGGTCCTCCTCGACGTCCCGGAGCGTGGTCGGATACACGCCCACGGTCACGACGAGGTCCTCCTCGGTTGCAACCGCCTCGGTCACGTGGACGTCGACGTCGACCGACGAGCCGTCGAAGGTCGCCTCCGCCTCGAACCGCGTCAGTTCGACGATCTCGCCGAGGATCTCGATCTCGTCGTCAGCGTCGTGCTCGATGCTCTCCATTCCGTCGTAGCTGTCCTGGACCAGATCGACGAGCTCCCGCGTGTCCATCTCCGCGACGGGGTTGAACTCCCGGCCGAACACGGAGACCTGTGGCGTCGAGAACGTCACGAAAACCCCGCCGCGCTGCTCCCCGAGCGGTCCCATGTCCAGCGTCTTCTCGTACTCGACGACGTGGTTCGTCGCGACGACCGTCTCCGTCAGCGGTCCGATGCCTACCGGCTCCTCGATCACGACCGTGTCGACCTCGCTGAGGTCATAGTCCGCGTCCGACGCGGTCGGCTCGTCGACGCCGTACGGCGACGACTCGTGTTCGGTCACGTCATCGAGGCAGCCGGCGAGCCCGCCGAGCGCGACGACCCCGACGCCCGCGAGGACGCCTCGCCTGGTTGACCGCTCAGTCACGGTCGATCGCTCCGCCACGGACGTGTCGGTCGTCTCGGACGCCCCGTCCGCCGTCGGTGGCGACGCTTCCGTCGGATCGCGATCGTGTGCGTCACCGACCGCGACGCGGTCGATGGTTCCGCGGTCCGTGCGCCCGCTTCCCGTCGGCCGTCCCGTCGCGTGTCGGTCCATCGGACGCAGCGTTCGGGAGTCCGTTTAAAAAACATGGCGGTCGATCGGCGTCATGTGGATCGGTGACTGCGGCGAACGAGGCGAATCCGGGTGGGTGAACGGGGCGGATCCGGGTGGGTGAACGGGGCGGATCGGGGTGGGTGAACGGGGCGGATCGGGGCGAAGCGGGGGACTCCAGGCGGGTTAGGGCTCCAGCCGGTTCGGGTCGCGCGGGAACATGATCGCCTCCTTGATGTTGTCGAGACCGGCGACCTGCTGGACGAGTCGGTCGATGCCGAGCCCGTACCCGCCGTGTGGCGGCGTCCCGAAGCTCAGCGCCTCGAGGTAGAACTCGAAGTTCGCCTCTTCGACGCCCTCCTCGGCCATCACCTCGCGCATGACGTCGACGTCGTGCTGGCGCTGCCCGCCCGAGGAGAGCTCCTGACCTTTATAAATGAGGTCGAACTTCCGGGAGGCGATCTCGTCGCCCGCGACGTCCTGCATGTAGTAGAACTTCTCGTCGGGGTACCCGACGACGAAGAATGCGGGATGGCCCTGCTCCTCGAAGTGCTCGCCGAGCAGCTTCTCCCCTTTCGTGTCGAGGTCGGTCGGGTCCTCGGGGAAGTGGCCGTACTCGGTCTCCAGCATGTCGAGCGCCTCCTCGAAGGTGATCCGCGGGAAGTCCTCCTCGGGCACCTCGAGGTCGACGTCGAGCAGATCGAGCTCGCGTTGTGCGTCCTCGACGACCGCGCGGATGGCGTGGCGGAGCGACTCCTCCTGGACGTCCATCACGTCGTGGTGGTCCTCGACGTAGGCGAGCTCGACGTCGAACATCGCGATCTCCGAGACGTGCCGGGAGGTCGCGAAGTCCTCCGCGCGGAACGCCGTCCCGTTCTCGTAGACCGCCTCGTAGCCGGCCGCCATCAGGATCTGTTTATACAGCTGGGGGCTCTGTGAGAGGAAGGCGTCCCGGTCGTAATAGAGGATGGGGAACAGCTCCGCGCCGCCCTCGGCGCCGCCCTTCGAGATGCGCGGGGTCTTGATGTCGACGAAGCCCTCCTCGTCGAACCACTCCTCCATCGCGGTCATCAGCTTCGAGCGGAGGGTGAACACCGCGAGCACCTCGGGTTTGCGGAGGTCGAGCGCGCGGTTGTCGAGCCGGGTCGAGAGGTCGACGTCGACGTCCTTGGAGATCTCGAGCGGAAGCGGCGAGTCGGCCTCGTCGAGCACCTCGTACTCGTGGGGAACGAGCTCGACGCCGCCGGGCGCCTGGCCGCTCTCGACGGGTTCGCCGACGATCCGGACGACGTCCTCGGAGCCGACGTCCTGAACAGCCTCGAACAGCTCCGGCTCCCGCTCCTCCTTAAAGACGACCTGAATGAGGCCCTCACGGTCACGGACGATGAGGAAGACGAGTCCGCCGAGGTCGCGGATCTCGTGTACGTGGCCCGCGATGGCGACCTCCTCGGCGTCCGGTTCGACGTCGACGGTGTGTATGCGCTCGATCATGGGGGTCTGCGTTATCATCAACTGTCCCGGCGTCCGTCATAGGCCTGTCGTCTCGGCGTCGCGGGCCTCCACGCGGAGGACCGCTCGGCCGCCGAGAACGAACTATGATAGCGTTCCACATGGCCGGCGTAGTTTTAATATCGATCCGGTAAACGGCTTTCGTACCGGCGCACAACGCGCCGACCGCGATCCCATGACCGAAGCCACCTCGAACGCACCCACGCTCGCCGCAGGGGTAAGCGGCGCGTATGGCGCGGCGTTCGGCTGGATCGGCGCAGGGATCCCGGTCACACGGTCCGTCCACCCGACCGCGTAACGCGCGTCGGCTGGGGAGATTCCCCGAGGGACGGACCACTCCTTCGTTCTCCACAGCCGACGCCGTACCGGTCGCGACGGACCGCGTCTCCCGCACGGAGCCGGTCCGATCCGATCGGTTCGATGAGATTCGATCCGATACGGTGCGATCCGCGTTCGACTCGCGGTGCGGGCGTATGGCAGCCGCAACCCACCGACTGCTGGCCAGAACGGAGCTGACGGTCCGCGTCTCGCAGGCGACCCCCGGCGACCTCGCCGCCGGTGCCCGAACGCAGGTCGAGCGGATCGACGGGGTCGTCGTCGACGATCTGGAGATCGCCGGCCTCCGTCCCGGTCTCAACGACACCACCGTCGAGGCGGTCGCGACGCTCTCGATCGCCGGCATCACGGACGCCGGGCGGGACGCGGGTCGACCCGAGGACGCCGAAACCTGCATCGCCGAGCGTCTCGCGGAGGGATTCGGCGTCGAACCCGAACGGGTCGAGCTGGTCGAGCCACCCTCCTAACTCGATGTCCCGCTGACCCGACGCCCTCCTTACCCGACGTCCATGCTGCCGGGTCCCGACCGTGACCCGACCCATCCGAACGTCGGGAGGCTCATTACCCGTCCGCCACACGACGGGGTATGCAACGATCGATCGAGATCCGGCGTCCATTCCGTGGGAGCCGACGCCCGAGATGCGGCGAAAAACCGTGCGGAAACCACACCGAAGAGCGATCCGAGGTGAGCCGACGTGGTCGGTGAGGCACGACACCCGTCCGAAGACGAGGGGCCGCTCGACGGGATCACGGTTCTCGACCTCTCTCGCGTCCTCGTGGGGCCGTTCTGTACGATGCAGCTCGGCGACCTCGGCGCGGAGGTGATCAAGGTCGAGCGCCCCGGCCAGGGGGATCAGACGCGGACGTGGGTGCCGCCCGCCTTCGGCGAGGACGACGACGCCGAGAGCGCCTACTACGTCAGCGTCAACCGGAACAAGCGGTCGATCGAGGTGAACCTCGCGACCGAGGCGGGTCGCGAGGTCGTCCGGGAGATCGCTCGTGACGCCGACGTGCTCGTGGAGAACTTCCGCGTCGGCAAGACGGCGGACTGGGGGCTCGATTACGAGGACCTCGTCGAGGAGAACCCGGGGCTGGTCTACTGTGCGCTCTCCGGCTACGGCGAGTGGGGTCCCGACCGCGACAAGCCGGCGTACGACGTCATGATGCAGGCACGCGGCGGGTTCATGTCCTTTACCGGCGTCGAGGGCGGCCCGCCGGTCCGGATCGGCGTCGCGCTCGCCGACGTTGGCGCGGGGATGTACGCCACGCAGGCGATCCTCGCGGCGCTGTTCGAGCGCGAGCTCGGCGACGGAACGGGCCAGAAGGTCGACGTGAGCCTCCTCGACGGACAGGCCGCCTGGACGAGCTACATGGCGACCAACTACTTCGCGAGCGGCGACCCGCCGGGGCGAATGGGGAGCAAACACCCGAACATCGCGCCGTATCAGGCGTTCGAGACCGCCGACGGCTACGTCGTCGTCGCCTGCTCGTCGGACGCCTTCTGGCCGCGCCTCTGTGAGGCGCTCGACCGACCTGACCTGCTCGCCGACGAGCGGTTCGAGACGAACGAGGGCCGCGTCCGCCACCGCGACGTTCTCGACGCGGAGCTCGACGCGACCTTCGCCGAGTTGACCACCGCGGAGGCCGAGGCGGTGCTGGAGGAGCACGACGTTCCCGCGAGCCGCGTCCGCGACGTCGCGGAGGTGTTCGCGGACCCGCAGATCGAGGCACGCGGCATGCGCGTCGAGATGGAACACCCGACCGCCGGATCGATGACGTTCCCGGGCTCCCCGATGCACTTCTCGCGAACGCCGACGACCGTCCGGCGACACCCGCCGTCGCTCGGCGAACACACCGAGACGATCCTCCGCGAGCACGGCTACGACGACGGCGACGTGGACCGCCTTCGGGAGTCGGGCGCCATCCCGGAAGACGAGTGACTCAACCCGCAGGGATGGGTTCTTGTGCGTGGACGCTCGCCTACCGGCGTGGAGGCGGTATACATCGATCTGGACGGAACGTTGCTGTCGTTCACCCGTGAGTACGACGACCTCGTGGCCGACGCCTTCCGTCGCGTCGAGGGCGAGTGCCGGGACGAGTGGATCACGACCTACGGCGAGCGGTTCTTCGAGCTGTTCGAGGCGCAGGAGCCGTCGCCGAGCGAGCGGGCGTTCGCGGCGATGAGCGATCGTCCGGAAGCCCTCGCGGACGCGCTGTTGGAGGCGGAGGTCGACGCCAGCGAGCCGCCGCCGGGGCTCCGGCGCGATCTCTCGCTGCTCGGGACCGACCGACGGCTCGGCGTGCTCACCAACGGCGTTCCCGAGTGGCAGCGACGGAAGCTGTCCGCACACGACCTCACCGAGGAGTTCGACGCGATCGTGACCTCGTACGAGGCGGGCGCACACAAGCCCGCCCCCGAGCCGTTCTCGCTCGCGGAGGAGCGGTTGCCGGCCGACGACTACGTCATGATCGGCGATGCCGATGCCGACGTCGAGGGAGCACGACGTGCGGGGTGGGCCGCACGTCGATATCGACGGGACGACCACGGCGGGATCGCGGCCGCGGTCATCGGTCACGGGGACGATGTCGATCCCGGGTAGCGCCACGGGATCGGGCGATTATATATCACCATGATACGTACACACACGCTGTGAACGAGCGCGATGCCCTCCGCATGCTCGCCGTCAACCTGCCCCACGCGGGCGACGACGCCGCCGTCGTCGACGGCAGCGTGATCACGACCGACATGCTCCACGAACGCACCGACTTTCCCGCCGGGACGACCCGGTACACCGCGGGCTGGCGCGCGGTCGGCGCCTCGCTCTCCGACGTCGCCGCGATGGGCGCGAACGCGACCGCCGCCGTGGCCGTCTACGCCGACGAGCAGTTCGATCGTGACGAGCTCGCCCGGTTCGTCTCCGGTGCCGCCGAGGTCTGTGCAACCGTCGGCGCCGAGTACGTCGGCGGCGACCTCGACGCCCACGTCGAGTTCACGGTCGCGACGACCGCCATCGGCGACGTTACCGATGCGGGAGCGGTGTGGCGCTCCGGCGCCGAGCCCGGCGACGCCCTCTGTGTGACCGGCGAGCTGGGCCGTTCGGCCGCTGCCCTCCGACTGTTCGAGCGTGACACGGTCGAGTCGGTCGAGCGCGCGAACGCGCTCTTCAGGTTCACGCCGCGCGTCGCCGACGGGGTCGGCCTCGCCCCGCACGCGACCGCGATGATGGACTCCTCCGACGGGCTCGCCCGGTCGCTCCACCAGCTCGCGGAGGCGAACGACGTCGGGATCGTGCTCGACCGCGAGGCGCTCCCCGTCCATCCAGCGGTCGACGACGTCGCCGCGGACTCGGACGACCGGTTCGAGCTGGCGGCGACTTTCGGCGAGGACTTCGAACTCGTCTGTACGGTGCCTGAGGACGAGATCACGGCCGCCGAGGCGGCCTGCCCTGCCGGATTGGTGCGGGTCGGAACCGTCATGCCGGCCGAGGAGGGCGTGACCGCCGACGCCGAGGACCTCCCCGACGCCGGGTACACTCACGAGTGACGCGCGTCGGCGACTGGTGATCGACGCGCGTCACTCGTCCGCCGGCGGATCGGCGAGGGATCCGGGATCGAACGTCTCCGGGTCGAACTCGTGTTCCCGCAGCAGATCCGGATCGACCGCACGCAACACCGACTCGTTCGTCGCCTCCAGCACGACCGGCGGGGCGACGTCGGCCTCGACCGCCTCAGCCCACCGGCCGACGCAGAGACACCAGCGGTCCCCGGGAACCAGCCCCGGAAACTCGAACTCGGGTCGTGGCGTGATCAGATCGTTTCCCTGCCGGCGGCTGTAGCGAAGGAACTCGGCCGTGACGACCGCACAGAGCGTGTGTTTGCCGACGTCGCCGTCGACGTCCCGGCAGCGTCCGTCACGAAGGTACCCGGTGGTCGGATCGTGGCTGCAGGGGGCGAGCTCGCCGCCGAAGACGTTGCGGTCGCCGTCCGCGTCGTGGTCGGAGTCGTCGAGGGACACGGACGCTCGTTGGACGGGAACGGCCTTAATCCCCGGTTCGTAAGTCGGCGGTGCCTGAACCGCTCAGTGTTCCCCGCCCGTCCCGCGCCGGTCGGAGTCGAGGTCGATGTCGAGATCCTCCAGGAGCGCCTCGGCCTCGGCGCGTTTCTCCTGATGGTCGGCGAGGAACTCCCGCATCAGCTCCGCAGCCTGCTCCTTACAGCCGCCACAGAGCCGTTCGCCGGTCACGCACTCGGTGTAGACCTCCTTGGCTAGCCCGTCGTCGTCACCCGCGAGCAGGTAGGCGTACAGCTCGTAGACCGGGCACTCGTCCGCCTCCCCGCCCAGTTCGCGCTGCTCCTCGGCGGTCGACCGGCCGCCCGTCGTCGCCGCCTTCACCTTGTCGTAGCCGTCCTCCGGGTCGTCGAGCAGTGAGATGTGGCTCGCGGGGATCGACGAGGACATCTTCCCGCCCGTCAGTCCCGTCATGAATCGGTGATAGATGGAGGAGGGTTGTCGGAAGCCGAAGCCGCCGTGGTCGAGCTCGACCTCGCGCGCGAGCGATTCGGCCGTCTCTCGGGAGAGGTCGAAGGCGTCGACGTGGCCCTCGAACACCCTTTTTTCGCCCTCGACGGCGTCGATCAGCGCCTCGAATGCCTCCTCGGTCGCGTTGCGGTCGAGGAATCGAACGCGGGGACGAAGCGGCTCCTTGCCGCCGGCGCGGAGCTTCTTCAGTGCGCTCGGCTTCGCGTCCGCGAGCGACGGTCCGGCGTCGTCGTCACCGACAGCCGGCTTCGAGACCTCCGGCGGCTCGTACTCCGCGAGCCACGCGGCGGCGTCCCCGCAGCGCACGTCCGTCTCGGGATCCTCGACGTCACCGGCGAGCGCGTCGTAGGCCGCCCGCACGAGGTGGCGCTCGTCGTCGTCAAGCTCGAAGCTCGCGAACGCCTCGGTCACCTTGAAGTAGCGAACGCGCGTCGCGAGGTCCCGAGTGAGCCGGACGTGCGGGTCCTGGTCGGGACCGACTGGGATCACCGTGGGTTTCGGCTCGTCGGCGAGCTGCGGGTAGAGGATGTCGGCCGTTTGGGTGACGACGCTCTGCATGTGTGAGACGTTCGTCTCGCCGTCGAAGCCGTAGATCGCCTCGAACTCCGAGAAGTTCGCCTTCGCGCCGAGTTCGAACGCGAGGTCCTGCACCTCCCGGTTATCCGACTGCCGGTAGAGCGTCCCCGCCTCGGGGTCGAACCCGAGCGCGAGCAGCGAGAGCAGGTAGTCGCGGGCGTGCTCGTCGATCTCCGGCCACGACATCCCGCGGGCGGCGTGCGCCTCGAGGTCGGCGATCAGACCGTAGGCGTCGCCACCCTGCCGTTGGTGCCAGATCAGTTCGTCGAAGACCAGCTTGTGGCCGATGTGAGGGTCTCCGGTGGGCATGAAACCCGAGAGCGCCGCGAACGGCTCGTCGTTCGCCATCGCCGCCGCGACCGCGTCGTACTCGCGGTGGCCGAAGATGACGCCGCGGCGCATCAGGTAGTGTGGGTCGGGGACGTCGCCGCCGATCTCGTCGAACGCCTCGATCCCGAACTCCGCGAAGAGGTCGGCGTAGTCCCCGACGCTCGCGGACCCCCACGGGTCGAGCGCGACGTCCTCGGCCGGCTCCTTCGCGGGCTCCGTCCCGCCGTCGGTTCGGGGGGTATCCTCGGTCATACCTACCCCTCCCGTCGGTCGACGCAAAAACCGTTCGTTTGCGTGGGAGCGATTCACGGAGACGATGACAACCGAGCCACGTTGCGTCCGGAGGCGCCGGTCATCGTTCCGAAACGACGAACCGTTCCGCTCAGGGCGTCAGCCGGGCCACCGAGAGCCATTCGACGGCAGCTTCGTCGCGTCCGGGATCGGTCCGGGCGTCGACGTCGGCAAGCGCGAACACCATCTCCTTGCGGACGCCGCCGGCGAGCCGGACGTCGAGCGAGAGCTCTCGCGGCGAGAAGACGTGATCTGGGTCGACGACGCGAACGAGATGTTCGGAGTGCGGGAGGTCCTCGACGGTCTCGACGTCGAGATACGTCCGGAAATCCGCGCCGAACTTGAAACCCGTCTTGGGAACGGCTGCCCGGTCACGCAGTCGCTCGTACACCGCGAGCCGCCGGTCGAACCGCCCGCCCTCGACGTCGCGGCCGCGAGCGACGATTTCGACCATCGCGTCGGTGGGATCTCCCGAGCGCACGTCGCCGTCCGCTGGCGATCCGCCGTCCCTTGCGTCCCCGCCGCGGCCCACCGTCCGCGATAACGAGAGGGCCCCTCGCGCGGCGAGCGAGGCGGCCTCGACGAGCGAGAGTTGGAGGGCACCCTCGATCTCGGCAGCCCGTCCCGTCAGCGGTCGGCCGTAGAACCCGCGGTCGTAGAGTCCCGCGGGAGCGTCCCAGACGACGACGCGGTCGTCGAGCAGGACGCCGGCGAGGTCAGTCGGCGGCTCGTACGCCGTCGATCCCGTCACCTCTGCCTCGTGGGCGGCGAAGTAGGTGATGTCGCTCTCCTCGTCGACGACGGCCAGGGTACGGCCGGCGAGCCCGCTCGCGGGGGTCGACTGGCGCTCGCCGACGACCTGCACGGGGTAGCGAACGTCGCCGGTGTCGGGCGTCGAACCGCGTTCGTAGACGACGAGATCGATCGCGTCGGCGGACGCGTGCTCCCCGCCGAACCATCCTTTGCGGGCGGGCGAGAGGTAGAAGCCCCGGTCACGAAGGTCGGCGAAAACCAGATACCGCACCGCAAAGCGATCGACGGCGGCCGCGCTCTCGATGAAGAACCGCTCGAAGCCGACCGTCGGCCCGCCGTTCGATCCGCCCTTTCCGTCGGGGCCGTTCGATCCGTCTTCGTCGGCCCCGCTGTCGGCCCCGCTGTCGGCTCTCGGCAGCGTGACGCCGGAGAGGTCGCCGCGGAAGAGCAGGTGGGCGGCCTCGACCCGCGAGAGCGCGATCTCGTTGCCCGCGAGCGGGCGGCCGTATCCGCGGGAGTCGTGGAACCGTTGGCGGGCGTCGCCGCCGATCCTGACGGCGTCGCCGCGGAGTTCCCCTGTCGGTTGCATGGTCGTGTGGCCGGTCGGCCCGCCTAAGGGGGTTGCGGTCGGCCTCCGCGGCGTCCGGTCGTGTCACCGATGGGTGAACCGCCTCGGGGTCGAGCCCCGAGGCTTCCCGTGGATTAGTCGGACACTCCCATGCGACCATCGGCTTGGTGGCCTCGAACGATTGCATGGGTCACGGTCGGCTGGTTCACACGGCCCGATGCCTGCCGTCGCAGTTTCCGAACAACCGGTAACGTGTTGAGAGCAGGCACATTTCGATTCAACGACTCCAATCCTTTCTTCGCAATATTCACTGCCGCGTTCCGGTCAGCGTGGTCTTGGCGACCACACGCGTTGCACTTGAACCGCTTCTTCCGCCGATTCGACCGAGCCGTATGCTCACACCCTGAGAAAGAACACGTCTGACTGGTGTACGCCGGGTCGATGTCATCGCTCGGAATCCCCTCGAACGCCGCTTTGTACGCGACAAACGAACGGAGTTTGTGAAACGGCAACGAGTGCAACCGACGATTCATCCGAGTGCCGTAATCAATCGAATCTCGCATGTGCTTGAGGTCTTCAAACACAACGAGCGGCGACTCGAATTGCTGAACCCACTCCACGATCCGCCGGGAGACTTGGTGGAGTTGATCATGAACGTACCGTTCTTCCTTGTCCTCAAACACTTGGTCGAACGCTGTCTGCCCCGCGTTCTGCATCCGCTTCCGCATCGTGAAGTACCGATGACGCTCTTCCTTGATTTCAGGGTAGTCGATGACCACCGAATCAACAATATCGTCTTCACGGAGTGCAGCGAGTGCTACACAGTCCTCGTTTATATCCACACCAACGACGGTCTGAGCGCCATTTTTGCCCTGAACAGTGGCTTCGAGGTGAGTAACGTTGACGTGGAGTTCGTGGTTGCCGTTGCGCTTCATCGCTTCGGCGGTGCCTACTTTCCATTCGTCACTTTCGAGGGCTTGTTCGAGGAGTTCGAGGTTGTCTGGTGCGCCACGAAGTGTTCCTTTCACCGGATTGTACGGCTTGGCACTAACCCGGTAGTGTATCTCGCCGTCTTCGAGGGAGAGGTTGTAGCCTTCGGTGAAGTTCATTCGCAACGGGTACGGCCCCGTTTTCTCGTGACTGGGGGTGTTGTACTCGTCGCGGTCGTAGGACTGCTGAAGTGCATCAAGTGCTTTGGCGACGATTCGTTGCGTAGTGTTCTTCACGAGGTCAGCTTCGTCTTCGAGACGCGGTGAGATTTCGTCCCAGTCCATCCCGTTTTTCGCTAATTGGATGGTCTGGTTGTACACCCATCGTGCTTCGTGGTACGCTTCGGAGAGAAGTCGCTCATCACCGGATTGGAGTTGGAAGACGAGTGTCTTCGTAAGCGACTTCTCCATACTCTAATCGACGGACTCGGATGTTGTAAAGGTATGGATTAGCGTTGATAGGTTAGGCGGTGTCGGCTTCACCCTCGGGGTCAAGCCCCGAGGCACTCGCCTTGCTTATCTGTAGACGTGATCATCGATGGATCGTGGTCGTCATCGGAGGGGGCGTCGGCATCCTCGGAGGGGTTGACGTTTTCCGAGGCGGCGTCGTCTTCGAGAGGCTTTTTGTCCATACGGACGGTTCATCACGTACATGATCGTCTCCCTCGTCGCACAGTCAGGGGGACAGATACCGCCGCTCACGACGGAGATACTCCTCCTCTTTGCGATCATCGCGATCGCGCTCGTGCTGTTCGTCACGGAGCCGGTGCCGATCGACATCGTCGCGATCGCGGTCCTCGTCACGCTCGTCGTCCTCGAGCCGTGGACGGGGATCGACGCGACGACGGGGGTCGGCGGGTTCGCCAGCTCCGCGACGATCACCGTCCTCGCCATGTTCGTGTTGAGCGAGGGGATCCGCCGCTCGGGACTGATCAACATCATCGGGACCAAGATCGCCGAGCGATACGGCTCGAATCCGTTCAAACAGTTGCTCGCCGTCCTCACGCTCTCCGGCGGCACCGCCGGTCTCATCAACAACACGCCGGTCGTCGCCGTGATGATCCCGATGGTGAACACCCTCTCACGAAAGACCGGGATCTCGCCGTCGAAGCTGCTCATCCCCGTCTCCTACACGGCCATGCTGGGCGGAATGTTAACCCTGATCGGCACCTCGACCAACATCCTCGCGAGCGACGTCTCCGCACGCCTCATCGACCGACCCTTTACGATGTTCGAGTTCACCCAGCTCGGGATCGTCGTGTTGGTGACGGGGGTGGTCTACCTCATGACCGTCGGCCGGCTCCTCCTCCCGGAGCGGATCAAGATGGACGACGAGCTCATCGAGGGCTTCGGGATGGCGGAGTATCTGACCGAGGTGGTCGTCACGGAGGGATCGCCGCTCGTCGGGAAGACCGTTCCGGAGGGGCTGGCCGAGCTCGACGCCGACGCCGACATCGTCCAGCTCGTCCGTGACAAACAGGCGTTCAGCGAACCCCTGGCGCGCAAGGAGATCCGTGCGGGCGACGTCCTCGTGTTGCGGACCGATCGGGAGAGCCTCCTCACGTTCATCGAGGCGGAAGGGCTCGACCTCGCACCCGACGCCGACGACGTCTCCGAGGAGCGGCTGGAGGTGGCCGACGAGGACGTGGAGGCGGTCGACGACCAGCGGCTCGTCGAGGTCGTCATCTCCCCGGAAGCGTCCGTACTCGGGCAGACCCTCGAGACGTTGAACTTCCGGCAGCGGTACGATGCGAC
>LFFM01000499.1_pt1 | contig 27476 bp, 26 predicted proteins | sample 643131 | NCBI WGS metagenome assembly LFFM01 (sample SAMN03777445, study PRJNA286221) | soda lake metagenome | biome: soda lake; feature: Kulunda steppe; material: water; isolation source: sample Tc-Br brine of Tanatar trona crystallizer | place: Russia: Kulunda steppe | collected 2011-07
CCTTGGTCCGCCGTCACGAGCGTAATACCGTGACCGATCCGAACCAGTTCGTCGCCGGCGGCAACGAGGGAGGTGTCGGAGCATGAAGCTGGCCGACGTCACCCTTCGCGAGGGCGATCAGATGCCGGGGCGGACGTACGAACCCGAGGCGAAGATCGAGGCCGGGCGGGCGCTCGACGACCTCGGCGTGACGTACCTGCAGGCCGGCTTTCCGGCGACGGGCGAGGCCGACCGTCGCGTCGTGTCGACGCTCGCCGCCGAGACGAACGCGGACGTCGTCGGGCTCTCCCGCGCGCTTCCGGGCGACGTCGAGGCGACGCTCGACGCGGACGCCGACGTGGTCGAGGTGTTCGCCCCGCTCGGCGATCACCACCTCAAACACGTGCTCGGAAAGACCCGTGAGGAGGCGCTCACGGCGCTCCGTGAGGCGATCGACCGCGCCAACGAGGCGGGCGTCGAAGCGCACGTGAGTCTCCTCGACGGGTTTCGAACGGACCTCGAGCACGTTCGGCGAGCGTTCGATGCCTTCCCGGACGTCGCGTACGTCACCCTCGCGGACACGGTCGGCGTTCGAACGCCACGGGAGGTGGCCGACCGGCTCACGTTGCTCTCGGCGGACGTCGACCTGTCGCGGGCCGGCGTCCATTTCCACGATGACCTCGGGGTGGCGACGGCGAACGTGCTCACGGCCGCCGATATCGGGGCCGGTAAGGCCGACGTGAGCGTCGCAGGCCTCGGCGAGCGCGCCGGCAACGCGCCGTTGGAGGAAGTCGTCGTGGGATCGACGCTGGCGGACGGCGACCCGTTCGGCGTCGATCCGGATCGAATCGTGCCGACGTGTGAGGCCGTCCTGGCCGTTCTCGATGAGAGCGTGCCGGACCGGAAGGCCGTGCTCGGCCGGGACGCGACGACACACGAGTCGGGGCTCCACACCGCCGCGATGCTCGACGACTCGAGCACGTTCGAGCCGTATCCCCCGGAACGATTCGGCGGAACTCGCCGGCTCGTTTTCGGGGCCGGGACCGGCCGTGGAGCCGCGAGGCGACTCCTCGAACGCGCGGGAATCGACGCAGAGCCTGACGGCGTGAAGGCCCTCCTCGCCGCGCTTGCCGAGGAGGGACCGATCGAGACCGACGCGGCACTCGAACTGGCGAGGCGAACCGTCGGTGCCGCGGACGAGGGTGCCGACGGCTGACCGAGCCGGGCGACATCGATCCGGCCTCGAACGACGGGAGCTCGATGGATACGGGAGCGTCAGGCGATCAATCGGTCGAAGGGGTCCGCCGTCGGCGACCCGAGGGCGTTCGTCAGGAGTTTCTTTTCCGCCTTTCGAAGGTGTTCGAGGAACGTCGAGTGTGCGATGTCGAGTTCGGCCGCGACCGTCTCCGCGTCCGCGTTGCGGGGCCAGTCGTAGTAGCCGGCGTCGATGGCCGTTTCGATCGCCTCGAGTTGGCACTTCGAGAGTCCGGCGGGACGCTCGGGGACGCTGGAGAGACGCTCGACGTGCGGTGTGCCGAGCGTCTCCAAGCCGTCGACGATCCGACGGACGTCCTCCCGGGAGAAGGTGAGAACGTCGAAGACGCGTTCCGTTCCGAGCGCACGGTCGAGTCCACAGAGCATGCCGTTGTGTTTTCGAATCAGCGGGATGGCGCCACAGGATCGCTTGCGAACCAGCAGCGTCGACTCGCCGATGGTTCCCACCCGGTCCACCGCGTCCGAGTCGGCGAGCCGTTCGGCCATCTCGTCGCGCTTTTCGGGTACCTCGGCGACGAACGTGAGGGTGCCGTCCTGATGAACCTCCTCGCGCGTGACGACGAGAGGCCGGTCGAACTCCCGGGTGACGTCGTTCAGGACGTAATCCGAGTCGAGATCCAGACGGATCGTGGTCCGAAGCATGCCCGCGGATTAACGTTCGAGCCCAAGAAGGTTTCCGGAACTATATTTAAATTCACCCACAAGCGTAGGGTGAATTCCTATCCACACGAACCGATTGTATCCGTTCGTGTCTCACGTTATCGTTCGTGATGAAAATGCGGCTCTCGTGACGCGGACTCACGGACGGTAACGACGGAGAACGTGGGGAACGCGAGCGGACCGACCGCACGCGACGACGACAACGCACGCGACAGGGACGATCAATGACGTGACAAACGCGAATGCACACACAACAATGACGCGAATGCACACACGACGACGGCTGCTGAAGGCGACGGGTGCGGCGACGGTCGGCGTCGCAGGACTCGCAGGGTGTCTCGGCGAGGGGGGTGAGTATCCGGACGACGATCTGGACGTGATCATCCCGTTCGACGAGGGTGGTGGCTCGGACACGATCGTCCGTCAGATGGCGGACCCGCTCTCGAACGAACTCGACGTGAACGTCCGTCCGGAGAACGTTCCCGGAGCCGGCTCCATGCGCGGGATCGGCCAGCTCCTCACGGAGGAGCCGGACGGCTATACCTGCGGGAAGTTCAATCCGCTGACGACGTCCATCCAGGCGATGATCAACCCGCCGGACTTCGAGATGGAGGACCTGAAGGGACTCGCGACGATCGGGTTCAACGCCATCGTTCTCGTCGCCGACCCTGACGCCGGGATCGACGACTTCGACGCCCTTATCGACGGATATGCGGCGGGGGAGTACGACAACATCGGTGGGCTGGGCGTCAATTACCTCCCGAACGTGATGTTCTTCCAGGAACGGTTCGGGATGGAGTGGGACAACTACATCCAGTACAGCGGGGCGGGCCCGATCAACCAGGCGGTCGCCTCGGGCGAGGTTCCAGCGGCCGTGACCTCCGACGCGGGCGCGGCGGAGGCCGTCGAGAGCGGTGACGCCGAGGTGCTCGCCGTGTTGACGAGCAACGGGAGCGAGGTGTTCCCGGACGCTCCGACCATCCCGGACCTGGGCTACGAGAACATGGACTTCATCGGACAGGTCACGCGCTCGATGTGGGTCCCGCCGGAGACGCCGGACGACCGCGTAGAGACGCTCTCGGCTGCGGTCGAGACCGTCGTCGAGGGCGACGTGATGCAGGAGTGGTCGGACGAGACCGGCAATCCGATCGAATACGGGCCGCCCGAGGAGGCCGACGAGGTCCTCGACCGGGTTTGGACCGAAATTCCGGACATTCTCGACATCGAGGATCTCAGAGAGGCGGCGGAGTAACCGCTTCAACATGATGGAGAAGGACCGGTCAGAGATCGCACTTATCTGCTTCTTTCTCGGAGTGGCCGGCGTGTTCGTCGTACGGACCTTCGGCTTTCGTTCGGAGTCGGCGACGCTCTTTCCGCGATTGACCGCGGCCGTCGTCGCCATCGGCGGGATCCTCCTGTTGTTGGAAGATCGTCTGCCAGAGTCGCTCCGACGGATCGTCGCGGAGCCGGTCGACCTCATCGACCGTGAGGAGTTCTCCTCAGATCGTTCGGCGGCCGACGAAGGAGGGACCGCCGAGGACGGGATGGACGCCTCGGAACCCGACGACGAAAGCGCCGGCGCCGACGAGCAGTCGGACGCTCATCCGGACGACACCGGACGGATCTCTCCGCGTGCGTTTCTCTTTCTCGCCGTCGTCGGCTACGCCGTCGTCGGCTACGTGGCCAGCATCCTGATCGCGACCCCGTTTTTCGTCGCGGCCTACGGTCGCTGGAACGGCCAGCCGCCGGCGTACGTCGCGGTGCTCGTCGCCGTCGGCGTCGCCCTCTGTTTGACCTTCATTTCGCTCGCGAACGCGCCGCTCGATCGGGGACTCCTGTTTCCGGGGGGGATCCTCTAGATGACGTTCGGTGCGTTCATCGAGGGCGTCACGGTCGCGTTCTCTTGGCCGACGGTCGGGTGGATGGCGTTCGGGGTGCTCCTGGGAATCCTTATCGGCGCCGTTCCCGGGATCGGTCCGAACCTCGGGATGGCCGTCGTCCTGCCGCTCACCCTTCCGCTTGGCGGAACCAACGCGATCATCCTGCTCATCGGAATCTACTCGGGATCGATGTACGGGGGGTCGATCGCCGCCATCCTCGTGAACGTTCCGGGGACCGCCGCGGCGGCGGCGACGACGTTCGACGGCTATCCGCTCTCACGACAGGGGGTGGCCTCGGTGGCGCTCTCGGCCTCGGCGGTGAGCTCGGCGCTTGCCGGGTTCATGACGGTGGCGGCGCTGATCCTTATCTCCCCGCTCATCGTCACCATCGTGCTCGCGATGGGGTCACCGGAGTACTTCCTCGTGGCGGTGCTCGGGCTCTCGATGATCACCATCGTGGCGCGCGGTTCGATGGTGAAGGGGCTCGTGGCCGGCGCGTTCGGGCTCATGCTCACGACGATCGGGATCGCCCCGATGTCCTCCGAGCTCCGCTTTACCGGCGGGTCGCTCGCCCTCTACGACGGCCTGTCGTTCGTCGCGGCCATCCTCGGCCTGTTCGCGATTGCCGAGATGCTAAAGCTCACCGGCGAGCAGGGCGGGATCGCTCGCGAGGACGTCGAGACCTCCGGGAGCGTCACCGAGGGGATCCGTGCGGTGCTTGACCGCCCGGTCACGGTGGTGAAATCGGCGTTTCTCGGCATGTTCATCGGGTCGATCCCGGGCTCCGGCGCGGCCGTCTCGAACTTCGTCGCCTACGGCGAGGCGATGCGCTCCAGCGATTCGACCGAGTTCGGCAGCGGCGAGATCACGGGCGTGATCGCGGCGGAGGCCTCGAACAACGGGACCGTCGGCGGGTCGCTGATACCGGCGCTCTCGTTCGGCATTCCGGGATCGGGGGCGACCGCCGTCCTGCTCGGCGGCCTGTTGATGCACGGCCTCCAGCCCGGTCCGGACCTGTTCGAGGGCGAACTCGCGTTGACCTACAGCCTGTTCGTCGCGCTGTTCCTCGGAAACGCGCTCATCCTGATCGTCGGGATCGCGTTGATCACCCGGACGGAGTACCTCACGCGAGTGAACACGGACTATCTGATCCCGATGATCGTGGTACTCGCCGTCGCCGGCGGGTTCACCCTCCGAAGCAACTGGGCGGACGTGGCCACGATCGTCCTTCTCGGCGGGATCGGCTACTACATGTTCAAACACGACTACTCCGTGATCGCCTTCATTCTCGGAATGGTCCTCGGCCCCATCGCCGAGGAGAACTTCATTCGATCGCTGCAGCTTTCGGACGGCTCGTGGACGATCTTCGTCGCGAGTTGGCCCTCGCGGCTGCTCGTCGTCGTCATTGCGGTGATCGTTCTCGGACCGATCCTCTCCGGTTGGTATCGAAACCGCAGCGAGGGGAGCCGATGACGACGTCGGGTGCGGCGACGCCGGCGACGTCGGGTGCGGCGACGCCGGCGACGTCGGGTGCGGCGACGCCGGCGACGTCGACAGGGGTGACGTCGGCGACGTTGACCACGACGGTGCCGAGCGCAACGGTGGCGAACCCGGCGGTGCCGACCGGTGCGACTCCTTCGAGTGACGCCAGCAGTACGTAACGATGACGAGAGAACACACGACGCACGACGCCGACGCACAGACGGAACGAGACTCCACCGATCGAGCCGCCGATTCGACCGATCGGGCTGCCGATCCGACCGGCCACTCCGCCGGGATGCCGGGCGACCCGACACGACCGTTGGACGGCGTGACGGTCGTCGAACTCGGCCACATCGCCGCCGGACCGTTCTGCTCGCTGCTTTTAGCCGAGCTCGGTGCGGAGGTCGTCAAGGTGGAACACCGCGCCAGCGGGGGCGACTCGGTTCGCGACAGCACGCCGGTCGGCAACGGCCTGTTCAACGCCGTAAATCGGAACAAGCTCGGGATAACACTCGACCTGAAGACCGACGACGGGATCGAGGCGTTCCTCGATCTGATCGCCGAGGCGGACGTGTTCGTCGAGAACCTCCGTCCGGGCGCTCCCGATCGGCTCGGAATCGGATACGACGATCTCCGGACGCTCAACGAGGGGCTGATCTACTGCTCGGTGAAGGGGTTCAACGACGGACCCTACCAGGACTATCCGGCACTCGATCCCGTTGCTGAGGCGCTCTCCGGACTCATGAGCGTCACCGGTCACCCGGGGAATCCACCGGCACGGGCGGGGACGAGCGTCGCGGACATGACGGCGGCGCTCTTCGGGGCGCTCGGCGTCACCGCCGCGCTCAGACAGCGTGAACGGACGGGCGTCGGACAGCACGTCACGGCCCCCCTCTTCGAGAGCACGGTTTCCTTGATGAGCTACTGGCTCGTGTACGCACAGACCACCGAGGAGATTCCCGACCCGATCGGCGCCGGACACGACAACTGGGCGCCGTACGACGTCTACCTGGCTGCCGACGACCGATGGGTGTTCGTCGGCCCGTCCTCACAGGCCGGATGGGAGCGCCTCTGTGAGGCGCTCGACGTTCGACTCGACGAGGAGGATCGGTTCGAGACGGTGTCGGACCGTCGCCGTAACGAGGAGGCCCTGGACGCCGAACTTCGGGCGGTGATCGAGCGGATCGGAAGCGAGGAGCTCGTCGCCCGGCTTCGCGAGGCCGGCGTCCCGGTCGCGCCCGTCCAGAACGTTCGGGAGGTCTGCTCGGACGATCACCTGATCGCGACGGACGCGCTCGGAGAGATCACGACGGCGACCGGCGACGGCGAGGCGGTGCGGGTCCCGAAGATCCCGATCCGTTCGTCGGCGTTCGAGTGCCCCGACCCCAGCGATCCGCCTGGGCTCGGCGAGGACACCGAGGACGTGCTCGAACGTCTCGGCTACGACGAAGAACGGATCGGTCGACTTCGCGAGAACGGCGTCATCTGATCGGGATCCGACCGCCGGATCGGGGTCGTCCGCCTCATTCTCTAACGTAACGCGACCCTCCGTTCGAGGGAGTTTCTTAAGCGGTCCGGAACACAAACCGCGCTCCTCCGTCGTTCTCGGCGCGGAGCTCCCATCCGTGGGCGGTTGCGATCTCGCGCACGATGGCGAGGCCGAACCCGGATCCGCGATCCCGCCCGCTGACGCCGTATTCCATCGCTCGCTCGGGGTCGATCTCGAAGCCCGGACCGTCGTCGGCGACGGCGAACCCGTCCGTCGTCGTGGAGACGCTGACCGTGACGGCGGGGCCGCCGTGCTCAACCGCGTTCCTGAAGAGGTTCTCGAGGAGGGTTCGGATCCGCTCCGGATCGGCCTCGACGATGCCGTCGCAGTCGACGGTGGTGAGGGTCGCATCGTGCGTTTCGACGGTTTCCCACGCTCGTGTCGCGACGTCACCGATCTCCGTCGGTTCGGGCGCGTCGACGCTTCGTCCCTCCCTCGCCAGCGTGAGGAGATCGTCGATGAGCCCCGCCATTCGGTCGTGGGCCTCGGCGACCCCCTCGAGCTGATCCAGCGTCTCCGGATCGTCGGTCCCCGCTCTCGCCAGCTCGAGCCGTCCCGTCGCGACGTTGAGGGGGTTTCGCAGATCATGCGAGACGACGCCGCTGAACCGCTCCAGCCGCTCGATCTCCCGTTTGAGCTCCTCGTCACGCTGGCGAAGCCGTTCGATCCGATCGGACCGGTCGAGCGCCACGGTGACGTTCGCGCCGAGGACGCGGGCGAGCTGTGCGTCACTGTCGTCAAAGAACGCCGGCTCCCTGGAACCCAACACGAGGACCCCGTGCTCGCCGAGCGGGATCACGACGAGGCTACGAAGGTCACCGTACCCGACGGCCGTTTCCGCCTCGTCGAGGTCGCTCACCACCGCGGACTCACCGGTCTCGAACGCGTCCCAGATCAGTCCGTCCCCGGGACCGAACGGCGGGCGTTCTCCGATGGCGTCGGTCGCCTCACGGCTGATCGCCGTCGGCTTGAGCGTCCCCGTTTCCGGATCATACAGCCGGACGCCGCTGTTCGGGAAGCCGATGATGTCGATCGCCGCCCGCGTTGCGACGCGTGCCACTCCCTCACTGCGCTCCGCGCGAAACATCTCCCGCGTGCTCTCGTGGAGCGCGTGAAGGGTGCGTTCGACGCGCTTTTGTTCGTCGATGTCAGCGTAGACGGCGTAGATCAGCGTTTCCTCGGAGCCGCTCGTCGGAATGACGTGCAGGAGGTACTCGCGAACTCCCTCGACGCCCAGCCGTTCGACTTCCGTTCGGACCGGCCGGTCCGTCTCCCGTGTCTCCTCGGGACGGCCGTGGCCGGCATCGCGCGCGTCTTCGGGACGGTCGCGATCCGCTTTCGTCGGGACGATCCGGTCGAACACCTCGTGAGACGCGACCTCACCCGCGACCCGACCGAACGTCTCCTCGAAGGCCTCGTTCGTCGCGTCGAGTCGTCTCGTACCGTCCGGACCGATGACGATTCGGGCGATCGGGAGGGGGACGTTCTCGAACAGCGCGGCGAGACGGTCGCGTTCGGTCCTGAGTGCAGTCTCGGTGCGTATCCGCTCGATGGCATCACGTGCGTGTGAACAGACGAGCTCCGCGAACTCGACGTCGCTCTCGTCGAACTCGGCACGTCCGCTCGAGACGGCTTGGAACACGCCGAACGTTCCGATCGGGACGCTGATCGCCGAGCGAATGTCGTCCGCGACGGGCTCGGCCACGCTCTCGGCTTCGCCGCCGTCGTCACCGTGCAGGTCGTCGATCACGAACGTCCGTCCCTCGGCCGCCGTGCGGCCGACGACCCCTTTTCCGACCTCGAACCGGCGGACTTCGTCCTCGTCGACGGACGCCGAGAGCACGGCGGGTACGACGTGGTCGCCGTCCCGACGGGCCGTGATACAACGGTCGAACTCGAGTATCTCCTCGCTGGCGGCGACGACGCATTCGTACACCTCCGTGACGGTCTCCACGTTCGAGAGCTCGGTTGCCAGTTCGTGGATCGCCGTGACCTTTCGGTTGATCTCGCCGAGTGCCGTCTCGGCACGGCGGCGCTGAAGCGCGTTCGCGACCCGATTGGCGAGCATCTCGTACTGATCGGGCCCGGTCCCCTTTTGCAGGTAGTCGGTGACGCCCGCCGAGATGGCCTCGCTCGCGATCTCCTCGCTACCCTTTCCGGTGAACAGCACGAACGGGACGTCACAGTCCGTCGATCGAACGTCGCGTAACAGTTCCAGGCCGTTCCGTCCCGGCATGTCGTAGTCACTGACGACGCAATCGACCGACGCCCCTTCGAAGCGAGCAAGCGCCTCATCGCCCCCCGTCGCGGTTACCACGTCCACGCCGTCGAGCAACCGTTCGAGATACGTTGCGGCGAGGCGGGCGGCGCCGGGTTCGTCGTCGACGACGAGCACGCGACCGCCCCAAAACGTCTCCTGCCGGGGCTGTCCGTTCTCCGCCCGCTCCGCCGTGCCGCTACGAGGCTCGTCGTCCTCGTCGGAATCGTCACGGCGTGCGGGGTTCATGCACTCCACCAATCCCTCAATGGATTTTAACGTTCCGCGTGAGTATCAGGATCGATAGGTTCGGTCGGCGTCGGTGGACGTCAAGCCCGCCGAGTGGAGTTATTCCTGGGCGTCCACGACCGCTACGCCCGCGAGGTTGACGATGTCCTTTACCTCGTCGCCCCGCTGGAGCACGTGTACGGGCTCGCCCATGCCGACCAGCATGGGGCCGATCGCCTCCGCACCGCCGAGCCGCTGGAGCAGCTTGTAGCCGATGTTGCCCGATTCGAGGTTCGGGAAGATGAGGACGTTCGCGGCCTCGTCCAGCTCCGAAAACTCGTAGGTCCCCTCGAGGATCTCCTCGACGACGGCGGTGTCCGCCTGCATCTCCCCGTCCACCGGGAAGTCGATATCGGGGTCGTCGTGGAGTAATCCGACGGCGTCGCGTGATCGGCGGGTGCCCTCGTTGTCGACGCTGCCGAAGTTGGAGTACGAGAGCATGGCCGCGCGCGGCTCGACGTTGAACCGGCGCGCGAGATCGGCGGTGTGTCGCGTGATCTCCGCGAGCGTCTCCGCGTCGGGGTCCTGATTGACCGTGGTGTCCGCACAGAAGACGACCCGGTTTTTGAACGTCAGCATGTAGACGCCGGCGACGGTCTCGGTGTCCTCGGCGGAGCCGATCACCTGCAGCGGCGGCCGCAACGCGGAGGGGTAGTGGTGGGTCAGCCCCGTCAACAGCGCGTCAGCATCTCCGGTCTCCACCATGACGCTGCCCAGGTAGTTCGTGTCGCGGTGGACGAGATCGTCCGCCTCCCGGCGGGTGACGCCCTTCCGCTTGCGTAGCTCGTAGAGCCGGTCGCTGTAAACCGAGACGTCCCGCTGGGACGGATCGACGACCTCCGGCGAAAAGGAGAGGCCGAGCCGCTCCGCGGTCCGTCGGATGGAGTCCGCGTCGCCAAGCAGCACGGGTTGAGCGATCCCCTGTTCGGCGATCTGGTAGGCGGCACGGATCATCTTCTCGTCGGTCCCCTCCGCGAGCGCGATGCGTTTGGGGTCGCTTTTCGCCTTGTTCAACACGACGCGCATCATCTCTCGGGACTTCCCGAGCCGTGCCTCCAGCCGTTCGCGGTACGGCTCGACGTCGATCTCCGTCCGGGCGCTGCCGGAATCCATCGCCGCCCGTGCGACCTTCGGTGCGACCTCGAACAGGACGCGGGGGTCGAGCGGCTTCGGGATCACGTAGTCGGGGCCGAACTGGAGCGGGTCGTCGCCGTACGCCTTCACCACCGCGTCGGGAACGTCCTTGCGGGCCAACTCGGCGAGCGCCTCGGCCGCGGCCCGCTTCATCTCCTCGTTGATCTCCTTTGCACGCACGTCGAGCGCGCCACGGAAGAGGAACGGGAACCCGAGGACGTTGTTCACCATGTTCGGATAGTCGGAGCGGCCGGTCGCCATGATGACGGTGTCCTCGCGGGCGTCCTTGGCGTCCGGATAGGTGATCTCCGGGTCGGGATTCGCCATCGCGAAGATGATCGGGTCGTCGGCCATCGATCGCACCATCTCCTTGGAGACGATCCCACCGATCGAGAGCCCGACGAAGACGTCGGCACCGGCCAATGCGTCCGCGAGGTCTCCTCCCTCGACGTCGCGGGCGAACTCGCGTTTGTACTCGTTGACCTCGCCGGCCTCCGCGCGCGCTTCGGTGATGATCCCCGAGGAGTCACACATCGTGATGTTCTCGCGTTTCGCGCCGAGCGAGACGTAAAATCGGGCGGTCGCGATGGCGGATGCGCCGGCCCCTGAAAAGACGATATTGACGTCCGAGAGGTCCTTTCCGGCGATCTCCGCGGCGTTGATCAGCGCCGCGCCGGAGATGATCGCGGTCCCGTGTTGGTCGTCGTGGAAGACGGGAACGTCCATCTCCTCGCGGAGGCGCTCCTCGATCTCGAAACACTCCGGCGCGCTGATGTCCTCCAAGTTGATCCCGCCGAAGGTCGGCTCCATCGCGGAGACCGCCTCACAGAACGGGTCGACGTCGTCGATGTCGAGTTCGATGTCGAAGACGTCGATGTCCGCGAACCGTTTGAAAAGGACACCCTTCCCCTCCATGACCGGCTTCGAGGCCTGCGCGCCGATGTCGCCGAGCCCGAGCACGGCCGAGCCGTTGGAGACGACGGCGACGAGGTTCCCCTTCGCCGTGTACTCGAAGGCGGCCTCCGGATCCTCGGCGATGTCGAGACACGGCGCGGCGACGCCCGGCGAGTACGCGAGCGAGAGGTCACGCTGCGTGTTCGTCGGCTTCGTCGTCGAGATCTCGATCTTCCCGGGCGGCTCCGCCCGATGATACTCCCTCGCGTCGTCGTCCAATCCCATGAGTTTCTCCTTTCACGAAGAGGGTAAAAAACTACGTTAATCCGTCGATCCTGCCGACCGACGATCGTCGATATACACGGCGACACCGTCGTGGTCCGTTTGCGACCGTCTCGCCCGGGGGCGGAGGCTGCCCGACCCGCAGCGCTTTACGGCGGCCCCGACGAAGTGGCGAGCATGAAGGTTCGCGGCGAGCGGGAGTGTCAGGCCTGCGGGACGCGGTGGTCGTACTACGAGACCGGCAGCGTCGCCTGTCCCGAGTGTGAAAGCCTGCGGAGCGTCGGGATCGACGACCGGACCGCACATACCGACGCGCCCGCGGCGCTCGATCTGACCGACCACCGGGCGAGGTTCGGGGACGCCCGCAGGACCCTTCCCGAGGAGGGCGTCGACGCCATGAAACGTGACCTCCGCGCGTACGTTCGCAAGCGAGGGTTCATCCGCGCCGGAGCGCTCCAGCCGCTGGACGCGCCGTATCTCGCCGCTCGCGAGCTGCTGGAGGCGGTCGACGCGTACGACCGGCTCGTCGATCCGACCGACGACGACAGGACGTACCTGCTCGGGTTGCTCGCGGGCACCGAGGACGGGGATCGTCCCGCCGCCGCGGACGTTCCGACGACGATGCGGGAGGCTCGCGGCATGGCCGCGGTCCGGGCGGTCGAGGCGTATCGCGAGGATCTCGCCACGTTCCTCGACGAGCTGTCGACCGCGAATGCGGAGGGTTCCGGCGGGCGAGATGAGGCAGGTGACGGCGACGGAGACGGCGACGATCCGACGGCCCGGATCGGTCCCGTGCGTGAGCGTGTCGAACGGCTCCGTGACCGAACCAAGCGGATCGACGCGCTGGGCGGGGACGTCGATCCCGCGGTCGCGGACGCGCTCGTCGACGCGGCGGATGCGCTCGGCGTATACGTGCGAGCCGGCGACCGGTCGGCGCTGGCACGCGCCGACGATCGGCTTGAGACGGCGACGTCGATCGACGGGTGACGGGTCCGCGGTGTGGTCCCGGACTCAGCGTTGATAGTCGCGGGAACGGATTTAAAATATCGGAGCCGAACCGCCCGCCATGACCAGCTTCGACATCCACGAGCACCGACACGCCCTCAAGCAGATCCGGGACGCGGGCGAGACGAGCCTCTGGGAGAACCGCGGGGACGTGTCCTGTCCCGCCTGTGGCGAGGCGTTCGACCGGCTGTTCACGAGCCGGAAGAAGGTGACGCGATTTCCGGAAAACGACGGCGCGGCCTTCTGTCTCGTCCACGACGATGATGCCGTTCACCTCTTCAGACACTGATTCCGGATCTTGTTGAAACAGTATTTATTTGACATAGTCGAGTCTGAAACGGCCGGTTGATGAGAGGTGCGGAGGGAGCGATCGTTTGCGCGGTTCGTTTATAAGCGGTCATGTGGGGTCGTGTGTCCGTTTATAAGTAGTGACGACGATCCGGGCATTCGGCGGAAGCGACGAGCGAGGATCGACTACTGCCGCCGCACCCGCACCACCGCACCCGCACCGCAGCCTCACGCCTCCCCAGCCTCGGCGGACGGGCGGCCGCGGGACCGCTCCGCGGCCGCCCGCCACCTCCCTCGCGCGCGTTTCCCGCGCGCGCCGACCATCATGGACCATTTATAAAAGGTGTCGTCAGCCGGTCGGAGACATTTATAAACGAACGATCGCTTCCGGGATCGCTCGCTGCGTCCCCTATACTAACTTCACCGAGGACAAGTGAACCATGTTATAAATACTGGCCGTCGACGAGTTCGCTCCGATCGGATGCACCGACCGCGTCACCACTCGCGGGCACAGCCCGCGGTGCTCTCGACGTCGTCGTTTCGGAACCGGAGTTCGAGTTCGAAGGTGACACAGGTCTCCGCGTTCCACCGGAACGTCGGCTGATCGCCGGCCGGAACGTGGACGACGTACGGCCGACGAGGATATGCGACCGACCGGGTCTCCGCCGTTTCGCCGGGCGAAAGCCCGACGATCGAGATCTCGTCGACGATCTCGTCATCCCCGTCCGACCCGGCCGGTTCCGGCGCTCCGTCGGCGTTCGCGCCGTCGCTGCTCGTCACCGTCACGAACGCGTCGACTGGGACGTCACCGTCGTTGACGACCCGAAGAATGAGATCCGCGAACCCCTCCTCCGGCTCCGCGACGGGCGCGTCGATCGTGAGACAGCCGCCGAGTCCCAGCGTCGTGGCCGCGGCCGCGGTTGCGGCGATCAACCGCCGTCGTGACGGTCGCCGTTCGATCGCCCGGCGCTCCAATGCTGGATCATTCATGATTCCGATACACTGACTACAGAAATAAAACCACTCCCCGTACCGCCGGTCGTCACCCCTCCTCGGAGACCGACGTCGCATTCCGAGCCCGCGGGCACTGTCACAAGCGTCTTTACCCTTCGGTCGAAGGTCGGGTATGGATCATACGTCACGACGGCGCGTGCTGGAAGCTGCGGCGGCCGGAACCGCGCTGTCGCTTGCCGGTTGTAGCGCCCTCGATGACGACGAGGCGGTCGAGGAGGAGCCGGACGTCGAGTCGGACGGCGACGGGTCGGGTGCCACGGAACTCGAGGGCGAGGCCGCCGCGACGATCGCGGTCGACATCGAGGCACGGATGGCCGAGGTCGAAGCGGAGATCGACGAGCGCATCGAGGAGGGCGAGATCGACCAGGAGGAGGCACAAGCGGAGTTTCAGGAGGCACAGATCGAGGCGCTTGAGGAGGCGACGGCGGCGGTCGAATCGTACGCGGAGGGCATCGACGGGCTGACCATCGTCGAAAGCAGCGTGCAGGCGGGTGCGATGCTCGTCGACGGCGACGCGGCCGCGATCCTCGACACGCTCGACAGCGAGGACGTCGCGGCCCTGGTCTCGGCCGAGCAGTTCGAGGCGTTCCAGTAGCGACGTCGGTCGGGTCGTCGACCGCGGGGATATCGACGCGACCCTCGACGTCCCGGGACCGCAGCATCTAATTCCTCACCGCACACAGTGTGGGTATGCATATCGAACCGTTCGGCCTCGAGCGCTGGTTCGCGGAGTACGAACACGAGGCCGACATCATGTTCGCCGAGAGCGGGATCCGGTCGATCGACGCCGATCGCTTCGATCTCGATCCCGGTCCCCTCGACTACGTCATCCCGACCAACGGCCATCCGGAGTTCCGGGCGTCGGTCGGCGAGCGATACGGACGCAGCGGCGACGAAGTGATCTTTACCTGCGGGACACAGGAGGCCAACTTCCTCACGTTCCTCTCGCTGCTCGGCGACGAGAAACCGGTAGACGGCGAGGGGGCACCGGACGGAGCTGGCTCGGGCACCCACGCCGTCGTGGTCACGCCGACGTATCAGGCGCTGTACGCGGTGCCGGAGGCGTTCGGCGAGGTAACCCGCGTCGAGCTGGAGCCGCCCGCGTGGCGTCTCGACCCCGACGCGATCGCCGAGGCGACGCGTGCGGACACCGCCGCCATCGTCGTCAACAACCCCAACAACCCGACCGGCCGGTATCACGACGAGACGGTGATGCGGCGGGTCTACGACGTCGCCGTCGAGCACGACGCCTATCTGCTCTGTGACGAGGTGTACCGGCTGCTCGCGGACGATCCGGAACCGGCCGCCGCGAGCTTCGGCGCCCACGGGATCTCGACGACGAGCCTCACGAAGGCGTACGGACTCGCCGGACTCCGGTTCGGCTGGATCGCGGGGCCGGAGCCGGTCGTCGATCGTGCCTGGCAGTGGAAGGACTACACGACCATCTCGACGGGGCTGATCGACCAGCACGTCGCGAAGCAGGCGCTCGGACGACGGGAGAGGCGGATCCTCGAGGAGAACCGTGACCACGCACGGAAGAACCGAAAACGCGTCTCGGAGTGGATCGACCGGGTCGGACTCGACTGGCACGAGCCGGTCGGCGTGAACGGGTTCGTGACCGTGCCGGAGGGCTTCGCGGACGCCGAGGCGTTCTGTCGGACGGTCGTGGAGGAGGAAAGCGTCGTGCTCGCGCCGGGGAACCTGTTCGGGTTCCCGGATCGATTCCGCGTCGGCTTCGGACTCCCGACCGAGGAGCTGAACGAGGCGCTCGCTCGCGTCCGGCGTGTCATCAGGAACCACGGAGGGACGTGACCCATGGGCGAGTTCCTCGACGAGCTCAAAGCGGACGTCAAACAGGCCCTCACGGACCCGACCGACGAGCAGAAGGCGATCGGTGCGGCAGTGATAGCGATCATCATCGCCGACCGCTACTTCCTCTGGATCGAGTTTCCCTTCGTCGTTCGAACGACCGCCGCGGTCGGCGTCGGGTTCATCGTCCTGTTCATCGTGAGCTTCCTGCTCACCGGCCACCTCGTTCCCCCGGACGACGAGGATGACGAACCGGAGGAGTACGAGGACGAGTTCCATCCCTAGCCCGTCCCTCACGCGGGGGTTCGACCTCACCACGGCGGCGTTCCAAACCGTTTATACCCACGCCGGGGAAACGCGAGAACATGCCGAGAGAGCAGAAGCAGGTACGGGAACTGAAGGAGGGAAGGTACGTCATGATGGACGGGTCGCCCTGCAAGATCAACCACTACAGCACCGCCAAGCCCGGAAAACACGGCAGCGCGAAGGCCCGCATCGAGGGCAAGGGCGTCTTCGACGAGAAGAAGCGCTCGCTTTCACAGCCGGTCGACGCGAAGGTCTGGGTCCCGATCATCGAGCGGAAACAGGGACAGGTCGTCTCCGTCTCCGGCGACGACGCACAGGTCATGGATCTGGACACCTACGAGACGTTCACGATGCGGATCCCCGAGGGCGAGTCCTTCTCTTCGGACGACACCATCGAGTACCTCGAGTACGAGGGCCAGCGGAAGGTCGTCGGGTAGCGATGTTTCCCGGGGCGACCGCCGATCGCGACGCGGCCTCGTACGTGGTCGTCGGCGCCCCCCTTGACGCGACGACCACCTTCCAGCCGGGCACCCGGTTCGGACCCGACCGTGTCCGGCGCTTCTCACGGACCTACGACGACTACGACCACCGGACGGACCGTCAGTTCTCCGCCCTCGACGTCCACGACGCGGGCGACGTCGCTCCGTGGGACGACGTACGGGCGTACCTCGATCACCTCGCGGCCGAGCTGCGGAGCGTGGTCCTCGACGGCGCCGTGCCGTTGACCGTCGGCGGCGAGCACACGGTGACGTACGCGGGCGTCGAGGCGGTCGACCCGGACGTCCTCGTGATCTGTGACGCCCACCTCGATCTCCGGGACGCCTACGACGGCAACCCGTGGAACCACGCCTGCGTGACTCGACGAGCGTTGGAGGTCGCCGACCGTGCCGTGATCGTCGGCGCGCGAACCGGCTCGTCCGAGGAGTGGGAGCGGGCCGAAGCGGACGACGTCGAGGTCGTCGCGCCCGAGGACGCTCGTGACTGGATCGACGAACTGCCGGCGGACGCCTTCGCCGACGAGTCGGTCTACTGCTCGGTCGACGTCGACGGTCTCGATCCGGGCTTCGCGCCCGGCACGGGAACGATGGAGCCGTTCGGGCTCCACCCACGGGAGATCCGTGACGTCGTCCGCAGGATCACACCGCACGCCGACGGCTTCGACGTCGTCGAGGTGAACGACCGTGACGACGGGCAGGCGGCGGCGATCGGCGGCAAGCTTCTGCGGGAGTTCGTCTACGGGCACGCGTCGGAACGGTAGTTCCCGGGTCCGGGCCGGCTTGCGGCGTTCGGTGATCCAGTGTCGGCGCTCATCGATCCGATATCAGTTTTGAGTCGCGAACCCGAACCCCTAATTCCCCGCGCCTCCCGGTCGGAGGTATGTTCGCGAGTCTCGCGACGCTTCCGGACCTCCTCCGCCTGCTCGTCATCCCCGTCTTCGGGTGGGCGGCGCTGCGTGACGTCCGGACGCGTCGGCTGCCGAATCGCCTCTGGCCGCCGCTGTACGCGTTCGGGTTCTTCCTCCTGGCGTTCGAGGCCGCGCGCCTCTGGCCGTTCGTCGGCTTCGAGGGGCGGCTCTTCGTGATCCAGGCCGCGATCAGCCTGCTGTTCGTCGCACCGCTCGGCTACGCGTTCTGGTATCTGGGCGCGTTCGGCGGCGCCGACGCGAAGGCGCTGATCGCGCTTGCGATCGTCTTCCCCACCTTCCCGACCTACGTCGTCGGCACGACGGTCCTGCCGATCGTCGTCACCGACATCGGCGTCTTCTCGCTTACGATCCTCACCAACACCGTGCTGCTCGGGCTGGCGTATCCCGTCGGACTTGGGGCGTACAACCTCCTTCACGGCCGGCGGACGCTCACCATGTTCCTCGCTCGCCCGGTCGAGGTCGACTCGCTGTCGGAGCGACACGGCCGGCTCTTCGAGGACGCGTCGGGGACGACGCGGAGCGGCCTCGATCTGGACGCGCTCCGGATGTACCTCCGCTGGCGCGGGCTCACCCTGTCCGAACTGCGGGACGACCCGGATCGCCTCCGCGATCCCGCGACCGTAACGGAGACGTTCGACCCGACCGACGGCGCCACCCGCGTTGGCCCAGTCACCGACGGCGGGGAGGTCCGCGACGGGCCCGAGGAGCATCGAGACGGCGAGGATCCGGCGACGCCCGCGGACGACCCGTGGGCGGCGGAGCGGTTCCTGGCGAGCATCGACGGCACCGCCTATGGGACGGACGTTGGAACGCTTCGGGAGGGCCTGGACGTCGTCTCACGGCGGGACACCGTGTGGGTCTCGCCAGGCATGCCGTTCGTCGTCCCGATGTTTCTCGGACTCGTCGTTGCGGTCGTCTACGGCGACGTGCTCTTCGCGTTGCTCGGGGCGATCGGGCTCGTGTAGCCGGAGCGATCGGGCGCATGTAGCGACAACGACGGGCAGATCCGGCGAACGGTTGACCTCGGTTACGGTTCCGCGGCGCCCTCGACGTCCGCACGGAGGTCGCCGACGGTCCGAATCCGGACCCCGACCGGTCGCTTGACGAACTCGCCGGTCTCCCGACCAAAGAGGTCGCTGACGCCGCGCTGTGCCGCGACGTCGAGCAGCCGTTGGTCGACCTCGCCGTCCACGACGACGGTGTGTGGCGGGTCGGCGGCGTCATCGACCGCGTCGAAGGCGCTCGCGGCGTCGACCTCCGCGCGGATCCCGAGATCCGACGCGAGGAGGCGGGCGCGGCCGCTTCCGGCGTCGATCACTTCTTGGACGTGCTCCTCGAGGGACCGAGGCTCGTCGTCCGCGGGAGTCTCGTCCGGGTCGCCTTCCGCGGGAGCCTCGCCCGGTTCATCGTCGATCACGCCGTCGACCGCGACCGCCTGCTCGGCATCCGAGCGTTCGTGTGGGCCCGTCCCGTTCTCGTGGGGCGTCGGCGCCTCGCCGTCGATCGGATCGACGTCATCGCTGACGGCCGAGGCCTTTTTGTCGGCGGTTGAGACGTCGTCCCCGTCGGTCGTCTCGCCGTCGTGTGGGGCATCGTCCCCGTCGGTCGTCTCGCCGTCGCGGGGGGCGTCGTCGTCCCCGCCGCTCGGCGTGGCGCCGTCATCGCGCACGTCGGCGTCATGGTTCGTCTCGCCGGCCCGTGTTCGGTCGCCGGCCGCCTCCCGGAGGTTCGGCTCGTCGGCGAGCGTCTCGTACGGAACCTTCCCGCGGAGCGCCTCGAAGACGGCGCCACGGTCGAGGTCCTCCACCGACTCGCCGGGGGGCGCGAACGCGACGTAGTCGACGTCGCCGACCTGTGCGAGCTCGCGTAAAATGAGCTCGCCGCCGCGGTCGCCATCGAGGAAAGCAGTAACCGTCCGGTTTTGGGTTAACTCGGCGACGGCGTCGGGGACGTTCGTCCCCTCGACGGCGACGGCGTTTTTGATCCCGCCCTCGAGGAGCGCGAGCACGTCGGCGCGCCCCTCGACGACGATGACGGCGTCGGAGTCGCCGACGCGGGGACCGGCCGGCAGCCCCTCGTAGTCGGCGATCCCCTCGACGCGCGTGGCGTCCCGCACTTCCTCCAGGACGTCCCTGCTGGCGAGGTTCGTCTCCTCGAAGCCGTCCGCGAGCAGCTCCTTCGCCCGCTCGACTACCTTCCGGCGCTTGGCCGCGCGAACGTCCTCGATGCTCGTAACCTCGACGGAGGCCTGACAGGGGCCGATCCGGTCGATCGTCTCGAGGGCCGCACCGAGGATGGCCGTCTCGACCTTATCGAGACTCGACGCGACGGTCACCTCGCCGAAGGACTGCCCGTTCTCGGACTCGACCGCCACGTCGATCCGGCCCACCTTCGAGGACTCTTGGAGGTCACGGAGGTCGAGCTCGTCGCCGAGCAGTCCCTCGGTCTGTCCGAAGACCGCGCCGACGACGTCGCTTCGTTCGACGACCCCGTCCGCCGCGATCGTCGCGTGGATCAGATACTTGGCGGTGTCGTCCATGGATCGGTTCGACCTGTCTTGTGCGTGTGTGTGTTTGTATTCATGATGTTGATCGAGCTGATGGTGATGATCGTGGTGATGATCGAGCTGACGGTGATGATCGGACGACTCGACCGCGGAGCCACTCGGAGATTTATATACGTCGTTTCGGGCAAAATAGTTATCGGGTTCCTCCCCGGAACGAGATTTTGAAGAATATTTCTCTTCACAAAGACCAACCGACGACTATCGACACTTTTTAGCTGGTCGTATACTGATCAAGACGTAATGAAACGCGACTGGAGAGATATCGTGTGGATACCCGTGTTTGCAGTGCTCGTTGCCTTCGCGATCCCGTGGCCCCTGTGGGGGGTCGATCTCGTCGTCGCCGGCTTGCCCGTCTGGATCTGGTGGCACGTCGGCTGGCTGGTGCTCTGTACGCTCCTATTTGCCCGATTCGTCGCGAGCGGCACCTGGGAGCGAGGCATGGGGATCGATCCGACCGCGTCCAACCCGACCACGTCCGGCCCAACCGTGTCCGACGCGGACGCCGATCCGGCCGCCGCGAACGAGGGTGATCAGCCGTGAGCGTTGCCGTCCAGCTGGGGATCGTCGTCGTCTACCTCCTCGTGGCGCTCGCCATCGGCCTCCTCGCCTACCGCGTCGCGGAGGCGACCGCCGAGGACTACTACCTCGCGAGTCGCTCGCTCGGCACGCTCGTGTTGCTGTTCACCACCTTCGCCACGTTGCTCTCGGCGTTCACCTTCTTCGGCGGTCCGAACCTCGCGTTCCAGGCCGGTCCCGAGTGGTTGATCGTGATGGGCGCGCTGGACGGCGTCCTCTTTGCCGTCCTCTGGTACGTGATCGGGTACAAGCAGTGGCTCGTCGGGAAGCGGAACGGGTACCTGACGCTCGGCGAGATGCTCGGCGATCGGTTCGGCTCGCCCGGCCTGCGCGGCCTCGTGGCGGGCGTCAGTCTCCTCTGGCTGTTCCCGTACGTCATGCTCCAGCAGATGGGCGCCGGCGAGGCGCTCGTCGGGCTCTCCGGTGGCGCTATCCCGTACTGGGCCGGCGCCGCCCTCATCACGGCGTTCATGATCCTCTACGTCGTCCTCGCGGGGATGCGCGGCGTCGCGTGGACGGACACGCTACAGGGGCTGTTCATGCTCTCCATCGTCTGGATCGCCGCCGTCTGGGTCCTCGCCGCCGTGGGCGGGCTCGGCGCCGCCACGGGATCCATGCTGGAGGCACGACCCGAGTTCGGAAGCTTCGGCGGCGGGCTCTACACGCCCGGGTTCATCATCTCCACCGCGATCACCATCGCGTTCGGCGTGACGATGTTCCCGCAGATCAACCAACGGTTCTTCGTCGCCGAGAGCGGCGCGGTGCTCAAGCGATCGTTCGCGCTCTGGCCCGTGCTCGTCCTGCTCCTCTTTCTCCCGGCGTTCATGCTCGGCGCGTGGGCGGTCGGGATGCCGATCGACGTCCCCGAGGGCGCGAACGTGCTCCCGGTCGTGCTCAACGAGTACACGCCGTTCTGGTTCGCGGCACTCGTCATCGCGGGTGCGATGGCCGCGATGATGTCCTCCTCGGACTCGATGCTGCTCTCCGGCTCGTCGTATTTCACTCGGGACCTCTATCGACCCTTCGTCAACCCGGACGCGACCGCGCGACGGGAGGCGTGGCTCGCGCGGCTCGGCGTCGCGGCCTTCGCCACGCTCGCGTTCCTCGCGAGCCTGTTGCGACCCGGCACGCTGATCGAGGTCGGCGACACGGCCTTCTCCGGGTTCGCGCTGCTCGCGCTTCCCGTGATCTGTGCGCTCTACTGGGATGGGACGACCCGCTCCGGAATGATCGCCGGAATCGCCGTTCCACAAGTCGTCTACCTCGCGCTCGTGTTGGTTCCGGCGCTGCCCCGCAACTACGCCGGTTGGGACTACGCGCTCGGGTTGATGGTCCTTTCGGCGCTGCTCACCGTCGGCGTCTCGCTCGTCACCTCGCCGACCGCCGAGAGCGACGCCTCGCGGTTCGCGGTCGCGGGGGACTGACGCAGGGAGAAACCCGAGGACGACGTCCCGCGTTCGAAGGCGAGGGTTGCGTTCCCACGCCTCGGAACCGAGCGAAACGTCAAAGCCGGTTCGTCCCCAATCGAGCGCATGAACGAGCCCGGCGCCGAGGGCGTGCTGTTGGACCAGGGGACGCTCCACGATCGGCTCGACGACGCCCCCGCGTGGCTCGACGAGCACTACCGGACGTTCCGCGAGTCGATGCTCGACGAACACGACGGCGCGCCGTTCCCCTGTTATTTCGGGATCGAGGTCGAGCGGAAGGGAGAGCTGCTCTATGCGGCGTGTGAGTCGACGACGGACCCCGCCGCCCTGTTACGGCTGCGGGACGTCCTCCTCGAATACCTCGATACGTACCGGAACCACGCCGAACGCGCCCCGCTCGCGGTCTTCTTCCGGCCCCTTGCGGCCGAATCGGCCACGAACGGCGCGACCGAAGCGGACTACCACGAGGCGCTCTGGCACGTACTGGAGTTCCTGCACGTCCACGACCCCGAGCCGTGGCCCGAGGAGATCCCGACGGACCCCGACGACCCCTACTGGGAGTTCTGTTTCGGCGGCGAGCCGCTGTTTCCCACGTCGCGGGCGCCCTTTTATGACGAACGCCGGAGCCGGTTCTCGCCGGTCGGCCTGGAGATCACCTTCCAGCCGCGGGCCGTCTTCGAGGGAATCACCGCCGACACGGAGGCCGGCGAGCAGGCCCGGGCGGTCATCCAGTCCCGGATGGCCGAGTACGACGGCGTCTGTCCCCACGCCGACCTCGGCGACTGGGGTGCCGAGGGCGACCGTGAGTGGAAACAGTACCTCTTCCGTGAGGACGACGCCGAGAGCCCCGACGAGTGTCCCCTGATGCCGACCCGCGAGCACCCGAAAGTGCCGACCGAGCTGCTCGAACCCAGCGCATGGCGGCGGTTCGCCGGCGACGCGGGCGGTCTCGATGACGCGTCCCCAACGGTCACGGGGGCGAGCGATGACTGAGGAGTCGACGGCGGACGCGAGCACGTCCGACACGGACGACACACACGCCATCGGCCTCCCTCACGACGCCGTCCTCCTCCTGATCGACCTCCAGACGGGGTTCGGCGATCCGGGCTGGGGCGAGCGCAACAACCCCGAGGCGGAGTCCGTCGCGGCCGACCTTCTCGACGCGTGGCGAGCGGCCGATCGGCCGGTCGCGCACGTCCGACACGCCTCGACGGAGCCGGATTCGCCGCTCCGTCCGGATCGGCCGGGCTTCGCGTGGCTCCCGGAGACGGCCCCGAAGGGGGACGAGACGACCTTCGAGAAGACCGTCAACGGCGCCTTTTTAGGGACCGACCTCGACGACTGGCTCCGCGAGGGCGGGTACGGCACCCTCGTCGTCTGCGGATTAACGACGGACCACTGCGTCTCGACGACCGTCCGGATGGCGGAGAACCGCGGCTACGACGTCTTCCTCGTCGCCGACGCGACCGCCACCCACGACCGCGAGGGACCCGACGGCGACGTCGTCGACGCCGAGACGTCACACCGCGTCGCGCTGGCGCACTTAAAAGACGAGTTCGCGACCGTGGTGAACGCGGCGGACCTGATCGGCGGGTGACTCCCGGCCGATCGCTTATAAATCACGCGTGAACGGTGGTCCGTGGTTTATAAACCGGGGTCGTTCGGCCGTCGGCCACTTATAAAGAAACGACGGCGTTCAGCGTGATCCGGATGGCGCGCTCGACGTTGTTCTTCGCCTTTTCTGGCAGCTCGTCGTCGGAGTCCGCGCCCTTCTGGGTGCCCTCGACGAGGTTGCCGTCGACGGTGCAGATGGCGCCGGCGCGGAGGCCCTTGCGGCGGGCGAGCGCGAAGACGGTCGCGGCTTCCATCTCGATCGCGAGCAGGTTCGCGGCCTCCCAGTCGGCGACGAACTCGTCGCTCTCGTTGTAGAAGGCGTCGTCGGAGACGATGGGGCCGACGTGGACGTCCTCGTCGTTGGCCTCGGCGGCGTCGACGAGCGCGGAGAGCACGTCGTAAGTGGGGACGGCCGGGTAGACGGCCGATTCGTAGCGCTTGCTCGTTCCCTCCTCCTTGGCGGCGCCGTTCGCGACGACCATGTCGCCGATCTCCATGCCCTCCTGGAGCGCCCCGCAGGTGCCACAGCGGATGAACGTCTCGACGCCGGCGCGCGCGAGCTCCTCGACGGCGATGGCGGCGGACGGACAGCCGATCCCGGTCGAGCAGATCGTCAGCTCGTCGCCCTCATAGCTGGCGTTGACGACCTTATATTCGCGGTTCTCGGCGACGAGTTCGCTGTCGTCACACAGATCCGCGATGCGGTCGACGCGACCCGGGTCGCCCGGGATGATCGCGGTCTCGTGGACGTCGCCCTCCTCGATCAGCAGGTGCGGCTGTTTCGCCATACGCCCGACTGCGGCGGCCGTCCGCAAAAGCGACGCGGTCCGGGGCGGCTTTGGTTCCCTCGCGCCGACCGTCCACCGATCTCTTTTAAGTGGTCGCCGGACGCCGATCGGGCATGAGCGGATCCGACGGCGACGACGGACCGACGGGGCCGGGGCTGGGAGCGGTGATCTTCTCCATGGTGCTCTCGTTCACGCTCGTCACGGTCGCCGGCATCTATTTCGGGGACATCAACTCGACGCAGGCGGTCCTCGTCGGTGGCGCCGCGGCGGTCGTCTCCGCGATCGTGGCCGTGAAAAGCGGCAAGCGGGCGACGAGGTGAGGTGGGTCCGAGACGGAACGGGCTCCCCTTATCAGGGGTGAGAGCGCGGGTGGCTGATTTTATAAGCGTCCGCGCCGGACGGTGGTGCATGTCGTTCATTCACGACCGGCGAGGGCAGTCGGTCGTGATCGGGACCGTGATCCTGTTCGGGTTTCTGATCGTGGCGTTGGCGGTCTATCAGGCGTTCGGCGTACCGGCACAGAACGCCGAGATCGAGGTGAGCCACAACGACGACGCCCAAGCGGACATGACCGATCTTCGAAACGCGCTACTCGACGTTCGCGTCCGGTCCGACGTCGATCGGGTCGCAACTCACCGATCCGTTCAGATACGACTCGGTACCCGGTATCCATCGCGGATTCTGACGGTAAATCCCCCACCTGCGACGGGAACGCTTCAATCACAGGACGACGTTCCGGACATCCAGTTTGAGAACGCGCGGGTCGTCGGAGGCGGGTACACCAACACTGACTCGATACTTAATGAGCCACATGAGACGAGTTTACTCACGTATCGGCCAGGATACAACGAATACCGTGAGGCACCGCAGACGACGTTCGAACACTCGTTATTATATAACCGATTTGATGGTGCCAACCTGACCCTCACCGACCAGCGGGCCGTTGATGGGAACGGTCGCGAACTCGATATCGTGGTCTACGACGGCGACGTGAACGAACAGGGGCTTCGAACGACGGTCGATCCGGCCACGCTGGACGGTCCCTCGATACGGATACCGATAGAGGGCGATGGTGAAAACATCACTCTGACGCTTCCAACCAATTCACCAGAGATCTGGGAGGAGGTGATCGGCGAGGAACGGAACGCCGAGGTGATCGCCACGACGAGTAATACCGTCACCATCGAACTCGACGACGGCGATGTGTGGGATCTCCGCATGACCCGCGTCGGCGTCGACGGTGGTGAAGCCGATGATCTGTTCTCTAACGTTACCGCACCGGAGGACGACCGTGGTGTCGCGTTGAACCGAACGTTCGATGTACGCTGGTTGGGTGACGAGATAGCCGAAGAGGACGGTATTACGTTTAACGCAGGCGAGAATTTACTTGAGATTGACCGGAGCGAAACGGGTGACACGGTTGGATTTAAGGGGGATGTGTTTGCCGACGGCGACCGAATCGATGATGCCACAGTTGATCTTTCAACGACAAGCTCCGCCGTGGCCGGCTTCGAAGTCAGTAGTGTGACCACTGATGAAGGGAGGTTTCAAACTTCACTTGACATCTCGAACGAAGAGGGGTTGGCTCGATTGTTTGCGGCATCGGGTGACGACACGGATGATATCAACGTGGATGTGTTCGGAGAGGCTGATGAGGCCGAACCAGACATTCAGGTGCGTGTCGATGATCTCACCGATAGACGTCCGAATGATCCGGGTTTCTACGTCTCCTACGAGGTTAGTGAGGCGGTTGATGAGGTCGTGGTCTCCGCTGAGAGTACTCAATCGAGTGCAAGTGACGAGGCTACGTCCTCGGCCGCACGGAACGGTGAGTTGCTCACCCCTGGTTTCGGCGAGGGGCAACAATTCGCCATAACGGTTGAGGCGTTCGAAGACGGTCAATCCGTTGCAGAGCGCACTGTGTTCACCAACGCGGATACTCAGAATCCAAGCAATAACGACGATCTTTCCCAGGCCAATAGTGCGACCCTAGAGAGTTCAACGGTTCGGGACCAGACCAACACACAACAGAACGATCCATTGTACCGTTTCACTTATACTGTCTCCGGTACGGGTTCGTTCTCTGAGGTGCAACTACATGCACTCAGTCGTGATGGCGATGCGGCGTCTGACTCCGTGATCCGAACCCAGCGTTCCGGAAACAACATACGAGTGGATCCCAATGACGGAGCAAACGCGCAGTACAAGCTCGCCATTCTGGTAGTTGATGACGATGGAATTGTGGTTGACGATCGGATTCTTGACGACGTAGCGGATGGGAACGATCCGTGAGTCTCCCTGGTTGTTGTTGTACCCCCTCATGCGTATTGTAAGAAAAATGACACAGTATGTCAATCTCAGTCAGGAGCATGCATCTCGATATGCTTTCATACGCACGAGATATGCAGCCATCGGAATGATGGCTCGGGTACTCGTCGAGACGACGCTATTGGGTATTGCTGTGAACAATCGCTCTCTTCAACATGAACAGCATTTGATGTCATTTATGAGCTGAATCGAGCCTTGTCTCGTCTCACAACGCCGCCACACGGCCCGGCCGAATGCTTATTCGCGATGGCGACGAACGTTGGCGTATGCTCGTCGTCACGACCGAGGACGTTCTGGGTGGGAAACCACGACTGGACGGCCGACGAGTAAGCGTGCTCCAAGTGGCGGAACTCGTTCTCGATCATGGTGCTGATCCGGTTGACGTCGCGGGCCAGTTTGCTATCTCTCTGGCGGAGGTCCACGAAGCACTCGCGTACTACTATAACCACGTCGACGAGATGGAGACGTCTCGGCGACGGCGTGAGGAACTCGTCGAGGATCTCCGAAGCGAATCGCGGGCACCGGACGCGATCGAACGCTGAGGATGACGAATCTTCCTTTTCCCTGACGAACCCGCGTATCAGGACGTGTGTTCCCGTACTCGACGACTCCCCACACGCTCTTCAGCGACCGCCAGTAGCTCGCCGTC
>LFFM01000500.1_pt1 | contig 27469 bp, 19 predicted proteins | sample 643131 | NCBI WGS metagenome assembly LFFM01 (sample SAMN03777445, study PRJNA286221) | soda lake metagenome | biome: soda lake; feature: Kulunda steppe; material: water; isolation source: sample Tc-Br brine of Tanatar trona crystallizer | place: Russia: Kulunda steppe | collected 2011-07
CAGGCCGACATCCTGAAGGAAGACCAGGCGCAGAACACCTGCATCTTCTCCACGGAGTTCGCCCTTCGCATGATGGGCGACATCCAGCAGAACTTCATCGACGAGAAGGTCCGCAATTTCTACTCGGTCTCCATCTCCGGCTACCACATCGCCGAAGCGGGCGCCAACCCCATCACGCAGCTGGCCTTCACGCTGGCCAACGGGTTTACCTTCGTTGAGTATTACCTCAGCCGGGGGATGGACATCGACAAGTTCGCGCCGAATCTGTCGTTCTTTTTCTCGAATGGGATGGACCCCGAGTACAGCGTGATCGGGCGGGTGGCGCGGCGCATCTGGAGCGTGGCCATGCGGGAGAAGTACGGCGCCAACGAGCGCTCGCAGAAGCTGAAGTACCACATCCAGACCTCCGGCCGCAGCCTGCACGCCAAGGAGATTCAGTTCAACGACATCCGGACCACGCTGCAGGCCCTGATGGCCATCTACGACAACTGCAACTCGCTTCACACCAACGCCTACGACGAGGCCATCACCACGCCCACCGAGGAGTCGGTGCGGCGGGCCATCGCCATCCAGATGATCATCAACAAGGAGCTGGGGTTGGCCAAGAACGAGAATCCACTGCAGGGCGCCTACATCATCGACGAGCTGACGGATCTCGTGGAGGAAGCGGTGCTGCACGAGTTCAACCGCATCAATGAGCGTGGCGGGGTGCTCGGCGCAATGGAGTCGATGTACCAGCGCGGCAAGATCCAGCAGGAGTCGCACTACTACGAGGCCAAGAAGCACTCCGGCGAGTTGCCGGTCATCGGCGTGAACACGTTCCTGCCGAAGGATGAAGAGGACGAAGGCTTTGAAGAAGTGGAGCTCATGCGCTCCTCCGACGACGAGAAGCAGCACCAGCTACGCATGCTGCGGCAGTTCCAGGCGCGTAACCCCGATGAGCGGGAAGAGGCGCTCGACCGCCTGCAGGCGGTCGCACGTGAAGGCGGCAACGTCTTCGCCGAGCTGATGGACACCGTGACGGTCTGCTCCCTCGGCGAGATCACCCACGCGCTCTTCGACGTGGGCGGGCAGTACCGGCGGAATATGTAGAACATTGCATCATTCATGCCCCCGGGCGCGTGTATCCAAGCGATATGCAACCTCTACTCAAAAATCGCCAACCCGAACTCCGGGTTCTCTGTCGCAGATTTGGTGTGTCTCGTTTGGAGGTTTTCGGCTCGGCAGCCACCGAGTCGGTTGATCCTGATTCAAGTGATCTCGACTTTATTGTCGATTTTGCGGATCGGTCACCTGGATACGCCGATCGGTACCTTGCATTTGGCGAAGCCCTGAAAGAGCTGTTTGACTGTGAGGTCGACCTGGTAACAGAACGCTCACTGTCGAACCCTTATTTTCAGGAGAGCGTCGACGAAACTCGGAGGGTGCTCTATGACGAAGCCAGTGAAGAAGCGGCTGCATGAGGGCATGGGGACGCCCGTCGCAGTAAGCACCGCCGAATCAGTATGACGACCAATCTCCCACCCTACGTCATTCTGAGCTTGCGAAGAATCTCTTCCCGTGGGGCACCACAGCCAGGAAGCAGTACGTCGCTCGCGTATAAGCGATGTTCATTTCAGGTTTGGACCGTCTCGTTCGGGGCCCAGCCTTTGAGCCGGACTGGGCGTTCACGCAGAGGGTTTTCTGGCGCCCCGGTTGTGGTGGTGCCTTGCCGTTCGCCAATGGAGTTGTATATTCTGGAAAAGTAGAGTCTATTTTTCGCCTTCGTGTTACCAAATATGACCCGTTATCCCGGTTGCGGCCCCATATGGAGGGCTGCGTATCTCCTTGCCTGTATCTTTATTCTAAATGGATGTGGTGCTGAGGAGAGGGTTTCTGACATTACGGAGCACGTGGTTGAGGCGCGTCCGTTTGCCGGTGACCCAGAGGTGCTCTTTAGCTCCGTCGGCACGCTCGCCATCAGTCCGGCGGGACAGCTCTTCGTACTGGACGGCCGAGAAGCTCGGATCTATGGGTTCAATTCTGATGGCAGCGATTACGTCGTCTTCGGAAGACAGGGCGAGGGACCGGGTGAATTACAATTTCCCGGCGCACTCGGCGTTTCGGATTCGACGGTTCGTGTCACAGATCAGGCCACTGGCCGCGAGACGCGGTTTAGCACAAGTGGCTCCTTTCTGGAAACCGCAGATCTTCCTGATCGGGCCACTACCGTGGTTTATGGTCCGGGCGGACATCTGGCGTTCCTCGGGTCAACCGAGGTGGATTCCATCGCAGCGGTCTATGACGCCGAGGGTGCGCTACTGTACGCGGCGGGGGCACCGGTTGGTGATCGTCGGGTTGTGCTGAACATGGCCGAGATTAAATCGGAAATCAATGCCGGTCGCATTCCGGACGTGCTCTATAATCTTTCGAATAATGGGGTGTTAGATGCTGAGGGTGGACTCTGGTTGATCCGCTCTGCGTCTGCTGAAATTGCCCGATACGATGCCAAGGGTACGCTGCAATGGGAGCGGTCGTACGCTGATCTTCCTGAGGCCGATCGAATACTGGAACGGTTTTTCGAGCGCAATGCAGAGATTGACGCCCCTAATAGTTTTGCACCCCTCTCTTATTTTCAGGGGGCCGCCCTGGCTGATGACAAGCTCTGGTTACTCGTTGCGTTGCCAGATGACGAGCCCGCGCTGATTCTTGTGCTCAATGAGGAAGGAGAGATCGAGCATCGCCTGCGTTTTCCAGATGCGGCAGGAGCTACAAGTCTGGCCGTGGGACCGGACGCCGAACGCATGTATCTTGGGGTTGGCTCTACTGCATCGATCATGGAGGCCAGGGTGCCTGCGGAGATACGATGAGCCCCGGAACGTTCGTCCCATCCATTGTCGCAGGAATTTGATACCTTAGAGACCTTCCTCCTGCGCTTTTGAGCAGGGGGAGACCAAATCTCCTAACAAGCCTTTACAGGGGCTACATCAGGTCCGGAACGACCTAATCCTGCAGGTACGTGTATTTTTTCTGGAGTCCACCCGCAACCTTCTGCAATATTTTCCGAATAGGTGTATTTACTGCGTGTACGCTATAAACCAATCCTGTTCAGTGCCATGCCCGCTCTTCGATTATCAGCCGTCATACTGCTCGCTGTTCTCCTGACCGCATGCGGCTCCACCTCAGAGGTGCCGTACAAAGACGGGGACGCGTACCTGCTGCAGTTCCGTCCGTCCGTTGGGCAGGTGTTTGACGTGGAGGTATCCAACACGAACGACATGCAGATTTCAGTGATGGGGCAGCAGATACCGCAGAAGCAGATGATGAGCCTGACGTACCTCTATGCTGTTGAAGAGGGGGCCGAGGAGGGGCGGTTTCGAATTACCTCCACGACGGAGCGTGTGAAAACACAGACGGAGGCGATGGGGCAAAACCTTAGTTTTGACTCCGCTGAAGCTGGCGACCGTATACCCCCGGCCTTCCGCCCTTTCAATGCGCTGGTAGGTTCGTCTGTGACCATGACCGTGGGGTCCGATGGCACCATTCACACGATCGACGGCCTGTCGGATCTTACCCAGCGCGTGATGGACAGCATTGACATGCCCAATCCCGAAATGAACGAGCAAATGCGGTCCCAGATGGAGATGACGATGGGGGAGGACCCGATGCTGGAAAACTACCGGCAAGCCTTTCGGTGGTATCCTGAGGGGCCGGTAGCCGTTGGCGATAGCTGGGAGCAGTCGGCCACGACGCATGCTGGCTTCCCCATGGAAACGGCAAGGACGTTGACCCTTGACCGTGTGGAGGACAGTATCGCCTTTATCTCATTTACGGGAGATGTGGTAGCTGAAGAAAGCGAGATGGACATGGGTCCGGTATCGATGACCATGAACATCTCGGGGAGCGAGGAAGGTAGCCTTCAGATGGATTTGCGAACAGGCGCCATTCTAAAGATGATACAGGAGATCAGTATGTCGTCATCCGGAACGGTGAGCAACCCGGCAGACCCCACTCAAGAGATGGTCATGGATATGGAAGGTGTTTCGGAATCGACCCTGACGATGGCCCTGCGCGAGTAGCACCGCGGAAGGCTGCCGGGCGCAGGCAAACCGTGCAACGGAGGTGTTAAACCTGAGGGATCTGTTGTATGGTGGTGGTCGTGTACCGTATACTCTTTTATGTAACCGCTTACGCCATCCCAAACCTCGCATCATGTTGCCGTCCGATGTCGCTCTCGTCGTGCTCCTGGTGGGACTCCTGATCCCCCTCATCGGCTTCGCCTTCTTCATGATGCGCCATGCGCGGAAGCCAGAGGAGCCCCGCGACTGGCTGCCCGCCACACTGGGAGATGCATCACGCTCCATCGTGTCCACCCGAGCGACACTGAAACGAAACGATTCGCTGGATGAAGTGCGTGCCTTAGCGGCCAAGAGCTACCTCCGGATTCAGCGGGACTCGCTGTTCGGGGAAGCGCCGGAGCCGGGCCGTGTGCTCATCGAACGAGTGCCCAAAGCGGTATGGCGGCATGTCAGTGCGCAGGAGGCGCGCACGGAACTGACGCTGTGCCTCCAAAATCAGGATGGCGAGCAATACGTAGTGGTCCACCGCATGTGGTTGAATTAGGTTGTAGCGACGTTGGAAGCGCTCCCGACGTGAGGTGGTCTCGGGGGTAGGTTTGGCGCACTGGGCATACTCTTTGCGCTACCGACGGGTCGTGTTGTTTGCCACCCTGCCCCGTCCTCTGCTGCTCATGTCTTTCTCTGCGCTCTTCATCGGTTTGCTCGTCGCGCTCTGGTTAAGCCCGGCCCTCTTGCTCCTGGCGCTCTACCTGTCGAATGTCCAAAAATGGCCGATTCCAGGCGCTGTGGACCGGCTGGCCCTCACCGTGCTCTCGTCCCTTTCCGCTTGGCTACGTCCCGGGCAGCCGCCCTCTCGCGGGCATCTGCGGCTGGAGGCAGAGCGCCGCGTGGCAGTGCGACGGAAGAAAGCGGAAGGTACATTCTACACGCAGCCGGTGCTTTCTTCCCTTGCGCCGGTGGTACGGACGCCGTCGGGCATGGTCGATGAGCGCCATCCGACCGCGCCTTCGTTCATGCATCTGGAGGCGGTACTCATCGCGCCCGACCGGCAGGACGTGCGCGGAGAGCACTGGCAGATTGGTGTCAACTGAAGGAGGGGTACCGAACGCGAGCAGATGGGGCCGTCGGCGTCAGGGGCGTCCGGTGGATCATCCAGAACAGGGTGCGGTAAGCTGAGCACCGCTTGTTCTGACGCTCGCCGCCCCACCCATGCCCCGTGCTAAGTCATCGTCCTCAGCAGCAACCCAGGTGGCCGGGGTGCTACGCACGCTCCCGCCGGGCACGCAGCTGCTCGATACCGCCCGTCCGGACGACGAAAATACCGACAGCCTGCTCTTCACGGACCCGGTACGTACGATCGAGGCCTGGTCGGCGGCGGAGGTGGGCCCTGCGCTCGCAGCCCTGGACGCTGCCGTGCAAGAGGGCTACTACGTAGCGGGTGCCCTGCAGTACGAAGCAGGCTACGGACTGGAGCCCGGCCTCTTTGACGCGCCCCCTGCAGGCCACCACCCCCTCCTATGGATGGGCGTATACGCGCAGCCCATGCGGCTGACGCCCTCCGCTGTGGCTGAAGCGCTACGGGCCCTCTACCAGGAGCAGGCGGAGGTAGGCCCGCCGGCCTTTGGGCTCACACGGGAAGCGTACCGCCGCCGCATTGCTGACGCCAAGCATAAGATCAAGGCGGGGGAGGTGTATCAGATTAACTTTACCGATGCGGTAACCGCCAATGTGCGAGGGGCGCCCGCCGCCCTCTACGCCCGGCTCCGCGCCGCACAGCCTGTGCCGTACGGTGCGCTCATCAACACGGGGTACGAGCATCTGCTGAGCCTTTCCCCAGAGCTGTTTTTTCGACGGGAAGGCGAACGGCTCTGGACGCGCCCCATGAAGGGCACCGTCCGGCGCGGGCGCACGGCGGCGGAGGATGCAGCGCATCATGCCTGGCTCGCCGACGATGCCAAAAGCCGCGCTGAAAACCTGATGATTGTAGACCTTCTCCGCAACGACCTGTCCATGTGCTGCACACCCGGCTCGGTGCGGGTGCCCGCGTTGTTCACCACCGAGCAGCATCCCTCGGTGATACAGATGACCTCCACAGTGGAAGGGCATCTGCGGCCTGAAATCTCTTACGAGGAGCTCTTCCGCGCGCTCTTTCCCTGCGGCTCCATTACCGGAGCGCCTAAGCTGCGCGCCATGCAACACATCCGGCGGTTGGAACGCGGGCCCCGAGGGGCGTATTGCGGGGCGATCGGCTATGTGGCACCCGGTGACCGTGCCGTGTTCAGCGTAGCGATCCGCACGCTATCCGTCCATGAAGGGGAGGCCCGCATGGGCACCGGCAGTGGGATCGTGTGGGATTCCGATGCCGATGCCGAGTTCGACGAGTGCCTGCTCAAAGCCCGCTTCCTGGAAGATGCAGTAGACAGCGAACAAGAGCCCCCGTTGACCCTGATTGAAACCATGCGCTGGGCTGATGGCGAGGTGGCCTTGCTGGAGCGTCACCTGCAGCGGATGGCCAATAGCGCGGCCTATTGGGGACTGCCCTTTACCCCGGACGCTTTCCGGGCCGCCGTGGCGGAAGCCGCGCCGCCCGCAGGTAGCCCGCCGCACCGGTTGCGCGTCGTCTGCGAGGCCAGGCCGGGGGCGACCCGCACACACCTTGCGGCCACGGCAACGCCGCATACGGCACCGCCGCTGCGCACCGTCGGGATCGCCTCCACCCGCATTGACCCGGAGAACCCCTATCGGTACCACAAGACCAATCGCCGCGCCGTTTACGACCGCGCCCTCGCCGAAGCACAGGCGGCGGGGTGGGACGAGCCCCTGCTCCTGAATACGCGCGGGCAGGTCTGTGAGGGTGCACGTACCAACGTGTTTATCCGGCAGGGCGAAGTTCTGTTGACCCCTCCGGACCACTGCGGTCTGCTGCCGGGCGTGTACCGCGCCCACGTGCTGGCTACCCACCCCATGGTTCGTGAAGACGTCCTCTACCCCGCCGATATTGCCGCAGCCGACGCCATTTACGTGTGCAATGCCGTGCGCGGCTGGCAAGCCGTCACGCTGCAGAGCGAGCCCGTGCCCTCCTGACTGTACCTCGCCTACCGATGCCCTCAACCGATAACATTGCCGACCGGCTGGTGTACCTGCTGAAGCACACGGCGCCGTTCGATGCGCTGCCCTCAGACGCGCGTGCGACGTTGCTCCAGGAGGCCCTTGTCGAGTTCTTCCCGGCAAGCACCATCATCATGGCGCACGGAGCCGAAGACCAGCGCTACCTGTATGTGGTAGAGTCGGGATCGGTGCGCCTGGAGCATGCGACGACCGGGCGGTTGGTGGACATGTGCGCAACAGGAGATGTCTTCGGCCACTGGGGGCTGGTCCGCAGTGACGCGGTGCCCTACGAGGCGCGCGCTGTGGAGGCGACTACCTGTGCACTGATTTCGGGCGAGGCATTCCGGGAGGTGTACGATACCCATCCGGCATTTGCGGCGTTTTTCAAGGACAGCCTGCAGCAACAAGACGACGTCGTCCGCCCACCGCTGGATACAGGCACGTCCCAGCTTCTGCTGGGCACCACGGTGGGCGACTTAGTGCACCGTTCCCTCATCCGCTGTGCGCCTGATGCTACGCTTCGGGCTGCTGCTCAACAGATGCGTAAGGAGCGCGTCGGGTCGCTGGTCGTTACCGACAACGGTAACGCCCTTGGCATCCTTACCAACAGCGACTTGCGCGACGAAGTCGTAGCCGGGGAGACGCCCGTTGACGCCCCGGCGCGCGACGTGATGAGTAGCCCGGTGATTGCCCTGCCCGGATCTGCGCCCCTGTTCGAAGCCCTGCTGACCATGGCGCGGCACCGGTTGCACCACCTTGCCGTGTCTGGTGAGGATGGTGAGGTCATCGGGATTATTTCGGCGAGCGACATTGCACAGGCCCGCGGGCAGGATCCGACGGCCACCTTGAAGCGCATCGAGCGGGCCCCATCCGTGGACGAACTGGCAGACATCCGGTCAGGAGTGGATACGCAGCTGATCCATCTGCATCGCCAGGGGGTACAGGCGCGCGATGTCGTCCGGATCAATACGGAGATCAACGACCAAATTACGGTCCGTGTGCTCAAGCTCGTGGAGCGACAACTCCGCACCGATCACCCGGAGCGCTACATCGACTGGCCCTGGGTGTGGATGTCGCTGGGCAGCGAAGGCCGCAAAGAAATGAGCCTGCGAACGGATCAGGACAACGCCATCATTTACGCTGATCCGCCTGACGAGGAGACCGCCAAGCGCGTCGAAGCCTGGCTGCGGCCCCTCGCCGAGCGCGCCAACGAGGCCCTGGCCACGGTGGGCTACACGCTGTGCGACGGCGATGTGATGGCGCGGAATCCCGAGTGGCGCCTGCCGCTGCGCCGGTGGAAGCGCGTCTTTCGCGAGTGGATGTTCGACCCCAGTCCAAAGGCGCTGATGAACGCCACGATCTTCTTTGATCTCCGCGCCCTGTACGGCGAGGAAAGGCTGGTAGATCAGCTCAAGCGCGACCTCCGGCAAGCGCTGGATGACGAGCGTGGGTTTCTCACGTTTCTCGTCAGCATCGCCCTGCAAAACACCCCACCGCTGACCTTTTTCCGGCGCTTCGTGCTGGATGAGGCCGGGGAGGAGCAGCCGTACTTTGACATCAAGCTGCGCGGGCTCATGCCGGTGACGGACCTTGGGCGCGTGCTCGCCCTGGACGCTCGGTTCCTGGAGTCAACCAACACGCTGGATCGCCTGGAGGCGGCAGGCAAAGCCGAGCAGCGGGTACGGCAGACGGCCGAAAACCTGAGCGATGCGTACCGCCACCTGGAGGCACTGCGGTTGCAACACCAGATCCGCTGCATCGAAGACGGACGTCAGCCCGACAACCACGTCAACCCCACCGCCCTCACCAAAACGCAGCAACAAATGCTGAAGGTGGTGTTCTCCACCATGAAAGACGCGCAAAAAGCATTAGAGCTACGCTACGGCGCACAGTCGGTACGCACGTGACCTGGGCATGAGGAGGAAGGCGCATCTGGGCAAGCTATTGCGCGCGCCGGCGCGTGTGCGGCTAACGATTCCCTACGGTGATGCAGGACGCAGGGGTCAGTAGGTCAAGTCCGCAAACCTGGAATCCCGTGAGGCTTCAAGGGCTTGGCCCATGGTGTGGATCTCACGCTGTTTGAGCAGGGGGATGAGCTTCACCAGGAGCTCGGCCGTAATGAGCGCGTCGCCGAGGGCGGTGTGGCGCCCGGTCACGGTAATGCCCAGCGCCTCTGCCAGGGCATCCAGGCTGTAGTTGTCGCGGTCGGGGTTGACGAGCGCCGCCAGCAGCAGGGTATCCAGCACGGGCTGGTCGAATCGGCAGTCCAGCGCCTCTTCCTCCTGGCGGATGAAGCTGAGGTCGAACGCTACGTTGTGGCCGACGAGCACCGTGTCGCCCGCGAACTGATGAAAGCGGGGCAGGACGCGTTCGATGGTCGGTTTGCCGCGGAGGGTGGCGGGTTGAATGCCGTGGATGCGCACGGAGTCGAGGGAGAGCGGGCGCTGCGGATCGATGAGCTGGTCGAACGTTTCGCCCTGCAAGACGCGCTGGTTGAGCACACGCACGGCCCCCAATGAGATAATCTTGTCGCCCTCTTTGGGGCGGAGGCCCGTGGTTTCGGTGTCGAAGACCGTGTACGTGAGGTTGCGCAGGGATTCCGCCGCCCGGGGCCCGGCCTGCGCGTGCGCGTCCAGCAGGTCGAAGTCGTAGTAGATGGGCCGCCCATCCACCGCGGGCCGCCGCCGGGGCTCGCTACCCTGGAGGGCTGCCGCCGGGAGGTAGAGCGCCAGGCCCGCGCCGTCCTCAGCATTGGGGGTGGGCTCGAGGCGGGCGCGATGGCGCTCCAGCACGGCTGCCAGCGTCGACGGCCGATCGGCCGAGCCCGGAACCACCGAGACGCGCCGCCACGTGTCGAGGAGGGGATCCGATACGGGAGGGCCATCCCACCGCACGTGGAGCGCCACCTCGCCTTCTTGCTGTTCAATGGCACAGCGAAGGATGTCCTCGGTGGCTCGCTTCTTCAGGTGCTCCATCAGAAAAATCATCGCATGGACCGCCAGGTAGCTGTCCACGTGCACCCAGAGCTCGCCCGTGACGCCCGTCACCTCTACCGTGATGCCGAGGCGGTCCTGCGCGCGCCGCACGATCGCGTCCAGGAGGTCAGCGCCCAGCATGGCATCGAGCGGCCACGAAGCGGCGGAAGGAGAGGCGTCCTCCGAACCCTCATCGCCGGCCCCAGCGGGGGGCGTGGCTGAGGGATCGCCCCACTGTTCCAGTAGCCGCCCAAGCCGGTCTCGAAAAAACCCGGTCTCGTCGGTGCCACCGTCGGCTACGGTCTCGCCCGATGCCAGCAGCGTGCGAAGGCGCTCTTGGGCGGTATTCGACCGGACCTCCGGGGTAACGTCATCCAACACGACGACGAAGCCCCGTTGCTCGGAGGCTTCATCGATAATCAGGGCCAGCCGCACACGCAAAAACCGCTCGGTCTTCACCGCCGTCACAAAGTGCATGGCTGGGGCTTCCTCGTCGGTTTCCTCATGACGGTAGGTGAGGTCCTCCAGCGCGTGCGTGACGACGTTCCGGTCGATGACGTTAAACACAGAGCGACCAAGCCCGATATGGCCGGCCGGTTCATCATCCTCAGCGCCTGCGGGGACCAAGAGCTCGCGCGCTCGCTCGTTGTAGAGTAACATTTGGCCGTTCAGCGTGCATACCAGCACACCGTCCGATAGCTCGCCAAGCAGTGCCGAAAGGATGCTTCGCTCCCGTGCTGTTTCTGCCCGTGCGGCCTCAATGCGTTCCTGTACATCGGCCAACTGCTCCGTATACGATGTTAGCACGGCGTTCAGCGCCTGCGCCAGGACCTGGAGGGGCGGATGGGAGGGGACGCTAAGCGACCGCTGTTGGTCTGCGGCGGTGAGCAGTTGAGCTTCTTCCGCAAGTTGGTAAGCTGGCGCCAGATGCCGTTGGAAGAGCCAGTGGAGTCCTCCGTAGAGCCCCAGTGCGGCCAGCATGACCAGCAATGCGGTGTAGATCATCAGCACGTCCAGGCTCGCCTGCTCGCCCGCGCTACTCCAGAGGAGTACCACCAACGGCCCCAACAGCAGCAACGTACCCGCCAGTGCCCGGCTGAACAACTGCCAGAAGTGCCGATCCTGTTGCATGGGCTGGGTGTTCTGCGAGGGAAAACTGGAGTTTACGGGTCGGGCATACTACCGGCGGTTGCTGTTCTGAGGTCCGGTGCAACGTAGCCTGGAACCGGTTTTTTGGCGTGCTGATTTGCACTCCACCCCCCAACCGCCCGTTATTGTAGCTACACTCCTCCGTAACTATCCAAGCACACAGGCCCTGCTCATGAACCCGCCGCTGTTACCCGAGTCGCTCATTGACCGCGCAGCGCGCCGCCTCAAGGTGCTCGGCGAGCCGGTCCGGCTCCACCTGTTGAACTTGCTCCGGATCCATGGCGAGCTCAGCGTACAAGAATTGGTCGACGCGTCGGGCCAGCGGCAAGCGAACGTCAGTAAGCACCTGGGTATTCTGGCGCGCGAGGGGCTCGTCGATCGTCGGAAGGAGGGGGTCAGTGTGCTCTACTCCATTGGTGAGCCCAGCATCCAGGCCATCTGCCTGCTGCTCTCTACCAGCCTGAAGGAAAACGGCCAGGATGCTCCGTCACCAGATTCCTTGTTGTCTCAATAACCGCCCACCCGATAGGGCACCGCCCATGAAACGGCAGCGTCTGATCGCACTTTTCGTGTTGGGCTTCCTCCTCTTCAACTACCCCCTGTTGTCCCTTTTCAGCGTGGAAGCTTTTGTGCTGGGGGTGCCGGTGCTGTACCTGTACCTGTTTGCTGCGTGGGGCGGCTTCGTGTGGCTGCTTGCGCGTATTGTAGAAGCGCCAGAAGCCACGGCGTCGTCCCGCCCTGATCCTGCTCCTCCGCCCACCGACTAACGAGGTGTCTGCATGCTGCAAGGCGGCCTCATACTGGCGGCATCATTTGTGTACCTCGGACTGCTGTTCGCGGTAGCCTATTACGGCGATCGGCGGGCGGACGCGGGCCGCAGCATCATCAGTAATCCGTACTTCTACGCCCTTTCGCTTGCCGTTTATTGTACCGCCTGGACGTTCTATGGAAGCGTTGGGCGGGCGGCCAGCACCGGCTTGGATTTCTTGACGATTTACCTGGGGCCAACCATCCTGGCCCCCCTCTGGTGGCTCATCGTGCGGAAGATGATCCGCGTCAGTAAGCGGCAGCGGATCACGTCTATTGCCGACTTCATCGCGTCGCGCTACGGCAAGAGTGCGGTCCTGGGCGGGGCCGTGACCATAGTGGCCGTGGCGGGCATTGTGCCCTACATCGCGTTACAGCTGAAGGCCATCTCCACAAGCTTTACCGTGGCCAGCACCTACCCCGACACGGCAGCGCTCACCAATGCCGGGGGGGCGGCCGTTCCGCTACTGGCAGACACGGCGCTGTACGTAGCCCTGTTGCTGGCCCTGTTCACGGTCTTGTTTGGTGCCCGCCACCTGGACGCCAGCGAGCGGCATGAGGGGATGGTAGCGGCGGTGGCCTTCGAGTCGCTGGTAAAGCTGGTGGCCTTCCTGGCCGTGGGCCTGTTCGTTACCTTCGGCCTGTATCAAGGGTTTGGGGATCTCTTCTCCCGCGCGGCTGAGCGCGCCGATCTGCGAGCGTTGATGACGCTGGAGCCCAGCGCGTCGGTATTCGGTGAATGGGCCTGGCTGAGCTTTCTGAGCATGCTGGCTATCCTGTTTTTACCCCGGCAGTTTCAGGTGGCCGTGGTGGAAAACGTCAACGAGCAGCACCTCAAAAAAGGCATCTGGCTCTTCCCGCTGTACCTCATTCTCATCAACATCTTCGTGCTACCGATCGCGCTGGCCGGCATGATGTACTTTCCTGACGGCACGGTGGAGGCCGACATGTTTGTGCTCGCGCTTCCGTTGGAAAGCGAGCAGCCGTTGCTGGCGGTGCTGGTGTTCATCGGCGGGCTCTCGGCCGCGACCGCGATGGTCATTGTAGCCACGACGGCACTGGCCACCATGGTATGCAATGATCTGGTGATGCCGGTGCTCTTGCGCACCAAGGCCCTCCGCCTGCAAGAGCGCACCCAACTGACGGGGCTGCTGCTCGGCATCCGCCGCAGTAGTATTGTCGTCGTGCTCCTGCTGAGCTTTATATACTTCCGTATGGTGGAAGGACACTACACGCTGGTATCCATCGGCCTGATCTCGTTTGCGGCCGTCGCCCAGTTTGCGCCAGCGATCCTTGGGGGGCTTTACTGGAAGCGGGGTACCCACGCCGGCGCGCTCTGGGGCCTGCTGGCAGGCTTCCTGGTATGGGCGTATACGTTGCCCGCACCATCGTTTGCAGAAGCAGGGTTGCTACCGCACTCCTTCGTGGAGGAGGGCCCGTGGGGATGGGCGTTCCTGCATCCTCATGCACTGTTTGGGCTGGACGGATGGAGCCCCGTCGCGCATGGGCTCTTCTGGAGTCTGCTGGTCAATGTTGGCCTCTACGTCGGTCTTTCGTTCAAAACGCAGCCTACCGCGGTGGAGCACAGCCAGGCCCGAGCGTTCGTGGATGCTTTGCCTGTATCATCGCGCGCAACCGTATGGCGGGGCCAGGCCTCCGTCACCGAGCTGCGCCAACTGCTGAGCCGGTTCCTCGGGCATCGAGCCGCTACGCAGGGCCTGAAGCGGTTCGCCAACGCCCAGGGCATCGACACCACCCAGCCCACCTGGGAGGACCATCTCCCAGCGAACGCCCGCCTCATGCACCACGCCGAAAAGCTGCTGACCGGGGCGATTGGGTCAGCCTCAGCGCATGTGGTCGTGGGCTCCGTCGTCAACGCCGAGCCGCTTAACCTGGAAGAGGTGATGGACATCCTTGACGAAACGCAGCAGATGATTGCCCACAGCCGCGAGTTGGAGCGCAAGAAGCGCGAACTGGAGCAAGCTACGCAGCGTCTGCAAGCAGCCAATGCCAAACTGCAGGAGCTGGATCGCCTGAAGGACGACTTCATCTCCACCGTCACTCACGAGCTGCGGACGCCGCTCACCTCCATCCGGGCCTTCTCCGAGATCATGTATGACAATCCGGACCTGTCGGCGGAGCAGCGGCAGGAGTTTCTGGAGGTCATTATCAAAGAAGAAGAGCGGCTGACCCGGCTGATCAACCAGGTGCTGGATCTACAAAAGCTTGAGGCCGAGCCCATGACCGTGAAGGTGGAGCCCGTATCGCTGCGCACGATCATAGATGAGGCGGTGCAGGCCATGAGTCAGCAAATGGAAGCGGCCGGGGTGACCTGCACCGTGGAGGTGCCCGACGAGGAGCCGGGGACCGTGGAAGGCGACCGCGACCGCCTGAAGCAAGTGTTGTTGAATCTGCTGTCCAACGCCTTTAAGTTCTGCGACGACACCGACGGCCGCATTGTGGTTACCCTTAGGAGCCGGGCCGAGGACGTGCAAATCGATGTTGCAGATAACGGCCCCGGTATCGATCTTGATGAGCAAGACTCGATCTTCGAGCGGTTCCAACAGGCCCGCTCCAAGGCGCGTGCCGGGTCGTCCGGCAGCGGGCTCGGCCTCACCATTGCCCAGCGGATTATTCTGGAGCACAACGGCGACATCTGGGTCGAAAGCACTCCGGGCGAAGGGGCCACCTTCTCCTTTACGGTACCGCGCACCCACGCCACCGATCCCACCGGTGATGGTGCGCCTGCTACACCAGACCCCACAGCTTCCGACAGTTCCCCCGCGACATCCCCTATTACCTGACACGCTACGGCCATGGCTACCCACGTGCTTATCGTCGACGACGAACCCAGCATCGCGATGTCGCTGGAGTTCATCATGAAGAAGCAGGGCTACGAAACGGACGTAGTGGACGATGGGGCAAAGGCGCTCCAGCGGATTGAGGAGACGCGTCCGGACGTGGTGCTGTTGGATGTGATGTTGCCCTCGCACGACGGCTTTGAGGTCTGCCGCCGTATCCGGGAGCGAGAGGAGTGGGACGAACTGAAGGTGCTGATGATTACCGCCAAAGGGCGCGAGGAGGATGTGAAGAAAGGGCTGGCCATGGGCGCAGATGGGTACGTGACCAAGCCGTTTGCCATAAAAGATGTAGTCGCCAGGGTAGAGCAGCTGCTTACCTGACGCGTACCACCACGCCTATCCTGTCTCTTGCTTGCTTTTCCGCTATGGATCCTTCAGGCCCGTCATCCCTGCGCGGGGCCCTCCTGCAGTCGCTGCTCGAAGCGTTGCCGGAAGGAGCGCTCGTATTGAATCCGGACACCCGCGTGCTCGCATACAATGAGCGGGCGGAAGCGCTGCTGCAATGGATTGGCCCGGCTGATGCCTCCGCCGCTCCCCAGGAAGGACTGGAAGGCGTTAAGGCGGCTACGCTGCTGGACGCCCATCTGCTGCACGACACCTTGGCGGAGGTACCGTCTTCGGGAGGGCAGGAGGGCAGCCGCACGGGGGCCACCTTTGCCATGACCGGCCGGGAGGGGCGTGTGTTGCGGGTGCAGGCGCGCCACACGGAGGACACCGAGGCCCCCTGGCTGTTGCTCATGGAGCGCTCCGATGACACAGACCGACCACGCCGGGCCCGCGAGCATTTTTTACGCACCCTGACGGAGGGGATGCGCGGCCCCCTGGCCAATGTGCGTGCGGCGATTGAGACCATCACCGCGTATCCGTCTATGGAATCGGCAGTGGAGGAGCAGTTCAAGCAAATCATCTTGGAGCAGTCCGTGACGTTGAGTGCGCACCTTGACCGCACGCTGGAAGAATATTCGCGGCAGCTCAAGAGCCGGCGGACGCGCGATGTGATGGTAGCCTCCGATCTGCTGGCCCTCCTGCGTACCGCGCTACAGCAGGAATTGGGCTTTGTGGTGCATACAGCAGCGCCCGAGAAGCCGGTCCGGCTGCGCGTCGATCCGTACACGCTGGTGCAGGCCCTCGTGCACCTGGCCGGACTCATCGAAAACGCGGCGCGGTTCACCGAACTGACGTGCGCGCTGCGGCCATCCGATACCGGCGCCGTGCTGACGCTGGAGTGGGCGCAGGGGGAGGCGATTACCGAGGACCGGCTGGAGCGATGGCTCACGCAGCAGCTCGCGTTGGAGGATTCAGTGGTGACAACCACCGTGCAAGAAGTGCTGGACTGGCACGACGCCACAGCGGCCATCATCCAGCAGGAAGACAATCGCGCGGCTCTTCAGGTGCAACTTCCCGACACGTGAGCACCACGCGCCAATGTACGCGCCAAAAAAATCCAATAGAACGCTTGACACCTCGTCCACTATTTATTACAATTAAGTAGAATCTTCAAGGAAGCGCTTCCGATGTGTGCCCGCTCAGACCCTCAGCGATGCTGTTTCGCTTTTAGGCACTCTCATCGCCCTTAAATATTACTACTCGGTAATATAATACACCAACCGCTCCCAGTCCTATGCCAACCGATTCCGCCGCCCAGGTAACCGCTGCCTATTCAGGGAAAGACACCGCGTATGAGCCCTCCGCTGCCTTTCGCGAGCGCGCCCACTTCGGGTCGATGGAGGCCTACGAAGAGATGTATCGACGCTCCATTGACGATCCTGAATCGTTTTGGGGCGAGCAGGCCAGCCGGCTGTCGTGGTACCAGCCCTATAGCACCGTCAAAGATGTTTCGTTTGATGTGGAAGACCTGGACATCAAATGGTACACGGGCGGTTCGCTCAACGCCTCGTACAACTGCATTGACCGTCACCTTGATGAGCGGGCCGATCAGACGGCACTGATTTACGAACCGGATAATCCGGAGGACGGCGCGCAGCATATCACGTATGCGGATCTGCATGAGCAGGTGAGTCGCTTTGCCAATGTGCTCAAAAAGAACGGGGTGAAGAAAGGGGACCGGGTGACGCTGTACATGCCCATGGTGCCGCAGGCGGCCTATGCTATGCTGGCCTGCGCACGCATCGGTGCGGTCCACTCTGTAGTGTTTGCCGGATTCTCGCCGGATGCCCTGGCTGATCGCATCCTGGACTGCGAGTCCGACTTCGTCATCACCGCTGATGAAGGCATGCGCGGCGGGAAGACGGTCCCGCTCAAGAAAAATGTCGACAAAGCCCTCGAGCGCTGTCCCGATGTGCGCCATGCACTCGTGTATCAGCGTACCGGGAATGACATAAACTGGGTAGACGGTCGCGATCTCTGGTACCACGAAGAGATGGCATCGGTGGATGCGCAGTGCGAGCCTGTGCCCATGGAAGCTGAAGACCCCCTCTTTATTCTGTACACCTCAGGATCAACCGGCAAACCGAAAGGGGTGGTCCATACGACAGGAGGCTACCTCGTCTACACGGCCACCACCTTCGAGTATGTCTTCGACTACCATGAAGGTGACGTGTACTGGTGTACGGCCGATGTAGGATGGATTACCGGACATTCATATATCGTGTATGGCCCGCTGGTGCAGGGGGCAACGCAGGTGTTCTTCGAAGGCACGCCGATGTACCCCGATGCCTCACGGCTCTGGGAGGTGGTGGATGCGCATGATGTCAACATTTTCTACACTGCGCCCACGGCCATCCGCGCACTGATGCGTGAAGGCGATGCCTATGTGGATAAGACAGACCGGTCGTCGCTGCGGGTCTTGGGGACAGTGGGTGAGCCGATCAATCCGGAAGCCTGGCGCTGGTACTACGAGAAAATCGGGAAGGGCAACTGCCCCATCGTTGACACGTGGTGGCAGACCGAGACGGGCGGCATTATGATTACCCCGCTGCCGGGGGCCGTGCCGCAGAAGCCGGGGGCAGCCTCAAAACCGTTCTTTGGCATTGAACCGGCGGTGCTGAACCAGAACGGTGAGGAACAGGCAGGTGCTGCCGAGGGCTTGCTGGTAATCAAAGACGGCTGGCCCGGGCAGGCCCGGACGGTCTATAAGAACCACGAGCGCTTTAAGTACACCTACTTTGTGCAGTTTCCGGGCACGTACTTCACCGGCGACGGGTGCCGGCGCGACGAGGACGGCTATTACTGGATCACCGGCCGGGTGGATGATGTGCTGAACGTGTCGGGCCACCGCCTGGGCACGGCAGAGGTCGAGAGCGCACTGGTGGAACACGACGCTGTGGCGGAGTCTGCGGTGGTAGGGTATCCGCACGAGATCAAAGGCCAGGGCATCTATGCCTACGTTACGCTCAACGCGGGCGATGAGCCGTCGGAAGCCCTGCGTGAGGAGCTGGTGCAGCACGTCCGCACCGTACTGGGGCCGATTGCGAAGCCCGACCACATCCAGTTCTCCTCCGCGCTGCCCAAGACGCGCTCCGGCAAAATCATGCGGCGCATCCTGCGGAAGATCGCTGCAAACGAACACGAAGACCTCGGCGACACGTCCACGCTGGCTGATGCGTCGGTAGTGGAGTCCATCATCGCGGACCGCCGCAACGCGTGAGGCGTGGCGGCGCTGTAGCCCTGTTTTCTAAACGAACCCACGAAATGATTACATAAACAAAGAAGCCCTCTCTGCTGGTGGATCAGCGGAGAGGGCCGTCAGACGGGACTGGCGACAGTCTTTATCCGTCGCGCCAACGACGGACACGCAAAAGGCTGACGCCCCGTCCCGGTGATCACACAGCACGCCCGCCGCCCTGCGCAAACAAGACTTTAGGCTGCTTATGCCATCATCTATACGACACGCGTCTTCCCGTGACTGTTTCCCCGCGTGGGTGACATCCACAGGGGCGATTCTTCTCATCGTCAGCCTTCTCTGGCCGGCCCCATCGCAGGCGCAGGACTTTGACCCGTACGGCTTTCTGAAGCTGGAGTATCTGTACGATACCCGGCAGGTAAACCAGACGCGGGAGGGGGAATTTCTGCTCTTTCCGCTGCCCGATGAGGCCGAAAACGACCAGGGGAGCCTCAAAGGGTTCGGCATTTTCTCGCGCCTTGGCGTTCGTCTTACCGACCTGCCGGATGCGATGGGCGCTACCACCTCCGGGGTGATTGAGACGGATTTCTTTGGGCATGCCAACACCACCATCAGCAACCTCCGTCTGCGGAGGGCCTTTGTAAACCTCGATTGGGGCAACCGCGAATTGCTGGTGGGGCAAGAGTGGTCGCCGATGTTTACAGTAGCCGTCTTTCCACAGGGCATCGCCACCACGTTTGGCGCCCCCTTTCAGCCGTTTGCGCGGCAGCCACAGATTCGGTTCACGTGGAAGCCTGAAAACTTTCGCCTAATTGGCGTCACGGGTTGGCAACGCGATGCCTTCGCCGATATTGGTGGCACGAAGGCGCAGTTCGACTCCGAGTTGCCCATTCTTCATCTGCACGCGCAATACGTCTTCGGTAACAGCCTGATCGGGGTTGGTGCCCAGCAGAAATGGGCGCGGCCTAATCTTCAAGCAGACCGGTTTGGCTCTGGGGCGGTGCAGGGCTATCTGCGCCTCATCGGCTCTGGCGTGCAGTTTCGGGCAAAGGCCACATATGGCAGCAACCTGGCCGATCACCTTATGCTGAGCGGCTATGCGTTTGAGGGCGGTAGTGCCTCCAGCGCGACCACGTTTGAGCCGCTGTATCTGATTTCCACCTGGGCGGAGATCCTCACGACGTCGCGCCCGGTGTCGGTCGGGCTCTTGGCCGGCTACACCGAAAACCTGGGCACCAGCGATGATCTGGCCAACCCCGAGGCCTTCAACTTTAATGCGCGCACGCCCGATATGGCCTATCAGTGGCGGGTGGCGCCTCGCATTGAGTACCACACCGGTCCGCTGCGCCTCGGGTTTGAGCTGGAGGTAACCTCCGCCATGTACGCCAGCGGTTTCTTCGATGGCTCGCGTGATAATTCGCTTACGCCCGTCACCACCGACAGCGACGAGGAGGTCACCAACGTGCGGGGCAACCTCGTCTTCCTGCTGAACTTTTAGGTACCCGTGTGCAGCTCCTGACCCGCCCGCTCTCTCTGTTTCACTCGACCCAACAATCTCATGGCTACGCCACAAATGTCGCGCGAGGAGTACTGGCAGAAGCAACTCCGGCGCACCCTCATCTTGCTAACGGTCTGGTTTGTCGTCGGATTGCTCAGCGGCATCCTGCTCATTGAGCCCCTAAACGAATTTGTTTTCGGCGGTATTCCCTTCGGCTTCTGGATGGCCCAGCAGGGGAGCATCTTCGTGTTTGTTAGCCTCATCCTGATCTATGCCGTGGCCAGCGATCGCCTGGATGCGGAGGCGGGACTGGCCGAGGTCGATGACGAGTCCACCTCAGGGCCCGGCGCGGGGCACTAACCAGCCACCGCGCGGGCATTACCACTATTGTATCAGGATAGACGAGGCTACTGCACATGGGCATTATTGGATGGACATTTTTCTGGGTTGGAATCACCTTTGCACTCTATATCGGGATCGCGATTTGGAGCCGCGTAAGCACCACCGCCGGCTTTTATGTGGCCGGGCAGGGCGTGCCTACCGTGGCCAACGGTATGGCCGTGGCGGCTGACTGGATGAGTGCAGCCAGCTTTATCTCGATGGCCGGGCTGGTGGCATTTCTTGGGTCGGACGGATCAGTCTACCTCATGGGGTGGACAGGGGGCTATGTGTTGCTGGCGCTCCTGCTGGCGCCCTTCCTTCGGAAGTTTGGAAAGTTTACCGTGCCCGACTTTGTGGGCACCCGCTATTACTCGAACGTAGCACGCGCCGTCGCGGCCATCGTGACGCTGTTTGTCTCCTTTACCTACGTGGCCGGCCAGATGCGTGGGGTGGGCGTGGTCTTCGGGCGGTACCTGGAGCCGGTGCTGCAGCCGATTTCGGCAACCGTGGGGCTGGAGGTCATCACACTGGGCGTTATTGCGGGTATGTTCGTGGTGGCCACCTACGCGGTGTTGGGTGGGATGAAGGGGATCACCTACACGCAGGTGGCCCAATACTGTGTGCTGATCTTTGCGTACACGTTGCCTGCCGTTGCCATCGCGTTTGTGCTGGCCGGTAACCCGATTCCACACATCGCCATCGGCGAGGTCCTGCCCCGTCTGGATGGGCTCAGCGAAGAGTTTCTGGGCACGAACTACAGCGATCCCTTCCAGAACTTCAGTATGCTGAACGTCTTCTGCATCACCGTCGCTCTTATGGTGGGGACGGCCGGGTTGCCCCACGTCATTGTGCGCTTTTACACCGTGAAAAAAGTGCGCGACGCTCGGTGGTCGGCGTTCTGGGCCTTGCTCTTTATCGCCATTCTGTACACCGTCGCGCCCGCCGTGGGAATGTTCGCCAAGTACTACATCCTGAGCTCCTTCAGTGACTTGGGCGCGATGGGTATGCTGAATGAGCAAGAGTGGGTACGCAACTGGGCGCAGGCTGGCCTCATCCAAACCGGCGCGTGGTCGGAGGGGATGTCTGCCGCCGCCATGCTGGAGACGATTGACCGCGATATCATTGTGCTCGCGACACCAGAGATTGCCGGGTTGTCGGCCATCCTGGTGGGGATTGTGGCCGCCGGCGGGATGGCGGCTGCGCTCTCCACGGCCTCCGGCCTGCTGCTGGTGATTAGCTCGTCAGTAGCCCACGATATCTACGCCGAGATCATCAACCCCGAAGCCTCTGACGAGCGCCGCCTGTTCGCGGGGCGTCTGACCATCGTGGTTGCGGTCTTCCTGGCAGGCCTCCTGGGGATCTACCCGTTGGGCTTTGTGGCTGAGGTGGTGGCCTTCGCGTTCGGCCTCGCGGCTGCGGCCTTCTTCCCGGTCATCGTGCTGGGTATCTTCTGGAAGCGCTGCACCAAGGAGGGGGCCATCTCGGGGATGATCGTCGGCCTGGCCTTCACCTTCACGCTTATCATCCTGATGCGGGCGCATGTGGTCCTGCCGGTGGTGTTCGAGACACCCATCCTGGAATCCTTCCTGGGCGTGAATGCACAGGGCATTGGCACGATCGGCATGGTGCTGGCTTTCATCACCATCTACGTGGTATCGATGCTGACCGAAGAGCCGCCGCAAGAGGTGCAGGACCTCGTCGAGCAGATTCGCTACCCGCGGGTCATCACGTCCGAGGAGCTGTACGAGTCGTCCAAGGTCGAGCCCGGGCAGGCCGAAGCCGGAGGTGCTTGATTGCGTGGACCATCGCCTGATGGGAAAGCAGCAGCGGAGCCTATGCTTCGCTGCTGCTTTCATATGAACCCGTTTTTCTGTGTGTGCCCCCGCTGCGCACGTCTGTGTACTTGCTCTGACGTTGTATGTCGAAGATGACGAACAAAGGCTGCGCGCGCCACCTGATGATCTCCGGTGGCCTTATGCTGCTCCTCGTTGTGGCGATGGTGGTGCTCAATTGGAGCACCTTTACGCTCATGTTCTCGAACATGACGGCCCTGGGCGAGGGCGCCTCGACCGCTGAGCAGATGGCCACGCCGGATGCGTTGCTCGAGTACATGGCAGCGCACCCTGAGCAGGCGTCGCTTGTGGTTATGGACGTTGGCGCGGAGGAGCCACACATCCAGTTTCAGGGGGCTGCCGAACGCCCGCTGGTGAACGTCCCCCGCCTGGTGCTGCTGACAGCCTATGCGGAGGCGGTAACGGAGGGCCGTCTGGACCCCGACACGTTGGTCGCGCTCTCTGACGTGCAGCGCTATCACCTGGAAGCCCGCGGACAGGGCGGGCATCCGGCGGCGGTGGAGCGATTGCGTGGGGAGGGGGCGATCACGAACGACTCATTGGCTCTCCACACACTCGTCCGAAGCGTGATGCAGTATAACGACGAAGCGGCTGCCGACTGGCTGCTGGAGGCGCTCGGCTACGATACGGTGGAGGCGACCCGGGAGCGCCTCGGTTGGCCTGCCCGTGCCACGCCGCTCCCGAGCAGCGGGCGCACCTTAAGCTGGCGCCATCCACAGATGGAGGCAACCCCGGCGGAGCGGCTTGATGAGCTTGCGGCCCGTCCACAGCCCGCCTATGCCGAGGAGGTGATGGAGCTAACGGCGTCCTTCGTGTCGCCTGGTTCCTTCCGGGATGAGGTGATCGAGGTAGTACGCGCACGCGGCACCGAAATTAGCCTGCGCGATCAGCGGGCGCTTGCACAGGCCACCTACCCCACAGGGTCGGCCGATGCGTACGCATCCCTGCTGGCGCGCGCGCTGACCGACGCGTTGCATACCCCAGAGGCCTCCGCGCACCTGCGCACGGTGCTTGACCGTTCGGTGCCGGCGGACACCCTGGACGGCGCCTTGCCTGTAGAGGTCATTGGGTCGGTAAGCGGGGCATTTCCCGGGATGCTCAGTTTCGCCGCGTACGCCCGCCGCCCCGATCCGCTGCCCGATCGCATTGTGGTGGCGTTCATTCAAGACCTACCCATTGCCATCTTCTACCACCTCATGCAGACCGGTATGGATCGGGCGCTGTTTATTCGGTTGCTCAGCGACGATGCCTACGTAGAAGACGCTGCGCAATTTCTTTCCGACCATGCCGCCGATGGGGATGTGGCGGCTCGATAAGCGCCAGGAGTTGCACTCACTCGAAGCATGTCGTATGTTGAGGGGGTCTTCTACTTCCTTGCTCGTAGAATAGCCCCATGCAGTGGTACGATGGATGGATTCGGCGCCCGGTAGCCGTGCTCTCGTGGGCACTGGCGTTGCTGTTGGCGGGCACCTGGGCCGCCACGGATGTGCCGCTGGAATGGGTGCCGCAGGTTGAGCTCCCTGAAGTTCGTATTTCAGCGTCGTGGGGCGGCGCTTCCCCGCGCGCTGTGGAGCGTTACGTGGCCGCGCCCATCGAGCGAGCGGTGCAGCGCGTGCCCGGCGTGGCCCGTATCCAGAGCTATTCACAGGAAGGCACCACCACCATCACGGTGCAGGTGGCGGAGGAGGTGGACCTGGGGCCCTTTGTGGCGCAGGTGAACGAGCAACTGAGCGTCATCCGGCCGACCTTGCCGGAGCGCGTCACCCCGCGCCTCACCAAGCGTATTCCTGAGGCGCTGCGCTCCGAGCAAGGCTTCATGACGCTGCAGCTTATTGGTCCACTGGCCCCGGAGACGTTGCGCGAGCTGGCGGCCGAGCGGATTGCGCCCGCGCTCACCAGCCTCTCGGGGATCGCCGATGTGGACGTCCGGGGTGGGGCGGAGGAAGAGCTGCTGGTGAGCTTGCTTCCCGAGCGCCTGGCCTCGTATCGTGTAGAGCCCTCCATGGTGCAGCAACGGCTCGCTGAAGCCACGCGCGATGCGGTATATGGCCGGCTCAAGGAGCGGGGGAGCGCTACCTTGCTGCTGTCTCCAGGGGAGGACCGTCTGGAGACCTTGCGCAACCTTGTGCTGGTGCATCGCGCGGAGGCGCATCGCCCGGTGCGGCTGCGGGACGTGGCAGAAGTGCAACTCGGACCCGCCCCCCCGCGCAGCCTCACCCGCATCGATGGGCAGTCGGTCGTGACGCTGCGTATCGAACGGGCCTCGGGAAGCCACATGCTCTCGGTGGCGCAGGCCGTAGAGGGGCGCCTCGCGGACCTTCGCACCGAACTGCCAGAGGATACCCGGCTCGAGGTTTCTGACGACCGGAGCGAGGACGTGCGTGCCGAACTGCGGGATCTGCAGTGGCGCGGCGGGCTGGGGCTCGTGTTGGTCCTCTTCGTCCTGCTCTTCATGCTGAAAAGTGTGCGCGCTTCGGCTATCGTGTGCTTTAGCGTGGCGGTGGCGCTGGCCGTAGCGCTCGCCCTGATGGGGCCGCTCAACCTGACGCTCAACCTGCTGACGCTCGGCGGGCTGGTGCTGGTGTTTGGGTTGCTGATTGACAACGCCGTGGTGGTCGTCGAGCAGCTCATTCTGCAGCGTAAACGACTCCGGGCGCACGGGCTGGAGGGCTACGACCTGGAGGCGGAGGCAGCGCGCGAAGCGTTGCGCGCCGTCTGGCTACCACTGCTCGGCGGCACGCTCAGCACCATGGCGGTCATGCTGCCCCTCATCTACCTGAGCGGTGAGCTGCAGGACCTCTTTTTGCCCTTTGGCGTGCTGGTCGCCCTCACGCTGGCCGCCTCCCTCATCAGCGCGGCGTTGCTGATCCCCGTGATGAGCCGGTACCTGCCGCCGCCGGGGCAGGCCGTCATTAGCTGGCGGGGGTTGCGGCGTTATGCCGCTGCGCCGTACCGCGTGAGTGCCCGCTTCCCGAAGACCACGCTCCTGGTGCTGGCCCTCACCCTGGGCTTGCCGCTGTGGCTGGTGCCGAGCTCCCTGGACCCACCCGATGAGGGCTGGTCCATGCCGGTAGAGCGGCTGGCAACCCTGTACACCGATGTGATGAGCAGTGATGTCGTCCGCGATAGTCGGGAATGGCTCGATCCGGCCCTGAGCGGCGTCATGCGGCCCTTCTTCCAAGACGTCGATTTTGGGCAGCGGTGGTCGTTTGAGACGCGGCCCGAGGTGTCCGTCCGCATGCAGTTTCCTCCGGGCAACCCCGTGGCCCGGGCCGACTCCTTGATGCAGATCTTCGAACAGAGCGCCCTGGCCTCGCCTGCCGTGTCCCGTACGCTCACGAACGTGTCTGAGCGCACGGCCACCATGCGGGTGCAGTTTCACGAGGAGGCCCTCGAAACCGCGGAGCCGTATCTGGTACGGGAGCGCCTCATCCAGCGCGCGGCCGGTCAGATCGCCGGGATCCGTGTGTTTATCGGAGGCCTGCTGCCGCAAGGCTACTCCTCGGGCATTGGCGGGATGGTCTCTGGCATGCGTGTGGAGGCCCTCGGGCCCAACTACGAGGACCTCGAAGCCCTCACGGAGGAGTTTGCCGAGCGCTTGCGGGGCGGCAGTGCCCGGGTGGCTGAGGTAAACACCAACGCGGGTCGCGGCTGGCGCAGCGAAACCCGCGAGGTGTTGCACTTTCGCTGGGACCCGGATGCGGCCGCCCGCACCGGGGTGGGCGCCGACCGGCTGGCGGCCATCCTGCGGCCGGTGTTCTCCACCCAGCGCCCGAGCCTCTTCGCGCCCATCGAGGACCGCCCCCGGCTGCCGGTGCGTATTGCCGTCCAGGACGCCGACCGGCTGGACGTCGCGCGCCTGATGCAGCAGCCACAGGTGGTGAGCGACTCGGCACAAGTGAAGCTGGCGACCCTCACCGACTTCTCTATCATCGAAACCCCCAGCGCTATCGAGCGCGAGGATCAGCAGTACAAGCGGTATGTGTCGGTGGATTACCGCGGGCCGGCGCGCATGGGGCGGGATTACGTCGAGGGTGTGCTGGAGGGCATGCCCCTGCCGGCTGGGTATCAGCTCGACATGGGGCGCGTATCGTTCTTCACCCAGGAGGTGCAGGAGGCCTTCACGTGGATGCTGTTGGCTACCGTTTTCTTGGTGTTTTTGATTACGGCCGCGGTCTTCGAGTCCTGGAAGTTGCCCCTGGTGGTGCTCCTGAGCTTACCGCTGGCTGGCATCGGGGTGGCACTGGGCTTCTTGTGGATGGACGTACCGTTTGCAGAGGGCGCGTTTATCGGCATGGTGCTGCTGATTGGGATTGCCGTCAACGATAGCATCTTGCTGACGGACCGCTACCGCCAGCTCCGCGCCCTCCGCCCAGCGGCGCCCGTCCATCGCCTGGCCCGGCTGGCCGTCCGCGAGCGCCTCCGCCCCATGTGGACGACCACGCTCTCCACCACGGTGGCCATGCTGCCGCTGCTGGTATTCCCGGACGGCAGTGAGTTCTGGATGGGGCTGGCCGTCACCGTGACGGGAGGACTGCTGGCGGCCACGCTCCTCATTCCCTTCGCTACGGTAGCCCTCCTGTGCTGGCGGGCCCCGCTGCCGTCGCTCCGGAAATTGTAGCCTCCCCCATAGGCTGCTGGTGCCCGGGCTTCCGTCAGAGGGGCAATAGGCATGCTCCAAAAGAGCATTCCGGGCGCAAATACACATCTATATTGGTAGATACACCCGGCAGCAATGGATGAAGTCTACTGCAGCGGGCGTTTTTCATCACTTGGCTACCGATGCAATGTCACGACCACCTTCTGTTACAGTAGACGAAAGCGGGCGGGATGTAGCGGTTGAGGCGCGCCGCCCGATGGTGCGTCCTTCCCTGGAGCGCCTTGACGCACTGGCATACCTGACAGGGACCGAGCACGCAAATTTCTCGGAGGACCTGTACCCGGTGCTTTACACCAACGGTTCGATGTAGGCCTCAAAGGCTGTTTGGTATCTACCCCACGGGTCGAACAAGCATACAGATCGCCGTAAATCGGAGCACGCCCTCGCTGGCTGTTACTACCGTTCGCCTGGTGCACCAGAATGGTCAACAGCCATTCCATCGTATCGACCAGGCTGTGGCGCTACGACTGACCAAATCAGCCTCCTCCCGCTTAACCCAAGGCGTAAGGGAGCCCGAGCAGGCGCCTAAGGCAAGC
>LFFM01000501.1_pt1 | contig 27465 bp, 30 predicted proteins | sample 643131 | NCBI WGS metagenome assembly LFFM01 (sample SAMN03777445, study PRJNA286221) | soda lake metagenome | biome: soda lake; feature: Kulunda steppe; material: water; isolation source: sample Tc-Br brine of Tanatar trona crystallizer | place: Russia: Kulunda steppe | collected 2011-07
ATTTCCGAGCAGCCAGCGCGGGGCGCTGGCGACCTCGCGCGGTCGCTCACGGCGCTGCCGTTCGCATCCGAGGGCTCCCTCCGGTCGCCCTCGCGACTCGCGGGCCGGCGGCCCGCTCGCGGCGCGCGCCCACCGCAGAAGATCCTAGGCGTGTCGCTTCCGGTTTATAAGAGGCTCATCCCACCGTTTGCACGGGTTTATAAGCGGAGTGTGGGACGTCGACTGGGCGACTCGCTCCCGAGATCGGTCACCGAGCGCGGCCGCAGCGAACCGGTCCACGTCGTTGTTGATAGAGATGCGAGCGCATACCCCCGCCTTCCCGTGAGTGACGAGTGTTCCGACGCCAGTCGGAACCGAGGAGCGAACAGGCGGGGGTCAAGCGGACACTCCTGTCGAGAAACCGGCCGCACTGTGGCCGGCTTGGATGACCAACCGAATGCTTTTGTTGTGCCCCGAGTTGCAAAAGAGTGCCACGAAATCGGTGAGATGCCGGCCTCCAACAGACAAGGGGCGGTGACGAACGCGGTCTGTTCGTCACACGGCGATGACATCGATTCCGATGGGGCCTGCGTGACCGGGCCACAGCCCTACAGCGAGGGAGAAAACGAGAGTTCCCCGGTATGCTGCCGGTTCTCTCCGAGTGCGGGTTGGAACCGGAATATCTTGGTTCGCCAAGGCAGTCATCCGGTGGCCGGATGCCACGGCCTTCAGGCCGTGGAGGAGGTCACGACATCGATCTCTTCAGTCGGGAGCCCTCCAGCACGTCGGATGGGTCCGATCACCCCGACCGTCACTCGGTGGCGCTCCCGTCAGTTCCGTTGTCGTCGACCCCGTCCGTCTCGCCGACCTCGCCGCTGTCACCCGCGTCGTCGACGGGTTGGTCGCCGCTCTCCGCGGGTGGGCCGGACTGTCGAACGGACCGCAACGCGTCGACCGCGTCATCCGTCGCCGCCGTCGATCGCGTCTCGGTCGCCGCGGCCGGGTCAAGGGACGGCTCGGGATCCTCCGGCTCGTCCGCCGTCTCCGATGCAGTCGATTCCGCCGATTCATCGTCGGTACCGTCGCCGAACAGCCCCGCGAGCCAGGATCGAAGTCGTTCGATGGGTCCCATCAGTAGTTCTTGAACAGTAGCGCGCGCACGTCGTCCTTCGTCCGCGCCGTCTCGACGGTTCCGTCGGGGAGGTCGACCTCGTACCGGGCGTCACCGTCGGCCTCGTGCCACTTGTCGTCGTGGGTCTCAAGCAGGCTCAACATAGCGTTTAGCTGTCCGGAACCCTCGTCGTCCGAGCCACCACCGTCGTCGCCGTCCACGTCGCTCCCATCACCGTCCGCGTCGCTTCCGTCGTCGTCTTCTGCGCCGCTCTCGTCTATACCGACCGCGTCGCTTCCATCGTCCGCGCCGCCATCGTCGTCGGCCTCACCGTCGGCTTCCTCCGCGTCGAAGACGTCGACGTCAACCGGGGCGAGCGGATCGGCGTACAGCCGTTCGACCGCGTCAAGGATCCCCTCGACGAGCTCGGCTTTCGTCATCTCGCTGCGACCGGACACGTCGTATTCGGCCGCGATGGCGTACAGATCCATCCGGGACTCGTCGTCCGGGTCGGCGTGTTTCAGGTTGCGTTCCTCGAGCCGCTCCCGAAGGCCGTCGCGAGGGAACGACTCCCGGTCGCGGGGGAACGACCCCCTATCGGCGGCCGACCCCGTGCCGGGGTCCGATTCCGTGCCACTGGCCGATCCCGCGGAGTCGACGCCACCCGTTTCCGGATCCGCCGACCGATCGGGGTCGTCGACGGCGTCAGCCAGGTCGAGCAGATACGCGAGGACGTCGCCGGTCTGGACGGTTGCATACGGTCCCGCGTGGGACGCCTCGATCTCCTCGCGTAGTCGTTCGATCCGTGCAGCCTCGTCGTCGGTGAGTTCGAGCGTCGACATGTGTTACTCCTCGTCATCCCCGTCCGCGGACCGTCGCTGGAACCGCTTCAGGGCGTCCTCCCAGCTCTCGACGAGCCGCGGTTCGCCGGAGTGGTCCGCCTCGACGCCGACGTAGCCGCATGCGTCGCAGGCGACCGCCTCCGAGCCCGAGAGCGCGAGCGTGGTCAGCGTCGAGCCGCAGCGGGGGCACTCGGTGGACACGGTCGATCGATCGAATCGACGGCGGGAGACGTGAAAAACACCGGGGTCAGCATCTCCCACGTGGCCGGAACTGCATGGGTGGGTGCGACCGAAACTGCGTGGGTGACGGGACAACAGTCATTACGATTCGCGGAAACGTTCACGCATGAGCGAAGCGAGCGACGCCAATCCGTTCATGAGCTACTACCGACGGTACGTCGGCGACCCGGACCGGACGGTGGACGTGTACGCCGGGTTCGGCCTGTTTTTCGTCGGGCTGGCGCTCGGCCTCGTGGGCGTTGCGGTGTTCCTCTACAGTGCGACGCTGCCGTCCGGTTCCGCGTCGATGTACGCGGTGCGCGAGGTCGCGGTGGTCGCGACCGCGATCGGGTTCCCGGCGCTCCTCCTCGGCATCGTCGTCCTGCTGCCGGTCGACAGGCGAATGCTGTACCTCGGGGGCGTCGGCTCCGCGGTGTGTTTGGTCGCGGTCGCGCTGTTCGTCTGGGCATATCCCGACCAGTGGAACGTCGTCAACCCGCCGGACTACAGCGCACAGGGCGTCGCCGTCTACAGCGTCGGTGCCGTCCTCGTGATCGGGTCGACGGGCGCTGCGCTGGTGGCTCACCGCGTCGAGCAGGCGACTGCCGGCGTGGAGCCCGACGGCACCGCGGTCGAGACGGACGATACCGAGGCGGAGACCGTCTCGGACGAACAGGTGCGGGCGGACATCGAGCGTGAGCTCGAGGACGCCGAGCTGACGTGGGGGGGCGTCGAGCGCACCGAGACCCGTCGGCTCGAACTGGACACCAGCGCGATCGACGACGTCGACGTCGACCGCGAGCAGCTCGCCGGCTCGGCGACCGAAACCCGAACGACGACGAACACTGTCGACGACGCCGTCTCGCAGCTGAAGGGTCTGCAGGGCGGCGAAACGCAGACCGAGAGCGGCGCCGGTACCGACGATCAGGCCGCCGCGCTCCGGGAACTCCGTCAGCAGCAACGAGCCGAATCCGAGACCGACTCCGACGAGTCGCTCGTCGACCGCATCCGCGGACTGTTCGGCTAACCCCGACTCGCGACGCGGTTCACGGACACCGACTCGCGACGCGCTCCGTCGACAGTCGCTACTCCTCGAGTATCGTCGCGCCGGCGCCGATCCGCGTCTGGTAGGCCCGTGCGTCGATACCGGCGTCGGCGAACGCACCGAGCATCGCGGCCGCGACGTCGCGCCGGCGTCCGTCGCGGCAGACGGCGACGAGGGCGGGGCCGGCGCCGCTTACCGTGACCCCCCGTGCTCCGGCGTCGAACGCGGCGTTCCTGACGTCGTCGTACCCGGTTATGAGACGTGCGCGCTCCGGGGTCACCACCGGATCGTTCATGCCGGCTCCGACGAGCGTCGGATCCGACCGGCACATCCCGACGGCCAGCGTCGCCGCGTTTCCCACCGTCTCGACCAGCTCCTCAATCGACGCGTGCTCCGGAACGACGCGACGAGCGTCCCGCGTCGACACGGCGACGTCCGGGAGACAGACGACGAGCGGCACGTCGGCGTCGACCGCGTGGGTGCCATCCGTCGTCGTGATGGTGAATCCGCCGAGCAAGGAGGGGGCGACGTTGTCCGAGTGGGCGACGCCGGAGACGACCGCTTCGCCCTCGGCGGCGATCGGGACGAGCTCCGACCGGGAGAGACCCCGGTCGTATAGCCGGTTCAACGCGACCGCGGCTCCGGCGGCGCTGGCGGCCGACGAGCCGAGTCCTGACGCCGGCCTAACGCCCTTGTCGATGTGGATGTGTGCCGGGGCGTCGAGCTCGTCGACGACCGCGCCGACGGTGTTCTTCTTCGGGTCCTCCGGGATGTACTGGGCCCCGACGCCCGTGACCTCGATCGTGGTCCGCTCGGCCTTCTCGACGCTGACGACGTCGGCCGGGCGGGAGAGGGCGGCCCCGAACACGTCGAAGCCGCTCCCGAGGTTGGCGCTGGTCGCGGGTGCCCGCACCGTGATCATAGCGAGTGGTGGATCCGGGAACGCAAAAAGGAGAGGGATCGAGCGATCGTGGCATCGAATCGGCGTCACGTTCCCGACGGCCGAATCGACGTCACCGCGACGGACGGCTGGATGGGCGGTACCGCCGTCACGAGAAGCGGAACTTTAATGCGCGAATCCCGCCCATCTCCGGGCACGAATGCACACGCCGCTGCTCATCGACGCGTTCCTACTCGATTACCATCTGGGGCACGTGCTACTGCTGGCGTTCGTCGCGTCGCTGCTCGGGGTCGTGCCGCTGAAGTCCCGGAAGCTGCTCGCGCTGGTCGTGATCGGATTCGGTGCGATCTTCCTCATGGCTCCGTTCACCACGATGCCGCCCATGTACATCCTGTTCGGCGTCGCGCTCGTCGTCGTCGGCCCGCTGCTGTGGACGACCGCCGAGGGGTAGGCCGCCAGTCTACCGGGCGGAGTCGTTTTCGATCGGCGGCGGCCGTCGTTCCGTGTACGAACCGCGAAGCATCGGCGGCCGCGGACGTCGCCGTCGATCGAGAACGTCGTGGAGTCGGATGCGGAAGCGGCGTTTGTGTGCCGTGGCGGAGTGGGTGGTCTCATATCGTATCGGAGTGGGACGGTTTAAATATCGTGGCGGAGTGACACCGACCCGTGCGACTCGTTCAGGTCATGATCCCCGCCGGCAAGCGAGCGGCGGTGATCCGTGCGCTCGACGACGAGGGGGTCGATTACGTCGTCACCGACGAGACGAGCGGACGCGAGTACACCGCGGTCGCGACGTTCCCGCTCCCGGTCGCGGCCGTCGAGCCGGTGCTCGAACGCCTCCACGAGGCGGGCATCGACGAGCGAACGTACACCGTTATCGTCGACGCGGAGACGGTCATCTCCCGTCGGTTCGAGCAGTTGGAGGACACGTACGCCGAGGAGTCCGAACGGAGCGAGGACCGGATCTCCAGACAGGAACTGCAGTCGAAGGCGACGGATCTCGTCTCGGGCATCGAGACGTACGTCCTGATGACCGTGCTCTCGGCGGTGATAGCGACTGCCGGGCTCCTGTTGAACTCGCCGGCGACCGTCGTCGGATCGATGGTGATCGCGCCGCTCATCGGGCCGGCGATGTCCGCCGCGGTCGGTACCGTCGTCGACGACGACGGCCTGTTCCGGCGCGGCGTCCGTCTGCAGGCGATTGGGGTCGTCCTCGCCGTCGTCTCCGCAGCCCTCTTCGCCGCCGCGCTCCGAGCGCTCAACCTCGTCCCGCCGGGGCTCGACCCCCTGACGCTCGCGGAGGTGTCCGAGCGACTCGCCCCGAACGTGCTGGTGTTGGCGGTAGCGCTCGGTGCCGGCGTCGCCGGCATCATCTCGCTGATGACGGGCGTCTCGGCGGCGCTCGTGGGCGTAATGATCGCCGTCGCACTCATCCCGCCCGCGGCTGCGGTCGGCATCGGCATCGCGTTCGGCATCCCGCGGCTCGCGCTCGGGGCGGGCGTGCTCGTCCTGGTGAACGTCCTCTCGATCAACCTCGCCGCCCTCGTGATGCTGTGGTACGAGGGATACCGGCCGGAACGCTGGTTCCGCGAGGACGACGCCCGGGGGGCATTGATAAAACGAGCCGCCATGCTCGTCGCCGCCATCGCGCTGTTGTCCGTGTTTCTCGGCAGCGTTACCTACGATTCGTACGTGGCGACGACTACGGAAGGTGAGATTCGGAACGCGGTCGGCGACGAGCTGGCGAGCATCGACGACGACCTCGACATGCTCGAGCTGGAGGTCGAACGCGCCGGCAATCTCCCGCCGCGGACGACCGAGCGCGTGGTCGTGACCGTCGGTGCGCCGCCGGGAACCTCAATCGAGGGGCTGGCAACCCGGCTCGACCGACGTATCGAGGCGGCGATCGGCGGCTCCGTCGTCGTCGAGGTACGGCTGGTGACGGTCGAGCGGTCCGGCTGACCGTGGACGCGACGGGTCACGACGAGGAGTCGACCGCGCTCAGGTCACAGCAGGAACGTCGCCTCACGTTCGGAGAGATCGTGGAACGCGTCGGCGACGTCGACCAGCTCGTCGGCCGTGGAGCTGCCAAACCCCATCACCTCGACGCGGACGCCCTCGTGCCGGAGATACGTACACAGTCGCGCGAAGTCGCCGTCGCCGGTGCACAACACGACGACGTCGGCGTGGCTCGCCAGCGAGACGGCGTCGAGACTCATCCCGACGTCCCAGTCTGCCTTCTTCGAGCCGTCGGCGAACGTCTTGATGTCCTTGATCTTCGTCTCGAAGCCGATCTCGTTGAGCGCCTCGAAGAAGCTCTCCTCTTCGGGCGAATCCGCGCGGATCACGTACGCGATGGCCCGCACGAGCTCGCGATCCTGTACCGTCTCCTCGAGCAGCGACGAATAGTCGATGTTTTGCGAATAGAGGCTCTGTGAGGAGTGATACAGGTTCTGTGAATCGACCAGCACCGCGACGCGCTGGTTCGGATGGATCTCCGTCATACCCGTCACTCTCGCGGCATCGGTTAGGGACTTGTGGTCCGGCGCCCGACGACGTCTCCCGCTCGCCCGCAGGTCCGGCAGGCGTCACGACGCCCGCGGATCGGGATCCGACTCCGTCGAATCTTTCACGCAGCGTCCCGTTCCGACCGATAATGGACGACGACGTGCTGGACGGGCTCGGCTCGCCGCTCGTGCGGGTCGACGCCCCGGCGGGAACGACGGTCGCGGCGAAGGTCGAATCGCGGAACCCCGCGGGCTCCGCGAAGGACCGCCCCGCACTGTACATGGTCGAGGCCGCGGAGCGCGACGGCGAACTGGCCCCCGACGATCGGCTCGTCGAACCCACCTCGGGTAACACGGGGATCGGGCTCGCGATGGTCGGTGCGGTGAAGGGGTACGACGTGACGCTCGTGATGCCGCGGTCGAAGTCGCCCGAACGCCGGCGGATCATGCGCGCGTACGGCGCCGACATCGAACTCGTCGACGGTGACATCTCGGACGCAAAGGCGCGCGCGGACGAGATCGAACGCGAGCAGGACGCCGTCCAGCTCCGGCAGTTCGAGAACCCCGCGAACCCCCGCGCCCACTACGAAACGACCGGTCCGGAGGTGCTCGAACAGGTCGGCGACCGAACCGTCGACGCGCTCGTCGCCGGGGTCGGCACCGGTGGCACGCTCACCGGCGTCGGGCATCGCCTCCGGGAGGCGTTTCCGGACGTGCGCATCGACGCCGTCGAGCCGGCCGATAGCGCGGTTCTCTCCGGGAAGGAGCCGACCGGCGACAGCTTCCAGGGAATGGGTGCGGGGTTCATCGCGCCCAACCTCGACGTCGACCTGATCGACGACGTCCACACGGTCGGGCTGGAGGACGCGGAGGCCGAATGTCGCCGACTCGCGAGCGAGGAGGGGTTGTTGGTCGGCCAGTCGTCGGCCGCGTCGAACCTCGCGGCAACGGACGTCGCTGCGGAACTGCGCGAATCGGGCGCGTACGCGGGCGACGAGCCGCTCGTGATCACCGTCTTCTGGGACAGCGGCGAACGCTACCTCTCGACCGGCGCGTTCGACCGCTGATCGCCGCGTCCCGCGCCGTCTCACCCGTCGCTCGTCAGCCGCCGAACTCCGATTCGCTCACCCGGACGGCGACGGTGTCGTCGACGTCTTGAAGATCGTACTCGGGCACGTCCCCCTGCGTCCGGCGGACGAACAGCGGCTCGACGAGCTCGTCGCCGACGAGCCCGAACAGTTTGAGTCGCTGATCGGTTTCCTCCGGGGGGACCGTCCCATCACGGACCGCGGTCGCGAGGTCCCGGGAAAGCCACTCCGTCGCCGAGACCGACGGCTCCAGCACGAGCGTCTCGTCGACAAATCGCGTGAGATACCAGTTGAGGTCGTTTATCAACGCAACCGCCGCCCCCAGGCTCACGGTCTCCACCGCGACGCTGTTCGCGAACGGCTCGCTGATCTCGTAGGTGGCGAGCGCATCGCGGGCGGTCTCCCGCGAGAGCAGCTCGTAGGTCAGGTTCACCTCCGGATCGCCGACGAGACACACCCGCGTCATGGACGTACCCACTCGACGACGGCGCAAATCGGTTGCGGTCCGACGAGGCGGCGAGTCGGCTCTCCCGACGAGGCGACTCTCACGACGAGCGTCAGGTTCCGCGTCACCTGTCGATCCAGCGTCCCAACCACCCGTCGGGCATTCCGGCACGGACGATCCGGTCGAAGATCGCCGTCGGCAACACGGCTCCCAGCCGCGGCAGCCAGCGTGCACGCGCGCTGACGCGATACCTGGCCCGTGGGTCCGCGGTCGTCGTCGCCGTGACGACTCGATCGGCGACCGTCTCCGGATCGACGGCGTTCGGGGCGTACGAGTCGAACGCGCGATACGCCGCCGCGTACGCGGTTTCCTGCCCGTCGTCGCGCTCGTCCGTCGCCGACCGCTCGTCCGTCGCCGTCGTGAGCGCTGCAGCCGCACGCTCGTTGAGCCCGGTCGCCGTCGGTCCCGGCTCGACCAGACTCACGTCGACGTCGTGTTCGGCCAGCTCCCGGCGCAGGACGTCGGCGTATCCCGATACGCCGGCCTTCGCCGCGCTGTACCCGCCGTGGAACGGCAGCGGGACGGAGCCGGCCATCGACCCCACGAGCACGATCCGACCCGTCCGGGATCGCAACGTCGGCAGCAGCGGGTGGACCGCGTTGTGCACCGCCCCGAGGTTCGCGTCGAGGTGTTCGCGGAACCGCGCCGGCGGGCAGTCCTCGAGCGCACCGATGGCGTACCAGCCGGCACACGTGACGACCGCGTCGGCGGCCACTTCCGCCAGCGCGCCCGCGGTCGCGTCGGCATCGGTGAGATCGACGACCCGCGTGTCGACCGCGTCGGGGAGCGCGTTCAGCGCCGGCTCGGCACGGTCGAGCGCGACGAGGTCGTGTCCGTCGTCGACGAGGGTTTTCGCGACGCGCCGTCCGATCCCGCCGGCCGCTCCGGTGAGGACGATCCGCATACCGTCCCGTCGGTCCGACGATGGATACGTGCTCGGATTACATCGGCCCGCCGACGCGGTCCGTCCGGAACGGTCTCCCGGACGACCCCCGTTACTCGTCGCCGAGGAGGCTCGCGACGAGCTCCTCGGGGTCGAAGCGCGTCAGATCGTCGTATTCCTGACCGGTTCCCAGAAAGAGGATCGGTTTGCCAGTGACGAACGCCACGGAGATTGCCGCCCCGCCGGAGGAGTCGGCGTCCGCCTTCGTGAGGATCGCCCCGTCGATCGCCGCGGCGTCGTCGAACTCCTTCGCGCGGTTAACCGCGTCCTGTCCGGCGACCGCCTCGTCGACGAACAGCGTCATATCCGGATCGACCACGCGGTCGATCTTCTCAAGCTGTGCCATCAGGTCGTCGCTGGTGTGGAGCCGTCCCGCCGTGTCGCCAAGCACGACGTCGACGTCGTTGGCCTCCGCGTACTCCACGGCGTCGTAGATCACCGCGGCCGGATCGCCGCCCTGATCGTGGGCGATCAGCTCGCGGCCAAGCCGGTCGGCATGCTCGCGGATCTGCTCGTTTGCGCCCGCACGATACGTGTCGCCGTTCGCGAGCACCGACGAATAGCCGCGGTCGGCGAGCCACTCGGAGAGCTTCGCGATGCTCGTCGTCTTCCCGACGCCGTTGACGCCGGTGAACACGATGGTGACCGGCTTGTCGGCCGCTGCGATCCGCTCCTCGAAGTCGAACTGTCCGACTGCGATCACGTCGAGCAGCGCGTCGGACAGCGCCGCCTCGACCAGTTCGCCCGTCGTTTCCACCTGCTTGCGTGACTCGCCGAGCATCGTCTCGCGGACCGAATCGAGGATCCGCTCGGCGACGCTCATCTCCACGTCGCTCTCCAGAAGGGCCATCTCGAGGTCCCACAGCGGCTCCGCTAAGTCCTCCTCCTCGATGATGATCCGTCCGGTGGCGAACGCCTTCGCGCGCTCGAACGTGCTCGGCTCCGTGCTCTCCCCGTCCGACTCGTTGGAGGACCGTTCGGCGTCCCCGTCGGCCGGCTCCCGGGTCGATCCGGCGTCGTCGGCCGGCTCGGATCCGCCGGCCGGCTTCTCGCCCGATCGGGAGTCGTCAGGCGACTCCTCGGCGGGCTCGGGATCGTCAGTCGACTCCTCGACGTCCTCACGGAACCCCGTGAGCTTCTCTTTCAGTCCGTCGAACACGGCTTGCTACCTCACTCGTCGTCCGCCTGACCCTGCATCTGCTGTTGTTGCATCTGCTGTTGTTGCATCTGCTGTTGCATCTGCTGGGCCTGCTGTTCGAGCTGGTCGCTTTCCGACTCCAGGGTCTCGACCTCCTCGCGGGTCTCCTCGATCCGCTCGTCGAGCGCCTCCTGGCGAGTGCGGAGCACGTCGATCGCGTCGTCCTGCTCCTGCTCCGCGGAGTAGTTACCGCCGAGCGCGACGATGATCTCGTCGATGTCCTGAACCTCCGCACGAACGTACGCGCCGCCGCCGAGCGGTACCTGCACCGTCGAGCCGGTCTCCAGCGTCTCGATCGCCTCGACCGCGTCGTCGATGTCGCCCTTCTCCGACCGCAGATCCTCGATCTCCTCCTCTAAGGCCTCGATCTCCTCGTCGAGCGCCTGCAGCTCCTGGGAGAGCTGCTGGAGCTGCTGTTGGCCGCCGCCCATCATGCCGCGGACACCTCGTCGATCTCGATCTGCGTGCGCTTCTTGCCGTGCTGGCTCCCGACGTTCGTGTAGATCCGCTCGCGGGCGAGCGACTCGTTTTCCGCCTCGACGTCCTTCGTGAACGCCTGGAATCCGTCCCGACTTCGGAACCGTCCACTCACCGTATACGTACTCATGTGTTCGAGTGCGGGAGGGACAGGGAAGTATCTTCCTAAAGAAACCCCACGGTCAGGCCGCGGGAGCGATCGACCGACCGCGTCAGCCCCAGTGCCAGCGGTCGTGTAGTCGCCGGATCGACAGGTCGAGCCAGTAGCCGATGAAGCCGATCACGAGCATCACCGCGGGAATCTCGGCGTACGCGAACCGGTCGCGTGCGTCGAGGATCAGGTAGCCGAGCCCCGTGTTGACCCCGAGCATCTCCGCCGGGACGAGGATGATCCAGAGGATGCCGACGCTGAGCCGGATCCCCGTCAGCATGTCGGGGACGACCGCCGGGACGACGACCCGACGAAGCAGCGCGGGGGTGTCGCCGCCGAGCGACTCGCCGACCGTGATCCATTCGTCGTCCAGCGTCGCGATGCCGTGAGCCGTGTTCAACACGACGGGCCAGATCCCGGCCATGAACATCACGAACACCGCCGACCGAGTACCGACGCCGAACACGATGATCGCGATGGGGAACCACGCCAGCGGCGAGATCATCCGCATGAACTGGAACAGTACCGTCGTCGAGCGCTCCGCAGCCCGGAAGTAACCGACGACCACGCCAATCGGCAGGCCGGCGGCGAGACACAGCGCGAGCGCGAGGCCGAACCGGTAGACGCTGACGAACACGTGGTCATAAAAGCCGGGCGAACTGACGAGATCCGTAAGGGTCACCAACGTCGGTCCCGGCGCGAAGTTGGTAATGACGCCGCTGCCGAGCGTCGTCACCGCCCACCACACCGTCAGACCGCCGATCAGTCCGGCGGCCGGCAGGAGGCGACCGGCGTCGTCGAGCAGTTCAGAACTGTATCGTTTCGGTTCTCTCGTAGCCATCGTCCTCCGGAACGTCGAACGCGGGCGGTCCGCCGGCGTCCTCGAGCGCCGTGCGGATCGGGTCGTACGCGACGAGGTCGTCGGCCACCGTCGCGGGCGATACGTCATCGAGGAAGGCGCCCTCGCCTTCCACGCTGGTCTCGCGCATCTGCCGTACCAGCTCCTCCGTGTACGACGGGTACGGGTACGGGTAGAAGCCGATCCGTTCGTTCCCCCAGTCGGCGTTTTGGATCGCGCCCGTCTCGATGTACTCGTCGTGGTCGGCGAAGTGACTGAACGAGCGGTCGATCGGCTCGGGCTCCTGCGGGAGCAGCCCGGTGCCGGCGGCCGACAACAGCTCCGCCGCCTCCGAGCGGTTCTCCCGCAGATACTGCTGGGCGTCGACGAGCCCGCGGAGGACGTCAGTCGTCCACTCCGTCTCCGCCTCGATCAGCTCCTCCTGCATGACCACCACGCAGCAGGCGTGCTCGCGCCAGATGTCGCCGGTGAACCGCAGGATCTTGCCGTCGGCGTCGAGTTCGCCGATGGCGTTGAACGGGTCGGCGACGATGTACCCTTCGATGGAGCCGTTGTCGAGCGCCGCCGGCATGTCCGGCGGGGGCGTCACGACGAGGTTCACCTCGTCGTCGTCGACGGTGTCCGCCGAGGCGTCGGTCCGCGGCGTGAGCCCGTTTTCGCGCAGCGCGATCTGGAGGATCGTGTTGTGGATCGAGTACCAGAACGGCACGGCGACGGTGCCGCCGCCCAGCTCGCTCCACTCGTCGATCTCCGGCTGCACCGTCATCGCGGAGCCGTCGACGTGGTCCCACGCGACGACCTTCGCGTCCGCGCTCAGCTCGTCGCCGTACCGCATCCACACCGTCATCGGCATCAGGAAGTGCGCGACGTTGACGTCGCCCGAGAGGAACGCCTCCGCGAGGTCGGCCCAGCCGCGGAACAGGGTCGGCTCGGCCGCCTCCACGCCGTGGTCGGCGTAGTGGTCGTTGGCGTACCCCGTAAGGAGCGGTGCGGCGTCCGTGATCGGCAGGTAGCCGATCTCGGCGGTCGGCGGGCCGTCTTCGTCGCCGAGACAGCCCGCAGTCGATCCGACGCCCGTGGCCGCAAGCGACGCGAGCCCGGACTCCTTGATGAACTCCCGTCTGGAGAGCCCGCGGGTTCGGGCCTTTTCGGAGGGATTCCGCCAGCCGGCGCCGCCGATCACCTCGCGGGCGCTCTCCACGACCGCGGGGTCGACGTCCGCTTCGTCGTCCGGCGCCCCGTGCGAGTGGTGATGACGGCCGTCCCGTCCCATCAGATCCCCACCTCCTCGAGCTGCTCGAAGAGGGTCCGTCGCTCGGCGAGGAACGCCTCGTCGTCGCGGGCGCGCGTCCGGCTCGTGATCGGTTCCGTGTGGCGGATCCCCTCGGGGATCGTTCCCATCACTGCAACGCGGTCGCCGAGGTAGACGGCCTCGTCGATGTCGTGGGTGACGAAGACGGCGGTGACGCCGATCTCCTCGACGATCCGAAGCAGCTCGTCCTGGAGCTGCATCTTCGTCAACTGATCGAGCGCGGAGAACGGCTCGTCGAGCAACAGCGCGTCGGGCTCGTTCGCGAGGGTACGCGCGAGCGAGGCGCGCTGCGCCATTCCTCCCGAGAGGTTCGCGGGTGCGGCGTCGGCGAAACCCTCGAGACCGACCAGCTCGATCAGCTCGTCGACGAGCGCCTCGTCGGGGGTCTCGCCGCGGAGCTTCGGGCCGATCGCGACGTTCTCGCGAACCGTAAGCCACGGGTACAGAAGCGGATCCTGGAACACGACACCCCACCGGTAGTCGGGGCCGGTGACGGCGTTACCGCCGATCTCGACCCGGCCGCCGGTCGGCTCTTCGAGCCCCGCGAGCAGGTGGAGCAGGGTGGTCTTCCCACAGCCGGAGGGGCCGAGCAGACAGCACACCTCGCCCGGGGAGACCCGGAGGTCGAGATCCTCGAAGACGAGCGTGTCGTCGTATCGCTTGGTGAGGTCGTGTGCCTCGACGGCGACGGCGTCCGACTCGACCGCGTCACGCACGGCACGATCGGTGTCGACGCCGTCGACTCCGTCGTGGGCGGCTTCGTCGCCGGCGGTCCCGTCGGTCGCCGATCGGTCGATCGCTGACGCGTCCGCGTCGGTACCGGGCGCGGGTCGGGTGTCGGTTCCCATCGGATCAGTCCGCCGTGGCCTCCGCGTCGAGCTCCTCCTCGGTGCCGCCGTCGGACGCCTCCTCGGGGATCACGTCGTCGCCGTCGACCGCCTCGACGGTGCCGATGTCGGCATCGTCCGGGACGAACCCCTTCTCGCGCATCCACTCCGTCGTCGAACCGATCCGATCCTCGTCGGGCGCACGGACGGGGAGGAACTCACGCAGCTCGAACTCCTCCCGCAGCCGGTCGAAGTTTACGTCGCCGAACGCCTCGTCGTCGGCGGCTTCGGATTCGAGAAGGTCGACGTAGCGCTCGGTGTACCCCTCGAGATCGTCGTTGATGTCGGCGACAGCGCGGTTCAGCGCCGCGAGAAACGCCTCGATCCTCTCCGGTTCGGGCTGTTCGCGGGTCGTGATGGCGGCGCGGCACGGCCCGTCGAACACTTCCTTCAGCTCCTCATCGTAGCGGCCGAGCGTAACGAACGGTTCGAGGACGGCGATCGAGTCGACCTCGCCGGCCTTCACCGTCTCGAACCGCTCCTCGGCGGAGCCGACGTGTTCCAGGACGATGTCGTCGCTCTCGAATCCCTCGTTTTCGAGCATCTCCCGCATCGAGTAAAACGAGGTGGCGTACTTGTTGATTCCGACGGAGCGACCGCGCAGGTCGTCTATCGTCTCCGCATCGTCGTCCGCGTCGACGAACACGACGCGGTCCCACTCGCTGTAGGAGCCGATGATGTCTCGGTCCGTCTCGGAGACCTCCTGAACGGCGTTCCACTCACAGACGCCGTGGGTGCCGCCGTCCTCGTCCATGTCGTCCCACCAGTCGGCGTCGAATGCGTTCTCGCCATCGAACTCCTGGGTTCCCGGTGCGAAGTACGAGAGGTCGGGATCGACGTCCTCGTCCTCGAAGTAGCCGTTCTCCTCCGCCACGTCCTGCACGAGCTTCCACGTGAAGTATTCGTGCGAGACATTTAGATCTGCCATCAAATGCACGTTAGTACTATTATATAGTAGCTCTTGGCGAACCGACAAGCATCCGCGGTACATCTCCGATCGCGCAACATTTGCGCCAAACGCGTCGGCTTCGATCCGATTCGATGCGGGTAACCGGCTGTATAGAGCCTCTCGATCCGGATATCGTCTTTGCGGTGTCGTCCGCGATCCGGACTGTGTCGTAGGTACGAACAACATTTGTGGGGACTCGGGTCGCCGGCCGAACGTCTTCGGTCGGAACGGACGGTTTCGGCTCTCCTCGGGTCGGAACGGTCCGACGGAGCGGTGGGGTCAACGCTTTTGTGCGGTCGCGCCGAATCCAGCCTCGATGGACGTCAACGAGCATGCCGAGGAGCTCGCCTCCGACCTCGGCGTCGACAAAGAGGAGGTCATCAAGGACCTGCGGAACCTACTGGAGTACAGCGTGCCGATCGACGAGGCCAAACAAAGCGTCCGCCGCAAGCACGGCGGCGGTGGCGGCGGCTCGTCGCCGACGCCGGACGCCGTCGACGTCGCGGAGATCACGACGGACCACGGCAGCGTCACCGTCACCGTCCGCGTGCTCACCGCGGGCACTCGAACGATCCGTTATCAGGGCGACGACATCACGATCCGTGAGGGGGAGTTCGCGGACGGGACGGGGACGATCTCCTACACCGCCTGGCAGGAGTTCGGCTTCGAGCCGGGCGACTCGCTGACCATCGGCAACGCCGGCGTCCGCGAGTGGGACGGCGAGCCGGAGCTGAACCTCAACGAGTCGACGGCGGTCGCGGTGGCCGACGAACCGGTCGCGGTCGACGAACCGGTCGGCGGCGATCGCGATCTGGTCGACATCCGGGCGGGCGACCGCGGACGGAACGTCGAAGTGCGCGTGCTCGAGGCCGAGGACAAGACCATCTCCGGCCGGGACGGGGAAACGGCGATCCGCGAGGGGGTGCTCGGCGACGAGACCGCGAAGCTTCCCTTTACCGACTGGGACCCGCGTCCCGAGGTGGCAGCCGGCGCCGACCTGCGGATCGAGGACGTGTACGTCCGGGAGTTCCGCGGCGTCCCCTCGATCAACCTCACGACGTTCTCCGAGGTCACCCCGCTGCCGGATCCGGTCGCCGTCGCGGACGACGCGCCCCGGCTCTCGATCGCGGAGGCGGTCGCCGCCGGGGGGCTGTTCGACGTCGAGGTGGTCGGCAACGTCCTAGAGGTCCGGGACGGCTCCGGACTCATCGAACGCTGTCCGGAGTGTGGCCGGGTCGCCCAGGGCGGTCAGTGCCGGAGCCACGGCGCGGTCGACACCGAGGACGACCTCCGGGTGAAAGCGATCCTCGACGACGGGACGGACACGGTCACCGTCGTCCTCGACGACGAGTTGACCGCGGCGGTGTACGGCGGCGGGCTCGACGACGCGCTCGCTGCCGCCACGGAGGCGATGGACAAGGAGGTGGTCGCGGAGTCGATCGCCGACCGGATCGTCGGGGGTGCGTACCGCGTCCGCGGAAACCTCTCGGTCGACGACTACGGCGCGAATCTCGACGCCGAGGAGTTCGAGCTCGCCGCCGACGATCCCGGCGACGAGGCCCGAACGATCCTCGCGGAGGTGGCGGAATGAGCGACGACGGGCCGGGGACCCGGGAGGTCGCCTATCGACCGTTCGCCGCGGAGTTCGACGACGCAACTCTCTCGTACTCCGAGAGCGACGAGGAGCGTGCTCCCAACTACGTGGTGACGCCGACCGGCGCGCGGATCAACCGGCTGTTCGCCGTCGGCGTGCTCACGGAGGTTGAGCGGGTCAACGACGAGACACGCCGCGGCCGGATCGTCGACCCGTCGGGCGCGTTCGTCACCTATGCCGGCCAGTACCAGCCGGACGCACAGACGTTCCTCGAGCGCGCGGCGCCGCCGGCGTTCGTCGCGCTGACCGGCAAGGCACGGACGTTCGAGCCGGAGGACTCCGACCGCGTCTTCACGTCGGTGCGTCCGGAGAGCCTCAACGAGGTCGACGCCGACACGCGCGATCGCTGGGTCGTCGCCGCGGCGGAATCGACGCTCGACCGGCTCGCCGTGTTCCGACTCGCACAGCGCTCGTCGCTCCGCGGCGAGGCGCTGCGGACGGCGCTGGAGTCGGGCGGCGCGTCGGTGTCGCTGGCGGCGGGCATTCCCCGCGCGCTCGATCACTACGGCACGACGCCGGCCTACGTCGAGGCGATCCGCCGCCTCGCGGTCGACGCGCTCGAACTGATAGCGGGCGACCGCGACGAGGTCCGCCGTCCCGAGATCGCCCCCGACGAGGGGGGCGTCGTCGACGTCGGTCCGCTGCCGGCGACGGATGTGACGATCGACTCGGAGGCGACCGAAGCAGCCGGCCCGGCCGACGAATCGACGGTCGAAGACGCGTCGGCCGACGCGTCAGGGGCGGCCGAGGTCGACGCGTCGGGAACACCGGACGCCGAGGTCGACACCCCGGACGCCGAGGTCGACGCGTCGGACACAGCGGACGTCGACACCGAACCGGAGGCGACCGCGGGGATCGAATCGGACCCGGGATCCGAGACGGCCGGCGAGATGGCGTCCGCCGACGGAACGGACGCGGAACCGATCACGGAATCCGCTCCCGAATCGTCCCCGACGGTCGAGGACGACGAGGTGGCGTCGGTCGGCGATGACTCCGGATCCGCGACGGGGGGGTCGGGCGGCGGGGAACTCGGGGACTTCGGCGACGAACCCGAAGACGAGAGCGACGACGTGCCTGACGCCGACGTGGCCACGACGGACGAGATGTACGAACTGGACGACGAGGAGCGGGCGGAGATCGAGTCCGAGTTCGGAACGGAGTTCGCCACCGGATCGGAAGTCGACGACCCGGGTGAAGCCGACATCGACGTGCCGGATCCGGCGACGGCGGACGAACCGGAGTCGGGAGACGTGACCGCCGACGGGCCGGACGTCGAAGCGGTGTCAGTCGACTCGACATCGGTCGACCCGACATCAGGTAACTCGGACGCCGCCGAACCGGAGACCGTCGCGGTGGACGACGACGTCGATCTCGAGGATGCGGTCGTCGAAGCGATGACGGCGCTCGACGACGGCGACGGTGCGGCCGAGGATGCGGTGGTCGACGAGGTCGTCGACGCGCACGGCGCCGACGCCGACGCCGTCGCGGACGCCATCGAGGACGCGCTGATGAGCGGGAAGTGTTACGAACCCGACGACGGCGTGTTGAAGCCGATCTGATGGCGCGCGTCGAGCCGGTCGTCGGCGAGCCGGCCGCCGTCGCGGACCTCGGTACGGAGCGTGCGCTCCTCGTCGCGGACGTCCACGCCGGCATCGAGGTCGGACTCCGCTACGAGCGGGGCGTCGAGCTCGACTCCTGGGCCGACGAGCGTTGCGACCGACTGTGCCGGCTGCTCGAGGGGACCGCCGTGGACCGCCTGGTCGTTCTCGGCGACCTGGCACACCGGATCGCCGCGCCGGACGGCGCGGAGCGCGCCGAACTCGACGCGCTCGTCGACGCGGTGACGGACCGCGTTCCGCTGACGCTCGTCGAGGGGAACCACGACGCCGGCGTCGCGGAGACGTTCGCCGACCGGATCGACGTGGTGGGCGCGCCCGGCGACCGGCTCGGCGACGGCGCGGTCGGGGTGCTCCACGGCCACACCTGGCCCGACCCGGAGCTACTGGATGCCGACACCGTCTGTATGGGCCACGAACACCCGCAGGTCAGACTGGCGGACGCGGTCGGCGGCTCCCGGGTCGAACGGGCGTGGCTCCGCGGAACCGTCGCTCCGACCGGCTTCCTCGAGTCGGGGGCGGACGACGTCCCGGACGACCCGCCCGAACTCGTCGTGTTCCCGGCGTTCAACGAACGTTCGGGCGGGACGTGGGTCAACGTCGACGGACAGTCGTTTCTCTCGCCGTTCCTCCCGGACGGGCTTGTCGGGGGGAGCGCGTACCTCCTCGACGGAACTCGACTCGGGGCGTACCGGGAAGTGTAAAGACTTCCCAGCTTACCGTGTCACCGCCGACCACGCAGCCCGACGGTACTGGGCCGTGTCGCTTCCGGCGCTCGCCGCCGTCGTCCTCCTGGTGGTGTCGGGCGTCTCGCTGCTCGTCTCCGATCGGCTATGTTTCGAGTGGCACCCGCCCGGCGAACGAGACGCAACCTACTCGACGGGGCGGAACCGGAAGCCGTCCCACGCCTGACTGGCTGGCTCCCGGATCCCCGCGCCGGGCTCGCGGAGCTCGTCCGCGTGAACGGGCTCGACCCGATCGCCGATCGCGACGTCGAACGTCTCGCCGTCGGCGCGTTCGGCGACCTGTCCGACGGCACGGACCGGTGGCCCCTCGTATCCGTCGCCCGGATCGAACTCGGCGATCACGAGGGTGTTCGGCTCGCGGACTCCGGGCGGTGTCGCCGTCGACGTCGTCCACGTGATGACCTCCGCCTCGTACTCGCTGAGGTCGACGGTTCCGACCCGCTCGGTGCCGTCCGGGCCGACCGGGTGTGGCGGATACGCGATCGCGCCGCCCGCGTACTCGGCCGCCTCGAAGGTCGGTTCCCCGTCGCTCTCCCGGTTCCCGTGGTCGCGTTCGCTCATTGGCATCCCTCCAGAATCGTCGTCGTCACGCAGTTTCCGAACCCGCCGACGTTACACGCGAGACCGACGTCGGCCGCCACCTGTCGCGGACCGGCGTCGCCGATGACCTGCCTGTATATCTCGTACACCTGTGCGACGCCGCTCGCGCCGAGCGGGTGTCCCTTCGATTTGAGGCCGCCGGAGGTGTTGATCGGGACGTCGCCGTCCCGGTCGGTGACGCCCGCCTCGACCGCCTTCCACCCCTCGCCCTTCTCGAAGAAGCCGAGGTCCTCGCTCTGGAGGAATTCGAGGATCGTAAACATGTCGTGTAGCTCCGCGACGTCGACGTCATCGGGACCGATATCGGCCATCTCGTAGGCGATCTCGGACGAATCGACGACGCCGTTCATCGTCGTCGGATCCGCACGCTCGTGGACCACGTGCGTGTCGGTCGCGCCGCCGATCCCGGTGACCACGGCGTACTCGTCGTCCGGGACGTACGTCTCGGCGACTGACTCCGGGCAGAGGACGAGCGCGGCCGATCCGTCCGTGATCGGGCAGAAATCGTACAGTCGGAGCGGATCGGCGACGATCGGCGACTCGAGGACGGTGTCGAGGTCCACCGCCTTGCGGAACTGCGCGTGTGGGTTGTCCACGCCGTTGCGGTGGTTCTTCACTGCCACTCGTCCGAGGCTGTCACGCGGTGCGTCGTACGTCTCCAGATACAGCCGCGCGGTGAGCCCCGCAAAGGAGGGGAGCGTCACGCCGTGTTTGTACTCCACCGGGTGGGTGAGCGACGCGATGACGTCGGTCGCCTCCGCGGTGCTCCGGTGGGTCATCTTTTCGCCCCCGACGAGCAGGGTGAGGTCGCTCGCGCCCGACGCGACCGACTGCCACGCGGCGTACACGCCCGCGCCGCCCGACGAGGAGGTCTGGTCGATCCGTGCGGTGTAGGCGGGCATCGCGTCGAGGTCGTGGGCGAGCGCGTTCGGGATGCCGGTCTGGCCCTCGAACTCGCCGCTTGCCATGTTCGAGACGTACAGGTGATCGAGTTCGTCGCCGTCGATGCCGGCGTCCGCGAGTGCGGCCTCGCCGGCCTCGGCCAGCAGCTCGCGTATCCACGCGTCCCGCTGACCGAACTGCGTCATCGACGCACCGATGATCGCTACGCGTTCCATACCCCGTGGTCCGACCGACGCGTCTAAAACGTACCCTTCCGTTCGCGTGCCACGCGGCGAGGACCGTTCGAAAACGAGCCGGCCGTCGACGGGGGCCGCCGGTTCAGTCGTCGGCGGGGGCCGCGGAGTCGCCGGTGGAGACGCCCGTACCGGGACCGACGTCGATGTCGAGTTCCGCGAGTTTCTCGTCGGGGACGACCCCATCGACCCAGCCACGGGTCTCGTAATACTCCTCTTTCATCGCATCGAGCTCGACGAGCGATCCCTCGCTGCCGCCCTGTCCGGGCACCGCATCGGGGTGCCCCTCGACGAAGCGGCCCGGGAGGCTGTCGTCCTCGCCGTCGAAGCCGGCGAGGTTGTTGAAGTACCGCTCGAGGGTGTAGATCCGCTCGCCCGCCTCGAACAGTTCGTCCTCGGTGACGTCGCGGCCCGTCATGCCGTTGTACTGGAGCACGTACTCCTCTATCCCCTCCGCGAACGCGTTGAACTTGCAGATGTCGAACGAGTCCGAGATGGCGTGTAGATCCTGGAAGGTGGCGGTGAGTTCGCCCTTCCCCTCCCACTCGTACGGATCGACCTTCTCGGGGATGCCGAGGATCTCGGCGGCGGGCGTGTAGCCGCGGAGGTGACAGGCGCCGCGGTTGGAGGTGGCGAAGGCGATCCCCATCCCCTTCATACAGCGCGGGTCGTACGCGGCGATCGTCTGCCCCTTCACCGAGAGCTTGTTGTCGTGGGCGCCCTTCGCGTCGCCGATGCGATCCGCGCCCTCCGCGAGGAGATCCGCGAGGTCGTGCTCGCGGTGGGCGATCTCGTCGATCATGTCGATCATGCGCTCGGAGTCGCCCCAGTCGATGCCGGCGTCGAGCTTGCCTTCCTCGCTCATCTCCATCGCCATGGCCAGCATGTTACCGACCTCGATGGTGTCGACGCCGACGTCGTTACACCGCTCTATCATGAGCGCGATCTCGTCGCGGTCGGTGTGGCCGGCGTTCGGGCCGAGCGCCCACGCGGACTCGTACTCGTACGACTCGGTGCGGACGTTCATCTCCTCGCCCTTGTGGTGGAGCTGCACCTCGACCTCCTTCTTGCAGGCCACGGGACAGGAGTGACAGGTGGGTTCGTCGACGAGGATGTTCTCGCGAACGTTCTCGCCGGAGACTCGCTCGGCGTCGATGTCGACGCCGCTATCGTCCCCGTACGCCTTCGTGGACGTGTACTTCCCGTTTCTCGTCGGCAGGCCGTCCATCTCCTCGGTGGCGTTCATCAGCACGTTCGTGCCGTACACCGAGAGCCCGCCCTCGTTGGGCGCGGTGACGTCCGACTCGCGGATCACCTCCATCGCCTGCTGGTACCCCTCCTGGAACAGGTCGGGGTTCGCGGGTTTCGGCATCCGCGTGCCGGACTCGACGACGACCGCCTTCACGTTCTTCGAGCCCATCACGCATCCGGTGCCGCCCCGGCCCGAGGCGCGGTCATCCTCGTTGATGACGCACGCGTACCGCACCTCGTTTTCTCCTGCCTGCCCGATGGCCATCACGGAGAGGTTCCGTCCGACGGTCGCGTCCAGTTCCTCGTCGAGCGTGTCGATCGTCTCGTGGACGCCCTTCCCCCAGAGGTGGGAGGCGTCGCGGATCTCCACGTCGCCGTCCGACACGTGGAGGTACACCGGCTCGTCGCTCTTCCCGTCGAGGAGGATGCCGTCGAGCCCCGCCCACTTGAGTCGTGCGCCGGACCAGCCGCCGTGATGGGAGTCGGTTACGGTGCCGGTGAGCGGGGACTTGGTGACGAGCGCGATACGGCCGCTCATCACGGTCTGGGTCCCCGTGAGCGGCCCCGTCATGAACGCCAGTCGGTTCTCCGGACCCGTGGGGTCGACGTCCGGGCCCGCCTCGAACATGTACTTGACCCCCAGTCCACGGGCCCCGATATACTTTTTCGCGTCCTCGTCGTCGATCCCCTCGTAGTTCACCGACCCCTCGGTGAGGTCGACCTGTGCCACGCGATCCCTGAATCCACCTAGTTCAGTCATGTAATGCTCATTTATTATAATGGTACTACTCCGTGTTAGCTGTTCACGTTGCGCCGTAATCGATACGGGTTACATCCCCATCCCCAGTCGCTCGTGAGACCGTTCGCTCGCCGGCCGGAGAACGGGTCGCCCGCGAGTCTCGAACGACACGGTGGATCCGCACCGAGCGACGTCGGGAGGAGTTGCGCAGTCGACGTTCCGCGAACTCCTTATAAATGCACGTGGAGGGTCGGATGTGACCCTAATAAACCGGACGCGACACGCCCAGGATCTTCTTGCGGTCGGCGCGCGCCGCGAGCGGGCCGCCGGCCCGCGAGCGACCGCGCGAGGGAGTCGGCGGCGGCCGCACTGCGGTGCGGTTTCGCGGCCGCCGCCGACGAGGTTGGGGAGGCGTGAGGCTGCGGTACCGTGCGGTCGGGTGGGAATAAAAGCGGCAGGCGGCGAGGACGACGCCCGGCAATGTAAGGACCGCAGCGGGCGGTGTGGAGAGCGAGGACCGCAGCGAGCCGCGCGAGTCGTCGCCGCCTGGGGCTTTTGCGGTAGTGTCGATCGCAGCAACGGCGTCTCACCGAGCAATTATTTATAAACCGACGTCGACACCGCCGACGCACCGCTTATAAATTACTCACACATCGTTTGCGCGATCTGCTCCCGAGTGCGATCGATACGATGGACTGGTGAAACGGGGCCGTGTGCCCCGTTCCATGGCGTCCTCTCGACTGACGCTACCCGATCGCTCCCGGATCACGTATCCGTCGTGCCGACGAACGACCGGCAATGACGGGTCGACGCTCGAGTGACGCCGATCCGTCCCGGGACGTCGATGCGGACCGAGGAACGCGTCGGGGACGGGTCGCTGCGATCGCGTTCGCGGTCGTCGTGTTCGTCGCCTCGATCGTTCCGGTTCCGGATCTCTCGACCACGGCCGACGCCGGTGGCACGCTGCCGCCCGTGCTCGGCGGCACGGGGCCGTTTCACCTCGTCGGATACGCGCTGCTGGCGGCGCTCGCCGCCCGGACGATCGTGGTTCCGGCGGCGACCGGCACGACTTCGAGCGCGCTCCGGATCGGCGTCGTCATCGCGGTCGTGACGTCGTTCGGGTTCGGGATCGAACTGGTTCAGCTCGCCGTCCCGTGGCGCACGTTCGCGTGGGTCGACGTCGGAGTCAACGCGGTGGGAGCGACGCTCGGGGTCGCGGGATGGCTCCTCGCCCGTCGGCTGGTCGAGCGCCGTGCGGCCGTCAGTCGGTGAACGAGACCCCGATCGTCGTCCGGTGGATCAGGAACTCGTCGCCGTCCTCGAGCTCGAAGACGACCGTCACGTTCCCGTCGCCGTCGAGATCCACGTCGACTTCGTCGTCTGCCTCCGCAAGCCGTTCGTAGTGCCGCTTCCACCCGTCCGCGCGCGGCGAGTCGATCTCGAGTGTTACGTTTTTATTCGGCTCCCTGTCGGGTTCGACGAGTTCACGGCTGACTGTCGAGCCGACGACGAGCGTCGTTCGGTCGCCAGCGACGGCCTGCGGTTGGCCTGTCGTGCGGACCAGCGAGTACATGACCGTCCGGTCTCCGGGATCGCCGTTGATGACCAGATCGGGGTCGTTCATGGGGATTGCGACATCGCCACTGGATCGGAACACCGCGCCGTTCTCGTAAACGATCTCCGTGTCCCCGCTCCCGCGATACACGATCGGCCGCGTTCGCTCCACGACCGTGGCGTTGCCCTCCGCGTCGATTATTCGTATCGTGGTTCGCTCCCCGAGCGCGAGTTCACCGCCGGCGATCCGTATCTCCGTCGCACGGCTCGGGACGCCCTCCCGGGAGATGTCCCGAAGGTTGTCGTGGAGCACGTCGAACGCTCGCTCGACGTTGGCATCTCGTTCGGCGACCTGTGCGTCCTCGAGTCCGCCGAGACCGACGGTGAACGTCACCGCGATGGTCGTCGTGATCAGCGCAAACACGAGCACGAATCCGACCGTTTCGCTGACCGCGCGGCGCTCGTCCGACGACGGCGTCCGATCGCGAATCACGACTCGATCACCACCGCACCCTCGTCCTCGCCGTTGGGATCCGCCTCGTCGTCCCACCGGACAGTCACGTCGCCGCCGTCGACGGTCGTCTCCAGGACCGACTCGTCGGTGCGCAGGGGTAGCTCGACGACGACGTCGACGCGATCGCTCGCCAGCCGGAGTACGTCGTCGCCGTCGGCGGTCTCGGCGACCGTTACGACGTATTCAGTCCCCGACACCCGTTCAGGAAGCTCGACGCGCCGCTCGACCACGACCGCGTCCGGGTCATCGGATGCGCTGACGAGTCGATCGACCGTCTGGACATCGGCGACCAGTCGCTCGCCGATCACCGTCAGCTCGCCTTCGACGGCCGCCTCGCGCTCGCTCTCCACGAGCGACCCGCCGGCGACGAACAGCCCCGTCAACAGCAGCGCCGCGATCGCCAGGTTGAGCACGTACCCGACCGTCACCGACACCCCGCGATCGTCCCGCCGGAGCTCGAGGGGTCGATCACGCACCGCGCTCACCCGGGGCGACCCGGACCGTGTCCTCGTAGCGCAGCTCCGGCGTGTGCGATCCCACCGTCACATTGACGTCGTACACCGCATCGACCGCGTACGGGGACTCGCCCTCCGCGGAGTCGTGGAGCGGCTCCGCCGATCCCCCAGCCTTCACCCCCGAACGCGTGTCGACGACGAACTCGTAGGTCCCGTTCACGGCGTCGCCGTTGGCGTACGAGATGTCGTACTCCGTACGGTTGTCGCTCTCCGCGGGGTCGTCCTCGACGCCCTCGGCCCAGACGAGCGGGTCCCACCGCTCGCCGTCGACCGTCCCCGCGGTGAGGTCGATGCGTTCCGGATCGTCGAACTCCTTCGTCTCCCCGTTGACTCTGACCGTGAGACTCGACTGGTCAGTCAGTTCGTACAGGTACAGGGTCCACTCCTCGCCCGCCGATTCGACCATGATCCGGAACGCCTCGTCGTCTGCGACGGTTCCGTTTTCGACCTGCCTTGTCACCGAGACGTCGGTGAGGACGTACGATCGGGTCCGGGTCGCACCCTCGACGAGCGCCCACTCGTCGCCCGGCTCGGTGGTCGTTCCGTCAAGATGCGCCTCGGACGGATCGAGCTCTCGGACCGTCTCCTGTGCGATATACGACCCGTCGGTCGTCTCCGTCCCGATCCGCGTCACCGTGCCGTCACGGAGGCGATGCTCGCGGGTCGTCGAGGCGTACGCCGCCAGGTCCGCCTCGAACGCGTCCGGGTCCCGCGTCGACCAGTCGGTCCGTGCCAACAGCGTCTCGATGTCGCTCGCCGTGCCGGACCGAAGCTCGGCCGCCTCCGTACCGCCGGCGTCGACGCCGCGGGTGGCGAGATTCTCGGTGTAGATGACGGTGTTGAGCAGGAGCACGACCGCCACGAGGATCACGGCGAGGGCCAGCCCGGTGATCAACAGCAGCTGTGCGCGGTCGGAGCGCTCGGACCCGTCGCCCGGCGTGGGCGCCGCCGTGCTCCCGACGCGGTCGCTCAGACCCGCCATACGACGATTCGCACCTCCACGACCGTGTACAGCGTTCCCCTGGCGTCCGAGTCGGGTGGGGCGAAGTACGTCTCCGCGGCGATCGAGTCGCCGCCGTGTAGTTCGTCGTCCGTGTACAGCGGAACGCGGATCGACGCGGTCGCGGCGTTGTCGCTCGGGTCGCCCTGATCGACCATTCGCTGGTCGTCGCGAGTTCCGTCCTCCTCGAAATACAGCACGTCGACGTTGAACGCGACGCCTCTGGCGTCGAACGCCTCCTCGAACGCCCCGTGAACCGGGTTCTCGTCGTCGACCATGCCGGTGTAGTAGCCGGGATCGTCCGCCCCGACGAACTCGCCGTCCTCCCAGTACAGCAGGGTCTCGCGGAGGTCACCCCGCTCGTTCGTCGTCGCGAGGACGTCGGCCGCCCCGATCGCCTCCTGGTTCTCGATATGCTGGTTCGACGTGCTCGCCGACAGCGGCGTCACCGCGGTCGCCTGCGTCGCGATGATCAGCCCGGCGACGAGCAGCAGCGCGGCCATGAACGCCTCGAGCGTGTGCGCCTGCGCTCGCCCGTCGATCCGACGCGATCCCCTGCGGGCCGACGGGAGGTGTTCGACGAACATCGTCACCACACCCGCACCGTGAGCCGGTAGGTGCTCTCGGCGTCGTCGTCGAACGTCACGACCCGGCTGCCCGTCGAGACGCTCGCTCGCGGCGGCGGTTCCTCGCCGCCCGCCGCTGTCACGTCCCGTCCGGCGATCTCGTCGACGACGTTGCCGCCTTGCGTCACCGTCACCTGGACCCCGAGGTGCCCCGCGACGCCGATCTCCGCCGCGAGGTCGTCGGCGTTCGCGTCCCAGTTACACTCGGCGTCCGCCGGATCGGCCCCGTCGAAGAAGTCCGCGGTACACGCCGCCGACAGGACGCCCGGTGCGGAGCCCGCCGACAGCGACGTCTCCACGAGACGAGCCGCCCCCCGCTCCGCGACGACCAGGCGCGCGCCCTCGCCCGCCGAGAACGGCTCCAGAAGCGAGGGCACGAACGCGAAGGTGAACGCGACCGCAAGCAGGAACACGGTGCTTTGTTGAATAGCTGCTGAATGGTAGTTAGAGTGGTTCACAGAGCTTTTCTATGTTGATGATGGCGAACATGAGGACAATTTCACGGAACTGGCGATACCAGCCCAGCGCTCGCACGGCATCG
>LFFM01000502.1_pt1 | contig 27457 bp, 24 predicted proteins | sample 643131 | NCBI WGS metagenome assembly LFFM01 (sample SAMN03777445, study PRJNA286221) | soda lake metagenome | biome: soda lake; feature: Kulunda steppe; material: water; isolation source: sample Tc-Br brine of Tanatar trona crystallizer | place: Russia: Kulunda steppe | collected 2011-07
CCGCACCGCATCGCGGCGGCCCGCCTCCTCCCTCGCGCGGTCGCTCGCGGGCCTCTGGCCCGCTCGCGGCGCGCGCCGACCGCATGGACGAACGTCCTGGGCGTGTCGCTTCCGGTTTATAAGAGGCTCATCCCACCGTTCGCACGGGTTTATAAGCGGAGTGTGGGACGTCGACTGGGCGATCCGCTCCCGAGATCGGTCGATACGACGAAAAAGAGGACCAATGTGATGCGTTGTCTGCTCATGGGTAGCACATTGTTGGCTTGGAGGCCAATACGACAAAAACAGCAAGAAGATATACAGTTGTTTATTTTTATGTAATTCCGCAATTCGGATCCCGAACGAGTTCGCGTATCCGGGGAATTCATCCCACTGGAGAATCGTCCCGGGGTTCGCTCGCGTCGAGACGCGTCGTTCCGGGACGACTCCAGCCGATCCGCCGCGGATCGGTCGTCCTCGGCGACGAGTACCCGGTCGTCCGGTAAGTGTGGACACCCTCCGTCGGCCCCGTACCCCCTCGCCGGCCCGCCACCCTTCGTCGGCCCGGTATCCCCTCGGCGCTACCCCCCGTCCGTCAACGATCCAACACCCGTCTGACGGAGGAATGACGGCGTCGCAGTCCTGCGGTTATACTTTCACTCCGGGTGGCCTACATTTTTATGCTCGGAGATGCTCCGATCATCTGCACGTCACACGCGTGCATTCCCCCCCCTTCCCCCTTTCCTCGTTCCCGGAGCAGCGGCGCCGGGTGCCGGATCGGAACCGATTACCGCCCGCCGTCCCGACGCGTACGTATGCTGTCGCTCTCCGACGTGCGAGCCGCCCGCGACCGGGTCGCACCCGTCGCCCGTCACACCCCGCTGGAGCGGTCTCGAACCTTCTCGGAGATGGCCGACGCGGACGTGCGGCTGAAACTGGAGAACTTCCAGCGCACCGGCGCGTTCAAGATCCGGGGTGCGACCAACCGGATCGCCACGCTCTCCGACGCGGAGCGCGAGGCCGGCGTCGTCACCGCCAGCGCCGGCAACCACGCACAGGGGGTCGCGCTCGCGGCCGACCACGCGGGCGTCGACGCCACGGTCGTGATGCCGAAGTTCGCGCCCGTCTCGAAGGTGAAAGCCACCCGCGGCTACGGCGCCTCCGTCGTGCTCGCGGGCGTCGACTACGACGAGGCGGCCGAGCGCGCCCACGAGATCGAGCGTAAGGAGGGGCGCACGTACGTGCACGCGTTCGACGATCCGGCGGTGATGGCCGGACAGGGCACGATCGGGCTGGAGATCGTCGAGGACTGTCCGACGGTCGACACCGTCGTCGTGCCGATCGGCGGTGGCGGCCTGATAAGCGGGATCGCGGTCGCGGTGACCGCCCTCGTCGACGACGTCCGCGTCGTCGGGGTGCAGGCCGAGGGCGCGGCGTCCGCGGCGGAGGCGATGCAGCGCGGCGAGCCCTACGAGCTCGACGGGGTCGACACGATCGCCGACGGGATCGCCACCCGGTCGGTCGGCGAACACACCCTCGCGGTGATGCGCGACCACGTCGACGAGGTGGTGACCGTCGACGATCGGGAGATCGCGCTGGCGCTCACGCTCCTCCTGGAGCGCTCGAAGACGCTGGTCGAGGGTGCCGGCGCGGTGTCGCTCGCGGCGGTCCTCTCGGCGGCGTTCGAGTACGACGCCGACGAGACGATCGTCGCGGCGCTGTGCGGCGGCAACATCGACCTCAACCGGCTGACGACGATCATCCGGCGGGGGCTCACACAGATGGGCCGCTATCTCAAGGTGACGATCGACCTGAAGGATCGGCCGGGGGAGCTGGAGCGCGTCGCCAGCATCGTCGCCCGCGCCGGCGCGAACGTGTACGCCGTCCACCACGACCGCACCTCGCGTGACGTCGCCGTCAACGCCGCCGAACTGGAACTGGAGCTCGAGACCGACGACGCCGAACACGCCGCGGACATCATCGACGAGCTGGAGGCACACGGCTACACCGTCGACCCGCGGTAGCGGGGCGGGCAGTCGGGTGTCGACGACGCGCTCCCGACCGGGGTGGAGCGGGCGGACCAAGGCGGAGCGGGGCGGAGCGGCCGGAGCGGGGCGGAGCGGCCGGAGCGGGGCGGAGGGGCCGGGCACGCTTTGGGCCGAGGCGGAGCGGCCGGACGCGCCGGTGGCCGCTTCCGGAACGCTTGTGGCCCGCGGTGGGAAACGGCGCGTGTGTCACGGAGCCGGCTGTTCGGGTCGCTTTGCGGGCTCGTGTTCCTCGTGAGCTTCGCGCGCATCGTGTTCGCGCCGCTGGTCGGGCAGTTCATCGGCGAGTTCGCGATCCGCGAGGGGACCGCCGGCCTGATCGTCACGCTGGCGTGGCTCGGGTCGGCCGGTCCCCGGCTCCCGACCGGGTGGCTACTCACGCGATACCCGCGTCATCGCGTGATCCGCTGGTCCGGGCTGCTGTTGACGCTCGGCGCGCTCGGCGTCGCGCTCGCGCCGAACGTCCGGACGCTGATGGTCGCCGCGTTCGTCGTCGGCGGCGGATCGGGCGTCTACTTCGTCGCCGCCAACCCGTTCATCGCGGAGCTGTTCCCGTCACACGTCGGTCGCACGATGGGCATTCACGGCACCGCCGGGCAGCTGTCCGCCGTCTCGGCCGCCCCCGTGGTCACCGTGGCGCTCTGGTACGACTGGCGGTACGCGTTCGTCGGGCTGGCGCTCGCCGCGGCGGCGACGACCGCCGTGTTCGGACTGCTCGCGCGTCGTACGACGCTCCCCGCCGTCGGCGATGACGACACCGACTTCCTCCGTGGGGCGCGCTCGGAGTGGCGGCTGATCCTCACCGGCGTCGTCCTCGTCGGACTCACGACGCTCGTCTGGCAGGGGCTGTTCAACTTCTACGAGCTGTACATGATCGAGAAAGGGGTGCCCGAAACGACCGCCCGGAACCTGCTCACGGTCGTGTTCGCGACCGGTGTCGTCTCGTTTCTCGTCTCCGGGGATCTGGCCGATCGACTGCCGCACGTGCCGTATCTGCTGGCCATCGTGGCCGCCTTCGCCGTCAGCGTCGTCCTCGTCGTCCTCGCCGCCGGGCTCGTCGCCGTCGTCGCCGCGTCGATCCTCGTCGGCTTCGTCGTCCACATGCTGTTCCCCGCGATGGACACGTATCTGCTCGACGCGCTGCCCGACGGCACGCGGGCGTCCGCGTACGCCGTCTTCTCCGCGGGGCAGATGGCGACGCAGGCCAGCGGCTCGTGGATCGTCGGCGAGGCGATCGAGGCCGGCGCGGCGTACGACGCGGTGTTCCTGACGGCGGCCGCCGGCGTCGGACTGCTCGCGGCCGGGTTCGCCGTCCTCCACCGACTCGGGCGGATTCCGGGCGGCGCGGATCACGCGGGGTGACCCACAGCCCGTTCCAGGCGGACGCAATCGCCGACACGTCCTGCCCGGATCGATGACCGGTGACCGTGCGTTTTTGTCCGTTCCGCCCCTCGGATCCGGTAATGGAGTACGTCCAAGAGCGCGTGACGACCCTCCACGCGCTGACGGACCATCGACCGGACGCACCGACCGACCGGGCGGCGGTCGTGGTGCCGATGACGGAACGGGAACACGGCACGCCCGCGGCCGAACGGGTGCTCTCGGCGCTGGAAACCGTCGACCCCGACCGGGTCGTCGTGCCGCTTCGTGCCCCGCCCGACCGGGCCGGGCCGATCGCCGACTGGCTCGACGGCTTCGCGATCGACGTGGAGCCGCTGTGGTGTGACGGGCCCCGCCTCGACGCGCTGCTCGCCGAGCGGGGGCTCGCCGGCGAGCGCGGCAAGGGACGGGACGTCTGGCTCGGGCTCGGCCGGGCGCTCGACTCGGAGTACGTCGTCGTCCACGACGCGGACACGCGGACGTACTCGCCGGCGTTCGTCGAGCGGCTCCTCTTTCCGCTCGCGCACGGCCACTCGTTCTCAAAGGGATACTACGCCCGCGTCGAGGACGACGCGCTGTACGGCCGCCTGTTCCGGCTGCTGTTCCGACCGCTGGTCCGCGCGCTCGCGGCCGACGCGGACACGCGCACGGTCGGAGACGCGTCCGGGCAGACGGCCGACGTGGTGGCGTACCTGGAGTCGTTTCGCTACGCGCTGGCCGGCGAGTTCGCGGCGACGACTGAACTCGTCGAGACGCTCCGGCTGCAGCGCGGCTGGGGACTTGAGGTCGGCACGCTTGGGGAGGCATTTGAGCATGCTGGATTCGCCGACAGCGCACAGGTGGATCTGGGACGGTACGAGCATGACCACCGGTCCGTCGAGGGCCCGACCGGCCTCGCCGACATGAGCGAGGCCGTCGCTGCGGCGACGTTCCGGGCAGTCGAGGATCACGGTGTGGCGGTCGATTACGCCACGCTTCCGACCCGCTACCGTGAGGCGGCCGAGCGGCTTCTCGACGGCTACGCGGCGGACGCCGCGTTCAACGATCTGTCGTACGACCGGTCGTCGGAACGGTCGCAGGTGGAGACGTACGCCGAATCGATCGCCGCACTCGGGCCCGACACGCGGCTGCCGGCGTGGACGAACGCGCCGGTCGAGCCGGCGGCGGTCGCGGAGGCGGCTGGCGCCGATCTGGCGGCCGTGCGGGAGGACGCCCGGAACGCACCGGAGGGGTCGACGCCGGACCACGCCGGCGAGAGCGAGACGACCGGCCGAAGCGGCGGGTCGTAGCGATGACCAGAGACGCGGATCGGACGGGTCCCGGTCCACGCCGGTCCACTCGGTCAACGGTCGACGCTGACGCGTCCCGCCGGTCCACTCGGTTGACGGTCGACCCTGTCACGTCCCGCCGATCGGAGGCCGATCCGGACGCGACCTGCCGGTCGGACGGCGGGAGCGTCGCCGCGCGGGACGAGCTGGCCGGCGTCGTCGACCTGTTCGGGGCGCTGACCCGCACGGAGCTGTCGCGGGCGCTCTCCGAGCTTGCGTTCAAGCGACGCACCGAGACCGACGAGGCCGCCGTCGAGGCGGCCATCGACGCCGGGATCGCAGCGTACTATCTCGTCGACGCGCCGGTCGACGCGGTCGACCCTGGCGACGCCGACGCGGCCGATCCTCCCGACGCGGGCGCTTCCACGGCGACGGTCGACGAGGCGGCCGACGTCCTGATCGCGGTCGGGCCCGCGGCGTTCCCGACCCTGCCGCCGAACGCCGAAGACCTGCCGCACATTCTCGACGTGCCGGACCGAACGGTGGACCGCGACCGACTCGCCGAGGCCGTCCTCGACCAACTCCGGGCGGATGCGACGGAGGCGATCGTCAACGGTGACGCGGACCGTCTGGAGACGCTCGTCGACGTCACCTACGACATCGAGGCGTGGGCCCCGGTGGACGTCGCTCCGGTTCGCGACCGGATCGTCGACGAGCTAGACGGGTGACGACGCGGCCGGCTCCGCCCGCGGGCCGGCTCGGGCGGCGGGAATCGGAGAAACACTAAGGCCGCCGGAGCGCGTCCGCCCCGACATGGACCTGTCGGGGCTCGATCGCCACGCACCCGTGCCGGTGACGGACACGAGCCGCGAGGCCGCCGTGCTCGCCCCCGTGATCGAGCGGGACGGCGATCCACACCTCATGTTCACGAAGCGCGCCGAACACCTGGGGAGACATCCCGGACAGATGAGCTTTCCGGGCGGCGGCCGGGAGGGTATCGACCGAACGCTCCGGGAGACCGCGCTCAGGGAGGCTCGAGAGGAGGTCGGTCTCGACACGACCGAGGTGGACCTCGTCGGGCGGATCGACGACATCCGGACCACGACGGACTACGCGGTGCGACCGTACGTCGGCGTCGCGCCCGACAGGGACTACGTTCCCGACGAATCGGAGGTCGCCGAGATCGCCGTTCTCCCGATTGACGGGCTCACTGACCTCGACAACTACGAATCGGAGCGCCGCGACCACCCGGAGTACGGCGCCTATCGGATCCACTACTTCCACGTCGACGGCTACACCGTCTGGGGCGCGACCGGGCGCATGGTCGTCCAGCTGCTCGAGCTGACGACCGACTGGCGAGCGCCCGCCGAGGTCGACCGCGTCGTCGATCCCGATGCCGATCTCTTTATGTGAGCCGGCGGCCCCCCGCGGTGCGGTCCCGCGTTACTTCTCGATGATGCTCTCGTCGACCGCCTCCCCGAAGTGTCGCGCGACGTCCTCGTAGTAGACGAGCACCTCGTCGCCGACCTCGAGGTCAGTGACCGGCGTGCGGCCCGCCGCGGTTGCGACCTTCACCGTCTCGGCGTTCTGGATGAGCGTCTCCACGCGGTCGGTACCCTCCTCGGTCTCCACCTCCGCCTGGACCCGAAACATCGGGCGCTTCTCGATCTTCACCCGGCCGACGATCGCCTCCCGGGTGTGTCCCTCGACAGCGACGACCTGCACCTTGTCGCCGGAGGAGAGCTCCGCGAGGTAGTTCGTTCCGCCCTCTGCGTTGCGGACGTACGCGTGAACCGCGCCGGCGTTCACCCGGAACGGGCGCGACTCGACGTACGGCGACTCCGCGGTCTCGGCGTGAACAAAAAAGAGTCCGCGTGACATCGAGCCGATCAGCATTCCCTCGTCGTCGTCCATCAGCGACCCGGTGTCGATGCAGACGCGGTCGGCCATACCGGTTCGCTCGACGGCTGTTACCTCGGCGTGTCGCAGGTCGAGGTGCTCGCGGTCGGCGGCGTCACGGGCGTCGACCGCGCCGCGGATTGCGTCGGGGTCGTCCGCGTCGAGCAGCACGCCATCGGCACCGATCTCCAGCGTCTCGAAGGCGGTCCGTGCCTCCGCCGCGGTGGTCGCGCCCGCGATCAGGTGGGTCTCCTCGCCGACCCGCGCGATGAGGTTCTCCAAGGGGATGATCGACCAGTCCTCGCCGACGATGACGGTGTAGTCTGCCGTCTCGGCGGCCGCCTCCGCGAACGCCTCGTACTCGGTGCCGAGCACGCGGACGTACGCGCCCTGCGCGCGGTCGTCCCGACGCCGGAGCGTGGAGAGGTCGGCGGAGCCCGCCAGGTCGTCGGGCAGCGCGATGGTGCCGTCCCCCTCCCCGTCCTTGCCGACGAAGTAGGCGTCCGCCTCCGTTTCGTCAGCGTTGCCGTCGACGACGTCCGCCTCCGACCGGAACGCCGCGACGTTCACGTCGCCGAGCTCCCGGACGCGCCCCACCTCGCCCTCGTCGACGAGCACCCAGTCGACCCCGGCCTCGATCCCCGTCGTGATCCGTCGCTTCCGCGTCTCCCAGTCGCCGACGCTGCCGTCCGCCTTGATCCAGACCGTGCGTGTCATTGTCGGAGTCTCTCGGCGGGCGGGCTTGAAAACTGCGAAAGACGCAGGGCTCGGTAGTGACGGACCGAGTTCGGAGGGGCTCGGCGAGCACTTCACACCACACCACTGCTCGTCGGAGCCGCCGGCGGACGCTGTGATCGTTGTGACCGATCCACACAGTTTTGACGATCGGCGGCATACAGCACGTATCGATGCAAGACGACCTGTTTGAACGAATCCTCATTCCCATCGCGGGGCCGACGGACGCGGAGCGGACCGCGCGCGCGGTCCGGCCACATCTGGCCCCGGATACGACGCTTATCGTCACACACGTGACGCAGGGTGAAGCGGCTGAAACGACGGTGAAGAGCGGGCGGGACCGGTTTGCGGGTGCGACCTACGAGAGCTTCTCCGACATCCTCTATCGTCGCGATCTGCAGTTCGAGTGGCTGACGGTCGCTGGACGTGAGGTGGCAGAGGCGATCGTCGACGCGGTCGACATAGCGGACGCGACGCTCGTCGCGTTCACGCCGCGGGATACCGGCGCGTGGGGGCGGGTGATCGGCGGTGATCCTGGGGGAGAACTGATACGTAACGCGGGCGTACCGGTGATGGTCTTCCCCGACCGTAGCGTGTGACTCCGTTCACGCCTCGATGAATCCGCCCGCCTCGAGCGCCTCGTCGACGCCGGCGTCGTCGTGGACGATCGCGGAGACGGCGGCCGCGATCCCTTCGGGGTCGTCGTGCTGGAAGATCGACCGGCCCATCGAGACGCCGGCCGCGCCGCCGTCCATCGCGCCACGAACCATCTCGACGGTCCGCCGATCGCTCCCCTTCGAGCCGCCGGCGATGACGACCGGCAGTCGGGTCGACTCGGTGACGCGGGCGAAGGAGTCGCCGTCCCCGGAGTAGCCCGTCTTCACCACGTCCGCGCCCAGTTCCTCGGCCAGCCGGACGGCGTGGCCGAGCGACTCGGGATCGGTCCCGTCGACGCCCGGTCCGCGCGCGTACGCCATCGCGAGCACCGGAAGCCCCAGCCGGTCGGCGTCGTCGACCAACGTCGCGAGTTCCTCGATCTGGTCCGGCTCGTGATCCGAGCCGACGTTGATGTGAAAGGAGACGGCGTCCGCGCCCGCACGAACCGCCTCCGCCGCGGTGGCGGTGACTCGCTTGTCATTCTCGTCGGGACCGATCGTCGTCGACCCGTTGGCGTGGACGATATAGCCCGCGCCGTTCTTGTGGTCGTGGACGCGCGGCGCGACGCCCTTCTGGGTGAGCACGGCGTCGGCACCGCCGCTGGTCACCCCGTCGATGGTGGACTCGATGTCGACGAGTCCCTTTACCGCACCCATCGTGATCCCGTGGTCCATCGGGACGATCAGGTACCGGTCGTTCGTGGAGATGCGATCGAGTCGTGCGGCGAGTCCTGCTGTCATGTGTGGCTCGTTATGTGAGAGTGTGTCAATCAGCCCTAAGACGGTTTCGTTCGGTGACGAACCGACGCGGACCGGGATCCCGGAGGGAGGCGCTCGTCGTCACCAACGAGGCGATCGTCGACGACGGGGTCGCCGTCGTCGGGTTCGCGTTACTCCGACGCGCCGGGGCTCGCCGCCTCCGTCCGCGCCGCGTAGCCGCGTTCGACACCCGCCTTCAGCTCGCGGGAGAGTGCCGCGAGGTCGTCGGCCACCGCCTCGACCGACCGGTCGTTCTCCACGCCGCCGGCGACGATGTCGACCAGCGCGGAGCCGACGATGATCCCGTCGGCGCCGGCCGCGACGATTCGCTCGGCGTGATCGCCCGCGGAGATTCCGAAGCCGACCGCCTTCGGCACGTCGTGCCCGCGGAGCCGTTCCAAGCTCTCGGTCGTCCGATCCGAGACGTCGCTTTTCGCCCCGGTCGTCCCCAGCCGGGCCTGCACGTACACGTAGCCGGACACCCGATCCATGATCCGTTCGAGCCGGTCGCCAGCGGTCGTCGGCGCGACGATGAACACGAGATCCAGACCGAACTCGTCGCAGGCCGCCCGGAGCGGCTCGGCCTCCTCGGCGGGCAGGTCGGGGACGACGAACCCCTCCAGCCCGACCGCTGCGGCGCGCTCGACGAACGAGCGGGGACCGTCGCTCGACCCGTACTGATAAATGAGATTGTAGTAGGTCATACAGACCAGCGGCGCGTCGACGTCCAGTTCCGTGACGAACTCGAAGAAGCGGTCGGGGGTCATCCCGCCCTCCAGCGATCGGACGACCGCACCCTGGATCGTCGGCCCCTCCGCGATCGGCTCCGAGAAGGGCAGCCCCAGCTCGATGACGTCGGCGCCGCCCCGATCGAGCGCCTCGACGTACGCGAGCGAGGACTCGTAGTCGGGGTCGCCGACCGCGAGGTACGGGACGTACGCGGGACCGTCCACGAACGCCGCGGCGATCGCCTCGCTGTTTCCGGTCGTGCCGCCGTCGGCGATCGCGCGTCGGTTCGCTCCGGTTTCACCCGCCATTCAGATCCCCTCCGTGAACAGCGACATGTCGGGTGCGCCCTCGATGTCGCGCGCGTCCGTCTCCTCGATGGCCGCGTCGAGATCCTTGTCACCACGTCCGGAGACGTTCACGATCACGCAGCCCCCGAGATCGTCGGCGTGCTCCTCCAGGAAGCCGAACGCGTGGGCGGTCTCCAGCGCCGGGATGATCCCCTCCGTCGAGGAGAGTCGGTGGAACCCCTCGAGGGCCGCGTCGTCGTCGACGGCGACCGGGCGCACGCGCCCCTCGTCGACGAGGTACGCCAGCTCGGGGCCGACGCCGGCGTAGTCGAGCCCCGAGGAGACCGAGTGGCTCTCCATGATCTGCCCGTCCGAATCCTGCAGCAGCTTGGTTCGTGCGCCGTGGAGCACGCCCTCCTCGCCCGTGAACAGCGACGCGGAGTTGGGCGCGACGCCCGCCTCCTCGTCGACCTCTAGCGTGGAGCCGCCGGCCTCGATCGCGTGTAGGGCGACGTTCTCGTCGTCGACGAACGCCGCGAACGACCCCATCGTGTTCGAGCCGCCGCCCGCGCAGGCGACCACGTCGGTCGGCAGCCCGCCCGTCTTCTCGATCGCCTGCTCGCGGGCCTCCTCCGAGATGACCGCCTGAAAGTCCCGCACCATCACCGGGAACGGATGCGGGCCGACGATCGACCCGATCACGTAGTGGGTGTTCTCGACGGTCGCCGCCCAGTCGCGCATCGTCTCGGAGATGGCCTCCTTCAGCGTGCCGCGCCCCGCGGTGACGGGTTTCACGTCCGAGCCGTTGAGCTTCATCCGGAAGACGTTGGGCCGCTGGCGGTTGATATCGCGCTCGCCCATGTAGATCGTACAGGGCATATCGAGGTGTGCCGCGGCCATCGCGGTCGCGGTGCCGTGCTGTCCCGCACCCGTCTCCGCGATGATGCGCTCTTTGCCCATGTACTTCGCCAGCAGGACCTGCCCGAGGGCGTTGTTCAGCTTGTGGGCGCCGCCGTGGAGCAGGTCCTCGCGTTTGAGGTACACGTCGCGGTCGTACCGATCGGAGAGCCGGTCGGCGCGCTGGAGCGGTGTGGGACGCCCGCCGAAGTCGGCGAGTCGCTCGCGGAACTCGTCTCTGAACCCGTCCTCGTTGTCGAGCACGTACCGCTCGTAGGCGTCCGTCAGCTCCTCGATCGCCGGCATCAGTGCCTCGGGGACGTACTGGCCGCCGTAGCGCCCGAACTTACCGTCCTCGCGGCCGCGCTCCCGGCCCGGTCGCGTCGTCTCCGTCGTCGTGGATTCGGTTTCGCTCATGATGTCGTGTGTGGTGTGGTGGTGTCGTCAGTCGATTCCGCCGCGTCATCGTCGATCGAGTCCGTCGCGTCGTCGGTCGAGTCCGTCGCGTCGTCGCCTGATTCCGCTTCGACGAGCGTTCGGGTGTTCGTCTCGACGTCGCCGTCCATGATGGCGCTACCGACCAGCAGCGCGTCGGCGCCGGCCGCGCGCATCCGGCGGACATCGGCCGGCGTCGACACGCCGCTTTCGGCGATCAGGACCGCGTCGTCGGGGGCGTGAGGCGCGACCGACTCGAAGGTTTCCAGATCCACCTCGAGTTTCCCCAGGTCGCGGTTGTTCACCCCGATGACGCTCGCCCCGGCGTCAACCGCGCGGTCGAGCTCCTCGCGGGTATGGACCTCGACGAGCACCTGAAAACCGCGGTCGCGGGCGGCCGCAAGCAGCTCGGGGAGGTCGTTGCCGACGAACCGCGCGATCAGCAGGACGACGTCGCTCTCGACGGCGTCGAGCTGGTCCGTCGCGACGACGAAGTCCTTCCGGAGCACCGGGACGTCGACCGCCTCGCGCACGCGGTCGAGGGTATTGACGCTGCCGCCGAAGTGGGCCGGCTCCGTGAGCACGCTCAACGCGGCCGCCCCACCCGCGACCATCGACTCGGCGAGGTCGACCGGATCGTCCTCGCGTGTCCCCTCGGTCGTCGGACTCGTCGGCTTCACCTCGGCGACGATCGGTACGCGTCCGTCCGCCTCGGCCGTCTCGAACGCGGCCCGGAGGTCGCGCAGGTCGACGTCGACCCGGTCGCCCCCGCCGGACCGCTCCCGTGCGGCCGACAGGATCGATCGAACCGCCGGTGCCAGCTCGTCTGGATCGTCCATTACTGTACACTAATGTACGGATGTGTTCATAAGGCTTGCGGGACGGCGGGCGCGAGGGGCGGCCTTTTTACCCGCGGTCGACGAGGAACAGCGTATGACGACGGGTACGTCGGGGGTGTTCGCACGGCGCTACGAGGAGCTGTCGGCCGCGATCGAGGTCGGCTTCGCGGGCGGCCGGGTCATCGCGGTGTCGTTCCCGGAGTCGGTGCCCGCGGACGCCGGGACCGACCACGAGCTGCTCGACCGGTTCGGCGCGTACCTCCGGGGAGAGCCGGACGAGTTCGCGGACGTCGCCGTCGGGCTAACCGTCCCGACCGACCAGCGGGTCGTGCTCGAGCGTCTCCGCGACGTCGGCTACGGCGAGCAGGCGTCCGTGAGCCGACTGACGCGACTCGCCGCCCTCGACGACAACGATCCGGACGACCTCGACGTCGTCACGCGGGCGCTCCGGGAGAACCCCCTCCCGATCCTGCTACCCGACCACCGGATACGAGGTGGCCCGTACGCGACGCCGTCGGCGATCCGAACGTCGCTGCGCCGGACCGAAGATCTGACGGCCGGGAACGACGCGCCCTGACGGCCACCCCGCCACGTATCGCCCCCGCTCCATCCTCGACGCCGTCACCGATACGTACGACGCCGGTACGCACGACGCCGTCGCCGATACGTACGACGTCGTTCGGCGTCCACGATCGGTTGCGACATCCTCTCCGGCATCCACGACCGTTGATAACCGTTTCCTCGGGATCCACGACCGATTATATCCGATGCCGACCCACGCGCCGGCACGCGGATCGTCGGCCGTTTTTACTTTCACTCGGGTGTAAACGAGGCTTTATACCTGAAGCCGAACAAGCGGCGTATACATGCCAGAAGACGAACTCGAAGACCTCCCGGGCGTCGGTCCGGCGACGGCGGACAAGCTTATCGACAGCGGCTTCGAGAGCTACCAGTCGATCGCGGTCGCCAGTCCCGGCGAGCTATCGAACACGGCCGACATCGGGGAGTCGTCCGCGGCGGACATCATCAACGCCGCGCGGGACGCCGCCGACGTCGGCGGCTTCGAGACGGGTGCGACCGTACTCGAGCGACGCCAGGAGATCGGGAAGCTCTCCTGGCAGATCGACGAGGTCGACGACCTGCTCGGCGGCGGGATCGAGACCCAGTCGATCACGGAGGTGTACGGGGAGTTCGGCTCCGGGAAGTCGCAGGTCACCCACCAGATGGCGGTGAACGTCCAGCTGAGCGAGGAGAACGGCGGTCTCGACGGCGGCTGTATCTTCGTCGACTCGGAGGACACGTTCCGTCCGGAGCGGATCGACGACATGGTGCGGGGGCTCGACGACGAGATCCTCGCCGACGAGCTGGAGCGCCGGGAGATCGACGGGACCCCCGACGACGAGGGCGCTCTCGAGGCGCTCGTCGAGGCGTTTCTGGACCAGATCCACGTCGCGAAGGCGTTCAACTCCAACCACCAGATCCTGCTCGCGGAGAAGGCCAAGGAGCTTGCGGGCGAACACGAGGAAAGCGAGTGGCCGATCCGGATCGTCTGTGTCGACTCGCTCACGGCCCACTTCCGTGCCGAGTACGTCGGCCGCGGCGAACTCGCCGAGCGCCAGCAGAAGCTCAACAAACACCTGCACGACCTGATGCGGATCGGTGACCTGTTCAACACGGGGATCCTCGTCACAAACCAGGTCGCCTCGAACCCCGACTCGTACTTCGGCGACCCCACGCAGGCGATCGGCGGCAACATCCTCGGACACGCCTCGACGTTCCGGATCTACCTCCGGAAGTCGAAGGGCGACAAGCGGATCGTCCGGCTGGTCGACGCGCCGAACCTCGCCGACGGCGAGGCGGTCATGCGCGTTCAGGAACCCGGCCTGAAACCGGAGTAACGACTTCCACTGTCGGCAGCGGGTCTGCTCGGGTCCCGGGGCTCCAGCCTCGGAGCGAAACGTTCGTGCGTATTTTCGTATTCAACGGGGTCTACCCGCCTTGTTGTCCTCCGTCCCGCTCCGGGCATGTCGTCCCCATCTCCGATCCGAACACCGGTTGACGGGCGTCAAATTTTCGCTGAAACGACCCTAAAGAACGGATAGAAGCTTTGTGCACACGATATACGATCATTGACCCCCGATCCCGGGCAGCAACATTCGCCGTCCACCGGCGCGCACGACCGCTGTATCGCGAAGCCGGGCCCGCTTCAACACGATAGTAAATAAATTGATAAAACGTTCGTCATTGCTGATCGCAATTATTACCGAATATCTGTGCACCCAACGACCTTATATAACATCCATTCATCCTTATATTGGACGAGCAGAGTATTATTAATCGCTTAACTTTTGAAACTCAACTCGAACGTTTATATACACTCGTTTCAGGAGGTACAGACGTGATTCACGAAACGCGCGAACACGGAATCGATGCATCGATGCACGAACGTCTCGAAGTTACCGTCACGACTGGTGATCTCGTATGATCGGTGCGACGCTTCTCGAGCTGACCGCGAGTGACGTGGAGGCGCTCGTCACCGGGGTGAACATGACCTGGTGGCTGACGGTGACGTTCCTCATCTTCTTCATGCACGCCGGGTTCGCGATGCTCGAGGCCGGACAGGTGCGCTCGAAGAACGTCGCGAACCAGCTCACGAAGAACATGCTCACCTGGGCGGTCGGTGTCGGGGTGTTCTTCGTGATCGGCATGGGAATCTCGAACAACGTCGGCTCGCTGCTCGCCGGCGGGGACACCTCCGCGCTGACGATGTTCGGCGAGTCCGCCGACACGGGCTGGACGCTGTGGCTGTTCAGCGCGGTGTTCGCGATGACCGCCGCGACGATCGTCTCCGGTGCGGTCGCCGGACGCGCTAAACTCCGCGCGTACGTCGGCTACACGTTCCTGCTGGCCGCGGTTATCTACCCGGTCGTCGCGGGGATGGTGTGGTACGCGCCGGGCGCGGACGCCCCGATCCTCGCGAGTCTCGGCTTCGCCGACTTCGCGGGCGGCATGGTCGTCCACGGCGTCGGCGGCGTCGCTGGTCTCACCGCGGCGTGGGTGCTCGGCGCGCGGATGGACAAGTACAGCGACGACGGCTCCGCAAACGTCATTCCGGGTCACTCGATGACGTTCGCGGTGCTCGGCACGCTCGTCCTTTGTTTCGGCTGGTTCGGCTTCAACGTCGGTACGGCGGCCAATCCGCTGGCGGCGGACGGTACCTCGATCGCGCTCGCCGACTTCGCGTACGTCGGAAGCGTCGCGATGGTCACCGCCCTCGGCATGGGGATGGGTGCCGTCGGCGCGGCCGCGGTGTCGATCTACATGAACGGAAAGGTCGACACGCTGTACGTCGCGAACGGTATGCTGGCCGGACTCGTCGGGGTGACGGGCCCGACCGACCTCATCACGCCGATGGGCGCGCTGATGATCGGTCTCCTCGCGGGCGCACAGCTTCCGCTCGTCTTCCGCTTCGTCGAGAAGCGGCTCAAGATCGACGACGTGTGTGCGGTGTTCCCCGTCCACGGCAGCGCCGGCATGCTCGGACTGATTCTCTTCCCGCTGTGGTCGATCGAGGGAACCGCCATCGGCGGCGGCGTGATCGCCGGCGGCATCCTCTCGATCGAGGCGTCCGCGTTCGTCCCGCAGATCATCGGCGTCGCAGTGATCACGGTGTGGACCGTGCTCGCGACCGCGGCGGTGTGGGGCGGATTCAAGGCGATCGGACAGGCCCGGGTCACCCCCGAACACGAGAGCGACGGTCTCGACATCGCCGAGCACGGCGTCGACACGTACCCCGAGTTCGGCCAGCCCAACGTCGCCACTGACGGCGGTCCCTCCGTCGTCGACGCCACGGGGGACTCCCCGCGTGCCGACGGCGGCGAGGAGTCCGGCTCGGAGATCAAGATGGTCACCGCGGTCGTCCGTCCCGACAAGCTCGGCGACATAAAGCAGGCGCTCGCGGAGATCAAGGCGCCCTCGCTCACGGTGACGAACGTCTCCGGTCGCGGCAGCCAGCCGGCCAAGAAGGGCCAGTGGCGCGGCGAGGAGTTCACCGTCGACCTCCACCAGAAGGTGAAGGTCGACGTCGTCGTCGCCGACATCCCCGCTGACGAGGTCGCGACGGCGATAAGCGAGGCCGCGAAGACGGGCGAGCCGGGCGACGGCAAGGTGTTCATCCTTCCCGTCGAGGACGCGCTGCAGGTCCGTACCGGAACGACCGGCCCGGAGGCGGTGTAACCGCTCGGAGCGGCGACCTCCCGGTTCCTCCCACGGACGTGGCGTCGGACGCCCGACGCGTCGTCCGAACTCGGTAACTACTTTCAACGGTCGTACCCAACTCCTACGCATGAACCACGAGCGTTCGCGTGCGCTGTACGACCGTGCGCTGTCGGTGATCCCCGGCGGCGTCAACTCCTCCGTCCGGGCGACGATGCCGCACCCGTTCTTCATTGAGCGCGGCGACGGGGGGCACGTCGTCGACGCCGACGGCAACCGCTACATCGACTGGGTGATGGGGTACGGTCCGCTGTTGTACGGCCACCACGTCCCCGATCCGGTCGAGTCGGCGATCCAGTCGCACGCGGCCGCCGGGCCGATCTACGGCGCGCCGACCGAGATCGAGGTCAAGCACGCGGAGTTCGTCGCCCGGCACGTCCCGAGCGTCGAGTCGATCCGGTTCGTTAACTCCGGCACGGAGGCGACCGTCTCGGCCGTCCGGCTCGCACGCGGATACACCGACCGGGACAAGATCGTCGTGATGCAGGGCGGCTATCACGGCGCACAGGAGTCGACGCTCGTGGAGGGCGACGCCGGCGACGCCCACCCCTCCACCGCCGGGATCCCGGAGCCGTTCGCGGACCACACGCTCCCGATCCCGTTCAACGACCCCGAGGCGGCGACGGCGGTGTTCGAGGAGCACGGCGACGACATCGCCGCCGTGCTCGTCGAGCCGATCCTCGCGAACACGGGGATCGTGATGCCCGTCGACGGCTACCACGAGACGCTCCGTGATCTGTGTGACGACCACGGCTCGCTGCTGATCTTCGACGAGGTGATCACCGGGTTTCGCGTGGGCGGACTCGGCTGTGCCCAGTCGAAGTTCGGCGTCACTCCGGACGTGACCACGTTCGGCAAGATCATCGGGGGCGGCTTTCCGGTGGGTGCGATCGGCGGCACGGCCGAAATCGTCGAGTCGTTCACCCCTGCGGGAGAGGTGTTCCAGTCCGGTACGTTCTCCGGCCACCCGGTCACGATGGCCGCCGGCCACGAGTACCTGAAATACGCCGCCGAGAACGACGTGTACGAACATGTCAACCGGCTCGGGCGGCAGCTCCGAGAGGGGATCACCGAACTCTGTGCGGATCAGGCGCCGGGGTACACGGTCGTCGGCACCGACTCGATGTTCAAAACGGTGTTCACCCGCGATGCCCCGGACGACCTCGAGAGCTGCTGTGCGGGCGGCTGCCTGCAGGACTCCGACTGTGCGCGGTACGACCACTGTCCGAAGACGGGCGCGGACGTCGCCGCCGCGGAGACCGACCGCTGGGAGCGGGTGTTCTGGCAGGAGATGACGGACCGTGGCGTGTTCCTCACCGCGAACCAGTTCGAGTGTCAGTTTACCTCCTACGCCCACACCGAGGCCGACGTCGAGGAGACGCTGGCGGCGTACCGGGAGGTGCTCTGAGCGCCGCGACCACGATCCCCGGAGACGCCGCCGTTTATAAGCGGGTGTCGACACCACCCACGTATCTGTTATACGCACCATCGGGTCGATCGACGCCACATGCTCCCGGAACCGCGCGGGACGACGCGAGGGGGAATCGACGTGATACGTCTCGTGACGCCCGCACAGTCACGTATCGTCCGGCGCGCGGCGGCAGTCTGGCCACGTCCCGGACGGTCCCACGGTCGATCCACGTTCGGCGCGTGCCCGCGGTCGCGTCGACCGCACACGCGACCGGAACGCTCAACTCCCGAACCCTCCGAACGGTTGGTATGAGTACGCTCGTCGACGACCGTCTCGGTCGCTCACCGGAGCAGGTCTGGGCCGCGATCGTCGGGGCGGTCGCCACGGCACTCGCGTTCGGGTCGCTGTTGTTTCCACGGCAGGTGTACGACCGGTTCCTCTGGCGGTACTTCTGGGGCCCCGTCGCCGCCGACGGACAGGGTGCACAGTGTGCCGTGCGTCACGAGAGCGGACGGACGGAGCTGCTGACGAGCAACGCGGACTGTTCGGCCGCCGTCGCCGCCGGCGAGGTGGTCGCGTTTCCCGGCTACACGACGGTGTCGACGATCAGCTACGTGTTCATCCTGCTGGCGATGCTCGTCGGCGTCATCTTCCTGCTTCGGCGGCTGGCGATCGGCACCGAGTTCCGCTTTTTTTATGCGCTGTTCCCGTTCATGCTGTTCGGCGGCACGCTGCGCACCGTCGAGGACGCCGGAATCGCCGCGATGCGGGCCGGAACGGAGCCGCTGATCGGGTTCCCCTGGAGCGCACTGCTCATCAGCCCGTTCATCTATTTCACCGTGTTCGCGGTGACGCTCGCGTGTGTGCTCGCCGCGTACGCCCTCGCGGACAGCGGGATGGCGACTGACTACGCTCGGCCGCTGTTCGCGATGGGGACCGCCGCGCTCGTCGTGAGCCTCGGCTACCTGCTGGTGCTCGCGTTCACGACCGACTACGTGACGTTGTATCCGCGGATCACGGTGTTGACCCTCCTCATCGCGACGCTGTCGACGTGGGTCACCTGGCGCCTGATCGAGGGCTGGCAGCCGTCGATCAACCGGGGAACCGGCGTCGCCGGCTTCCTCATCATCTGGGGCCACGCCGTCGACGGCGTCGCCAACGTCATCGGGCTCAACTGGATGCCGGAGCTCACCGGTACGTCGAACCTAGTGCCGAAACACGTCGTCAACGAGCTAATCGTCACCTGGACCGGTCGACTGCTTCCGGACTCCGTCGTCGCGATCACCGGCGACGCGTGGCCGTTCCTGTTCGTAAAACTCGGCGCCGCGACGTTCGTCGTGTGGGTGTTCAACGGCGAGATGTACGAGGAGTCACCGCGATACACGCTCCTGCTTTTGATCACCGTGCTCGCGGTCGGACTGGGCCCCGGCACTCGCGACATGCTGCGAGCGACGTTCGGGATCTGATCGGTTCCGACGGCGGTCGAGACCGGGCGGGTCCGGAGGGTGACCGCCGGCGTTTCGCGCCCGATCGACGGCCGCACCTCACCGCTCGATCCGGACGGCATCACCGGGAGAGAGCCCGAACGCCTCGTCGCCACGACAGTCGTTGACGTCGCACTCGACGTGGCCGTGGCTGCCGACGGTGACGAGCCGTTCGCCGGGGGCTACCGCCGCGAACGTACCGCCGGCGGGCACCGGCTCGCCGTTCACCCGCACCCGGTCGGTCCCGTCGAGAAACGACCCGGGGACGTTCGTGATCGCGTTGCCGAAGCCGTCGACGACGAGCACCTCGCCGACCGCGACCGCCCGGTCGCCCGCGATCGTCGCCTCGGGAAGGTCGATGTCGACGTACGAATCGGTCGGCGTCAGCTCGGCGAGCGCGCGAAGCGCGCCGGTCGTCACGGGCAGGGGATCGACGGCCTCGCGGATCCGGGCTGCGGCGGGCGCGAACACGTCCCGTCCGTGGAACGTCGCGCTCGCCGGATCGTCGACGGCGATCTCGAGAACGTCGACGTCGTCCGGGCCGTCGCCGGTCGCGGCCGCGAGCGCGCGGGCCGGCGGTATCGCGAGCCCGTTGTCGGGCGCCACGAGGACGTGGTCGCCGGCGCGGACCGCGATCGCGGCGCGGTCGGTACCGACTCCGGGGTCGACGACCGCACAGTGGACCGCCGGAGGGAACTCCGGGAGGACGAACCGCAACCAGAAGGCTCCTGCACGCGTGTCGCCCCGCGGCAGATCGTGGGCGACGTCGACGAGTTCGGCATCGGTCGTGCGGCGAACGACGCCCCGCATCGCGGCGGGGTACGGCGAGCCGAAGTCGGATGCGAGCGTGATCACGACTGGACGTTGATCGAACGGGGGAGCGGTCGGTCGGGGCGGGTCATGTCTCGAACGGTCGGTGCATCTTATTGGTCGACGGCCGTGTCGGTCTCGGCGATCCGGCGGATCCGCTCGGCGCCGTCGATCTCCTCGATCACGTCGACGACGGTGTCGGGAACGAGCGCCTCCCAGTCGCGGCCGCGGATCATCCGCTCGCGCAGCTCCGTTCCCTCCAGCACGTCGCGGCGGAACATCGGCGACTGGCGGACCTCGACGCCCGCCTCCTCGAACAGCCGGATCACGAGCGGATTGTTGGAGTACGCGACGTCGAAACGGGGGGTCATGCTCTGGACGTGGCTCACCCACACGGAGTTTCGGTCGAGGTCCTCGATCGGGACGACGTAGGTGGTGACCGGCAGATCCGACACCCCCTTCGTCACCATCATCACACGCTCGCCGGCGGTGAAGGGGTTCCGGGTGCTGTGGGAGTCGCCGGCGGACCCGACCCCGAGGACGAGCTCGTCGACCTCCTCGGCGATCTCCTTGACCATGTGGCGATGGCCGTTGTGAAACGGCTGGTAGCGTCCGATGTAGAACCCCCGCATGGATCCACGTACCGTGGCCACCACTTATAAATACGACGGGACACTGCTCACGTCCAATACCGCCAATCGGGCGCCTCTACTACCCGTTTCCGGCACCTCGGAGGTATCGGTCTCGGGGAGAAAGTATATCAGTAGCGCTCCCTTCCGTTCTGATAGCGAATATCGATTCTATGAGCAACGAGAAGGACACGAACGAGCCGGCGAACGAGGGTACCTCCGACCCACCGACCGGTGAGGAACCTCCCTCGGAAACGCCGAAAACCGACGAGAGCGTCCCACGGAAGGGATCATCGTCGGCGGACGGCCGGTCGCCGGACGACAAGGAGACTCCCGTCGACGACGGAGGCGACGGGAACACGGCCGAGGAAGGGGATAATGGGGACGCGCCCGTCGACGAGGGTGACGACGAGGAGTCGATCTGGGACGACGGGGTCACGATCGAGGATCCGGGAGACGAGGTGAGCTCCGGAGCCGGCACGGGAGACGCGCATGGCGTCGGAGAAGCCAACGGCGCGAACCCGTCCGATGGCGCACACGACGCACCGGCCGACGAGGGCGATATCGACGATCTCGGCAGCAGCGTCGAGGTCGAAGGTGCCGAGATCGTCGACGACCCCGACGAAGACGATCTGCTCGGCGGCCTCAGGATCGACACGACGGCCGAGCTGGAGATCCCCGATCGCCTCGTCGACCAGGTGATCGGCCAGGAGCACGCCCGCGACGTGATCATCAAGGCGGCCAAACAGCGCCGCCACGTGATGATGATCGGCTCGCCCGGAACGGGCAAGTCGATGCTCGCGAAGGCGATGTCCGAGCTGCTCCCGAAGGAGGAGCTTCAGGACGTCCTGGTGTATCACAACCCCGACGACGGCAACAAGCCGAAGGTCCGGACGGTCCCGGCCGGAAAAGGCGAACAGATCGTCGACGCCCACAAGGAGGAGGCCCGCAAGCGCAACCAGATGCGGTCGCTGCTCATGTGGATCATCATCGCCGTCGTGTTAGGCTACGCGCTCATCATCGTCGGCCAGATCCTCATCGGCATCATCGCCGCGGGTGTCGTCTACCTGGTCTTCCGCTATCTGAACCGCGGCTCGGACGCGATGATCCCGAACCTGCTCGTCAACAACGGCGACACCAAATCCGCGCCGTTCCGCGACGCGACGGGCGCCCACGCCGGCGCGCTGCTCGGCGACGTCCGGCACGATCCGTTCCAGTCCGGCGGGATGGAGACGCCCAGCCACGACCGCGTCGAAGCGGGCGCGATCCACAAGGCCAACAAGGGCGTGCTGTTCATCGACGAGATCAATACGCTCGACATCCGGAGCCAGCAGCACCTGATGACGGCGATCCAGGAGGGCGAATTCTCCATCACGGGCCAGTCCGAGCGCTCCTCGGGCGCGATGGTCCAGACCGAACCGGTTCCCACCGACTTCGTCATGATCGCGGCCGGGAACCTCGACGCGATGGAGAACATGCACCCGGCGCTGCGCTCGCGGATCAAGGGGTACGGCTACGAGGTGTACATGGAGGACACCATCGATGATACCCCGGAGATGCGCCGTCAGTACGCCCGCTTCATCGCACAGGAGGTCGCAAAGGACGGCCGCCTGCCCGAGTTCACCGCAGAGGCTGTCGAGGAGGTCATCCTCGAAGCGAAGCGGCGGTCCGGTCGGAAGGGACAGCTCACCCTCGAGATGCGGAACCTGGGCGGAATGGTCCGCGTTGCCGGCGACATCGCCCGCGGCGAGGACGCCGAGATGACCACGCGCGACCACGTGCTACAGGCGAAGGGCCGCTCGCGCTCCATCGAACAGCAGCTCGCTGACGACTTCATCGAGCGCCGGAAGGATTACGAGTTGCAGGTCTCGGAGGGGTACGTCGTCGGTCGCGTCAACGGGCTCGCCGTGATGGGCGAGGACTCCGGGATCATGCTCCCGGTGATGGCGGAGGTCGCTCCTTCGCAGGGGCCCGGCGAGGTGATCGCCACCGGCCAGCTGAAGGAGATGGCTCAGGAGTCCGTCTCGAACGTCTCCGCGATCATCAAGAAGTTCTCCGACGAGAACATCTCGGAGATGGACATCCACATCCAGTTCGTCCAGGCAGGCCAGCAGGGCGTCGACGGTGACTCCGCGTCGATCACGGTGGCGACCGCGGTCATCAGCGCGCTGGAGGACGTGGGCGTCGACCAGAGCCTTGCGATGACCGGCTCGCTGTCCGTCCGGGGCGACGTGCTCCCGGTCGGCGGCGTCACCCACAAGATCGAGGCGGCCGCGAAGGCTGGCTGTACGCGGGTGATCATTCCGAAGGCCAACGAGCAGGACGTGATGATCGAAGACGAGTACGAGGAGATGGTCGAGGTCATTCCGGTCTCGCACATCAGCGAGGTGCTCGACATCGCGCTGGAGGGCGAGGCCGACAAGGACTCGCTCGTCTCCCGGCTCAAATCGATCACCGGCTCGGCGCTCAAGGAACAGGGCGTCTCCAGCCCCTCGAGTCCGAGCCCGCAGTAACGGACCGATTCATCCCTTTCGACCAGTGTGCCGATGACCGACTGGACCGTCTTCACGATCGCGACCGTCGGCCTGACGATCCTCCTGCTGGCTCTCACCCGACAGTCACGACGAACGCTCGAACGATCGCGGATCGTCGACCGCGACGGGAGCGCCACGGTCGACGGCGGCGCCGAAACGGGTGATGACACGGAAACAGCCGATGACACCGAAACGGCCGACGATGGACCACCGCGAACGTTCGACCATCCCGACGCTGTCGATCGGGATTTCGAGACCCTGGACACGCCGGTCGCAAACGCGGCCGAGCCGTTCGCGAACGGCGACGCACCGAGCAAGACGGCTGAGACGACTTCCGGCGACGACGCGCAGAGCGAAACGGATGAGACGGCCTCTGGCGACGACGCGTCGAGCGAGACGTCCCGTCGGCCGACGACCACGACGACCGTGCTGTTGGCGAACGTCGCGTTCTCACAGGGGATCGCGCTGGCCCTCCTCGTCGGTATCGCCTGGTGGGCCGGCGTGCCGGCTGCCGCGTTCGGACTGGTGGCCGGCGATCTCGCCGCGTCGATCGTCCTCCTCGGCGTGCTCGCGGGCGTCGGGCTGTACGTCGGCAACGAGGTCGCGGCGGCGCTTGGCGAACGGGTCGGCGTGACCGCCTCCGAGCGACTCCGCACGGCGATGGCCCCGACCGGCCGCCGCGAGTGGGCGCTGCTGCTCGGCGGCGTGCTTCCCGTGATCGCCGTCTTCGAGGAGCTACTGTTCCGAGGCGCGCTGATCGGCGCGTTCGCGGTCGGCCTCGGCCTCGATCCGTGGCTGCTCGCGATCGGGTCGTCGATCGCGTTCGGGCTCGGGCACGGCGCACAGGGCACGCTCGGCGTCGTCGTCACCGGCGTGGTCGGGTTCGTGCTCGCCGCGCTGTTCGTTCTCTCCGGAAGCCTGCTGCTCGTTATCGTCGCCCACTACGTGGTCAACGCACTGGAGTTTCTCGTCCACGAGGGGCTCGATCCGGACTCGATGCTGGCGATCGTGCGGGGCCGAAATCGTGGTCGGTCGTGACCGTGTGTCGGAGTGCCGGCGGCCGCTACGCGGCGTCGTTCGCGAACGCCCCCTCGCGGATCGCGGCCTCGGCGGCCGCGAGCGCCTCGTCGGGGTCGAAGGCATCGACGACGCGTCGAAGCTCCGCGTCGGGAGCGTCCGCGAGGTCCCGGGCGTGCTCGGTCACGTTCGGCACCGCGCGGACGACGTCGTCGATGATCGGTATCGCGGCGGTCCGCGGCGATCGGCTGGCCGGGTTCAGGTCGATCACGATCTCCGTTTTGCCCATCTCGTCGAGCGCCTCGGCGCGGTCGCCGTCCTCCAGCGGGACGACGACGACGTCGGCCGCCCCGATCCCGTCGGCGTCGACCGTGCCGCGCGCGTGATCGAGGCCGGGGATCTCGCCGTCGCCGACGAGCCCCTTCACCTCCTCGGCGCCGTGCTCGCGGAGGTGGTCGACGATCGCCTCCATGCGTCGCTCGGTCCGGTTGAAGAGGTTCACCTCCAGATCGGCGTCGACCGCCGCCGCGAGGTCGACGACCGCCTCCGGCACCAGCGCCGCGACGTTGCCGTTCACCGAGATCACGGGCCGCTCCGCTCGGAGGAGTTCGGCGGCGGCGGCCCGGGCCGCCCGGTCGGCGCTCGGGAGCGTTCGCTCGCCCAGCAGGTAGTCGAACGCCTCGCCGCGGCCCTGTGCGATCAGCCCCTGCTTCGAGGTGATCCCCTTCTCGACGCCGGCCTCGATCCGGTGTCGCGTCCGCAGCGAGGCGGCTCGCGGGTGGTCCTCGGGGATCTCCGCGCCGGTCATACGACTGCTTGACGCGCCCGCAGGGATAAGCCGTGCGTTGCACGAGGCTGACGTCCCGCGAGCGTGGCGTGAGTGCGGGCGTGGCGTGGAGCTACGCGACCCGGGCGACGACGGTGTCCCCGAGGAGGTCGCCGACGCGCTGGTCGTCGTCGGTGAGCAGGATGACGACGAGACCGACCAGGTAGCCGAAGGCGCCGTCGACGATCCGGAGGACGTTCCGGATGGCGGCCGCGCGCATGTCACAGTCGCCGCCGGTCTCGGTGACGACGACGATGCCGAACAGCTTCTTGCCGATCGTCTGCCCGTAGGTACCCTCCATGTAGATGAAGTAGACGAAGAAGCCGATCGTCGACAGTCCGGCGAACAACAGCCCGAGCGCGTCGCTGACGAACGAGACTGCGCCGACGACGATGCCGAGCGCGATCCCGAGGAGGAGCACGTCGACGATGAACGCGCCGATTCGTGGCAACAGCGTTTCGGTGTGGGAACCCATTCGTGGGCGTGGTCGTTCCATGGGCGACCAATTGCCCCCCCATCGCATAAAAGGGTGGCTACGATCGGGAAGTCGCCTGACGCGGACCGTCCGGGCGGCCGTTAGAGTCAAACGCCGTCCGGACCCATCGTCGGGCATGAGCGCCGAACCGGCGGAGCGAACCATCCGCTGTCTGGTCGCGAAGGTCGGACTGGACGGCCACGACAGGGGCGCACACGTAATAACGCGGGCGTTCCGGGACGCCGGCTTCGAGGTCGTCTACTCCGGATTGCATCGGTCGCCCGAGGAGATCGTGCAGGCGACCGTCCAGGAGGACGTCGACGTCCTCGGGATATCGATCCTGTCGGGAGCACACAACACGCTCGTCCCGAAGGTGATCGAGGGGCTCGAGGAGTACGGGGCGTTCGAGGACACGCTGGTGCTCGTCGGCGGCATCATTCCCGACGACGACGAGGCGGAGCTGAAGCGGCTCGGCGTCGCCGAGGTGTTCGGGCCCGGGACGCCGATGGAGGAGACGGTGGCGTTCGTTCGGGAACACGCCCCGAAACACGCGTAAATGCCCGACGACACCACCGTCCCCGACGACACCGACGACCCCGACGACACCACCGACCCCGACGCGTCCGGCGCCCCGGACCTCGCGGCGGAGCTGCTCGCGGGCAGCCAGCGGGCGCTGGCGCGGGCGATCACGCGCATCGAGAACCGCGCGGCCGGCCACCGCGATCTGGTCGCCGAACTCCATGCACACGCCGGCTCCGCACGGGTGATCGGGGTCACCGGCGCGCCGGGCGCCGGCAAGTCGACGCTCGTCGACCGGCTCGCCGCCACCTACCGTGAGCGGGGGCTGACCGTCGGCGTCGTCGCCGTCGATCCCGCCTCGCCGTACACGGGCGGTGCGGTGCTCGGCGACCGGATCCGGATGGCGTCGAACGTCGGCGACATGGGAGTGTTCTTCAGGTCGATGAGCGCCCGCGGCCGGCTCGGCGGGCTCTCGATGGCGACGAACGACGCGGTGACCGCGCTCGACGCGTTCGGCAAGGACGTCGTCCTGATCGAGACGGTCGGCGCCGGACAGAACGAGGTGGACGTCGTCCGCGCGGCCGACACCGTCGCCGTGCTCGTCCAGCCGGGATCGGGCGACGACGTCCAGACGCTGAAGGCCGGCATCCTGGAGATCGGCGACGTGTTCGTCGTGAACAAGGGCGACAGGGAGGGCGCCGAACGCACCCTCGCGGAGCTGGAGGAGATGGTCCACGAACGCGACCAGCCGACGGCGGGCCTCGACGCGGGTCACCACGGCGGCGTCGCCGTCGACACGACGAGCGAGACGACGACCGACGACACGACGAGCGGGACGACGACCGACGGCGACCGCCCGAACGACCGCGGCGATCCGGGCGACCACGACGACTCGGACGGCCACGGTAGTCCGGACGACCGCGACGACTGGACGCCGCCGGTGTTGCGGACCGTCGCGACGACCGGGGAGGGCGTCGAGGAGCTGATCGACGCGTTCGCGTCGCACGCGTCGTACCTCGCGGAGTCCGGCGAGGCGGAGCGTCGGACGCGACGACGCCACGCCGAGGAGATCCGGACGCTCGTCCGGGCGGACCTCGGCGCGCTCGCGGACGAGGAGCTGGCCCGGCACGGCGGGGTCGAGACGCTCGCCGAGCGGGTGCGCCGTCGCGACGCCGACCCGTACACGATCGCCGACGAGGTCGTCGAGCCGATCGCCACCTGCGTGGCGTCGCTGCGGACCGACGACGACCGGGCTGCGAACGGCGACGGCGACGACCGCTGAACGGTGGACCGGGAAAGCCAGCCCCGTACCGATCCGCGTCCGGCGTCAGGAGCATTCGACCAACGGCAGCCGTCGATGACTGATTTCGGGAGCGGATCGCCCAGTCGACGTCCCGCGAACTCGTTATAAACTCGCGTGAACGCTCGGATATCCCCTTATAAACCGGAAGCGACACGCACAGGATCTTCTGCGGTGGGCGCGCGCCGCGAGCGGGCCGCCGGCCCGCGAGCGACCGCGCGAGGGAGGAGGCGGGCCGCCGCGATGCGGTGCGGTATTCCGCGGCGGCC
>LFFM01000503.1_pt1 | contig 27433 bp, 24 predicted proteins | sample 643131 | NCBI WGS metagenome assembly LFFM01 (sample SAMN03777445, study PRJNA286221) | soda lake metagenome | biome: soda lake; feature: Kulunda steppe; material: water; isolation source: sample Tc-Br brine of Tanatar trona crystallizer | place: Russia: Kulunda steppe | collected 2011-07
GGATCGGAGGCTCATCGCTTCCTGCAAGAGCCATGACTGCTTTCAATAACGAAGTCCTGTTTGTTGCGTTCTCTCCAGATAGAACAGTAAGACCTGGATCAATGGTTATTTCCTGATGTTCGATACCACCAACGTTCTGGATTTCGAGTTGTATTCCAGTCGCGCTTGTTTCTGTACTCATAATGTTATAGATGCCTCTAGACCGTGATGCCTCTTTGCTCTTTCCCTGTACTATCGCGCAACCACATCAAAATCCGCAGTACAAGAATCCGCTAACTTTCTGTTTCTTCTGCTTCTTCGATTAAGTCCTTGATAGAGACTCGTCGCCCGGTTTCTCTCACGTCGACCCAGAATTCCACGTTTACGTCGTAACTGTGGTCTGGGAGGTTACCATTCTCTACCAGTGTTTTGAGCCACCCTTCAGATACTGTCTCCGCCCTGGTTTGCAGTCGCTTGACCTGTTGCTTGGCTTTTTCCGGACCAGGCTTTTCTTTCGTCTTATATTCTGCATTGTGGACGTCTTTCAGATAGTTGTGAATAGTCGCAGAAGATTTGATGAAGTCGCTCTCAACAGCCTCAATGTCGACCCCTTTCGATTCCATACGATCAACAAAATCCTCGCGTTGCGAGTAGGTCGCCTTGTCGGATGTCAGTGCTTCGTATCCAAATTCAATTTCACCAGCTACTGTATCTACTCCTTCAGCGGTCACTGCAGAACGGAGGATTTCTTGATTGAACATCTCTTTCAGTTCTTTGAGCGTATGGCGCTTTTCCTCGGCCTCTGCAGTCCAAAGCTCGACCATCTTCATACCCATATCTCCCAGATCATACTTATCGACCAGCATGGGGATCTTTTTTCTTGGTCCCCGGCTCCCACCTCCGCCATCTGTTTTTTTCGACGCATTTTTTGTCATGGTTCTATATATGGTTAGTAGGTCTTATAATCTTTTATTAAAACAACGCCAAAATCAAAAATTGGCTTTGCCGTGGAATCATTTTCCTCTGTCGCGATAATCCTTACCGTATGATTGGAATATATCTACAGATTTTAATATTCTAAAGCGGCCTGTTTTTGCATCACCAATTGCTCGACACATGAGATACATGTGAGTGGGTTAGCGTTATACTCATTACAAAACTCCAAAAGCAAATCCGCAAACAAATCAATCGTGGGCATGTCATAAAATGTGGAGTCCTCAAATGATTCTACATCTGTTTGGTAACGGGTGTAACTAAATCTCGATTCCATGCCGTCGTCGTTCTCTTTAGCACCAAGCACAATTAGCCGTTCAGGCTCTCCAAGCACATCGTGAAACCTAGCTATCTCACAGGAATTCTCAATTGGCAGGGCCCCAGATTCCAAGGTTATTGATTCCGCGTGTTTAGATTCCATGAACTCTGACATCTCCAACTGATATTAAGCATATCCATTTAATTATCTATCCTGATATTCAACTACCGATATGTATAATACCAGTAACACTGAATGGGGAACATTGACAGATGGAAATATACGAAATAGAATGTCCTATCTGTGATGATATCGTCAAAATTGAGCTCGCAGACAACGAAGTTATCTACTTCATTGAAGCCTACGAGTCAAATCCTCGTCGCATTGTGTCTTGGATGGCTCCTGATCCCGATGAAAAAGTGGGGCGCGACCTCGTCATTGATCAAGAATGGACTCGGACTGTCCGAAAAACGTGTGACAACGAACACTACATCTTCTGTACTGTCACACAATACGACAACGTAAAACACGAAGAAGATCGGATGTACGGCCCAGCTGAGGAGCCGGACGTCCATTGCCCAGCGTGCAAGTCTCGATTCGGCGGCCATGAAGACTACATCTTTAGATTCGATAAGTCGATGAAAATGCAGTACATTTTGCGATCTGTAGCTCTCTCCCCAAGTACTACTTACACGTACACTGAGGGGCTAACTCACTCTGAAGCAGGAAAGGTCAATCAATTATATGAAGTTCACACCTGCGATCACTGTGGAAGCGACATCTGCTTCAATTACTCAAATCGCCGTGTCAACAAATCTGAAAAATACCAGGGGGTCTCGTGACTGTCTCAGATGTAGAGTAGAAATGCAAACAACGCACCAATAATCAGTGTTGAATACACTGTAATCTTGAACCCCTTCGACTTGAGAACCACTTTCCACCACGGTTCGCGTGTGTGAATCGTCAAATTGGCCATCTTTATCAGATCATAAGTCGACCGTTCGTACTCTTCTGTCTGTATGGGTGTGCTGCTGGTTCCCTCTGAGGTCGAGACCATCTGATGATAGTAACGTTTGTGGCCTAATTCGTTGTATAGCATTCTCTCGCTTTGTTTGTCGAGGACATCCATACCCCTGTTGAGTACGAAAGTCAGTTTTTCTGCATATGGCTCATCGCAAGTGTCTGGATGGTATCTTCGGATCTTTTCTCGGTATGCACGTTTTACCTCTCCCTGATTTGCGTTGGCGGGGATTTCCAATAAATCGTAGAACGAATCCACACCCTCAGTAAACTCATCAGGCAGTGACTCGAGTGGATCTTTGTTGACCATCAGATGCGACCCCCAGCGTTGGTGGAGATACGATCAAGTGTATCGTCGACCTTGACAATCCGAGTCGACTTTTTAGACTCCTTGATAGACTGACCGATTGGTAATCGTTCAATCCAGATATTCTGGAAAATCCCCTCATCAGTTAAGTTTTTAGTGATATTGAAGACGTAATCAGAACCATATTCAATCGAGGAGTAAGTTGAAAGTCCGCCCGATGAAGTTAGGAGGTCATGTAAGATGAAAACGGAGCCAGTCTGATTGGCGATGTCATCAATCAACTGTAGGATTTTGCAGTGGTCTTGCTCTCGCATTTGTCCGAACATGCCGATATGGTCAACGATCACGACCGAACCTTCAGTGAGTTCCAGGCTCTCGATGAGTGCCGAGAAATCTTCTACGCCAGTTTCAGCACCTGAAAATGTTGCTTCCGGTATCTCTGATCGGATACAGCCCATTGATTCGAGCGAGTTCTTGATTTTCTCTGGCCGGTGGGCCGTCGTGATATATTCGACCTGTTCTAGATTCTCTTGGGCTATCGAGAGAAGAAAATTCAGACCATTCGCATTTGGAACTGATTTGACTAACACTATCGACCCTTGCTCTATCCCCTCTAATTCAAATATTGCGTCGAGATCACCGAATCCCGTCTTAACATGTGTGTAAGATCCGCTCATCAACATCTCTCGGTGGGTACATCGCTTAAATCCTTCGTGAGTTGGGCCTCATTTTCCCCTATTCGTCCGGTAGATTTCTTTTGAAGCCTGTTTTCTGCCGCCCGCTCGGTAAATATATATCAGATTGGGGAATACAAGTGGTATGTCGACGCAAGAAGCCGGAGGCCACCAGCCCCGGAGCCGTCTACATCAGCCAGAGGACCTCAATCTTAGTGAGTTCTTCCGGTCTGATTCGGTTGGAGAAACCATCGTCAAGAATGACGATCTTGAGGCAATCGTCCCGAACAAAGACAAACACCACCTTATTGAACAGAATCGGTACTGGATCAACAAACCGTACTGTTTTGCTGTGGTTTACCGATCGCACAAAGACCAGGAGTATCAGTACTATCTCGTCGAACCTCATCTCAGCGCAGAACACAAGCGGTTCGTCACGCTTCTGAAAGACAAGATTCGGCACTCATTAGATTACGATGAACTTCGGACCCGCGCTACGAAGAAAGAGCGTGCAATAAAACTACGAGAGAAAGCCTTTGAGCTACTTCGAGACTACAATTTAATCAAAGAGGAAGTCTTCGAGAACGGCGAGAACTTAACCACATTTTCGAAGTACGTCAACGCTGGTATTGACAAAATCTACCAGTACACTGGAGACGGTTCAACGGCGACAACAGCATCAGAATTCGAGCAGACAGCTGAGGGAACCCTCTCGAAACGCGATGCCAAGAAAATCATCTACTACATCATTCGAGATTTCATTAATTACGAGCGGATTGACGGCTTGATGCGCGACCCCGCGATTGAAGACATCTCGATTAATGGATGGAACAGCAGCGTCTTCATCGTTCACAATGAATACGATCAGATGATCACGAACGTCAGTTTCGGAAAGGCTGACCTTGACGAGTTCGTGACTGCAATGGCTCAGAAAGCCGAAAAAGGGATTTCCAAACGCCAACCAAGTGTCGACGCGACTCTTGCAGACGGTTCGCGTTCGATCTTAATGTTAGGTGACGAAATCTCAGATGGTGGCTCAAACTTCACGATCAGGCACTTCAATGAGATCCCGTTCACGCCGATCGACCTGATTAACTGGGGCACATATTCGATAGATCAGATGACCTACCTCTGGTTGGCTGTCGAAAACGGGAAGTCGGCCATAATCGCCGGCGGGACCGCATCAGGGAAAACGACTACACTGAACGCCATCTCGTTGTTCATTCCCGGAACGAAGCGTATCGTTTCGATTGAGGATACAAGAGAGATCAACATTCCACAGACCAACTGGACGGCACTGACTACGCGTGAATCGTTTGCTGAAAACAAAGCGAACGATATTGACGAATACGAGCTGCTACGCAAGTCGCTCCGAATGCGACCCAACTACGTTGTCTTCGGGGAAGTCCGTGGGAAAGAGGCAACAAGCCTGTTTCAGAATCTGAACACTGGCCACACCACCTACTCGACGTTCCACGCTAAGGACCCCGAGCAGGTTCGGGTGCGGCTCACTACAGATCCGATCAGTGTCAACGAGACCTCGTTTTCTGGGCTCGACCTAATCATCAATCAGGCCCAGATACCCATCGCGGGTCGAAGCGAACGGAGAGCGAAATCAATCGTCGAACTCGGCGATTACAACAACCACACCAATAAATTCGACATCGAAGAAGCGTTCGTCTGGAACCCATCAAAAGACGTCTTCGAGGGCGATCTCACTACCGAACACATGAGTTCACTCACCGGCCTTTTAGAGACGATCCGCCACGAACACGGGTGGTCCAAAGAGGAACTCCGTCGAGAGATTAACCGCCGGAGAGTGGTCTTGAGCTACCTACTGGACAATTCTATGAACAGCTATGCACAGGTCTCGTCAGTCATTCAGGGATACATGTACTCCCCACAGAACGTACTCGCGAGAATCGCAGACGACTCGCTACTGTCAAAAACGGACGAGTTCCGCGAGATGAAAAACATATCAATCAACGTAGCTCCCGAACAGGAGGCTGCGGTTCCACGTCCGGGGACTCCAAATGAGATACGCGCGAAGGCACAGGCGCTTCTGAATGACAATGCTGACCTCTACATGGATATCACGTCTCATGCAGACGACTTCAGTCATACAATCGGCGGAGTGAACAAACTTGATGGAAAAGCAAGCGATGTCGAGATCATACCCGAAGCAGACCTCTCGGAGAATGGTGACGCCGAAGCCGACGGCATAGAAGCCGAAGCAACTCCATATGGATACGACGAAAACTGGGTTCGCGAGAACCAGTCTGACGATGAGAATGAATCGGAAAGCTCGTGATTTGAATGTCGTATGAAGACGTTACAGATGGATGGGACGAAGACATCGAATTAGATACGTCGACAGACAAACCCCTGTCTGAGCGCATCTATGACACTGTCGCGAGGGCTTCATACCCATTCTACAACCACACAATCCACCAGCGGAACGAGTTTGTATCGGCCGTCGAGTTAGATCTCATCCAGGCCAACCGATCAGAACCTGTCGAGAAGTATCTGAGTGCCTACCTTGGATTCGGATTCATATTCGGACTGGTATTCGGCCTCGTGGTCGTGATTTCACAGTTCAATCGATATAATGAACTGCTACTCGTCGGCCCGTTTCAGGCCCCGAACACAAGTGGTGAGGTAATCGTTGCTACTGGACTGGTCGCTGTCGGATCGATCTTGATTACTCTGCTGATCCTGGCAGTGTGTACTGTCTTGGGAGGGGTGACCTCGACGTATCTCGCAGCAAATCAGCAAACAACCACAATCCGAAAGCGTCGTGGTGAGATCGAGATTCTACTCCCTGATGCAGTCGCGTTTATGTACTGTTTGAGCACGGGGGGCATGAATCGGATCGACATTATCCGCGCTCTCGCCGAGTCTGATGATAGCTACGGTGAAGTGTCGACAGAGTTCCAGCGGATCGTACACAACATGGACTCATTTTCTGAAGACTACCACAATGCGATCGGCGATGTAAGCGACACTACGCCTAGCCCATCTTTGGCGAACTTTCTCAACGATATGCTCTCGACGATTACCAGTGGTGGGCAGATGGATTCGTTCTTGAAGACGCAACTAACGATGTTTCAGAATCAAGTAGAACAGACACAGAAAGCAGAGCTTGACAAGCTCGAAATGTTCAACGAAGTTTATATCACGCTTTCGCTGATCCCCGTGATCGGTATTATCGTTCTAGCGTTCGCAGGAGCGATGGGTCTGATTGATGTGTTCCTCCTACTTGTTGTCGTCTACATTGTAATCCCGGCCGTCCAATTAATTGCCCTCGGGATTATTGTGACCATCTTCGAGAGTTCGTACGGTGACGGCAAGCTCCATCCCGATGAGCATGACAATTTCACTTTCGTCGATGACTCGGGCGAGAAGATACTTTCTGCTGGGTTGGTCTCCGACTACCAGGGCATCAGCCCATTGTTTGATCGAGTGTACGTGAATGAGATTAGATCGCGCATTCTTACTTTCCTGTCTGACCCGTTGGTCTATGTGCAACGGAAGCCGGCGTACGTGTTTTGGATCACCGTTCCATCAGCTGCGATGTTCGTAGCACTGGCCATTGTAACCGGCAATATCCAGTTCGATACGGCGTACATTACGCAAAATGCGTTTATCTTCACGCTTGTAAGCATCTACATCCCAACCATTCTGGTGTTCGCTCCATTCGTTTACTTTTACGAAGTTGGCCTGTACCGGCGTGGGAAGATCACCGATGGTCTGACTACTGACTTGAACAAATTGGCTAACGTAAACGAGCAGGGTATCCCACTTCGGCAGTCAATGCTAATCACGGGCCAAGACAGTGACACACTCCTGGCTGCGGAATTCCGAAATATGTACAAGAAGCAAGATTTCGGCATCCCCCTGAGCAAATCGATCATCGAGACAAACAACAAGTACGCGATTCCCCGGCTCTCGCGACTGTTCAGAATCATCAAGTCTGCCCAGGACATCTCGAATAACATTACGCAGGTTCTGAAAACGGCAGCTTCCCTCTCCGAAACACAGGAAAAGGTCATCGCCGAGCGCAAATCCAGAACTCGACAGCAGATCGGTGTGGTTGTGATTATCTTCTTCGTGTTCTTGGCGTCTCTCGTTCTCATGCAGGGATTCATCCTCGATGGGATTGCAGGTGGCGGTATTGAAGAATCAACAATTGGGCCGTCATCAACTGCAGATCCAATCCCTGCTCATGTGATCGGTATGTTGTTCTATCACGGAGCGGTCATTCAAGGGACTCTCGCCGGATTCATCTGTGGATATATCCGAACCGGCGAGTACGCACCGGGAATCAAATACTCGCTCGCATTCCTAACTATGGTCATGGGGATCTGGTATGTGTTCTAACTCTCGGATCGGCCAAGAGCAAGCCCGAGGGCAAACAAACCTCGATTTCTCAATAGCATTGCTCATCATCGCTGGGTTTCTGAGCACGACCATCTTCTTCGGCGGGTCGTTCATTTACGATCTGGGTCAAAACGAATTTGATTACAACATTGAAGCTCAGGAGGCGCTCACGACACTTGAACACCAACTCCAGTCGGACGACTACAACTACGTCGATCAGTCGGAATTCGCCATGCTTGTTGAATCTGACGACGTCGACGACTACCTCCGACTGACTGAAGGGTTCAACGGCAATCTGACGTTCCAAGCAGTAGACTCTGAGAATCCTCCATCTGCGTTCACCGACCACAGTATTCTGTATGCCGGGAAAGACATTCCAAACACTGTCACCAGCAGCAAGAGTACGATAATTCGGCTCGACAACCGCGAGGTTCGAGTCACAGCAACCATCTGGAGAGATATGCAATGATACTACCCGATTCAAGAGGACAGGCATACATCACTGAAGCTCTGTTGGCGATCATCCTGCTCGCGGGTGTCGTGATTGTCGCAACTGGAACGCTGGCTGTCGACGAGCCGCTACTGACTGCTGATGACCGAGAGAAGCAAACGGACGTAGCCAACGAACTTGATCGGCTCTTGACGAACTCCGTTGAGGATGGTACTCTCAAAGCCAGCATACTGAATTGGAACGACGACAACCGACGGTACGCCGACACGCAGACTCTCCAAGATGCAGACGGCTTCTACCTCGCACTACCATCTGATAGATTCGGTAGCCGGCTGGATGCGTTCAGACAGCAACACGACAATGTCTCGGTGAGCGTCGAGGTCGCGCCCATTGTACCTGATCAGAACAGCCAGTCGACCGTACTCGATAATTCCCGCCATCCCGGATACCCCTTCATTTCCACTGGATCAGCCGGTCAAACGATGGTCGTTAGCGACACGTACGTTACGCTGTACACAACTGATCGGTTACAATCACCGCCGCAAGCACATCGACTCTCCCCGTCGAGCGAACAGACAACACAGGGGACGGTTGAGTTGGAAAACAGCAACACCTTCCCTGTTGAATCGGCAGCGACCACGACAAGTGGAGATGAAGTGTACAACATCGTCCGCGTGAGGGTGGTCGCATGGTTCTGATCGAGCAGTGGGCACGCGATGATACCAGCAGCCGAGGTCAGGTCTTGCTGCTTATGACCGTCATTATCGGCCTTCTATTGATCGCGAGTGCTATCACGCTCAATTACGGGCTGGCCGCGAATTTAGATCGTAGTGAGGGAGTTACCACACAAAGCGTGAGTTCCGATCTTGCGTACTCTGTTGAGTCAAACACTCGGTCGACTATTGTGGCGTCGAATAGAGGTGATCTTGATTTCGACAACGCAGTCCAAGATCAGTTCGACGCTATTTCCAGAGACCAACGGTTCTCTCGTGTCGATCTATCTCTGACCGTCACGGACACCGTCGACGGAATCCGGCTCACGAACGACGGAAACGAACTAACTGGCGATGGAGCAACTGATTGGACTGTCTTTAGTGCGGGCTCGTCAGAGCTAATCAGCGGGGGAATTACCATCGACAGTACTGATAATACTCTCCCTGCCACCTCCGATCCCGAATCGGGGGACGCGCTCATGATTGAAACTCAAAACCACGAGATCTACATCTATCGCCCAGCCGATGATCCTTCAGTGATCGAAGCTCTGTTCATCGGGGATTCTCAAAGCACTCACCGTTCGACATCAGGAGGGAACCCGCATCTCGATTTAGGAGAGGGTAGCTTTGACGGCAAACTATTTGCTGGCTACGACCAAGCAGACACTCGTAGCGTGGAAATCCAGAACGGCCATCGAGCAAATGGGACTATCGAATTCGTGACCACTGGAACCACGTCGACGCACAGCTCGCTCGTCGAAGAAAACGCAATATTCGGTGCAGGGATAGATATTCAGTTGAACTCAAACAATAAAGCTACTGAACAACGCATCTTTGTTACCCACGGGCCGACTCGGAGGGGTCTATGAGCGTGCTTTGGTCTGATAATCGAGCCTCTAGTATCGGTTTCGAGTACATGATGACTTTCACAGTCGCGCTCCTGTTGCTTTCAGGTATGACTGTAGCACTTGGCGATGTCACGGAGCGACAGGAACAACAGGTCACTCTCGACCACTTCGAATACGTTGGCTCGGAGATCCACGCCCAACTGCAGCAGCAACAGGCTGCCAAAGTTCGTCACGACCGAGAAAGCTCAATGCTTGACGCTGTGGGCGGTAGTCAGCCAACTGCATACGAGTCTCTTGTCTATGTTGACCTCCCGAAAACAGTGGGCGCGAATACGTACTCAGTCCAGGTGTCTCCTGACGGTGACGAACTGGTAATCACTTCGTCGCAACTCCTGATCGAACACAGGACTCCGATTAACCCAGAGATACCGGTCAGGCCAAATTCCGGGGCTCCCGGTGGAGAAGTCGGCATCGTCTATGATTCAGCCTCAGACGAATTCGTGATTGACGCTATTGGTGACCTCACATGATTCAGATCGGCATTTTCGACGGTGAAAGTCGGTCATTCTGGACTCGCACGCGTGGGTCGAGCGAAGCCGTGAGTCAAGCTCTGTTGTTCATGGTCATCATCTCGACCGCTGCTGGCATCTCTATTGTCGGTGGCGATCTCCTCGACGATGTTCAGGGAGAAGAGTCGTTCAATCAGGCCATCATTAGCTTCGAGAATCTCGACGAGACCATCTATCTGATGAACTCGATGGGGAGTGTTAACGAATTCACGACCGCTGCCCAGGCGGGCACTGTCAGATCGATCAATGCAGAGCTACACCGCCAAGAGCCAACAGTCATTGCTGTCGACTCAGGGGGCGGGTACGAAATCGAAACACGACCACTGACCGTCAGGAATCTCGATTATGACGTTACGTACGACGCAGGTATCATCCAATCACGTACTTTCGACGGTGTTGAGGTAGTACAAACGCCTGCAGATCGGTCGCGACTGAACGACAATGTTCTTTCAATCCCTTCTATTCAGTATGCCGACGACGCACAGTTCCGTGCAGGAGACTCACAGCCTGTGCTAATCAGCCAACAGACGTCTCCCGAGGTTTTGTCGGTGGCTCCTGGTACGACTCTTACCGTGACGACTGAGCAACCGCAAGGGTGGGAAGCGTACTTTGAGAGCCATTCTCAATTGACGGGGGTGACAGTCGACTCTGGTGTGAGCGGTTCTACACCGGTGGTCGAAGCACAAGTCGACGGTTCTGAGGATCTGGTACTCCACGTCGATTTCATCTTACTCGAACCCACCAGCCGCTGAACACCGCTGAGACACTCTCAAAACCTGAAAAACAATAATTATTTATACACTGGTGACAGTGAGATTGTTAGTACATATCTGGCGTAACAGTAGATATGTCGATACCGGCCATGAGTCGGCATAGAGGTACATATGGGAAAAAAATACATTCCATTCGAATTCAAATCGCTTACTCGACTTCGCGAGGATAGTCGAGCAGTATCGCCGTTGATTGCAGTTGCACTTCTTGTGCTCGTTTCTGTCGGATTCGTTGTTGCTATCGAAGGAGCTGGCAGTGACTTCCTATCGAGCGTTCAGCAGCCACCAGATGCAAACGTGAACGCAAACCCTGGCGATGGAGAACTCAGAATCACTGTCGGTAGTGTCACTAACGCCGATCAACTTGAGATCCGACTTGACGGAGACCAACTCACATCAGGTGAAGAGCAACTACTGACCACATCGTCTGGCAGTACAGTTGTTCTAAATTGGGACCCTGATGAGGAGTCAACCGATCTCTTACTCGCCGGTAGTGATGACTTAGATGACATTGAGGGTAGTGCTCCCCAGGTGGACCTTGGAGTGTCTCTAATCACTGTCAGTGCTGTCGACCTACCTGACAACGAAGCACAGGTCTACTCCTACGAAATCCCTGATACGACATAATCGGCCGCGTTCCGAATTTCACCACACTTTCTTCTTTCAGTGTTCACTTGCCTGCCAGCTACTGTCATACTGTTATGCTGGGTGTGATTATATCTCATAGATACACGAGATTTTTATAGTGGGGTTACATCCATCTGGTTAGTAATGAGCAAACGAAGTGTGTGGGTTCAAGATACTCGTGGGGTATCTGAGATCATCTTTGTTGCTCTGCTAACGTTGGTGGTCGCTGGGATTGGCGTTGCAGGCGTTGCACTGGCATCAGATATTACGGCGGATACAGCCCAGCAGTCGGACGACCTCGACTTTGAGATGACCTCTATTAGTGACATAATGATCACGTACGAGGACGGCCCGGTCCTCACATCGAGCAACACGCAACATCTCACGCTGATCGGAGGTAACGACGAACACGTAATCTACGACAGCTCAGATGGCGGCGACTTCCGACCGGGACAGATCGCGTTATCTACTTTCGATGCCGCGAATCTGGAGATTACAAACGATATGACAGTCCAGATTGTGTGGACCCAAGCAGATGGGGACTCAAAGACTGTCGAGACAATTTACATCCCCGACGAACGGCTCCAAGGAACTGTCATCAGCAGCAATGGGTCTGTGAGCGTCGACGGCGAGATGGACTTTGACATGTGGTGATCCAATGAGTTCGAAATCAACACAGCAGACGGCAGGAAGCAACAAAAAAGAGGGATTCGCCCCTGTTGGGCGTCGGACGTTCCTTAAATTGGCAGCAACTAGCACGACAGTTGGTGTTCCAGCACTCGCTGGTCTCCATATCACCAGTCAGCCCGTCGTTGCAGAAGTCAATGGAGAGGTCGTCCCCGACGCTGTCGGTGCGACTGAACCAATCCACCAACCAGTTGTCGCTGGGCAAGTCAATTCGTTCGCACTGAATGGCGACACGCAGTTTACAATCCAGTGGGACGACATGGTTCGGGGGGATATCATCGATTTAGAAATGTTCGTCAAATTGGACCAGATCGACGGCATGGAAGCTACTACTACAGCCGGCGATAAAATGCAGTACGAGCCTATCGGAAGAATGGGCGTTCAAGTACCATCCTCATCGGGAAGCAAGCAGGTCAAAGGAAGCGACTTCTTTTTGAACCGCAACTCAGTCGACATCACCAACCACCCCGACATCGAGCTTGATCACTTCAATATCGATCTGGAGAATACGACTGACTACCAGAAAGAAGTGGATTTCACGGTCAAACTCGTCGGGACTGCCCCGAACGATTCTCACCAGTTCGTCAAGGTTTGGGAATACAATCTCACAGTCGAGGCAATTCTTGGCCTCGGTATTGCTCTCGGTCAGGCTCTCGGTGTTGGTAACGGCAACTAACCCTTTCTCCGAGATTAGTTTCGTTTCTCTCCCATTTTGTACGGTACGCCACCTCACTCCACCCATCGGAAACTAGATTTACACCGACCCCGTGAGCCTATTTAATGGGTAGTTCCGAATCTGACGAGTCTCCGAAATCGTCTAACTCTGATTCGTCTGCAGATCCCTCTGAAAGCTATCTTGACATTGATTACTTGATTGACGGCCTATTCCCGTACGACGAGCCATATGAGAACCAGTATATCGGGATCAAAAACGCGATCAAGACCTTTCGAAAGGGCGGTTGCCACGTTCTTGAGGGTCCCTGTGGAACCGGCAAAACGTTGATCAGTGTTGTTGCGGCGCTTTCAGCTATTCGAGACCCGCAAACAAACTTCGAGCGAGCCCTGGTCATTACCTCAGTCAAGCAGCAGCAGCAAGCATTTGAAAGCGACATACGGGAAATCAACGAAGCAATCGTCGACCGGTATGGTCATGCGAGAAACGCACCTGCCCACTTCACACCTGCTACTGCGCTCACAATCGTTGGGAAGGCAGACCTGTGTCCGTATGTCGATTCGTCGTCTATCGGCCCCCAAGAAATCTCACACAAATGCCCGACCCTCATATCGAATACGTATGACCGAGCGTACAAGGAGAGTCTCTCTGGGGAGGGATCACTGATCGATGGTGCGAGAAAACTCGTCGAATCTGCCGAATCTCGATTGGAGGACGCCGAACTCCAAAAGCAAATCACCTCCGACGATATTCAGTATTCAACTATAGAGGACGCTCATTTCGGCCCACGTCCCGTTTCATCGAATGGGGATACCATCTGCCCGTATTTTGCTCAAAAGATCGTCGACGACGAGCTGGGGAACCAGACGATCAATTATTCTGGGAACGTGCTTGATGCGACGACCCTCAGACAAAAAGCAGCAAAACTCGGTACTTGTCCGTACACCGCGATGAAAGACGGTATTGAATCAGCCGAGATCGTGATCGGCAATTACGCGCACGTATTCCACCGGGGGACGGTCGAGGCAGTCACTAAGTCGATTGTCAACGGCAACACCCTGCTCATCGTCGACGAGAGCCATATGCTAGTGGAGAAGGTACGTGATTACCTCAGTATCTCACTCTCACGAGGAGAACTGGAGTCGGTAAAGGAAGAAATAGACTCGGTCGTCCACTACTGGGAGACTGGCAATGGGGAATTACAAAATGCGATCACAGACGAACTCTCACGCTATGGGACGTCTCTCTCGGAAATAAAGCAATTCCGAGATTTCAGTACTGAGTTCGAGCAGATGATCGATAGGGTCACCAACGCTTACCTCGAAAAAGAAGAGCAAAAGGGGACGCCTTCGCGCTACGATACTATCCCTTTCCGCGATCCGGAGGAAATCCAGGCAGACCAGTTGGAGATCTGGCTTGAGCATATCAATTACTCTGAGGAGTTTTTAATTGATTCACTGTACCGGGGCAAAGGAATAGGCAGTGCAATGCAAGCAATTGCATCAGAAGTCGACTCGGTCGACAACAGGCCCGTATATGCAGCGGAGAAACTCGGCCAACTGGTGACGAAGAAAATCTACGCCGATCGGGTAGACTACTTTTTCGAGCTCTCTTTGAGTCCAAAAACTGACTCCAGTGGCAAGTGGTCGTACAATCGTAACACCTCATACCGGGGGAATTACTCTGTATCGCTCCGTCTACAGAATTGCATTCCGGCCAGTGACCTACAACGGACTCTATCGCAATTCGGTGGGAGCTTACTCATGAGCGCAACAATCTCGCCGGTCGATGTGTACATGGAGACAGTCGGAGTCGACGAATTAGATGTTCCCACGGGATCAGATGTGTTCAAATTGAATTTCCCAGAAGAAAATCGTGGCTCATACGTCGTCGGGTTGCCTGAGTACACCTCTAAGAAGCGGGGTGCTATCCCGAAACAGACTGCTGGAAACCCTGTAAAAGATACGAATTTTAACGTTGTGCGGCAATCCTATGTCGATGTGATTCTGGATGTTGTTGGGAACGTAGAAGGGAATACGATGATCTGTATGCCCTCGTATCCCGAGGCGAAGTGGATCGGTGAGGTACTCGATGCTGAATTCGACAGGCCGACCTATATCGATCAGTCTTCGACCAACGACGAGACCATCGAGCTCAAAGAACAATTCGAAAAAGAAAATAAAGCGATTCTCACGACCTCGCTTCGGGGGACATTGACCGAGGGTGTGGATTACAGTGGTGATCGTCTCTCCAACGTGATCATCTGCGGTGTCCCGCTGACAAATCCGTATTCCGATCACTCTTTGGCTATCCAAACGGCCTACGCTGTTCGATTCGGTCGGGCTAATGCGTTTGATTATTCGTTCTCTGTTCCAGCAATTTACAAAACACGCCAAGCAATCGGTCGAGTGATTCGGAATAGCGAGGACGTTGGGACTCGGATACTCGTTGACGAACGCTACAGAGCTGACGGTGGGAGGAAATCTGTGCGAGACCTACTGAGTGATCAGGAACAGTCCGAGTTCATCAGTGTCAAACCTGATTTGATCGGGAAAGTGGTCACAGCCTTTTGGTCATCAAAGTAAGTACGTCGACCAAATCCGCTAGGCTGATGCTGGGTGATTCGGAGTCGTTTTCTGGTAAATTAAGTCACTGGCTGTCCAAATGTTTATGTTATCTCACATTATGTCCTTTTCATGGAGTACAATAGACGTGAGTATTCGGCAGCACTAGCTAGTCTTGGAGCATATTCCTTAGCTGGATGTGTGCGCCCTGGTTCTTTGTCCGGCGGAGACCGAGAGGTTGATGACACATTCATTGACGAGACCGAACCATCACCAAATTCGGAAGAATCACCGCAAGACGCTTCAAGATCGTTTGACGCGCCACATCAGCAGATCAGAGAGGTGGTTGATTTTACTGAGTGGAAACTGAATCATATGGAAAGTTCAATCGCAGATTTCCGTAGCCGTTTCAGTAGCGTCGATGAGGCCCTCGGCAGCTTAGAAGATCGAGGGGTTTCGTCCTTATCTCAGTCAGATCTGGATTCGGTTTTTCAGACTGCAGACGAAGCCGCTGACATTGATACGAGCTTGGCCCGGTATTACAGTTCAATTCCAAACTTCTCTGCAAGAGCTCGCCAACTAAAATCCGATCTGCAGCGAGATTATGATCGTTCTGAATATACCTCGTTGGAAGAGAATATTGATTCATACAGGCGGTTGTACCGATACTATTCGAGCACCCGATACACAAATGAGCAGTTTGGCCGGGATCCACTTTCTGGAGACCCCTACCAACTATTCACAACCGATGAGGGGCACGAAGACGGCGAACATCTGTTCGAACTTCTATACCAGCCACATTCCGTTGAGAGTCGAGAATCGTTCTTCGCAGCACCTGGGTCTATCAGGCTGTTGAACGAACCATTCAATATCAACAGTGAGGGTGAAACTGTCAGTCTACGACATCGAGACATTCCTATCTATGAATTCGCTAATGGCCTCGTCGATCTGTCAGACTATTCAATGACCGAGCTGTATCTGAATATCACTCGGCTCACACTCTTTTACGAGGACGACCTCGATTCCTATTTGGAAGGCCAGTCCGTGCTGAATATACAAGGAAATGAGGGTTTGGGGGTTGCTATTCAGCAGTTTGCCTCACACACTGAAGCCGAGAGTGCATTTCAGAAATACCACGACGCCGGCGTGAAAGACTCTGAAGTCAAACTCTTAGGATACTACTGGGATCGGATTTTCTTCAATCAAGAGCAACCAACAGTGTATGCTTACATAATGCAGCGCGGGGAATACATACTCCTTCTCGATGTCGTCGACACTCCGTGGGAAGAACGAACTTATGGAGAAGCTACCGATGCTTCGGCCGAAGATATCCTAGCAGGGTCATTACTCGATTCGACTTCGTGAGTGTTCGATACTGAACAGCGCCCCGCGTTTTCGGCATTCTCGATAAAAGTCACCTGATGGAAATATTTAAATCAGATGGCATTGTCTGGGTACTTGTAACCGCAAATTAATAGATTCTACTCGGTGCGTAGAATCGTGAATACACATGACTGCAACATCAAAATACAGATCTGTCGTTGGAGGACTGCTTGCCAGTGGACTACTTATCATCGGAACGTCGACCGCCGTTGCGGCGTCGACGGGTGATGTGGCTGTTGTATTGAACAGCCCATCTGACATTGTGTGGGATACACTTGATGCAGTTTTCGGTGAAGTGGCTAATATAGGAACTGCGATTCTATTTGTATATGGATTCATTCATATGGTGAAGATTGGAACAGATAGCGGTGACACAAGCGGGTCGGTTAAAAAACTCGGCCTCTCTTGGGGTCTCGGCATCTTCATCCAAGCGTGGGAAGTACTACAGGACTTCGTCCGAGATACTGGTGACGACGTTGCAGGTAATACGATCACCCCCCTCGTTACTGAACATGGAATGAACGTTTTAGTCGCTGTGGGCTACGTCCCGGTTTAGATTTAGAGTAACTTTTCAAAGCATGAGCAGATCGAACCTGAGAGTTGTTTCTGTCGTCGTGATTGTTCTCATCTTGTTTCCAGCTCTGATCGTCGGCCTCAGTACTCCAGCCAGTGCTTTTTGGGATTGGGGCTGGTTCTTCGGTGGAGGCTCTGATACATGGCTCCCGCCCGAACAGGCATCTGGCATGGGCCTTTCTGATCAAGAGTATGTTGCCCTCTGGGGCGGTGTCTCAATTTACGCAGAGGATTCGTCCCAATTTGACGCATACGAATCAGAGTTCCAGAGTCGTTTCGGAGAAAGTGATGCTTTGGAACAATTCTATGCGATGACTCTGGGCCTTACTAGTCCTGAAGTCCCTTCCGATCGTTATGTCCGCTGGAATGACCGGGCTCATCGGTTATCTCACAGTGGCGGCGATCCTACGCACGGGAATGTAGAAGATAGCTTCCTTATCTCCAATGCGTTCATCGAAATCGTAAGAACCGACCCTCACGCCTACTATGATCCGGGGTCGTCTTCATGGTGGGGCTCGTCCAGTGGTGAAGAAATCAAGTACATTGGTAAAGACGCAAAACTGTCTTTTGTGTCAGACGAGAGCATATCGTCACGTCCAACGGAACGGCGGGGGCGAGGATTTGGTTCAACGAGAACGAGATACCGAATCACTGACCTAGATCGGCAGGTGGAAATCACTGCTAAAAATTCTACAGGTGATATTGTAGATAAATCTTCGACTCGCAGTTCAGCGAGAAGCATCTCGCTTGATTTGAGCTCAATGGAAAGTGGAGACGAAGTCCACTTCGAAGTAGTGAAAAATATTAGTGCAGTCGAAGAAGAGACCCACGCTGAACGAGTTTGTTTAGAGTGGGAGACCCGGTACAGATACAATCCGATGATTGATCAAAGAGTCCCATACGAAGTCTGTATAGACCGTACGTGGGAAGAATTTGCTTCGTACACCAACCATGATTCCGTAATAGTTGAGGATACAACTTCAGGAGTCATCTACGACCCAACTGTTACGATTTCATCCTCTAGTGCGACCCAAGGTGATGGGTTCGCCCGGTCAGAATTCTTTTACGCTGATGTTGAATCCGACCAACCTATCGCGGGGTTCGGTCTGCCTGATGGAGGAATTGTATCTTTCCCGTATAGCCACGTCACCACTCGCGACCGGGAATATGATGCAGCACTTGGTGACCTTACACCCGTGAGACACCAAGTTGCATCATTCAGATCTGCGCCAAGCATACGCTCGACACCTTCTGTCGATATCTACAGCTTTGATGGGGAGAGCAGATACTATAACACCCCGTCTGGTTATGAATTGGGCGAATCCGAATCGAGAGTCACCAATGTCGACAGTGTGAGAATCGGTGGGGAGATTCTCGGATACGACTCCTCTGATATGGATATGTACTCCATCATCCCTGGGGTCGAAGTAAATACTGAGATTGAAGAAAACCCGAATGTCGAAATTACCGCAACTGAGTTGACAACCCGCTACGTGCAGGACAGTGACGATCAATATACTGTCCATGTTCAATTGCGAGAGTCAGAGACTGGTGAGCCTATAACGACCGCAGGAAATAGCGGCCTTTCTGTGTCCGTAGATCACTCTGCATCAAGCGGCACTATATCTATGAACACAGACTCAAACGGTGAAGCAAGTCACACCTTCTCCGCGAGTGAAGGGGACACTTTCCGTACAACGTTTACTCACAGCCCTGAGTCTCGAGCCGAGAGTGATCATGTATATCTCGACTCACAAGACCTACTGGAGATCCGGCTCCCGATCGATGGGACGTCGACTCTAATGAATATCTTAACAGAGTCTGTCTGGGTCATCCTGTTCGTATTTGGACCGGGTATCCTACTGCTGTCGGCCGTCTATTACGCATTCACAGGCAAATTCCACCCGTTCTGACTTGGTGCAGTTCCTGTTGTTTTCCAGTGTATCTCAAACCGACAGATAAGATTATATACAAACCAACAAAAGGAACTATCAGTATGCTTAGTCGAGACGCTGTGTTACAATTATCAAATCCTATTGACGGGGTTTTTGACGGGTTCAAGGATGATCTCAAAGAAGGATTCCAGGAAGTCCTGGTAGAGGGTGTGGAAACAGGAATTGAGAATGTAAATGAAATCATTGAAGAAATAATTTTGCTAATTATCACACCTCCATTGCCGGATGGTGCAGCTGTATACGTCGACGGGGTCGAGGGCAGTTCATTTTTCTCTCAGTTTTGGGATGAGATTATCGAATTCAACGAATTCCTCACGCAGCTCACGATCGGTCTTTTTGGCTTGTTTTTCATCATCTATTTGATTGGACTAGGCGTGGGGGTTGTTAGTCAAAGTGATATGGCTCAATCCTTCTTTATTATGCTCATTGGGTTCGTTCTGTTAGTTAACAACGCGGAAGTTCTCAACCTCGCATGGGCGCTGATTTATGCAGTTACTGATGCCATTATTACGTTCCCCATCGGTGATTCCAATACAGGTACATCCATCGCAGGTGGCTTGACTATCTCCGGTACTATTGGGGGTGCTGCAACCGCTGGCCTTGCTATGAAGTTCGGTGCGGCCATTATTTTAATTCCCGTTCTGATTTTGATATTATTCTTCCTGATCACACTCTTGTTCGTTCAACTTATCGCTGTGATTGGCTATGCGGCGTTTCCCGTTATCATTGGTCTATGGCTAGTTGGAATGATGTTCGAGAGCGTCCAATCCTACACTAACAAAATAAACGGCTTCTTTATTCCGGCTATGTACGCTTCAATTCCGCTCGCGATGGTGTTTAAGGTAGCTAGTATGTTCGTCGGGACTGGTCTTGAAACCGATGGAGCAGGTGAATTCCTCGGTAGTGCTGCTTTGAGTATTTTTGGGCCATTCTTTACACTGGGCACTATCATAATCGGCGTTTTCATCGTTCTCAAGAGCTTCCAAGCCGGATCTGTTGTAGTTGGTGCTGCCTCAACAGCAGTTGTCGGGGGTGCAACTGTTGGTCTTGCTGCGGCTACAGGTGGCCTTAGTGCGGCGGCCAAAGGATTTGCTATGCGTGGCACTCCCGGTGCAGCCGCTGGTGCAATCGGACATGCAAGTGGAGGCGGTGGCGGATCTGGCGCGAGTATGATGGACTACAATGACGCCCCCGAGCTCACCGGCGAATCATCAGAGTCCTCGAGTGGTGTTCTGGGTGGAATAAGTGACTTTGGCAAAGGTGTCGACCGAAAGATCATGTCTGGTGCTACAGACCGACTTGAATCTGCAGGCCAGTCTGTGAGCGAACGTATGCCAGACAGCATCGTCAACACATCGGACAGTTCACCGAGTGCGATTATTGATCGTGTCACCGGCGACGGCGAAGGTGCGCTGGGTAAGAATGACGTTGTCACAGATCCGCAAGTGGGATTAGAGAAAATCAAAGAGAACAAAGAGAAAGTCACTGCAAATATCGAAGAAGGTGCAGTTGGTGTAGAAGATGCAGCTGGAGCTATGATCGATGCCCAGATCGATCAAATGGGGCTCACTGGTTCTGACGCGACTGAACTCAAAGAATTCCAGTTTGAACGACTAGCCTCTCTCCAGGACACGGAACATCCATTCAAAAGCTCGGAACAAACTGACGCTGAGGCGTTCGAGAAATGGAGCTCTACCAGTTTCGACGACGATGTATTGGCCAACATGGGGCTCTCAGGCACGCTAAACGGTGGTCAAGCCACGAGCGGCCAAGGAGTCGTGAGTACGCTTGATAGCCAATTCACGAATAAAAACTCGCGTCAAGAATTCAGAGCGAACCCAATGGCCGGGCTCACCTCCGATGACAAAGACCAATACGGTGCTGAGTTCGTCTCCTTCGGCGGTGTCGTCGACGGTAACGAGAAATCTGAGCGTCTCCAGTACAGTACGGACGCGATCACACAACAAGAATACACCAGTAGTACACCAAAATTCCGTATGGAAGGCCGTGATGACGGTATGATCGAATATGGCTTTGACCCTGACATTATCCCCGACGATGTCCCATCTGACCATGCGATTTACAACGCAGAGCAAACTGGTGATGGTACGTTTATCATGAGTGCAGAGGAATTCAAAGAGAATATGGATGTCATACCGTTCGGTGAGATTGACGCCGTGGGTGACAGAGAATCTGCGGTCCTACTCGAGAACTCCATCAAAGACACCGAGCGTACTATCCAAGAGAATCTGAAGTCTGCAGCGGATCTCGAAAGTGCGGAGGGTGCTACTCTCGACAACCTGCTCGAAGGCCGGCTAAGTATTAGCGACCTGTTTGAAGGAGACACCGCGCTGGACAACGTCGTCTTCGCTCGGGGAGACCACACAGCACCATCTGTCGATGATCCACAGATGGTAAGCGACAGCCGACCACCGATCGGAGAAGTCGACAGAATCGAAGGCCCGACCGACCCATACAAAGGTCCGCTTGAGCAGAGTAGTATCGATCAGCTTGACTTCGACGACTATTCAGTAGCCTTCGAATTCGATGAAAATCACTCAGAAAATGTTCGCGTCGGCTATGAGAGACTGAACGCTCGAACATCAGAATCGGAGATCGTATTTGGCCGTGATAATGTAGACACAACAGCACAGCAACAAGAAGTCGAGCAAAGGATTTCAGATATTGAAAGGTCGGCCGCCGAAGATACTCGACGAATCCAGTCAACCAAAGCCAGTGCCTTGAGAAGAGGTGCATTCCACAAGTTCGGCCGCTAGTAGCCTGCTTTCTGCGTGTTCTGTCTTTTTATAGAAAATCGCCCGGTGTTCTTTGACCGTCGTTGTATACCTCCGTCGACCGGCCCGAAACCACCAATATAGATATATACTATTAAGCAGTCTACTGATGTAGATATTTGAATGTCTCAACAGCAAGGTATACCGGCGAATAGGATACCCCAAGGTACTGAAGCCGCTAATCAACTTATCAAAGGTCGCAATACCTCTGATTTGTTGATTCTGTTCATGCTACCGACAGGGTTCATGGGATTGTTGATGTACATCGGGCTGTTCGGATTCAGACAGCTACTGTACGCGATCGGAATCATCCTTGCTCTAAACTGGGTTATATTCCGAATCATTCCTGCTCAAGAGTCAATCCTCTATTGGCTCCGTTCGATTGCAGGATACATCAAACAGGACAAGATCATGTACAAATCAAAGGATGTGAAATCGAATATGGATGACGTAGAATTTGAAGCTGACCCGGAAGCCACAGGCGGTCGGGATCCAACGAAACGTAGAGCTCTTGAAAAACTCGAAGCCACCGAGTCGACAACCGAAATGATCGACGTAAAGGCCGTCCACAATTCGACTGAGCTTGTTGAACTCTCTGATGGGTCGTATGTGGGTGGAGTAAAAGTCACTGGTATGGAAATGATGTTGGCAGATCAAGACATCAAGCAGAAAGCGATTAGTCAGTATCATTCGTTCTTATCATCTATTGACTTCCCAATACAAATTCGAGCCACATCTATCCCGTTCGATCTGGACTCATCTATCGACTTACTCGAGAGCCGGCTTGAAGATCAAGACATTACAAGCCGCCCGATCACGCACCGGGTCGCGCAAGTCAAACTCCTACAGATGAAACAAGAAATCCGGGCAATGGGTATGAACAACCGCCAGTACCATGTGATGGTACGCGCAAAACCCTCTGACCAGTCGATAGGGGACTCTGGACCATTCGATATCAATTTCATCGATGCAGATTCGCCAATCGGAAAGTTCATCCAGGGTAGATTCAGCAATGGCCTCAGCCTTGGAGATGGAAACGATAAGTTGGAGAATCTGACTCTCCAGCGTCGTAAGGCTGTGTTCAATGGACTGTCTCGTATTCGACCGCTCGACACAGAGCAGATGGATGCCGAAGAGATGGCCAAGTATATCCGAAATTACTGGACTCGAAAACCAGTTGGCAAAACCGGCTGGAAGGCTGCAACGCCTGTAACTGCCTCTGAAAGTCAATTCACTGCACCATAACACCCCAAATGATTACGAAAATCAAAGCTCTCCTCGGTCGAGGGGATGACGACGACGAAGATATCGACCTTTCGAGCAACTCAACGCACGACAAAAACAATACAAGCCCCGATCCAGGTAATTACCTTGCCCCAGACGAAGCGATCTGGTACCGCGATAAAGTCGTGATGGACGGCATCTACGCGCGGACGTACGCTATCGACAATTGGCCACCGGTCACGCGAAACAACATGTTCATCTCGCTGGTGATGAACGCGAACATCACCTACGATTTCTCGATACATGGAGATCCTTACGATGAACTTGACGCAGTCAATACTCTGGAGAATATCGAAAAGAATCTGAACGACAAACGAACGGGAGACTTCGAAAAGTGGACTCCAAATAAAGGGGCTATCAAAGAAACTGAGACGACAATTAGTGCAATGAAGCAGCACGTCTCTCGTGGAGAGAAACTGTTCGATGCCAGCTTCTACATTACCGTCTATGCAGAGGACTTAGAACACCTCGAAGATGCTCACGACGATATCATGAGTAATCTAGATCGTGAGGCCCGAGTGTCGACGAATCAATGTCTGCTACAACAAAAGCAGGCGATGATCTCTAACAGCCCAATCGGGAAAAACCAACTCGCAGAGGTCAACGATTCACTATCTCAACTCATGCTCGGGGATGCACTCAGCCGGACATTTCCCTTCGTCGAGGACACGTTCATGGAAGAAGGTGGAGTCCTATTCGGGATTAACGAAAACTCATACACACCCGTCATACTGGACGTATTCGGCCGTAAGAACGGCTACAACATGCTGACGGCCGGTATGATTGGGGCGGGCAAAAGTTTCAGCAGTTCGCAAATTCTTATGAGCATGGATATTACATATGACAATTTCCAACAGTTCATTATCGATCCGATGGGTGGTTTCCTCGGCGTGAACAATGCTCTCGGTGGTGACCGTATCGTCCTCAACGGCACAGAATCAATCAACCCCTTGGAGATCGAACCAACACCGCAACACGTTATCGAACAATCTCAGGGACAAGTCGATCCGTGGGGCATGAAGAAAGAAGAGCTCCGCTGGTTCTTCAGCCAATTCTTCTCGATGCGTGCTGATGAGTCGCTTTCGAATGAAGAACTGAGTACGCTTGATGATGCTATCACGCGTACGTACGCACGCTTCGGGATCAACGAAGATATCGAAACACATCATAAAGAGAGTCCAACCATCATGGACCTGCGAGAAACGCTCAAAATGATGGCTGTCGACGCATCAGAATACGCCTCGACGGGCTTGGAAGAAGAAGTCGAACTCCGCCGTAGTCTCGCACTGGATCTGTTGGTCGCTCTGGACGCATTCAAGCCGGGTGGAGAGTACCACAATCTCGCCCAGCCGACAGACGTGAAGCTCTCGGATAACCGTGTCATCTATCTCGATCTTCAGCAGATCCCCGAGAACAGCGACGACCTCGGGATCATGATGCAGCTCCTGTTCATGAAGCTGTATGCGAAAGCGAAAAATACCCCAGATAAGGTTGCGCTCACAATCGACGAGGCTCACAAACTGATGCGTGATAGCGCGATCACGGGCGGTCTCGAAGAGATGTTCAGACACTCTCGGCATTTCGATCTGTCTATCAACCTCATCTCGCAGACGCCCGAAGAGTTCTACGCAACAGAGACAGCCCGTACAATCGCCAAACAGTGTACGATCAAGCGTTTCCACCGTGTCGATAAGCTAGACCGCGATGTCGCCACGGACGTCCTCGATATGAACGATAACGAAATCCACTATATCGAGAACGCTGAGATGGGTAAGGGAGACAAAGACTACTCCCAAGCGTTGCTTCGCATCAGTGACGAAGACCGGAGTATCCCCCTCCAGATCCGTGCAACAAAAACCGAAGCAATGGTTATCGACTACGATCCTGCCGAAAATGTGCGGGATTTCGAGTCACCGAGTATGCAAGCACTCAAACAGGCTCTCGATACGTACAATCAGACATCTGCCCCGCTCTTTGTGGGGCCTGAAGACGAACTCAACAACAAGGTCCGGGCCGAGATCGCGTTCAAAGAGCGTAACCGAAAGCGCGTCCTCGCTGAGGATGATCCAAGTCTTCTGAGCGAGGCCGACAGACAAAGCCTCGTCCAGAGTCAGTCGACAACTGCAAACGACTCTACTGAGACCGCCCAGTCCGGTAGTACGGTCGATCAATCTCACGATGGGCTCCAACAAGAGGCGAAACGCCAGGGTATGTCGACCAAGAAGTTCGCGATGAAACGGCGTCTGAAAAGTCCCGAGAATGTCGACTCCCTCGATGATGAAGCAGTTGACCTGATCGCACAACAGTATGATCTCGGTTCTGATGGCGACTCTCCTGCCCGACAGCGTGAATTGATCAAAGAGGAATTCTTCGGGACGAGCCCGCAAGCAGCAAATGGAGCTAGTGCTGCTGACTCGACTGACAGTGATAAGGTGGCAAATTAGGAGTGGCTATGGCTGATAAAAATACTGAGGAAAAAAAGGCTGAACCCTTCGTGTCTGGTATCTCTATTGACGCCGAAAGTCGCGGTATGGATTTGAGTTTCACTGATGCGGAACACGTCCAGTCACCAATCGACGGGATGGGCGAGATCAACCCGCACGAAGAGGGTATCGAGGTGACTGACTCTACGCAGATTGGTGAGAGTTTAAATCCGTTCACATCGGAGGAAGACACTAGCAGCGGGGATGATGATGAATATACTGTAGACGACGACTACCATTCGACTACAGAGCCACCAACTGATTTGAAATCAACTATTAGAAACATCAGCTGGCCGGATAGCACTCATTTCCACGCGGATGAGTCCATCTTGCTCGCTGGAAATCCTAATATCTTCAAATCGCTGGATCGGTATATCGCCGGCGGTCTAATCTCTATCATTGGTGTCTTCTTGATCGGTCACTACCTATCGGGTGCCACAAACGAATTCCTACAGACTGGGCTCCCCTTTGGCATCCAGATGTACGCCACGGAATACTACGTTTTAGGCGTCGTCCTGGTAATTTTGCTGGGGCTTGCCATTATCGCTTGGGCGCATATAGAACGTCTTCATACGTGGTATTTCGTCACAAATCAACGGTCTTGGGTTCGAGCCGGCGTGTTCACACAAAGAGATCTTGGCTCGCTCGATCATGAGAATGTAAACAATGTCGAACAAAAAGATCCATTCCCGATGAATCGGTTTGACGTTGGTCACGTAAGCGTGTTCACGGCCTCAACCGACGGGAGTGAGCTAAAATTCGCGTACGTCAAGAACCCAACTGAGTGGAAAGCACAGATCCGCGACTGCAGAAAAATAGCGAGAAGCAAATATAATACACGCCGTGACCGTATGGATGACGTCTGATCACTAATGGTGGTTCTTATGATATACGACTCTACAATCGTTCTTTCAGCGTGTATTAGCCCCGGAATCAGTGCAGTGGCTAGTATCTTCCACGCCATCTCCTTGTTGGGGGCTATCGGGTTGTTGATTACGTCGCCATTTAGACAGCAAATAGTCGACTCGATTGAAGGCGGAACCGAACGGAAACTGCGGACAGTAAAAGCACTCAACATTGCTGAACGGGTGTTGGTCATTGCGATTTCTCTAACTATCGCGTTATGGTTCGTGTCGCCATTTTTCCTCCCAGAGTCGTTTTCTAGCTGTCTTGCCCCTCTGTAGTATCCTTTCAGACGTGTTAATTTATATGCTGGTCGCTCCTGTGCTGTAAGTAGAGCCTTCGATATAGCAAGGCGCATCTAAGCCATGAATCCTATTCGGAAATTAATAAAAAATAAATTCGATGACGAGAGGTACGAAGCTCTCCGTTTCCATGCTGGGAACGAAAACAACCTCCGAAAGTGTCGTGAAGAATACGATGGGCATTTGACGCAGATCCAACCCTACAGCAAGTCTGTTGGGATTGAGAACGCTGAGTCGCTCA